>Ga0315290_10000226_pt1 | contig 34714 bp, 45 predicted proteins | sample YL17G12_0_MG_FD_203627 | JGI IMG/M metagenome (GOLD analysis project Ga0315290, IMG submission 203627) | Sediment microbial communities from Yellowstone Lake, YNP, Wyoming, USA - YL17G12_0 | ecosystem: Environmental > Aquatic > Freshwater > Lake > Sediment | place: USA: Wyoming | collected... | reverse complement strand
TCGTTCCTCCAAGAACATAATGATTTAACATCTGAGTATCCTAAAACTTTTAAGTTGTCCATTGTTCCAAATGGAAAATTATCATTCCAAGCGTCAATATTGAATTTTTCAGATAGATATGTCTCTGCTGCATTAACAGTTGAATATTCACTTGAGGTTTGTGCACAACCATCAAAGCAACTCCAAAGTCCATCAAAATTGCCTATACCACACCTATCTTTTATTTCGTATGCGCATGTTTCAGAACAATCCCCTATGACAGCGATACAAGCTGCTGGACAATCTGGCGGAGGAACTCCAAACTCTGAGTCTGGTATTTTGTTCCTGTATATACACTCATCTGGGCAAACGGTAGAGGTCCCTGGCAATTGAGAAGGTAATCTGGTGGAGATACAAGATATACAATCTTCAGATATACCACCAGAAAAACATTTTTTGTTAAAATTACTAATGCATTCTTCTTTACAAGTTGCTCCGCCAGGCACACCAACTGAGATTATATTATATGGCAAATCATCGCATGTCTGTCCGCCTATATCTTTATATTTCATGTTCAGAAGGCACAAACAAGGAGAATCCCAAGAGCATTGGTCAAGAGTAATATTAGATGCTGAATCCATGACAACTGGTCTAATATGTGAGATTAATGTTGGCGTCATGTAAACAATAGCATATACTGTATTGTCCCTGCTTATCCCTAAGCTCCAAGGGCTTATTACCTGAGATCCGCTTGTTGTTGCTTTGGCAATTGTCTGCGTGAATGAATCAAATGCATTTTTTGCTGCTGCATCTTCCATAAGAGCTGAAACTTTTGATGCAGCAAAAAGAACTATCACTAATATTATTACAACTATTATGACACCGCCAATTATTTCAATCCAAAATTTAGTTATTCCTTTTTTGTTCATCAGCAAGTAGATCCTTTTAATTGTATACTATTAATATCATTTGCAGCAACATACTTAATTCTTAAAGGAGGATTTGACGTAAAGATTGAAGTGTTACTAAACTTATTATTCGAAATAGGTCTGTCAAATGACATTGAGTCTAAGAATAGATCTCTCGATCGCAGTCCACCAATTAAAAATGTTGTATCCATATATACATTTGATTGCATCCATACAAGGTAACCCCCATTTACTGATCCAGCAAGCGGAAATACTGGGGTCGTCTTCCCAGCAGCATTTGTTGTGTTACATTTAATTTCATCCTGAACATTTGAGCACATAAGCACACCAATTCTTGATATGTCTCCATTTGTTATCTCATTTGAAAATCTTGTATCCCAAACAGCTAAATTAGCTATATTTGAATTATTAACAGCTATACTATTGAATTGGCTATTTCCACAGCCAGGGAATTTTATCTTAAATAAACACCAGCAATAAGAATCAACTGCATGGACGCAACTTGAAATTACTTCTTTTGATTGGCCAGTAGAACAATTTGTATCATCTGAACTAGAACATTTGTCTATATTTTGGATTGATGTCATTACTCCTGATTGTATCAAACCAATTACATATACTTCACTGGTGGATCTATGTATGAGTGAAAAATAGGGCACTGTTTCTGAACCTTCGCGACAAGATCGGCTCATTGTTGCAGTAAACTTATTAAAAGCTTCAATACCTTTCGAATCAGACATGAATTCCAAAAATGGTGATGCGAATCCTCCAAACATTAAAATTATTATTGACACTACAATTACCCCGCCGATTATTTCGAGTATCAGTGGTGAAAGTCCTTTTCTGTTCAGCATCTCTTAAATCCTCCGCTTGATGTATTGTTAAGAGTTTCACATGTTACATTTCCGAGAATCTTTTTGAAAGAATCAAATCCTCCAAACTGCCATATTAAAATTAATGCAAATACAACTATCAAAATTATTATAAAAATAATAGTTGAAAGAGGTAATTCTATGCTTGCTTTAGCCATTCAAATACACGTTCCCTTATATTTGCATGTAGTGTTAGATGCATTTGCAGCAACATTGCCGCTGAGATTGAAAAATATCTTCGAAATGTCTGTTCCTTTACCTGAGACCATCAGAATGTATATTAAAACAACGGCAAGGACAACAATTCCTAATACAAGTACAATAATAGCATAAACTGGAAGTCCTTGGGCTTTTTTGTTTAAAAATCTGGCTAAATTCTTCAAAATATCCATCACACCACCTTATCCTTTTAAAGAAATCGTGATAAATAAGCTTTTTCTATGTAGAAATCATTCGTATCTGAGCGCATCAACGGGTTCTAATTGTGCCGCTCTTCTTGCTGGTAACACTCCAGAAAGTGTCCCAATCACTAAGGAAAGTAAAATTGCGCCAACGATTAAATCTAAACCAATATATGCTTTTAATGGAATCATAATAGTTGTTGTAGCTGCTGATTCTACTGCTTTTGCCATTACAATACCTAAAATTATTCCAACTACACCACCAACCAATCCAAGGACACTTGATTCAATCAAGAAAATCTTTATGACATCCGAGTTCTTTGCACCGATAGCTTTCATTATACCTATTTCTTTTGTACGGTCAAGAACTGCAGTATACATTGTATTCATCACACCAATCGAGCCTACGACAAGAGAAATGCCACCAATTCCTATAAGCACAATTTGTATTGTTCCGAAAAGCTGATTTATCAATTTTAAAATGTCTTCAGTTGTATTTACTCCAAAAGTTTCTGCGCCTTCCTCCTGATTTTTTGCATCTCTTAATTCATGTTCAATATCGTTCCTGACTTCTGAAGTATTATATCCATCTTTAACTTTTACAAATATCACTGTTACATCATCCTGGACTCCAGTTACTTCTCTCAAGGATTCAATTGGAACAATTATTTGACTGTCATCTTGATCATTACCTATTGGTTCATAAGTCCCAATTAATTTGAATTCTTTGCCCATAACCTCAAGTTTGTTTCCAATCTTAACTTCATTTTCAAAAACATCGCCAGTTCCAAGAAGATAACCACCCATTGCCTTGTATTTATCCCCAGGTTCAAGAGAATCTCCCTTGTCTATCTTGAATCCTTGTATCTCCTCAAACAATCTTTTGGTCTCTTGGTCAGTCGATATGCCAATAACACTTATGAATTGTGTTTCATCACCGAATTTAACTGGAAGACTTTGTGCTAACATGAACGCTGTAAGCTCAACACCATTGACATCTCTTACAATCTCCGCATCTTCTTCCGTTAATCCGAGGCCTCCGATTGCGCCGCCAAACCCACCGCCGCCACCAGAGATTCTTGCTGTGATAAATATCTTGTCTGACCCAAACAATTGAAATTGTCTTTCTACTTCCTTGCTTAAACCCATACTGATAGAAACAAGCGCAACTACTGCGCCTATGCCAACCACTATACCAAGTATAGTAAGCCAGCTACGCATTCTCCTTTTCCTAATATTAATAAAAGAAAAATTGAAGAAATCTTTTATCATTTTTTATACCAGCGCTTGTAAACGAAATAACCAATCCCTGCAAGAACAATCAATCCTATGATCCACATAAGATTTGAACTTTCACGCAAGCCATACTTTGCTATTTCATCATCGCTGTAAAGTCTCAATTGTATGTTTTCCTGATCAGTATACTCATTATTGTTTTTGTCCATATAAGTTAATTGCAGGGGTAACGCTACTGATTTTTCATTTGTTGGATTAACATAAATTTCAAATGTTACGCTGTCTGTGTCATCTGAATCCAAATTTCCAATGTAGACATTGTCATTTGATATTTTGCTAAATGAACTCGAATCTTCGAGTTCAATGTTCAGGAATTTTATATCAGTTAGACCATCATTAATTACGGTCATCTTTATCTGGCCACTTTCGCCCGCTTTCAATATTTGACTGCTGTATATGTAAATAGTTAAGCTTGGTTTGTCACCAACTATCAAACTAACAATATCAGTTCTTGAATAATCGGTTCCAGTGCCATCTGTGTAGCTTATGACAACAGGTATTTTGTATATGCCCGCTGTTGCATCTGGTAGTGCAGCTAAACTAAAATTAAGAAAAACTGTTTTGCCAGATTCTATGATATAAATTCGTTTTTCTGTTGTTGAATCAACTGGCGCGAATGGTAATGATGCGTTTGACAAATCAATTTTTACATTCACATCGCTCAAGAATGAGTCCGCCATATTTTTTAATTCAAATGTTACCTTGGTCACTTTACCAGGCACAAATGTTTCTGGCTGTGAGGAAACTTTTTCCACAGACAGGATTGAATCGTGCGTTTGGACAAAAACATTTATTCTTTTAGTTGTCCATTCATTATTACCAGATCGGTATTTAACATCTAAGAAATTATAACCTTGAACAGCATTCTGGTCAACTCTGACTTTGAATTGTAATACTGCTTCTGCACCACCAAGTAAATTCCCAATATCTTTTGTTACACTTGTATTTGGATCAAAGGAGAATGGATATTTAGGATCGAGAGTTACTTGAGTATTAGCAAGTGGATAACTATCTGTATTCTGCGCTGTAACCCACACATCAAGATATTTTCCTGGCTCTGCTGGATATGGTTGGTATTTTGATATATCAACGCTTAGAGCTGCATTTGCTACACCGAGCATCAAAATTAGCATTCCAATTAAAACAAGTAATCTTCTCATTAAATCACCCCACGACCTGACCATCCTTCAATTTGATTAATCTATGCAAACCACCTGCAATATTTAAATCATGCGTTACTATTATAACTGTTTTCTTATGAGTATCATGCAGATGTATTAACAGATCCATTATCTCTTTGCCAGTTTTTGAGTCTAGATTTCCGGTGGGCTCATCAGCAAGAACAATGTCTGGATCATTAGCTAAAGACCTGGCAACAGCAACTCTTTGACGCTCGCCGCCACTCATTTCAGTTGGCAAGTGGTTAATTCGATTTCCTAATCCGACTTGTTTAAGCAATTCGATTGCTCTTTTCTTTCGTTTTTCTGAGTCAGTACCTTGAAAAATCATTGGGAGTTCAACATTTTGGCGTGCAGTAAATGTGTTAATAAGATTGAATGTTTGAAAAACAAAACCAATCTCTTTTCCTCTAAGCCGTGCAAGTTCTTCCTGACTAAGCTTGGAAACATCATTACCGTTTAATAAAAATTTGCCTTTTGTTGGCAAATCCAATGTTCCAATGATGTGCATACATGTTGATTTACCACAGCCTGACGGTCCAACAATCCCGACAAGCTCGCCTTTGTGAATTTTGAATGTAAGCCCACGCAAAGCAGGGACGTTTACTTTGTCCATCTTGTAGACTTTCCAGACATCTTCAAATTCTATTATTGGCTTGCCATACGTATGGTTGTGCATAAATGATAGAACTTTCTAGTCCTATATAGGTTTTTTGATTAAAATAAAATTAAAAGAAAAAAGAAATAGGTATTATGGACAGGTTAGCGCTGCGCCGTTACATCCAACTTTACAATTAGATCCATCTTGGAATGTCAGTACACATGGTGCACCTATAGATGCTGAATCACATTTTTGTGGAGTACTCACACCAGTGATTGTGTAATTCAGACAGTATGTACCTCCAGTTGGTACTGTTTTATTTGCTGTTCCTGCTGCCCAACTATTTAATTGTACACAAGCGTTCTGACAGTTATTTTTAACTATCTGTGGACTAAGTGCTCCTGATGCTGATGTCCCGCCACCTATCACGAAACCTGCAGCTAGAATCAATATAAGAATTGCTAGTGCTGCAAGAACGATAAAATTAATTGGTAATCCTTGTGCTTTCATATTTCACCTCTACCTCCTTTTGGTATATAAATTCTAAAGTATGTGGCTCTTAAAAAAGGTTTCTATGAACAAGTGTTTATGTTTATGGTAAACAAGAAGCAGTAGTACCACTACAACTTGCAAGACATTGATTAAGATCTGCTTTTGTGACATTACATGAAGTAAAAGTGCTACATCCCCCAGTAATTGCTCCGATTGTTCTAGTATCACAAAACTTAAGATTAGTTAACAGAGTTCCGGCAATAGTACTTGTACCTGGATGTGCAGCAGTCACTTGAGCACAAACTGAATTGCAATCTGAAGTAGTTTGAGTTAAGCTAAGCGTTGCTTGTGGTTTACCAAAACCGCCGAAAAAGAATAACAGAATTGCAGCCAAAACTACAATACATATTATAATTAAAACAATTGTAGTTATTGGTAATCCTTGTGCTCTCATTGAAATTATTAAAAGATTACAAGTATAAAAACATTTTCTTTACACGCATTGTGCAGTACTTGTTGTACAATTCAACTTACAAGTGTTTCCATCTTTGTCTTCAACAGTACACGGTATTAGAGCATTGCATCTTAAACTATCGCCAATCCCTGGAACTGTCTGGACAAGACTGCAATATGGTGAATTTGTACGAGGATAACCGTCAACAGAAGTAGTTCCTCCTGAAGATGCGGCATATTGCAATTCAACAGTGCAGCGGGCATTGCATTCGCCGGTAGCTTTTGTTTGGGTTGTTGCAGACTGTCCGCTAGTTATTGTCGGCAGGACCCACATTAAGACTAAAGCTAAAACAAATATTCCTATCGCGATCAAAACAATGAAATTAATTGGCAAACCTTGAGATTTCATATTAACATTTACCTCCCGAACATGGGTTTCCACCACATTGACTTTTGTATATACATTTACCAGTTGTCTTATTACAGCATCCTGGATCATTTGGATTAGTTGGATTTACTGGACAGCCTCCAAATGCTAATGTTGCAGCACATGCATCAACTGTCTGATTTGTGCTCATATTCAAAAATGTGCCAGTTGACTGGCTGCTGCTTGATTGAGATATAAACAAAAATATTATTACAACTACCATTGCAAGTATTGCTATCACAATTAATACAACAGTCGTGATTGGAAGACCCTGTGCTTTTTTGAGTACCATATTTTATCTCATACAAACGATTCGGAACTATTAAGCAGCTGACCTAAAAATCCCTTGGCTTGATCTGAATATGTTATTCCAAGTATTATTACGATTGCTGCTATGATTATGAAGAGTATGAGCATTATTATTTGTCTGCTGGTAAATTCAACTGAACCTTTTCTGCTCATGATGTTCCTCCGTGCCTGATTATATTTAATTTGTCAAGCACATTACTGAATCCGCTTTGTGCACTCTGGCCCGAAAATAATACCAACAATATTGCTATTGCTAAACCAACAACAAGAAGGATTATTCCTATAATCGTAGCTGAAATTCCATGTCTGTTCAAAATTTTGAATAAATTTAGCTCCATTTGAAATCTTCTCCCCATTTTGTTACATGCGACAATGTTGAATTTGAATCGCTAGCATTTCCTGAAAAAAACAATATCAGCAATATAACTATTGCAAGCCCAACTAAGAATATAATCATTACTATCAATGTGCTCGGGGCCTCCATTGCTTTTTTGTTAATTAAGGATTTTAACATATTAGATACAAGTTCCGCCTGGTATAAATGTTGTACAATTAGAGGTACAAGTTACATTCTTGTCAAAGCACCAGAAGACATAATCTTTTGAAGTTGGTAAATTTGTTGGTGCGTTTCCTTTACATGTATTATTGCATTCCCAAAGAGGTGTGATAAACCCTGTAGCACAATTAGCATATACCTCTTTTATGCAAGCGTCAGTACAGTCATCGTTCAGGTAATCTATACATTGTGGCGGACATTGCGCATTTGTTCCTAACTTTACTTTATTTCTGAACATACAGACTTCTGAATTACAAACCATTATGTTATTGTCTCCATATGGAACTCTACCTGGTATCTCTTGCAAGCATGGGAGACAAGCATCTGTTATGCCTGGGCAATCATTTGCCCTAAAATCAGACATGCAGTTAGCTTGACATAATTGTACTGCTGGGTTACCATGGCTGAAGAAATCTTTGTAATACTCTTTTCTATCTGGAGGCATAAAACCTACATTGACAACGCCAAAAGCAGATGCACCATATATATCACAATCAGCACTTGCCCAAACTGGTGTTGTTTCGTCATCACCATACTTTATGAATAATCTACCTTTGGTGAGATTTTTATCCCACAAAGTCTCACTATTGTTCTGTACTACAACTGCCCAGCCAGCTTTTTCTAAATAACTGATATTTGATGAATAGTTATTAACTTGCATCCAATCCACAATTTCATTAATTGAAACTGGAGATCTCACTCTGAAGTCTACAACAAAACATGTTATTGGGTTTGGCGGCTCATGACCAGAAAGCGGATCATACTCGCCTCTGGCATACATGTTCCAGCAGTCAACTGAACGATCTGCAATTTCTTTGAAGAAAACCTCCTTAGAAACGCCTACTTGTGAATGACAATCTTCTGAAAAAGGTCCGACAGTTATTGTTGGGTTTGGACAATATAAAATTGGTAAACCAGATGTTAGCCCCATAAATGAAGCAGTAAGTACACCTATAAAAACTGCGTTCATTACGGCACAAACTGCTGTACCCACTGGGAATCCTTTACAGAAAGAACCAAAAATCCATATTATTGCTGTTATAAGTCCTACAAATATCCAGAATAAATCCCATATCGATTTTACTATAAACCCACGTAAAAACATTGTACTTGTTGTCAAAGAAGTGCATATTATTGATTGTAAACTTGAAATTAAACCGCTTGTAAGAAGCAGTATTATAATTATAGCCAAGGAAATCGCTATTAATATCAAAGCGATTGCTGTTTCAAGCGTGATCCCTTTTTTGTTCATCATATATCCTCTATGCACCATACCATTGCGTCTTTAACATCTGAAAAGGCAGACTCTGGTATTTTACCCTGGCATACACCTGTGCCATAAGATACTAAATCATAGTCATGGGCATCTCTAAACATTATGTATATCCTTGCGCTATTGAAAGAACATTTGTTTGTCCAATCGCTTGGCTTATTCCCTAGCTCCTGGAATGTACCACCAATAGTACAATAAACAAATAATTTGTCGGAACCTAATGGCCAGCTATTATTATAAGACGTTATTGTATAATTATAAATCATTGAAACGTTTATGGGGGTTTGATTATTAATGTATGTTTCAAGTATCCTACACTCTTTTGGATTTGGTGGATCAATGCCTATAAGCGGATCCATTGCGCCACCGCCGAACATGTTCCAGCAGTCAACTGTTGCTGCAGAGATCTCTCCGAGGAATTTTGCTTCTGAAGCTTTTTGATCTTGTGTTCCTATATCCAAAGTAACCACAGGACAAAAAATTGGTATGCCTGATATCAACGGTAAAATAATTACATAAGACATAGCCAGTGTTAGAGAAACAAGTCCTATCAATCCATATCCTGCGGCAGTTTGAAGTCCTCCCTTGAGGGCTTCTTTATAAAATTCTTTAAATGTTTGTAAAAATATCTTTGCGCCCGAGCCAGTTCCAGTCCATTTTGTAATTCCTGTTATACCGCCAGAGATTATGACAATTACTTCTATAACAATACTTAATATGCCCCAAACCCATAGTATCATCCCTACAATTATTCCTCTTGCATATGAGGAAGCTGTGCACATCAATCCATAAAGTTGGGCTTGGAAAGCTCCTAACAAACCTGTTCTAAGAATTATGTAAAGGACAACCACTAAAAAAACAATACCTATTATGAGAGCAACTGCTGTTTCAAGAGCAATTCCTTTTTTGTTAAGCGAAGTTACGTGCTTATGTCTGCGGTAAGAGATTATTCACCACCTCCCCCGCTTAATGTGTCAAATATTGATTTTCCGAAATTAACAACAGTTTCATTAAAATTCCCCGAACTAACCCTTGGTATTATCAGTACTAAAAGTATTGCGAGCAATACAAGAAAAATAATCAAAATTGCAGCCTGATCAGTATTGAAACGTATTCCTTCTGACTCTATACCTTTTTTATTCATGATGAACACATACCATTATTTTTGACAATTGCAAAATTGTCACTGTAATTATTTTCCTTATATGTTGTTGCGTTAAGTCTGGCATATGCAGTTGTAAAATTATTCCCTAAACTATCGCAAGGCTGTATAGAACCTGGTTGTTCATACTTTGTTGTGAATGGACCAATGCAAGTAAAAATTATCCCTGCTGGAATCGGCGAGCACGTATCTACTGTTGCGCCTTGTGTTGCGAAAAGTCTTACTTTTGTTGAGACAATTATCTTTGTAAGAATTGGTGTGTTTGCTCCTCCTGTGGAAGTAAGTATTACACCAAATGAAATGTTGTTGCTTGAAGTTGGCGATGTAGATATATTAAATGGTACTGACCAAGATGACGACCATGTTATGCCCCCATTGGTTGATTCTCTTATTTGTATACTAGTGCCTGATGGTAACGATGCAACCCAATTTACAGTCAGCCATGTTACTGGTGATGTAGTATTTATTGCAGGTATTGATGTATTATAATATCCTGGTGAAAAATAATTACCATCATTACTAGTCGCTATTGTACAAGCAGCATTTGCAGAACTAATCGATATAATCAAAACAGCAAATGCTATAAAAATCATACAAATAATTTTATTTGTTTTGGTTTTCATATTAATGGCTACAAACGCCATCATGCACCCAAGCATTAAAGTCCGTCCATGTAGATGTGCATGACTCATCTTTAACACAGCTAAAATGTTCTGCACCATAAATATAGTTAGTACCGGCACATGCATAATAATAGTAGTAATCTGGGAATGGACCTTCTGGACCAACACATCCACGGTCATAACCTCTCCATGTTTGCTCATTACCGAATGGGTTCGCACAATTTGCAGCACCACCACATCTCTCTCTAGTACTTACATACACTGAACACTTGGCGCCACTACAACCATCTTTAGCACTGTTGCAGCCGAATGTGCAACTGGAGCAAGCAACGCATGTAGGCGGATTAGTAGCTGTGTTTACGTAATAATCTGAAGCACATCTACATGTAGTGCCTGAACATGCTGTACCAGCAGTACTACAAGCTGTGCATCCTGTTCCAACACAGCAAGTTCCAAGGAAAGCGCCACAATAGCTACAAGTAGTTCCTTGACATGACAAACCAGAATTACAACCACCACATGAAACTTGAGTTGGACAACATTTTTGACCACTTGCGCCACAAGCTTCACATTTTCCTGTTGCAGCATTACAAATGTTCTGGCCTCCGCAAGCAGGATTAGTAGCACAACATTTCTCTCCTGGAGTTCCGCACAATGTGCAACGCAGACTTACAGAAGATGGCAGGACAAGAGCTTCAGAGGAATTAGCATAACCTGCCTTATTAAAGGAAGTAAATTCAAACGAAGGATTATTAGGTGCAAATCCTGCGTCTGATGGAGCAATTATAGTAGCATTGTCTGTAGAATAAATATAATATGTCCTTGATACTCCTGAGTTCCAGGTGCCAGCTTGGTCATCTGCATTAAATTGGATTACTGCTCTTGAACAATGGCCGCCTTGATTGTTATATTCTGCCAAGGTTACATTCTTTTTTAGCCATGTTGTTCCGTCTGCTTTTGTTACAACAATTTTAGTCGTACAGTTAGTTATATTTAAATCAAATCCAATCTTGGCAACAGACAGATTTAGGTCTACCTGAACTACTTCATCTTTTGGAATAGAAGTCCCAAACGTATTTGTAACTTGTATCGGTGTTCTGAAATCATAAGCATCGTTGTACCATCCATTATTGTTAACACGGGTTGTGTTTGTGTCTATAACAAATGTACATAATCCTCCGCTGTTATTAACTAAAACTGCGTCTCCGACCTGAAAAGTATTTCTTCTAACTCCAAACGAAATATCTGCACGTGGGCAAAGTACTTCAACATCACTGCCTGTTATTGAAACATTTGCGTCGATTTGATTGCCATTATACGTAATATTATTTACAGACACATTAATATCTTTTATAGGAGGAGTCATACAATAATCATTAGGGTGAGACCACACATATTCAGATACACCATTTGTATCAGGTGCGCTAAATATTACAATAAAGTCTGCTGAACAATTAGGGTAAACTGGAAATTTGGCTACGAATGTATATTCGCCCCTGACAGTTAATATGTTTGGAGTTATTTCACGGTAGATGTCTGCTATATCTGAAAGACTTTGTTTTTCTGAACCTTGTACGGCCACTCTAGAAACTGAGGCGCCCATATATCGTATTTTGAATGTATAAGTAACATTTTGCGGGACATTATTAACAAAATCCACCATTTCGCTTTCATTTTCAATTAATTCAATTACAGAAGCACCCATTTGTCCTGCGTATGCTGGCGAAAGGAATCTGCTTTCTGTGAGGTTAATACCAGTATAACAGGCAAGTGATGAATAAGTATAGATTATCCCGGTAAAAATTAATGCTACGGCAATACCGCTAAGTATCAAAACAAGTATTACGTCTGTCAAACCTTTATTATTCATTTAAAATTCACCTAATGCAACAGCAATCTTCGCCAAGCCTGCGAATGCAATTGTTACACCCAATGCGATGAAAAAATAAATAACTATCGCAATTATCAAATCCTTCCCAATTGAATCAAGTTCCTGGATTTTGTCATCGCCGTTCTCTATCTTGCTTGCTAGCAGTGAAGATATAATTACGATTTCGACAAGATAAATACCTACTATCAGCTGAAAAACTGCGAGTGGAATTGCGTTGCTTAATTCGAAAAATCCAAATGCTGACAAGCCTGCAGCCCCGCCACCAAACTCTGCACCACCGCCAGCCGCAGTAGTTGTTGCAGCTATTTTTTCTCCAAGTGTTGAAAGTATGATAAGAATCATTGACGTCAAACCAACAATTATGCCTGAGATCATTGGCGCAATGAATGCGGATTGGAATTTTAATGTTGAAAGCGTCTCTGAAAGGACGTCCCTTATTTTTTCTTCGATATTATGGACATTCAAAAGATAACTTGAGATGTGAACCAATGACGCTGCCGCAATCGGCTGGGATTCTTTTGTAGATTCCATGAATATTTTCATTACGCTTCGGATTAATGATGAAGGATAAAGTTTTAGAGCTCCATATTTGGGATCAAATATTGCTCTGCTCAAATCCATGCCAAGCCTTGCCATATTATCAGCGATTGCTCTTATGAAATTTGAAACATTTGACTGCTTCATTATCTGTGCAGTCTTAAGCATTGCAATTTCTGCTGGAACTCCCTCTGACAGACGATTACCTATCTGAAAGATAGCATAGGAAAAATCTTTCTCAACATTCTTTATCTGCTGTCTGATCTTTACTCTGATTCCAGAGGCAAGTTTTGCGTACACTGATACACCGACACCTATAGCAAGTATAAAGAAAAGTGAAAATAAGATATCATTTTCATTAGGTTTAGCTGAGTTCTGTACAAAGATTGCATACCATATGTATGGAAGTGCAAGTATTATAAAACTCAGAACAGCTGGTACTGCCGCATGGATATAGCGCCCCATAAATTCAAAATGGTCTTCAGGCGGAACTAACGGATGATTGGACAAATCAATCTGCGGGAATGCAGTTGGTCTGGTCGAAAGGATCTGCATGATAATTATAATAACTCCAAGCGGTAGCGCCACATCATAGAAAACAAATAATGTTTCTGGATTCACTGCGCCTGCCATGAACGCTCCAATTAATGGTAACATGACGAGCCCCATGATTGGCAATGTTATACCAAGCATGAACACAGCTGAGATTGGGGTCCTAAGATCATTGACATAGTGCACCATTGTTTCATATGTCCCGTCAAGTATTCTTTTCAATGCTTGTTCAAGCATCTCTACCCTTCTGTCTTCAGAGGTCTGAACAAGAGATGTTTCAATCAGATAAATTGAATCTACAAACGCTTCATTGTATTTTTTCCACTGCTGGATATAATTGTTCATAGATTCTTGCACATCAGAATATTTCTGGGTTTCCACATCCCATAATATTTTTTTGAAGTCAATTGCGAGTGGCCCTTCAAGATTTTCGGCAGCAAACCTGACTGCACGTTCAATGTTTGAAACAGTTTTCATGTAGATACACATGTACAAAATAGCGAGAATTATTTCTGTGGCTGCTTTCACTCTTCTTATTCCGACAAGCCTTGCTGGGTAACTTCTAAGATAAAAGAATCCAAATAATCCTACTGCAAGTATGGCAATTCCAAAAAATGGAGTTAACAAAAGAACTATTACACCAAAGATTAAACTAAACATTAATTCAAAGAATGAAAAACTTTGTGTGTCCTCAGCAGTTATGCTCATATCAAATGAGCTTAGAATCTCATCATATTCTTTCTTCTGTTCAGGATCTATAGGTAACTTAAGAATATTTCCGGATATCTGACATAACTTTTCGTAAATGTTTGTTGCAATTGTTTTCTTGGCTTTGAATATCTTAAATTCTCTTGATGTCAGCTCTTCTGGAAGTTGTCCTTTCTTTTCAGCCTGGTATTGCTGGTATATTCGTTTGGCTATTTCTTTTTCATCAGGTGTTGCCATAAGTTTATTCAGGTCCTTTCTTTATTCTGTTCTTAAGCCAGTGTTCATACTCAGCAAGCACTGCTTTCGAATCTGGGTAACCTGTTTCTTCCTTTAACTTCGAATAAATCATGTGGAACATATCATTTGCTTCAACAACAAAATCTGCTTCAAGTATACCATTCGGACCTGTAATCTGTTTTGTTTTTTCGGCATAGTCTACGAGCATTTTCTTTGAATTTGTTCTTAACATTATGTTGTCCCAAACAGCATCCCAATTGCCTACCCATTCCTTGACACGTGAAGCGATTGACTTAACAATTTCAGATTCGCCCTCGATTAAGTCGCGAGTTGGTTTAATCATATCATCTTTTGCATCATACTCCATCAGATTAAGGAAACCTCCTTCTGCACTTGGATCATCCTGCCAGTTTTTTCTTACTTCAGTTATATGCGAAAGTCTACGCATCTCCTTCAGCTGGTCTGGTGATCTTAATTTGCTCGCAATCATGATTATGTCTGTTGCCTTGAATGATGTTCTTGGGACACCAAGATCGTTTACTACACGATCAAACACACCATATGGTGAATCACCGTGAATTGTTCCTGCGACAACATTGGCAAGAGCACCAATTCTCATTGATTCATATAAAGCCCTTGCTTCTGTGCTTCTGACTTCTCCAACTATCAATGCTGAATCTCCAAGACGAAGTGAAGTTCTGATTCCATCATCAGCAGACATCTCTGCTTTTTCTCCAAGAATAGCTGAACGCACTTTCATTGGAAGAATATTATACCCAATATCTCTAAAGTACCTAGTTGGTATTTCTAATGTGTCTTCAACAGTTACGATTCTAAATTTACGCATAAGTTCAAGCATCATTGCTGATAACAAAGACGTTTTACCGGCACCACGCGTTCCTGCAATTAGCATTGTTCTCGCGCCATCTACTAAGAATGAAATAACTCCGCCTGCCAAAGGCGTCATTGATTTGTAATGGATCAATAATGGAATTGTCCATGGTCTTTCTCTGTGATGTCTGAATGAGAATGAATAACCTCCAGGAGATAATGGATTTTGGATTACAGCTACACGCGCATCTGCAACGCCTGGAATATTTAATTCTGTATCAAGCACTGGATTTGCTTCGTCCAATGGTCTACCAGAAATAAGTCTGAATCTTGATGCCCACGCATCTGCTTCTCTCTTGTTTGGGATTATATTTGTCTCGCATTCACCAAACTCTGAGTGTTTAACAAAGATTTGTATATTCCCTACTGGTGCATTGACAAATATATCTTCTATCTTTGGATCCTCGAGAAGAACTTCAATCATGCCAAATCCAACTGTCAACCTAACAAGTAAATATGATAATCTTTCAATCTTGGGATAAGATAATTCCATTCCTTTGTCTTTTGAAACTTGTGTGATAATATCCTTGGCAATGCTCAAGAATATCGCGCGCATTCTTCCCGGATCAATAAACTCTTCTTCCTTCGGCTTGAACTTAGCCATTATATCTCTGGTCTCATCAAGCAAAACATATTCATCTTCGTCAAGCTGGAACTCAGGTGGAACAATATGATATCTCAAACGTACTTGTTTTGGCATTTTTAAAATCAAAACATTTGCTTTTAATCTTTCACCAATAGTGTATGACGTGATTTCTTCAGCCATTGTTGGTGGCTCTGCTTGCAGTCTTGTGAACATGAAGTTTGGTCTAATCGATGGTTCAAAGAATTTGAAGTAAATATCTCTGCTTCCAATTTTATAACCAGGTATGTATGGTTTTGCTAATTTAATCATCTTGGTTTTGTCAAGAATATTTATTATCTCTTGCAGAACGCCCAGAAATTTCTCAAAACACGGCCTGTCACTTGCTTCAGACATTTCGCCTTTCGCTTTTTGTTCACGGAAAGTTCTAGTAGCTAAAACATAAGCGCCTACTGGGTCGCGTTTTAATGTCTCCATTATAATATGTCGTATCAAATGCAAGCGCTCTGGATAATATTTTGGGCGATCAGAAGTCGTTAATGTTTCTTGTTTTAAAACTTCGAGTTCTTTTATGAAATACATATATGCTGAGGCTATTTCGTTTATAAGATTTGTTTGCTCAAATGAATAGATATAATTTCTTTCAGCCTGGTATGTAATTATTCCTGCAGCCCCAACCTCATTTATTATATCAATTGTCTTCTCCATTGTTACTTCGCTGTCTTCGAGAGAGGGGTAGAATGGGCAACCTATTGTGTTGATAACTAAATTCGCTTCGCCTTCTTCGCGATCAATAACATAATTAAAACATTTTTCTACTTCTTTGACCAATTCCTCACCTTTTTATACCGATTTCCTTCTACTCCAAAAAGCAGTTCCACAAATATATTTATATGGGTATGTAATTATATATTTTTATATAAGGTGAGGTAACAAAATGCCACAATTATTAGGGGGTCCAAGCCCTGCTCAAATCCAACAAAATGAAGCTCAAGTAGCAGAAGGTAGAAGATTGTCTGAGTTAAGTGAAAGAACTAGACTTCTTGAAGAAAGATTAAAGCAAACTAGAGAAAGACTTCAAGTCATTGATGAAACTAATATGAATAAGATAAAGGAATTGCGTGAAAGTTTGAGCAGTCTGAGGGACGAAATGTCTGGATTCAGGAAAAATCTTGATGATATTAAAGAAGTTGTACGTAGAATTGCAAAGGATATGACTTCTATGGCAAGAACGAGTGATGTCAAAGTTTTAGAAAAGTACATGAACATGCTTGACTTAACAAGAATTGCCACAAAAGAAGATGTTTTGCGGATTGTAAAAGATGAAGTTTCAAAATTAAAAAAGAAATCGTGAGGTGTTATATATGGCTCTTTTCGGGAAGAAAAAGGAAGAATCTCCTGATCTAACAGGTACAGGTGTGCCTATCTCTCAAGTGCTTGCAATGAAATCACAGGGAATGAATAATAATCAAATAGCGAATCAATTGCGTGCACAAGGCTATCCACTGACTCAGATCAGAGATGCTATTGCTCAGGCAGATATTAAAAGCGCAGTTTCGCCAGAACAAGCAATGGGGGGAATGGAAGGATTTCCTGACCTACCAGAATTACCACCTCTACCCGGCATGAATGAAATGTCTCAAATGGAACTTCCTGAAATGCCGCCATTACCTGAACAAATGCCACAATTTCAAAACTATCCACAACAACAGATGCAGCAACCACAAGTTATGCGTACAGAAGCTCCTACACATCAAGTTAACGAACAACTTGTGAATGAGCTTCAACGAGTAGTTGAAGAAATAATAGAAGAAAAGTGGAAAAGTGCAGAAGAAAAGATTAATGCTCTAGATGTTTGGAAAACAAAACTTGAAGACAAGATGACTGAAATTGATAACAAAACAGCTTCAATAGTCTCCAGGATTGACGGATTCTCAAAAAGCGTACTTGGGCAAACTGATGAATACCAAAAGACAATGACTGATGTAAACGCAGAGATGCAGGCAATAGAAAAAATAATGGGAAAACTCATACCTGCACTATCTGATGAAATAAAAGAATTAAGAAGTGTTGTCGAAGATTTAAGAGGAAAATAAAAATTTATTTCTTTGGTACATACATTATGAAAAATGTACCTATGGTCATCAGTCCTAACAATACAAGTGTTCCTAATACCTTAGGATTACCAAGCAAGCATGCGACTGCAACGTTCCCTGCTATCTTTGAAAAGTCGCAAGTTTCTGGACCTATTACACTTTGATTAACTGAAGCATTGACTCCTTCGCTAACTCCAGTTGCTGAATAAAGTCCGCTTCCATATAATGTCCCTACTGCATAGAATACAAAGATTAAACATACAATTATTATCAATATTGCAATCGTACGATTACCCATTAATATGCTTTTGATGTCTTTCTCTACTCCGAAAAATAGGAAGATCAAGAATATCATGAAGATTACTATGAAAAATCCTGCAAAAAGCGGCGTTAATGTTGTTATGAATTTTCCTGCGCCTGAAATTACAACCATTAAGCCTATTGCGAGCGCAACAATTGAATTAATATCAGCACGTTCGCTAAGAGCCTTGGTTTTCATTAAAATTCCGTAGACTATAGCAAATACTAAAATGAACGGTAAGAAAAAGTCAAATATATCTCCAAACAATCCGACGGATTCTATTAGTGTTGCCATATTTTATCGCCTATGGTTTTGATTTAAGCCCCCAATCCATGAATTTCTGAAGATTAGATGTTCCTGTTGGCGTTGGTCTGAACACCATGTACATGATTCCACCGACTACAAGCAATATTATTATTATAGACCAGTCTTCAGCTGAGATATTCATGCCCATATCTGAAGATATGAATCCCTGTGCTGCTAGCTCTGGTGCTGCATAAGTATACGTTGCATAGAGTATGAATACGACTGCACAAAGCATTATTAGATTTGCGGCAGGCGTGCCTTTATCACCAAATGATTTAGGAGTCACAAATGCAACTACAAGTAATATCCCTAAAATAGCCATTATCGCCAAACCAACATTTGGGAAAAGTTTTGAAACAATTATTGTCACAAATGCTGAGCTTGCCGCAAAGTAAGCAAATACAATTGCAGCAATGAATGAAACTCCTTTATTTTTCTGGAAAACCGGAATTAAATTGTAAAACAACATGTATGTTAATGATAAAACTAGCATGAACGTTGAATAGAAATATACTGGTTCTACTCCCAAAGGGGTTATCGAATTCAATATTGTTATAATATTTGCAAATATTCCTTCTAAAGCCATTTATTTCACCTTTTATGGGCCAGTTTTTACTGGTCCCCCTCTCCCAAATATAACATAACCTATAATGCCGGCTCCTATTAATATAATTATCAGTGCTATATCTGTTTCTGAAATATTCATTGAGCCCATTGACTTATCAAATCCTAATGCAAAAATCATTACAATAAATATGCCGATTGCGATTGCAATTATGGCACCATACTTGAACCATTTGATCTCTGCAAGTTTGGAAACATCACCTACGACCAATGCTATTATCATCAAAAATGAAACTATTACAATTGCTATGAAACCAACCCATGGCAGGAATCCTGCAAGTGCTCTTGTGACCATTGCGGTTGTTGTTGCAATCAATGCAATTACTAAAGCAATAACAGAATTGATGTCACGCTTGTTTTCGCCAAAGACTTTGGTTTTATCCAAAGCACCGTAAATAACTGCAAAAAATAATAAGAATGGTAATAGAAAATCAAATATGCCTAATTCTCTAAGCATCAAAAGTCCTTGTAATATTGCTGATTCTTCTGCCATACTTATGGTCTCCTAAACCTTTTTGTTCCCGGCACAACTTTTGCGCCCTTAGGGTATCGTATCTTCATTTGTTTTCCTGAGATTGTTATTACGTTTCGCTTACCACCAACTACTTTAGTACCTGGTATTACTTTCCTGCCTTGTGCCACAGCCATTCTCTTCTGTTCAACCTTTTTGACAAGAGTCTCTACTTGGACTTCTAGACCATGTACTGACTTCTCGTAACTTTCCATCTTTTTAATTTTAGCATTAACATTATTAAGTATTGGTCTAACTGTTATATCAATCTGCTTAAGTCTTTGTAAGTTAACATCCAATTTTGTGGAGGTTACCCTTAAAATCTTCAGTTTTGCAAATTTGTTTAACCTTGATAATACAGCGAATGCATCCCTTGCTCTTGTTCTAATATTTGAATCCCCGCTTTGTGTATTAAGCAAGGCAGTGATTTTGGTTGTAACTCCCATTCTTAATGTTGTTATTTTACTTTCTTGCGCAATTATTTTTGAATTTTGGTTGTATACACCACCCATACTTCTGTCGCGCATTTTTGCTAGTTTATTATAAGTTGTAATAAAATTATCAAGTTGTTTTATTTCACCCATTACATTTCTTAAGAAAATACCAACATTGAGTTCAGCAGCAACTACTTTTTGCTCTAGTGCTGTTGCGCTTTTTATAAGAGACTTTGATGAAAAATCTTTTTCTTTTCTTAAGTCTTCACGCAATTTATTGAGTTCTACCTTATGCTTTACTAATTTTTTATTATGACCTTTCAGCATTTTTATCTTATTTTTATCCATAAGGATTTTTGCTTTGATTACATATTTTTCTAAACTAGTTAAATATTTTTGTGTATTTTTCAGCCCTTGGTTAATCTTTTTCTCTCTAGCAACTAATTGTTCAGCATTTCTTAGATTACCTAACAAATTTGGTAATAATGAGCGGATCTTTCTTTTTTGTGTTTCTACATTTACTGGATTTGGATTCTGTATTATGCTCTTAACATCACTACCAATACCGGTTGATACGTTGCTAATATTATTATTAGTGCCCTGTACTTGGACCGCTGTTGCATCTGCTGCCTTTTCAATTTTAGCTTCTGCATCTTCTCCAGGCAAATCTTTTGTAAATGCTCTAGATTCCCCACCTGTTGTTGCATCCACACCACCCATTCCGCCAAACTCCTGAAGTTCAGCTGCATGTTCGCCCATAGCCGCTTTATCAAATCCTCTAAGCTCAGAATAAAATTTATGCGACAGTGACCATAATGCAACTACGAACAATATGAACATCGCGAGTATTATTAGCGCAGTTGAAATTGGTAGTAATGCTGCTACTAAAACAATTGAACCTGAATAAAGCATGATAAATACAAGACATACTGAAATTATGATTGACGGAACATTTTTCTGTTCGTCTGGTAATGCTTCGCCAAATCTTGCGAGGATAACATATCTTAGTACGATATAAGTCAATATACCAATGATAATCATTGTCGCTGTTACTGAAACAGAAAGAAGTTTTGCTTCAGTACCGCCAATATTACCAAGAATTAAGTTAACCCATACGCCCCATCCAGTTTGAAAAACATCTTCTAATGCCATATATTCACCTTTTTTATGCTAATCTTAAAGGTTTAGTAATTAAAAAGCTTTTTTATTAAAATTATTGCTGCTTAGGCGTCTGGTTTTTGTGCTTCTGATGTAGTCTCTGGTGTTTTTGGTTTTTCTGGTGTAAGAATTTCTATTGCTGCTTTTTCCATTCCACCCATTGCTATTAATTCGTCTTTTGATAGTTCTTTCTTTGGTTCGTCTTTCTTTTGTTCTTCTTCTACTGATTCTTCTGTTGATTTACCTATAATAGCTCCAGACCTTTCTTTCTTTGAGTTCTTGCCTATTTTAGCCCCAGACCTTTCTTTTGCTGGTTCTTCGGTCTCTATCTTTGCTGGTTCTTCAGTCCTCATCTTTGTTCCTGGAACTATCTGTGTAGCAATAGATTGTTTATTAGATTCTTTTTCATTGTAAACTGTCTGATCTGATTTTTCAAGTTGTTCATATGATATGCCAGCTTTTCCTTCTGGTTGAAGAACATAATTTGGAAAAGCAAATTGTTTTGATTTTCTAGTGCCCAATCCTGGTGAGATTGCCCTTACACAAACTAGACTTTTCTGATCATATCTGAACCCAACCTTGTATATATTACTTGTATCATTTGATATGTCTCCAAGATCATTCAACAGTTCTGATAAGCCATCTTTCTTTTCAGGATCAATAAGTTTTTTGCTAAGTATATCCTGGTATATTCCCTGGATGTGCTCGTCCATTGCACCTTTTGCTTTTGGTTTTATTGTATAAAATTGGTCTATATCTTTTATACTATACTTGCTATGCACCTTTTCTTTTACAAATCTATAAACTGGATAAGCTATCAATGCTGCTACTGCAGCATATTCTGCTAAGCCATTATCAATATTTTGTTCTGATGTCCATGTTAATGCTTTGGCTGCTCCATAAGTCACTATTCCAGCAGCGGCTGCTCTACCTGCATATGGTAAAACTTTTTTGATTTTTTTGAGTATGTTTCCCATTTTACTTCTTTTCCTCCGGATTGTTGTAGCCTTGTTTTAAATCAGTTTCTTCTAATTGTGCGTCAATCTCTTTTGAAGTTCTTTCCCTAATTTCTTCTGCTTCTTCTTTGACTTCTGCTTTAGCTTCAAGTTTTGCCATTTGAATCTCAAATGTGTATGGAATTAATTCTTTTACTTTCCTCTTAACTTTTGCAATTTCCAAAGGTATTTCTCCATTATTATAAGCGTATACGCCTTTTAATGAAATAATAAGACCTTTATTAGTAGAAAAATTATCTTCTTTTAACAATTGCTCAAAATTTGGAGCCATTACACTTACTACTGTGCCATAATCTCTGTTTGTAACAATACCGTCTAACGATATTGTGGTATCTTTATTATTTCGTCTATCAATTACAAGATAAACAAGACTTACTGCATCTGCATCTATCTTTTCATCAAATTCAACTACTAATTTTTTATAAGCTGTTTTTGGATCAAAGACATCAATTTCTGAAGCGCTTATCTCTGCCCCATTTTTATCATAAAATACTTGGTTTACTTGGTTAACATCAACTTCCAATTTCTGTTTCCCAGTATAATCTGCTAACTTTAATAGTTCAGTTGCAAATCCCAACATTTGTAGTGAATATGCGCTAAGATGTTTAGATTGAGTCGTAATTAGGTTTTTGTTATCGTCGTCTCGTTGGTTTGCTTTTGCTTCAATTCCATCAATTCTTATGTCTTGGTTTTGTTTTTCTGATTTGTAACTATTTATGCTTTCAGTTATTTTAGTTCTTTCGTCACCGATTCTTTTGCCAGCATCATCAATTAAGATATCAACAGTTGTTTTAGCCCTTTGATCTACGGGTAATAAGTTCTGTTCTATGCCATCAAGTTTTTCTTTATATTTTTCAAGCTGTTCTTTGAATGGAATTAATTGTCTACTATGAGCTTCTACAAGTCCTGCAAGACTTTCCAAAGACATTACTCTAGGTTCTTCTTTTGGAACAGAATCTATTGGTATTATTTGGCGTTTAAATTTTTTAGTTTCATCGATATCAGGAATTGTTTGTGATTTTGTCTCAGAAGCTGTTTTTGGTTTGTTCTCAGGACTTTCAAGTCCAGCTAACAATTTATCAAAATCTTGCTCTTGTGCTGGTGTTTCTGTAGGAAGCGCATCTATCCTTTGGGAAAATTCTGGTTTAACTACTGGTGATTCTTCTGCATTTGAGCCATCGCTCTTGCGCATTGTTCTTTTAAGTATCTTATCCATTTTTTCATCAGCCATTTTTAATCACCGATTATCCTTGTTTTACTTCTGGTTCATACCTGAGCAAAACCCCTGCATGTTATCATTCAAAAGTAACTTATTAGCTATATATAAATCTTTCTTTTGACACTACTTTTTAGAAGTGAAGTATTAGAGGAAAAACGTTTTAAAGTGAAATAAGTTTGAAAGAGCATGAAACTACCTAAACTTAAGCTAAAGATGATAGCACCATTAGGTATAGCAGTCATATTCATATCCTCGATATTCGTTGTTTTCTCAAGCGGCGGTCTTCAGACCCAAAAAGCAACACTTATTGTTGATTTTAGCCAACCTGAAATGCTTTTTAGACAGGACTCTGCGTTGGGGCCAAATACAACAGCTGTAAAATTATTGTCTATATATTCTCCAAGCCTAGAATTGAAAAACAAGCAGATGTACTGTATTATTGATTATTGCAATACAAATATCACAAAATGGTATTTCTATATTGTTGTAGATAGCGGATTAGGTCCTCAAGAAGTAGATCCAGGTATTTCGCCTGATGACTACACTGTCAAAAATGGAGATATAGTAATATTTAGATACCAGAATATCAAGAGTAGCACAATTTAGGTAGTCTTTTTTCTGCCCTTACTTTTCTTTAATGGTGCTACGACGATTTCCATGCCGCACTTCTGACAGTTGAATGTTATTGGCTTTTTGAATTCCTGAGTTATTTCGCCATGATGCTTGCAATTAGAACAATCATATATCACATTAACATATTGTTGGCCAGATGGTATCCAAGCAGTTAACTTAGTTCCATTCTCTAGAACTCTTTTTGAAAAAAATGAACATTCATCCATTGACGCTGGTACTTTCATAAGAATTTTTTCGTATTTTGAAGTTTTTATTCTTTGCTTTTTTCGTAAAATACCTTTGATATGAAGAAACCTATAACACCCATACATATCAAAGCAATCGCAAAGTAAACTAATATTGGAAGATTTGATTCGTCTGTTGGGAATTCATAGTGCTGATTAGTGAATTCATTAATTGTTGCAAAGTTTATGTCAGCTTTCAGAGAATTTGCTTTCTCAATGTTGTATTGATACATTGTATCAAACGCCCAGAATACGCCTGCTGCTATCATTAATGCAAACACGCCAAAAATTAAGTACCATTTATAACCAAAAAGACCTTTCTTGGTTTTAGATTTCTTTGTCATATCTTTTAATCTAACAATTCAAATAATAATAACTTTTCGAAAGCAAAAGTTTTTTAAAACATATAGAGTTCTTTGATGAGGGAAGATGATGAAGTGTGACACCCTATGAGGCGAAAGCCCATGAAATATGGGTAAAACACAGATTCCCCCATTTTTATAAGTCTAGAAACGTTGTTTACGCATTCTTTGACGCTGCTGTGTCATATTAGTTAATGCTACTATAATTTGATCTATCTCTTGCATTAAAGTCATGTGCTTTCTTAGAGTAATCATTCCATTTTGGTCTAAAACAATTGCTTGGCTACGTGCACGAAGCATACTATTCAAACTAGTTATAGCTGACGTTAAGTTTTCACTAGCTGCTTTTATTCTTCCGATACGAAGATTTCCTTTACACAACATTAACATTCTGCGTAAATTTTTGTATAACCTTGGGATTGTTCTTTTTTCAAGTGTAATATACTGTTTGTCTTCTCGAAGAAATTGCGCTACCTGATTGTTTGATTGTTTTGAAATAGCTGTCAATCTTCTAACAAGGCTTTCAGATTGAGATTCAGATTGTTTTAACATTTGAGATCTACGTGAGAAAAATCCTCTTTTGAATTGTGGTCTTTGGAATCTTGACATAATTTTTACTCCTTAGCCCGCTCAGCACGTCTTAAGTCTGAGATTATACGTTTTACTAATTTATTATTCCAATTAGTATCTTTTTTCATCTGATTATTAGCAATCTGAGCTTTTTTTATACTTGTTTGATGTTGTTTAAGTAATTTTAAATCTGAATCAACATTTCTTATCACTATATCTAAGTAAGGCACTAACTTTTTTGCATAACTACGTGCAGCAAATGGATTTGTTTGTGCATAACGTTGAACATTAAGAATCTGATTTCTTAAAGCAATAAGATAGTTATCTGCGTTTCTTTCAAATTGCATTTCTTGTATTTCCTGCTGTCTTGAATTTAGAATGTTGCGATTTTGTTCTGATAACTTTCTTCTTTCCCCAAATAATCCTTTATGAAACCTCTTTTCAGTGTTAACTTCATCGCGTTCAACACCAAAGGCATTGGAGCCACGTTTAACTACTGCAAAAGAAACGATAACTACTAAAATAATACCGCCAATAACTAAGTATTCTGTTGGTATTGCAAACGCCATAATTACTTAATTTGTCATACAAATAAAAAGATTCCCTATTGTCGAAACATTAAATAATATAGAACTTTGTTCAATTATTATGACACTAAAATTGTATAACACAATCTCCAGAAAAAAAGAAACTTTCAAACCTCTCGATAGAGATGAAGTTGGTCTATATACTTGCGGACCTACTGTCTATAATTATGCACATCTTGGAAATTTTAGAGCATATGTTTTAGCAGATGTCCTAAAGCGTTATCTTGAATTTTCAGGATATAAAGTAAAACATGTAATGAATCTTACTGATGTAGACGACAAAACTATTAGGGATTCACAAAAAGCGGATATGAGTCTGAAACAATTCACAGAAATATATGCAAAAGCATTTTTCCAAGACTTAAAAATACTAAACATAGAGCCTGCTGATGTTTACCCGAAAGCTACTGAATATATACAAGAAATTGTTGATTTAGTCAAGGTACTTTTGAAAAAAGGTTATGCCTACAAAGGTGAAGATGGCTCAATTTATTATGACGTGTCCAAATTCAAAGATTATGGCAAACTTGCGAAGATTGATATTAAAAAATTAAAATCTGGCGCCAGAATAAACCAGGATAACTATACAAAAAACGAAGCAAATGACTTTGCACTTTGGAAAGCATGGAACGAAGGAGACGGAAATATCTATTGGGATACTGAACTTGGAAAAGGCAGGCCTGGTTGGCACATTGAATGTTCAGCAATGTCAATGAAATATCTTGGGAATACATTTGATATTCATGCGGGCGGAACAGACTTAGTTTTCCCACATCATCAGAATGAAATTGCACAGAGTGAAGCTGCTACTGGCAAACAATTCGCAAGATATTGGTTCCATAATGAATGGTTGCTTATAAATGGACAAAAAATGTCTAAGTCTCTTGGAAACTTTTTCACACTCAGAGACTTACTTGAAAAGGGATACAAACCAAAGGCAATAAGATACCTTTTGATGAGTGCACATTATAGGAACCAACTTAATTTTACCGAAGAAGAATTGAAGAATTCAGAAAGAACTGTTGACGGACTGCTTGAGTTTATGAATCGTTTAAAAACAACCAGGCCAAAAAACAAAGCTCTTAATGAAAAATTACATTTTGCGATGGAAAGAACGGTTAAAGAATTTACAAAATACATGGATGATGATCTTAATTTAACAAATGCTTTGGCAGAGATATTTGATTTAATCAACAAGGTAAACAAGGCTATTGACGAGAATCAAGTTAACAAAAAGAATCTTGATGAAGCTCATGAAACAATGATGAAATTTGATAAGGTCCTTGGCATACTTAAAGTTGAGAAAGAAGTTGTTTCTGAAAAAATCAAGAAGCTACTAAAGCTACGGGATGTTGCGCGAGATAAAAAAGACTTCAAAAAATCTGATAATATACGTGCAGAGATAAGAAAACTTGGCTGGGAAGTTCAGGATACGCCAAGTGGCCAGAAAATTAGGAAAAGATTATAAAAGCACTATTGATTTTCTTATATAATGCGGGGGTGGCAGAACAGTTCATGCATCCGGCTGCAAATGCCAATCTGAGCATTTTAGCTCAGAGGATGATAGCTGGACCCGGAGGAAATGGGTGCGACTCCCATCCCCCGCTTGATTATTAAAATGAAAATATTATACAAAAAATTGGCCGGGTATTATGATTTAGTCTATGCTAAAAAAGATTATAGACATGAAACTAATTTTATAATAAAACTGATTAAAAAATTTAAAATTCATGGGAAGAATGTTCTGGATGTTGGCTGTGGTACTGGCGCTTATACTATCTTATTGAAGAAACGCGGTTTCTCAGTTATTGGCCTTGATCTTAATAAAGAAATGTTGGCTATTGCTAGAAAGAAAGCAAAAAATATCAAATTTATTCAGGGGGATATGAAGACTTTTAAAATTAAAAGAAAATTCGATATTATTGTATGTTTATTCAGCACTATGAATTATAATCTCACGCTTAATGATTTTAGGACTACAATTAAAAACCTTTATAATCACTTGAACAAAAATGGATTAGTAATCTTTGATATGGGATTCAATAAAGAACGATTTATAAACAATTATGTTGGGGCAGAAGAAGGCAAAACAAAAAATGTCTATCTTATGCGGGCCAGCACATCATTCAAAACCGGACAGAACAATGCTAAACTCATTTTTGGGTATATTTTAATAAAAAATCATAAGGTACACTTATTTGAAGACGAACATAAGTTTAGCACATTTCCTACATTAACAATTAAAAAAATTATGACTCAAATTGGTTTCAAGACATATATTTATGACGAATTTAAAAATAAATCTTGGAACAAGAAATCTAAAAATCGAGTTGTTTTTGCTGGAGTAAAATAGATGGAGAGAATATTTGTTTTGAAGCCATGCAAAACTGGCGCAGCATTTCAGGGAACTCCAACGAAAAATGTCAAGTTAGACTTATCTGAATATGAGACTATCTTAAAACAACATGGTTACAAAATAGTTCTTCGCACAAATGATGTTTTAATCATAAAATCAAAATATGATATAAGCATTTTTCCTTCTGGACGAGTTCTTATAAAAGATGTAAAGAATGAAAAGGATGCCAAAGCTGAGTTAGACAAAATTTTCATGCTATTGTGTTTAAAATAAAAAAAGAAGAATTAGCAGTTTCCTGCCGCTGTTGTTGCTGCTGTCGAAACTGTTTGGCCACATTCTGTTGGTTCTGTTGTAAAGCCTGAACAAATTCCTAATTTATATGCGTCTGGTGTTCTTGCTCCAGAATATGCTGCTCCATTGATCAACAATGTTGGTGAACCTGACACACTATTTTGTTCTGAAAGTGCTTGTTCTGCTTTCATTAATGAAATCCCATCTGTTTGGACACAAGTTTCAATAGTTGCAACATTTATTCCAGCTAATTGTGCTTTTTCTTTCCAACATGTATCTATATTACTGCTTGTGCAATTTCCATTGAATACTTTTACATATTCCCAGAATTTTGCTACACTATACTCCTGTATTATACATGCCTGTCTCATGTCCTCGTTTGCTTCGTATGCTCCGTGAAGTGAGTTAACAGTTGTTCCTTCAACATTTACAATAAAGTGAGGTTCTACTGTAACCTTGTTTCCAAGCAATGCAACAACTGGCAACATTGTATCTTCTGCCTGTTGTCCGTATGGACAGAAACTCATTACGAATAATTGAACTATTGGTTTATCACTCTTAGTTATATTCTGCTGTGTCTGTTGCTGTGCCTGAGCCGCCGTTGTCACTTGGTCTACAGGAATTGCTGTAGGGAAAATAAATTGGCCATTTTTTGTAACATACAAATTTCCTTGTTGACCTTGTGAAGCATATGTAACGTTGTAAACGCCATTGGTTTCTTCTGATTTAACCAATGTTAATGCTGCGTCAAAGTTATTATTAATAAAGTTCACTGTATTTGTTGCTACTGTATCTTTGTCTCCAGCTATTGGTAAAGATCCACCATTCAACAAAACTGCTATCAATGCCACAAATAGAACTGCTGTTGTTATCTGAAATGACAATAATAATTTATTTGATTTAATCTTTAATTTCATCTAAACCCCCCCGCCTTTAATTTTCACTAACCATTTGTTCTTATAAAGTTTTTTAAAGCTTCTGCAGATAATTCTCCACATATTGCCTTGTCAGTCTTGTTAGCATAAAATGCTGGTACTCCAAGCATTCCACAATCACGCTCTATAGCATTAGCATGCATAAGATAAGTCTGCTTGTTAGTATCGTTATGCCATACTTCAAGCTTTTGAATTGAAATTCCGGTTTCACTTTCAACTTGCGCAACAATTGGTATCATTGCTTTGCAATGTGGGCATTCTTCGCCATAAAATTCAGCAAATTCGCCTGTGATGACACATGTATTATTAATTGTTGTATTCTGCGGTGAAAATATACAATTTTCTGGATGTTCTGGATCACATGTTCCATAAACAGCTAAATTGTATATGCCATAAGCTGAATAACCCATACTTACAAATAATGAGATTGTAAATAGCCATGATAAAAGTTCAAAATGTCTATAAGTAAATCTTGCGATTTTTGGAAACTTCATCAATTTTGCTGTAATTTTTGATTTCATCTTCTGGTCAAAGCCAGTTGTACATGGTCTAAGAGTCATTCGTTTGAATACACAATCAAATGCTTCCCTTGCAAGCTGGCGATAACCTACGCTAAATAATCCAAGAATTCCAAAAGCGATGAGCGCTATGATACATATCATAAATATTACCTATATCAAAAAAGTTTAGGATTATACGTTTAAATACTTTCTTCTAAAAGTTTATAACTATTTTCTGATATTACAGTTACATGGAAAAGAGTATTATGTTTATGATAATTGGGGTGGTATTTGCTGCCATACTCACAATAATAGATATGATAATTATGTCTTGTCCTAAATCAGATAAGTTTTTGTTATTTGCTAACTTTATCTGTATAGGTGCAATGCTTATTATTTTCTCATATGGCCTTAAGCTACACATAAAAAGCAAAAAAGTAGCTAGGAAGAGAAAAAGGCGACGTTAAACCATGCAAGATATTATTATAACAAGATATGGCGAGATAGGAATAAAATCTCCTGCTGTGCGAAGATCATTTGAAAAAATTCTGATTAACAATATAGGGGTTTGTTTAAGAAAAAATAAAATAATCTATAAGAAAATAGAACGGAGCATGGGACGAATCTATGTATTCTCTAAAGACCCCAAAGCATTAGAAAAAATAATGAATGTTTTTGGGATTGTATCCATCTCTCCTACGAGGATGATTGAAACTGATATTGAACTTATCAAAAAAGAAGCTCTAGCTTGTTATAAATCTGCGAAAAAGAAAAGTTTCAGGATAACTGCAAATAGGCTGACTAAGGAGTTTAATTTGAACTCCCAAAAAATATGTGAGATTGTTGGAGAGTATGTCCAGAACAAAACTGGGGCTAAGGTTAATCTTTCAAAACCGGACATCAATATAACTGTGGAAATTAATGGAAAAAACACTTTTGTATTTTATGAGACTATTAGGGGATTCGGCGGCTTACCAATTGGGACTCAAGGAAAAGTTCTTTGTGTAATCTCTGATGAAAAATCAGGTGTAGCTGCACTAGAAATGCTTAGACGTGGCTGTACTATTCATTTACTCTTTGTTGACAATAAAAAGTTGATTGAAAGTTCTATGAAGATATTAAATAAATATTATTTTTATCGGGAACCTATATTACATTCTAAGATTGATAAAGATTCAATTTTTGATTATGCAAAAAAAGTTGGGGCAATTGCGGTATGTTATGGAGAAACTAAACTTGAAAACATAAAAAATTTACCAAAACTTGATGTGCTGCTGCTATTTCCATTACTTGGATTTGGCAAAGCAGAATTGAAAACTTTGGCAGATTCGTTTGGAATTAAACTAAAACAATAGTTTTAATATTACTAAATATTTTATATTAAAATATGGCCAGCGAACCAAGCTATGCTCCTACAATAATTTTGGGTTTCATTTGTGTAGCTGTAATAATGTACTTAGTTATGATTTATCCATCAGAGCGCGCAAATCTGGTTAGCGGAGGGCAAACTGTGATAATAACTGGTGCTTCATTTTTACCAGCCAATTTACAAGTTAATGTAGGCACTACAGTCAAATGGGTTAACCAAGACACAATAACACATACAGTTTCTGGTGAAAAATTTGAGAGTGGAGCAATACCACCTGGTAGCAGTTATTCTTATAAATTTGACTCTCCAGGAGATTATAGTTACTCCTGTTTAATACATCCGAGTCAACATGGGAGTATAACGGTTAGATAATTATGTTAAATACTGACAGTATAAGAAGAGAATTTCCTTTTCTTAAAAGAACAATAAATGGAAAGCCAATAGTCTACTTTGACAATGCAGCTACAAGTCAAAAGCCTAAGGTTGTGATTGATGCACTTACAAATTACTATTCTGAACATAATGCAAACGTACATCGCGGGGTACATAAGTTGTCACAGGAAGCAAGCGAAATTTATGAAAAAGCACACGACAAGACTGCTAAATTCATAAATGCGCGAGGTAGGGAAGAAATTGTTTTTACAAAAAATACAACTGAATCAATAAATATTGTTGCCAATGGTTTGGGCTTAAAAAAGGGTGATGAAGTTTTTATCTCAGAAATGGAACATCATTCTAACATTGTGCCATGGCTGATGCTCAAGGAAAAATTTGGAATCAATCTAAGATATATTGAGGTTGATAGTAATGGTGAATTAAATCTTGACAAACTTGAAAAAGAAGTTTCTGATAAAACAAAACTTATAAGTTGTGTTCACATAAGCAATTTTCTTGGGACAATAAACAACTTAGAAGCTATTGGTAGAATTGCGAAAAAGCGTGGTATAAAATTCATGGTTGATGGCGCTCAAAGTGTTCCTCACATGCCAATTGATGTCAGGAAAATGAACTGTGATTTTCTTGCATTTTCATCACATAAAATGTGTGGCCCAACTGGAATTGGGGTGTTATACGGCAAAAAAGAATTATTACAAAACCTTAATCCGTTAACTGGTGGGGGCGATATGATCCTTGAAGTCAATTATAATTCATTCAAGCCAAATGTTCTGCCATGGAAATTCGAGGCAGGAACTGCAAATGTTGCGGATGGCTATGCATTTGGAGTTGCGCTTGATTTCTTAAATGAAATTGGCATGAATAATATACATAAACATGAACAAGAACTAACCAATTATGCTCTCGAGAAGATGAAAGAAGTTAGTAAAATAACAATATATGGACCTGAAAACGTAAATGAACGTGGTGGAATAATTTCGTTTAACATTTCTGACATAAACGCCCATGATGTTGCAGCAATACTTGATGAACGTGCAAATGTTATGATAAGAAGCGGACATCATTGTGTTATGCCTCTTCACAAAAAAATGGGGTTAAGTGGATCAGCACGAGCATCATTTTACTTATACAATACCACAAGCGAAATAGATACATTTGTAAATCTTCTCAAAGAAATATCAAAAACTTTAGGTTAAAATGGATAAAATAATTAAATACAATCCAGAACAGCTATGTTATTGGTTAGAAGCATCAGGTCTTTTTGAAAATCTCAAATGTTCTAAAAATTTGGGTGTTGCGAGATTTAATTACAAAGATTCAGAAGTTCTTGTTTCAGCTTCGGGACGGATAAGCATACGGGGGGGGAAACAAACTGGAAATTTAACTGAATTAATCTCAAAATGTGTTTGGCCTGCAAAATACTGCATATGCAACTTTACTGCATTAGATTGTGCCAGAGGTTTATGTGGATACTGTAGGGACCATGTGTGCAATGCAATAGGTGGTGAAAATTCCGAAAATAAAGAAAGTGACCTTGGCAGAGATATACTCAAAAAATCTGGTGAACTAAAATCAACATTTAACAAGATAGAAATGTTGGTCGAACAATTTAAGAGACTCGCTGATGCAATGTGTGATGAATTGCATATAGAAGGCGCAGAAAGTAAAAAGGGTGATGAACAGTTCGATGAAATCAATAAAGAAATATTGATGTATATGACATCTGTAAAAAGAAAAGAGGATGCAGCATTAGGTATTTATGTAGCGGGAATTGTTGCGAACATAAAGGATTCAATTGATAAAATTTTGAATCTAAATAAAATTGGTGTTGATAAAACTGATATTGGTGCATTGATTGAAGCTAGAAATATTGTTATGAGTGGATTCAATTCATTGGTGACAGTTAATGTTGTTGGCGCATTTAATGCGATAAACAGCTATAATGGATTTTTCAGTCAAAACAAAAATGTTAAAAAGGAAATATTGGAGATAGGTAAGAATGGCCTTGAGATTGCTAAGTTAGTTAATCGACCAATACCAAAGTGATATCATGAGTATAAAATACTATTTGGACGAAAATTTGACTTCACGTATAAACGAGATTGTCGATGTTCTTGATATGGGCCATGTTGATACATTAAGAGTTGTAGCAATGCGCTCCAAAGGTTCTGGTGCAAGAAGGACGCTTGCTAGATGCTATGCACTCTCAAAAATATGGCAACTTGCACTTGATACTAAAGCACATTATATTATTGAAGTTATATCTGAAAAGTTTGATGGTTTAAGCAAAGATGAACAGGATAAAGTTTTGATACATGAACTTGCACACATACCATTTAGCTTTGGCGGCGGATTCAAACACCATGGTAACTGGGTGACTCATGATAGAGTTGAAATGCTTTATAGAGCATACAAAAATAAAAAATCAATCAGAAGTGAACCATTTCTTTAATTCTATGTCTACTTCAAAGAATCCAAGTCTCATACCTGAATCAATGTATCCCCAAGAAATATTTATAGCCTCAAATGCAGCAATTAAATCTCCTTTCTTAAGGAAATGATATGAATCCTCGAAGTAAGCTTTTGATATATGTAACAAATCTATTCCACGTTTATCTAAAACTTTTATTCTTTTCAGAACTGCATCCATTTTTTCCTGGAAGCGTTCTGTTTCTTTCTTAAGTTTTTCTTCTATTGCCATATTCTATCCAGCCACCACCAAGAACAACATCATCTTTTATAAAAACAGCTATCTGTCCTGGAGAAACAGCCCAGATTGGTTTCTTAGGAATAACTTGTGCATCTTTTCCTTTAGGAATAACCGTTACTTTCTGCGGAATCATTTTATTTCGTATTATAACCTCAACATTCATTTT
>Ga0315290_10000224_pt1 | contig 34993 bp, 32 predicted proteins | sample YL17G12_0_MG_FD_203627 | JGI IMG/M metagenome (GOLD analysis project Ga0315290, IMG submission 203627) | Sediment microbial communities from Yellowstone Lake, YNP, Wyoming, USA - YL17G12_0 | ecosystem: Environmental > Aquatic > Freshwater > Lake > Sediment | place: USA: Wyoming | collected... | reverse complement strand
TTGATATCACCATCTGGACTGATGCTGAGCGTGCCCAGCACTGCCAGACTCTCTCCTTTTAACCTGAATCTTCCCGGCACAACCAAGGTGCATGTCTATCTCCATGTTCTTAACGATGTTCCCGCTGATGACAACAGCCAGGGAGGCTGGGATAATGATGCCGATACAGGCATTCCCAGGCTCTTTTATAAAATGGCGCTCTCGTCGGAGCAGGACTACCCGAATGTCATCGAAACATTTAAACTGGCTGAATTCAATAAAAGTCCTCAGGGTGCGTGGCAGATCTCGAGGGACTACATTCCGCCCCTGCTGCAAATAGGCACATCGCCGTTCTTGAAAAGTGAAATAAACGCCCTTGCTGAAGCACTGTCGCTTTTTCAATACAACCTTTACATGGATGCCGTCTCTTACTTAAGCGGAGATAGTCTATCCAGCGTCAAACAGTGTCTTAAAAGCGTCTACAAGACACAAAGACTTCTCGCAAATGTAGTTTCCGAGGTCCATCTCCATCCCTATTTTCTTAACGAAGAACTGTTAACTCTTTATACGGAAATCTGTTTTTACAGGAATACGACGCCGGAAAACATTACTTCCGGCTACAACCATGAACGGCTTGCGATTCTGCATAATATCATTGATCTCATTAACAAACAGATGCAGATGGTGAGAACCCTGCCGCCCTACCTGCCGTTCGAATTAGGCGATAATATCTACAAGGTCAAACTGCCGGATGCGATCAGACAGGCTACGACTGTTTATCTTCTCGCACAGAAAGCCCGGGTTATAACGCAGCTTTCCATCAGTGACCTGAAACTGGCAAGTCTTTCCAGGTTGCCTGTCGTACACAAGATGTCTCTTCAGGGCATACCCTTTAAGAGAGTGGAGCATCCCTCCTTTCAGCACTCCTTTGGAGCAGAGATAGAGTTTTATCAGATCAAGGAGGGCGAAGAATGGGACTATGCGTTGAATGAAATGACGGTGGCTTTTTACAACCGGCAGGATCTGAAAGACACCGCTTTTTATATCTTTTGGCGCATCGAATGATCATTAATTATTGTGCCAACGTCAAGGCCGGATAGATTTGAAAAAAATGGATATGCCCAATGGCGCTGTTTAGTAAATTTGGACACAGATCATCTGTATCTGCAAAAGACAATGAAATTAAGAACATTATTGAAAATCTGAACTACGTGCTTAACACGAAGAAAGGTTACGGAAGCCTCCTTACTGATTTTGGTATCCGTGACATGAATGAATACAGCTCACGTGATCAGTTGGCTGCAGCCATAATGGAAGAGGTAAAATACAACATCGATAATTACGAACCAAGACTGCAGCTAATGAAGATATCAATTGAAGATACTAATGACCCTTTCCGCATTTCCTTCAAAATCGAATGCGCGGTAAAGGAAACAAAGAAGGCATTATTTATGGAATTCAATTCCGTGTATAATGACTTTCATATAAGGAACCAATAATGAAGAATACGGGGCCGGAAACATTCAGAGACTCTTTAGAAATGAAGCTGGCGCTGACCATAGGGGGAGAAAAATTTGATATTCCCGGTGCCAATATCAAACATCTGCAAGCTGATATTCACCCTTACGGTTTCGCGGCCAGTTTGAGTTTTTGGGTGTCATCAGAAATGGCCAAGGATAATCTCTTCCCGCAATTTGTTAAGCAGGAAATGATCGAAGTCAAGCTGGATTTGTCGCCGCATTTTAAACCTAAAGACACAGAGATCGAGCCAATCAAGCTGCAGGGATTGGTTACAACCAAAGCATTGCTAAATGAATATACGGTCGAGAATATAAATCTCCGCGGTGATCCAGTTCTTTATCGGCTTTACCGGGTTGATTTTGCCGATCCTGCCCGTGTATTGTGGTGTCAACATTTCCCCTGCGATCTTCTGGTGGACCAAGGTGTTAAGGATCTTATCGATGCAAACAAGACTACATGCGTCAACCTTAAATATGACTGGGAGATATTGAACGATAAACACGCCATTAATACGCTTTCTCCCGGATCTCCCGATAACGAGAGCAGTTTCTATGATTTTATAGTCTGGTATACAGCCGTTAACAACGGTGTCTTCACATACGACGGCAAAACAAATGAGTATACCCTTTCCGGAAAGAAGGAGACGGAGGGGAAAGTACTCGCGATGAGCGAACTGGAGGTCGCAGGTCACCAGATCGAATTTCCCGCAACACCACGCTTCAACGACAGGTTTTTGAATGCCCTGTCTGAAAATCCGAACAAGAGTGATACGAGCCGTGATACTGCAAAAGAAGGACTGAGGCGAGACCTTGTGCTGCGCGAACCGATTGCCGCCGATTTCGAGAAAGCCTTCAATCTGGAATCAAAAAGGCAAAGAAGCAAAGAGCACGAACTCTGCTTGACGCATAAGCGTTTTCCCCTGCTTACCTATCGTCCAGGAACATTTGTCAAATTAGAGGGCGAACTATGGAGCAGCAAGATTTTTCTTCATGACAAGGAATACCGCGTAAATGATATTTTTATCCAGGCCATTGCCATTGATGAGGGACCCGACGCTGATCACAATATGCCATATGCGGGATACAATATTGATATGCGGTCGCGGCTGGAGCTAAAAAAGGAAACCGCTCTTAACCTGCCGCCGTTTAAGTTTCCTTCCCACCCGGTATATGTGGAGGGGAAAATAGTCAGCGAGCAGGGAAAAGAAGAAGATGAAACTTATCAGATATACAAGCATCCACAGACAGAGCTTGACCAGTACAAGGTAAAGATACCCATCTTCGACGATAAGCAGATAGTCGTTCCTTTTGAACCCCTCTTTACACCCGGACACTTTTATTTCCCGGCTTACAAGAATGAAACGGTACTCGTGGAACTTGATTTTCACAGCGCCCGGGTCGTTGCCTTCCTTGACTGGCGCCCGGGTGGTCGACTGCCGATGGATACCCAGGGAGATCATATTCTGTTCGGTAAAAGCGACGAAAGCAATACATCCATCAGTCATATTTATGTGGATAACAAGCCGCAGTTGAACATGAAGCGCACCTCAAGCAAAGATACCGAAATAATCCAGCTTCATGAGGGCACAATTATTCTACAGACGAAGGACGAGACTTCATAACATACATAACGGACATGGATCTTGATTATGGGAAAACTTGTTTGCCGCGTAGAGCTCGATAAGCAAAAGGGAATCGTCCTGACGGTAGAAAACGGTGAGGGCAAGATCACCCAGACCATTGTCATGGACGGAACAAAGATCACAACTACCGTCAAGGGGTCGAGTCAAACAAGCACGATTACCCAGAAAGAGGACAGTATCCAGATTGACTGCAAATCATTTACGCTCAATGCGGAAACCATAAAATGCGTATCCACAAAAGAAACTACTCATGAGAGCGGTCAGGATTTCAGCATCAAAAGCAGCGCCAAGATTAATGCATCCGCTACGAGCGATGCGAAGTTTAAGGCTATGAATTCAACCATTGAGAGCACATCCGAAACCAAGGTGAGCGGGATGACCCTGAAGCTTTCCGGTACAGCCACAGCAGAGATGAAGGCTCCCTCGATCACCGTAGATGCATCGGGCATGTTGGATCTGAAATCAAGCGGGGTTGTAAATCTCAAAGGTTCTATCGTTACTATAAAAGATATTGTCAACATAGGTTGAAAGATCAGGTAATTAATCAATAATGAAAATTGATGAAGGTTTATATAAAACATTTCTGGAAGAGATGAATGCCCTGGAGAATTTCCGTATTGCCTACGCATCCATGCATCCCGGCATTCCTCTGGACAGGGAAGACCCGGATGTGAGGCGCTTGATAGAGGCGCTGGCTTTTTTCTCCGCTCGTAGCCGTCTCGCAGGGTCAAGGAATATAAGCGCCACAAGCCGCAGGGTTTTTCAGCAGTTCTTCCCACATCTACTGGCGCCCCTCCCTTCCATGGCTATTCTTCAGGCTCTGCCCTCGCGGCAGTTCGTGGAGCCCGTTTTTTTCCCTAAAGGATCCGAAATAGTCATATCACCCGGATCGGGAGGAGCTGCGATTTTCCGAACAATATGCGACTTCCACATCTTTCCCATAACGCTTACCAAGTTCAGCATGCTGCTGCTGCAGGAAGGGGGCTTCCGTATTGCTCTTCGTCTAAGTGCATCATTTACACGCAGCGATGAGATAGACAGGCTAAGCTTCTTCATCAACCATCTGAATAATTATGAATCTTCCCAGATGGTGTTTTTCAATCTCAAGCGCCATTTGAAAAGGGTTTCGGTAATATTCAATGAAAAGGCCACCGAGGAATCCTCCGGAACACCCTGTGATATATCCTATGGCATGCCTTCAGATGAAGAAGAGCTCTCGTATCCCCTGCAAAAGGAAAGAATGTTTTTTCATTTTCCCTGGCAGGAAACCTTCATGAATGTTCAGATTCCCCGGACTTCCCAGAATTGGATAGATTTTACTATTTTACTTGATCTTGGCCCAGGTTGGCCAAGAAAACTTGTTTTAAACAAGGATGTATTCCAGCTTTTCGCCGTACCCATAGTAAACCTTCGGCAAGCTATGGCACAGCCTGTTATATGCGATGGAACTCAGGAGCGTTACACAATTCGCCACCCGGACATAGATTACGGATTTGAGGTCCATTCCGTAAACGGTGTCTATGAGGTAACGAAAGAAGGTATGCTGTTTGTAAAACCGGGCATTCTGTCCGGATCGGCGCCATCATATGAGACCGAAGAGTTAAAGGACAGTCAGGGACGGAGACTCCACTGTCTCCATCTCCATTTTCCCCAGGCATTTGAAAAACCAAGAACGATTGCGACCGAAGCGCTCTGGTTCCAACCCTGGTTCACGGAACAGATATCAGAAAGGCTGACGGCTATCCCCTACAATCGCAGAACCGTCGGGCTGAAGTGGGATCTGCTTGTAAACCCGGTACCCCATGAGGAAAACCATTTTCAGGACAGCATAGAGGGATTTCTCCATTTTCTTACTTTGACCAATCGGGAAACATTAGGCCGTGACGATTTGATGGATATCCTCCAGGTAATGGGAATCATGAGGCAGAAACAGTTCCAGGCACTTTGCGAATTGTTGGTTGATGTGAGGATCGAAAAATCTCCTCTGCAGGACACTCAGTTTACAGGAATCATGAAGCATAAATACATCCTGCGTTTTCAGGAGTATGATCCGAGCAGAGAACCACTGATGGAAGTTTTCCTGACACAGGTGGAGAGCATCCTTGATGCCTGGATTGCCGGTGCCAAAGTGGAAGTCAAAAAGGAGATTACGGGCACTAAATAGGGACTATTTTCTCAAGAAAAGGAAGCAAAATGAAGAACAAGCCATGGGAAGCCATACATGAGTTGTACACAAGGATGGAGAAGCTCTGCGGGAAAAGTCTATACGTTCCCGAGGAAGAACTGTTTACCGGCAGAAGCGATCTGCAAGCCGGAGAAGAAGGAAAGCGGGATTTAAATGCCGATATCGACAGTGTCGATGATATCGTAAGCATGCGTGCGGAAATGAGGCATCAGCTTGACTTTCTGAAGGCAACATTAGCTGAGCACTATTCCGAAAGGGATACATACATCGTGCTTTTTCCCATTTCGGCTCAGATTGATGAGCTTATTCAGAACAACTATTTAAATACCATGAATATGAACTGGCCGCTTCTTCAAAAGGAGTTGTTTAAGATCGACAATGCCGGAGAGGTATTTTATGAATTTCTGGATGAACTCCTCTCAAAGCCCCAGACGCATATGTTTATTTATGAGGTTTATTATTTTTGCATGCGTTACGGATTTCGCGGGCGCTATGAAAACAATCCGGTAAAGGTTACTGAATACCTGAAAAAGCTTCAGGCAAAACTCAAACAGGATGAGATATACGTTGCCCCTGCAGAATCTGAAGATATGGTAAAACTCAAGCACTTTGGTTCGCCTTACTGGAGTTACCTTATAACAGCCGGTCTGCTTGTGTTCGCATATATCTCTTTTAAAATCATGGGCAGCCATTAATGAAAAGCAATGGTGTAGGCAATGCCAAATAGATTAGACGAGCTTTTCGCCCCGGAACGTTTGCGCAGAAATTGGCAAAAAACAAAAAAGAACGCCGGTATGCCGTCCGCTACCGCAACAGAAGATAAATCACCCCTGGACATATTCATGCGCCTGCAGGGGCTCATCAAAGGGCGCTTTTCCGGTGATGATGGAGAAGTACTAAGACTGCTTTTAGAAGAGTTGCATTCCCTTCTTATTGACATCTTTCCAACGGCGGAAAAGAATCTGGTACCGGTGGAGAATCGGGTGAAAATGATACCACCGGCTCATGATGTCTTGAACCGTATAGAAGATATTATTGAAGCTTTTGAGATTGCCGTCCGTAGACGATAGAACGAATATTATCATTAACGTTCGGGGGAAAATCTCTCCATGCCGAAGGACAGAAGTGGAAATGAGCCGTTTCGGGACATAACCTATGACTGATCTGGAAAAAAAGGTAACAAGAAGAATCCACGAATTCGATATTATCTCTCTACTGCGTCTTCTAAGAACAATGAACTACTCACCTGAGGAAATCAGGTTCAAGAGCCACAACAGCATATGCTCGCAATCTCGTCTGATATATGACATCGCATTCAAACACGAACCGGTTCGCGAAGCCGTAATAACGATGAATATGGGACTGCTGGGCGTACAGTCACCTCTTCCGTCCTACTTCAGGAAAAAGATGGAAAGTGAAGAAGCCGGCGTATGGTCACTTGCAGACTTTATCGGGTATTTCGATAACCATCTCATTCGAGATTACATCTCTAATATTTATCCGGAGATTAACAGATTCTTTTTCCCCAACTGGGAGTTGACCAAGCGACGCTACCTGCAGATTCTTAACCTCAAATCCATAAGCACATTGCACTGGCTTTTTCAGACAGTATTTCCTGAGATCGTAGTTCAGGTTGAAAACGCCGTCTTGAGCAGTAATGTGCAGACACAGCCGGTTCTGCTGGGGAAAACCATTCTTGGCGATGACGCGGTCTTCGGAAAGAAAACAAGCGTCCCGATAAATGGCCGAAGAGTGACCCTTCACAGTGAAGAAGAAATGACCAACACGCATGTTCCCTGGCCGAGAGAGATTAAGAATCGGCTCACCGGTCTCGTATTTCCAGTCATTAAGCCGGTTGGCATCGATCTGGAAATCCTTCTCGTATTGAAATCCCAAAAAAGATGGGTACGACTCCATGCGGAAACGTACCTGGGCTATGATAGGATACAGAGTGGCGAGGAGACTTATCGAAGAATCCGAATATTCAGGGGGCATATCGGTGAATCATTCCAAGCCGCCGAGGAGGTCAATGGAGATCAAAAAGTCGAAAAAAAGACAACCATCGCCGGAGGAGCCGGTTGATAGAGATAAGAAGGAAAAATGAAAGGAATTCGTATGACCTGTAAAAAATGCGGCATCGATCTTTCCGGTAAGGAATACAGAAATGTGGCCCAATGGCCCTTTTGCCTGGACTGTTTTCAAGCTCTCATGGAAAAGGCCGAGGCAAAGAAAGATGAAATAGCAGAGACATCCGCAGTGAAAGAGGAGACCCCCAGCGAACAGCAACGCTGCCTGGTCTGCGAAAAGGATATCGAAAAGGGTTCAGGCAGGGAAATGCTGGGGCTGACTTTTTGCCAGGAGTGTTATGAGAATCTGGTAAGGAGGCCTGTTATTACACCCCGCGCGGAAACCGGTGAAAAAGAACAGGCGTTGAACCCTTCAGAGAAGCAGGCGGTGGTACAGGTTCGTGTGGATCTGAAAAGCCCAGTTCAGTGTCACAGCTGCAACAGGCAGATCCCCGCCATTGCCAGCAAGTCATTCGATGGCCATTCTTACTGCCCTGACTGCTACTACGCATTGCCAGAAATAAAAGCCCAAAAGCCAAAGCCGTTTCCAAAGATGGCTGCAGCGCAGCCTTCCAGCGATGAAGAAGCCGATGCCGGTGCAGAAGAGCATGGAGGAGGGCTTAGATGTCAGGCCTGCCGGCGTCAGGTGCTTCCCGTCAACCTGAAGACAGTCGAAGGGTTTGAAATCTGTCTGGCGTGCCTGACAGCCGATCGGGAAATGGCACTGGATATTGCGCGTAAGCAACACCGTAAAGGCATGGAGAAAATCAAAAAAGAGCTTGCTGATTAGCCAATAAAATACTGGAGATTGAAATGAATATAGAACTCTTACAAGGTGCGCTTGAAGTAAGCGAGAATCCGGGCCTCGAAACCATCGACCCGCGTTTCAGTGACATCGCCACCATGATTCAAGAAGGAAGATATGAGGAAGCCGCGTCCGGTTCGGAGGCGATGCTGGCGGAAAAGATCTACGACATCCGTATCATCGGCTACTTTCTGCATGGCCATTTCATAGAGCAGGGCGTTTCGGGGATCACCCATATCTGCCTGTGTCTGGCTGATCTCCTGAGCGATAATATGCAAGCCATCGGTCCGGTAAGAAACAGAGAAAAGCATATCCAGACCATTCTGAACTGGTTAACAAAACAGCTCCTCAAGAAATGTCAGTACGAGGAAGAGAAAAAGAGCGCCCTTTATGAGGCGTGGATTTCCGAGGTCTCAAGCGACCAGGTGCAGGAAGCGCTGGATGCAAGCGAGAAACTGGGGCGCATTTTAGGCCCGGTGCTGGAAGATGCCGCCGCTCCTATCCTCGACGGCCTGATGAAGATAAGTGTCTGGCTGAAGACTTTTCAGCGCCTCGTCTATCGCGAGCCAGAGCCAGAAACGAAAGCAGAGGCCGATCTCGAAGGAGCGGAAGAAGCGGCGCCGGAGGAACAAGCGGAGCAGGATTATCGGCAGCCAGGAAGGAAACGGTCCCATCAACCTGGTGCGGCGATGGGAGAAGAGATGGCTGGCGTGGAAGGGTCTTATCATCTGAAGCTTCTCATCAAAAAACTGGAGGCTTTCGATTACCTGATCTCGGCGCAAAAATATGCCAACGCCTCCATTGTCGCCGATGACATCAACGCCATCATCGCCAACTTCGATCCCAGAATCTATTTTCCGAAACTGTTCGTCAGCTTTGCACTTAAGTCCGCCGCCAACATCAACCATCTTGCCGCCTATGCCGAATACAAGGAAAGTGCGGTCTGGCATGCATTGCAGGAGTTATACAAGGTTGATCTGGAGAAGTTTGTCGACTTTGATCCGGAGGCTGTCGAACTGGGCGACCCCCATGCAGGCGGAGATTAGAGGAGTCATGATGAATATGAAAGCATGCCCGAAGAAGAGGAAGGATAGACGACCAACAAGGAGGGAAAAATGACTCACGATTTTCACTACTATGTAACGTTTATGTGCGCAAGGAACGCAGGATTTGATCAGAAAACGAGTCGGGAAATAGCGCTCTGTGCAGACGCCGTAGACGGTGGGAATCCCAAGTGCGCACAACAGCGCAGCAACAAGTTCAAGGAGGTGCAAACTATCGGAAAAAAAGGATACCGTCCACTTACCGTGTATAATATGGGGCATTCAGTAAATATGAAGCACAGTATTGGCGGTAGTATCGTATCGATTCCATGGATGGCATTTCACTTTTTGCCATCTCTGCAAGTTGGGGCGAAGGGCCTGAAAGTCGATAAGAACGACTACCGTATCGTCAGGGAAACACCAGGCAGAAAAACTCCGGTGTTCGCCCGAGGGGATAACCCACGTACAAGCAAGGACGAACTCAGATTGAGTCAAGTTCTTGAGAATGGACTGATATGTACCCAAAATTCCTTGTTCGCCAAGAAACTCATAGCAGATACCTCCAAAGCGGCCTTTTCCCTTAACCCAGCCGAGAAAGCCGCTTTTCTCGGCGTTCGGGCGCACATCATAGCCGATCTGTTTGCCCATGAAGGTTTTGCCGGTTGCCGGAGTGTGAATGTGAACGCTCTAGAACATGCATATACAGAAAATGAAGAAGCAAGAGCAAAGAACAAACCCTTCTGCCTGGCTTATACTTTAGCTATGGCAGCGGGAGCATCAACCGTAAAGGTTACAAAAGCTGGTAGACTTGGTCATGGGCAGGCAGGACAGCGGCCTGACGAGCCTTTTGTGAAGTTCGCTTTCAAACGGGTGAAGGGTGAAGGCGGCACGCTCTTTAAAGATAACTACGACCTGTTTGGACGCGCGCTTATGGCTGTCACAGAAGTGCTGAGAGGTCGTGATATCGAAAAACTTGGCAAGCAATACGAAGACTGGTACAAATTCGAGGACAAGGAGAACTATATCTACAAATGGAAACACATAAGGTCTGGCATGAACCAGTCAAGGGAAAACAGGAGACTTTTCCTGAGGTTTCTTATCCTTTCAACTGAGAACGAAGGGTGCGACACAAACGATAGCAGGTTTTTCGATCCCGATTTGCACGATGGCAGCGACTATTGGGCTTTTGATAAGATGAGCGCCGCCCTGTTGAGTCAATTCTCAATGGCGGCTGATGGGCACCTCAAATGGTTCCACGATACGTTCTACGAGTTGAGCCGCTGCACCATTGATCAATATATGCAGGTATCAGTATTGTGGCCATTTCAAGACGACGATGACTGGCACGCAATTGAGATTAATCGCGAATTGGTAGGTATGCCTGAAACGAAAATAGAACTGAAGGGCACACATGGGAAGGCTGGATTAACGGGTGCTGATGCGACTAACTTTGACTACGGCCCAATAAGTGGAACCCAGATCGGGGCCCACTATATGAAATCGCAAATCAAGCAAGGACCGGACAAGAGAGAGAAGAGAGAAGTGGCGGAAGCCCTAAAACCTAGTGACGTATACGCGAAGATGGACTCACGATTGACACTTTAACATGGAAGAATTACGGATATTATACAGTATGGGTGTAGAAGATATGAAAATTATTTGTCTGGCTGATAACCATGGAGACTTTTGAGTAATTGGGGACAGCCACTCATTATGGCTCGTTTACCCCGGATAGTAGGTCCCCAATATCCGCATCACATCGTTCAACTGTCGCCGATGACATCAACGCCATCATCGCCAACTTCGATCCCAGGATCTATTTTCCGAAACTGTTCGTCAGCTTTGCACTTAAGTCCGCCGCCAACATCAACCATCTTGCCGCCTATGCCGAATACAAGGAAAGTGCGGTCTGGCATGCATTGCAGGAGTTATACAAGGTTGATCTGGAGAAGTTTGTCGACTTTGATCCGGAGGCTGTCGAACTGGGCGACTCCCATGCAAGCGGAGGTTAGGGGGGTCATGATGAGTATGAAAGCATGCCTGAAGGCGATGACAGGCAGCTAAAAGAAGAGATACATGCAGGAGAACATTATAGACAGGATGAGCAATGATACTTTGATTATGAGCATCATTTTGTTTCAAAAAGTTACATAGGAGGATAAGGCGGTGGCTCCAGGTAAACCAGGCAAAACCGGCATTTTTTCGGGAAGCGGAAAAAGCAGTTCCCCAAATAAACCCAAGGTAATCACAGACAGAGACCGGCCTACAAGAACATTGGGCTTAATTCAAAATGAATATGACGAGGAGATTGCCCTGGTCATCTGGAAATACAAGAACATAGCAAGCTGTGGACATGCCGCCCTCAAGTTAAAAAAGTGGGATGATACGGATAATAAGGTAACGCGACTGGATTATATCAGCTGGTGGCCAGATAGTAACGCCTTTATTGATCCTGTTAAGATCGAAAAAATTGAGAGGAATAAATTGTTGCCGCATACATTGAGGCACTTTCAGCCGAGAGGTGGAGGAGCTCAGGATTACAAGCAGGATGAATATCAAGAGATGGGAGCTGATAAAACCATCGCCATCTTCCTTTCCTACCTCTATCAAGCATCTTATGAAGACGCTCCTGATTATGTGACAGAAGCTTTTGAACAAATATGGAATGATGATGATGTAAAAAAGTACCATGAAAAATGGCGCGCAATGGGTTTCGAGAAAGAGTTCTGCAACATGGGCTCGATGATCAACCAGGGCCGGATCGGACTCGGTAAACGTCAGAAGCTTCAAAAAGATTCGATATACCGAGATCCGCAGACCAGGGGATTCAATATCGGTCTAATAAAAAAAGACGTTCTCGACGGTAAACTAAAGCAGGCTGAAATGGCTAAGGTAGCGAAACTTCCGGATCAGAAGATCTATCTGCCATGTGCCTACCTGAATGACAAAGATAATCGTGAGCCACCACTTCCCCGCTTCGTATGGGGGCTTTCCCTGGATGCCATCAGGCTTTCCTGGAGAATGTTCAAGAACGAACCCAATCCGCAATGGCAGATGATAACAAATACGAAAAATTGCGCCTCCGTCGTATGGAACAGGCTCATGGACGGCTATGCGGATGCGCTACTGCAAGGCGACACGGGGGACCTGATTGCGAAGCTGAAAAGAGAAATCTATATACAACCGAACAACATTATCGAGCTCGGCGAGAAGCTGGAAAAGGCGCTGAAAAAACTCAATGTTCAACAGCAAACGCTTGATGCTGCCGCAAAAAAACATTATCCCAAAATATATGCGCTTGCTGCAAGTTCCATGATTGCTGATGAGTGCAAGAAAACCGCAGAACGGCTTTTTAACAAAAAGGGGATTGCCACCGCGATTGCAAAAAACAGGATTGCCTATCAGAATGAGCAATGTAATGTTTGGCCGGCGCTGCTTAACCTGGAAACATGGAAAAAGATTAGCAGCATAGAAGGAAGAATCAGGCCTCTGCAATTAAAGAAAATCGATGATGAATTGAATGCCTTCCAGATAAACAGCGATAAGATAGATCGATACGAAGAGCACAGGATTGTGGAATCGCTATTGCAGGACGAAAAGAGATACCTTGATCTCAACAAGCAACTCGATCTGGCCAAGCTAAGCGCCAATTATTTCGGTAAATCCTCCCCCTTCAGTGGCTTGAAGGAAAAGATCGAGGTGACGCGTGAAATGATGAAAATCAATGCTAAAGTGCTCACAAATCACAGGCATGAAAAGGTTAAACACCTTGTGAAGCTCCACAACGCGATTTTCAAATATGTCGAATCCGTAAAAGATGATGATGAAAGATTGCCCAGCGTGCTTTTTCTGGGGCAATGCGTCGCCTGTGCCTCTATCGAAGCGATGCATCATGGTGCCTATGTGATACTATCGCCCGAGAAGAATTCGTTTAGTTCTGGAATGATTGAGGGGGTTCTTAACTACCAAGAAGCGGTTGTGTCACCTTCTGTGCCCCCTAAAGAAAATTTCCGGATCATGGGTGGCGACACAATTGCTCAATCTGGGGAGTGGCAAGACGTGCCGTTGTAAAGAAAATTCCCGATTCATGGGTGGCGACACAATCCTTATTCAGCCGGCAAGACACGATCTCCCATAGTGATTAGGAGGCTGAGTCATAAATGCAAAAAATGTCATTCCGGTGACCGAAACCCTGAACGTAGTGAAGGGGTATGTGAGGAGTCTTTGAGATCCCTCCCTCTGGTCGGGACAAGGATTTCTCGCTGTGAAATGCTATAAAAGCATCGAGGAGCCGATAACTAAACCAACGATGATAGCGCTTTGAGTTGGAATGGGAATTATCCATATTTGATCCCTCAAGCACTTACTCTTTACCAGGAAGGGAGACTTTTATGCCTAAGAAGAGCGTGCTCAAGACAAAGGCCGAATACAGAGGCCCCAACACCAAGGGGAAATATCAAGACACGGATCTGCAGATCGACTGGGAGGGACCTGTGCTCCACCACAAAGATGGTCTCTTCTGGAAGAAGCTTGCCTTCAAGGAGGTCGTCGGATTTCATATAGGGGCCGAGCCCGGCGGCAAACCCGACAAGTTCGGCAGGCTGAAGATTCTTCATATCATCAAGCTTCATGAAATGACTCAAGGCAAGAAAGAACTCCGGGAATTCGCCATCCATCCCGACGTCTTCGAGACCTGGCTCTACTGGATCATCCGCAGCCTGGTAAAGCACTCAGAGCTCTTTCTGTCGAAGGAACTGATCAAGCAGACCCCCTTGTCCGACAAGCACAAACTAAAAATGAAGCCTGTTATAAACCTGTCCGTTTTTGATCGTTCTCACCAGGTTTTCATAGATGCGCTCAATACTGTTCAAGATCCCGAACAGGCAAAAAAACTGCCTTCCTCACCTCTCTATAGAGGTGAAGGCGGAACAGAGTTCGGCAGGATGGGAAATAAACTCGGATCAGGCGGCAGCGGTACCAGTATTCTCGAGATCATGCAAGTGCTCAAACCGGTCGTCGTCGATGGAGAAAAGCAACAGCGCGAAGAACCCGTGGTCGTCAAGTTCTTATCTGTGCCGGAGACCTGGAATCAAAAAAAAGAAGACGTGTCCGACTTAATTAAAGAGGCCCGCGTGCTGGCGCTCTTGGGGAAACATCCGAACATCGTAGGGCTCATCGACGTGTCGCTTGCAGGAGTTGGCCTTTGCCTCTTCATGGAAAGGGGCAAAGGCAATCTCAGAGATCAAATACGACGGTACAAAGATTGGCAGGGTGTCCTGCCTCCGAGCATGGTCCTTGATTATGCCCGGGATATACTGGGAGGCATTGCCCACATGCACAAGTACCGGGTTTACCACCTGGACATGAAGCCCGAGAACGTCATCATCTGCCAGGGTAAGGGCAACGACGACATTGCCAAGATCATTGATTTCGGACTCTCCCGGAGCGCCACGCTTCAGGCCAAGTCCCAACGATTTGAGGCGCCCGGAGACTGGGCGGTTCAAGGAACGGATGGCTACAAAAACCCCGAAGCCTGGGACTGGGGGGGTAAAGCCATAACAGACGAAACCGACCTCGCCAAGAGGGACAGTTTCGCCGTGGGGATGACCATCATCAATGGCCTGCTTGCCCCGTTTTTGGGAGAGAATGAGCTACCAGGCAAATTCGGTGAGGAGAAGCTAGATGTTCTCGGTCGTATAGTCTACTGGAAGAATCGACTTCGCAATAAAGAATTAAACAGAGACAAACTCCAGGACGGGGGGCTTTCGGACCTGGCCGAAGCCGCCATCGGCCTGATTGATGAGGATGCTAAAGAACGATGGACCATAAGGCAGGCTAAGGAACACATCAGGTTCCAAGCCCGATTGCTGAGTGATGAGCAAAAACAACTGAGGAGGGATCACACATCGAATCGTGACAATGTTCTGACCGCATTGAACGACCGGAACAAGAAGCTTGACCAAATGAAAAAGTGGGGAGTCTGACGAAGGCATTGCTGGTTGTTTGGGTCAATTTTCGAAAGCGAAGCCGAAAGCAGTCGAAAAGAGTGGCTGCTGACCTTGCCGACGTCGTCAGCCGTCTCATCGATGAGAATCCCCAAACCCGTTTGACCGTCGAAGATACCCTGAGCAAGGTGAAGAAGATCGGCGCAATATAAATCATGAAAATATAGTCCAAGAAAGGATTGAAGCCATGCCTAAAGCCAGCAAACTTGAAACTCAGGCTTTCTACAGAGGCCCCGGCAGCAAGGACAAATTCGAGAAGTGCACTCTGTACATGGAATGGGATGATCAGTGCCTGCAATACAGAGAAAAAGTGTTTTGGCACAAACTGTTTTTCAACAAGGTCGTGAGCTGGGAGGCGAAACCCGGGGGATATAGAGGCACATTTATAGATACTCGGTATCCGCCGAGCATCATTCTCAGAACCGCGTCGGGAACCGGCACGGAAGAAATGGAATTTGCCATTCGTCACTTGGAGTTTGATACCTGGCTCTACTGGATCATCCGGAGCCTGATCAAACATTCCAAGGCCCCGATGCCTGTGGAGCAAGTAAACCGGAGCCCGTTGCTTCAAAAGCACAAAGCCAGAGTCATCACCTCCTTGAAGGTAGCCGAGTTTAACCGTGCCCACGATGCCTTCATCAACACGCGCAATAATCTGGATAGTTTACTCGTTAGACCTACAGGCAAGTTCATAGGTGAAGGGAAAACACACCTTGACTTCAGCGGATTAAAGAAAATTGGCACCCCTGGTGCGAGCGGCACTGTCATCCTTGAGCTTCAAATGCTGCTCGATCCGCTCAAGATCGAAAGCACAGAAGCCGTGGCCGTCAAGATGTTGAATACACAACGGGGGTATGTAGACGACGATGCTGATCTTGACTACTCAATTGAAAATATGATCCATGAAGCCCGCGTGCTGGCGGCGATAGGGAAGCATCCGAATATTGTGGGGCTCGTCGATACGGCGGTTTTCAAGAATAGCTTGTGCCTCTTCCTGGAAAAGGGCAGCGGCGATATCAAGCCTCGACAAGACAAACCTCTGGATCTCACGGGGGATCAGGTTCTCAAGTATGCCGTGGGCATTCTCGCCGGCATTAACCACATGCATCAGCGCCGGGTTTACCACCTGGACATGAAACCGGATAATGTAATCATCTGCCAGGCAGACACGCCTAAAATAATCGACTTCGGCCTCTCGAAATACAGAATACTGGGGGAATCAAAGAAAGATATGTTCGCCGATGTACAATGGTCCGGCTATGGTACAAAAGGATATATATCCCCCGAGTCTTGGGATCAGGGGGCCATTTCCAAAGAGGATGACCTGGCCAAGAGGGACTCCTACGCCGTCGGCATGACAATCTTTAATGCCCTGCTATTCCCCTATTGCAAATGGAAGGAGTTTGATGATTCTATTACCGGCGATACAGATTCGAAAAACTTAAGTGTCAAGCGTATAGATCACATTATAAAGCTGGTGCGCGATGAGGCGAACCGTAAAAAGCTGATCAGAGAGGGGCTGCTGACCCTGGCCGACGCCGCGAGCGGATTGATCGAGAAAAATCGTGAAATACGTTTGACCTGCGGAGACGCTCTGGCGTTTTTGAAGGCGGACCGAAAACAACAACGACGACAGGAACTCACGTCGAATCGTAACGATGTTCTTACCGCCCAAACGGAACACAATTACTTGAGGGGTCAAATCAAGAAGTTGAGGGATACGCTCAAGGAGTCGGGGGACTGACAAAGCCCCTTTTCTTCTGGATAATCGTCAGGTGAAAACGTACCAGGAAGGAAAATTGGTCAAAACTTCAACCTCGATTTCAGTCTACATACTAAGAAACGTATTCCCTATACTTGATCCGTAGGGAATTTCTTATAAAGAAAGGAGACTTTTATGCCTAAGAAAAGCTCTCTTACGACAAAGGCCGAATACAGAGGCCCCAACACCAAGGGGAAATATCAAGACACGGATCTGCAGATCGACTGGGAGGGGCCTGTGCTCCACCACAAAGAGGGCATCATCTGGAAGAAGCTTGCCTTCAAGGACGTCGTCGGATTTCATGTAGGGGCCGAGCCCGGCGGCAAGCCCGACAAGTTCGGCAGGCTGAAGATTCTTCATATCATCAAGCTTCATGAAATGACTCACGGCAAGAAAGAGCTCCGGGAATTCGCCATCCATCCCGACGTCTTCGAAACCTGGCTCTACTGGATCATCCGCAGCCTGGTCAAGCACTCAGAGCTCTTTCTGTCGAAGGAACTAATCAAGCAGACCCCCTTGTCCGACAAGCACAAACTAAAAATGAAGCCTGTTATAGACCTGTCCGTTTTTGATCGTTCTCACCAGGTTTTCATAGATGCGCTCAATACTGTTCAAGATCCCGAACAGGCAAAAAAATTGCCCTCCTCACCTCTCGAGAGAGGTGAAGGCGGAACAGATTTCGGCAAGTTGGGAAGATTGCTGGGATCAGGCGGCAGCGGTACCCAGATTCTTGAGATCATGAAAGTGCTCAAGCCGATCGTCAGCGATGGAGAAGAGCAACGGCGCGAAGAACCCGTGGTCGTCAAGTTATATCGGTTTTCCTGGGATCAAGACCGACTAAGACAAGACTTGCCCGAGTTAATTAAAGAGGCCCGCGTGCTGGCGCTCTTGGGGAAACATCCGAATATCGTACGGCTCATCGACGTGTCGCTTGCAGTAAATGGCCTTTGCCTCTTCATGGAAATGGGCAAAGGCAATCTCAGAGATCAAATACGAAAGTACAAAGAGAGTCAGGGTGTCCCGCCTCGGAGCCGGGATGTCCTTGATTATGCCCAGGATATACTGGGAGGCATTGCCCACATGCACAAGTACCGGGTTTACCACCTGGACATGAAGCCCGAGAACGTCATCATCTGCCAGGGTAAGGGCGACGACGACATTGCCAAGATCATTGATTTCGGACTCTCCCGGAGCGCCACGCTTCAGACCAAATCCAAACTATTTGAGTCGCCCGGACGGTGGGCGGATCAAGGAACGGATGGCTACATCAACCCCGAAGCCTGGGACTGGGGATTCGATGACGTAAAGAAAGAAATCGATCTTGCCAAGAGAGACAGTTTTGCTGTGGGAATGACAATCATCAATGGCCTGCTTGCTCCGTTTCTGGGTGAGGATGAGCTAAAACCCCAAGGCTTTGACAAAAAGCAGCAAGTTCTCAATTGTATACAAGCCTGGAAGGATCGGCTTGGCAATAAAAAATTAAACAGAGAGAGACTCCGGGACGGGGGGCTTTCGGACCTGGCGGACGCCGCCTGCGGCCTGATCGAGGAAAACCCTGACACCCGTCTGACCGTCCAGGATGCCCTGCTCCGGATCCAGAAGAATCTGGACATCGTCAAGAAGAAAGGCATTTTCGAGATAATGAAGATATAGACGGACATTCCAAGGCCATGCCTTCGACATTCGTTATGGGTTAAATAGGGAAGTGCCCGTATTTCGCTTTATACTCAATAAGAAAAAGGAGAAGTCCGATGAGTCTCTTCGAATTCAAGCTTGTTTATCATAAGGTGGGAACCAAGAATCAGCTGATGGATTTTAATGGCATACCAAATATGGAGTGGTGGGAATTCTTAACGACACCGGTTGCGGGGTTCCTGCAGAAGAAGACGCCCAGAACCAACTGCGGCTTTGCAAACATCGATAAGAGTCTGGCGAGCTACTGGCAATTCGCGGCAGTAGAGCTGAACGAGAATACGGAGAGCAGCATGGCCCTGCAACGTTACAAGGACATCAAGGCGACTATCCTCCTCGATATCCATCGCGAGTGTAACGACTGGATAAGGGAAACTGGCGCGCTGGCTACGGGAACAGCGTTGTTCAAAGCGCACAAATCCTGCCTGCCATGGGTGACCTTCTTGATGAGGAACGTCAGATTATGCGCCGATTTCCTTACTGGCGATAAGGTGAAGGCTCCAACAGCGGGCCACTTGAGGTGGAAGATGCTGAAACAGGACATACATAAACTCGGTATGCTCAAGAAGGGCACAAAGCCCCTGAAGACGCTGGATAGCCACTACTGGTCGGAAGCCAACCTGGGAGGATCTAACCCGGAGCACTTCAAGGGAGATAGCCTGCAAGATGAGTGGCAGAAGAGCGATGAGAAGTACCTCTTCGCCTTTACCAGGAAAAATGTGAACGACATAAAAGCCTACAAGGTCCACTATGTGAAGAAGGAAGACCTGTGGAAGTATCAGGTGGTGGTACAGGGTGGAAAACTTTGCAGCATCACGGCTCCCGCCACTAAGTTCGGAGCGCTGAAGCTCGCGCCGATAACCTGCAAGGGATGGCTCTTCATCGTTCTGCGCAATGGCAACCTCTATGCCAGCATGGGCCAGGAAAAGGGCGACGATGACATGCACTTTCACCATTCGTCGATACCGGCTGGTGGTGCGGTCATCATGGCAGGAGCTATCGACGTGGAAAAAGGACAGCTCATGATAATCGATGGGTGCAGCGGACACTACAAGCCAAAAACAGCGCATATCGTCAATGCCCTTGAAGTACTCGAGGAACATGGCGTCGATCTAACAAAGACTCAAATAGATGTCTTCGAGAGAGTGCAATTCGGTACCGAGTGGACCATCGTGCCCAAGCGTTTTAAAAATCGCGCGGACTTAAAACTCTACGCCAAGGAGCAAAAAAAAGATAAATAGGGATATGGAATCTGGAGACATAAGAAACTTAGAGTCTTACTGATTCAACAAAGCGGCGCAGGTCTTGCCACCCTTTCTTCACGCCTGAATCTGTTACCTTCATGGTAGCGGCGAAATCGGGGACAGCCACCAATTACCAGACATTCTTTTAATTAGAAGCTGTCTAATTAACTGTTTTTCCCTTGTAATTTCTCAAGCGCTGACCAGAATTCTTCTCATAGCTGGAAAGGGATGCTTCGTAGTTCCACTGCAGCGTGGCCTTTCCGCTGTTTGCCAAGAAGGATTTACATGGTTCCGGAGGGTTTGGGCTTCCCGGACGCGCGCCGGCACATTGACTGACGATTTTCGCCGATGTCACGTCCAACCAGAGTGGATTACCCTGCGCAAAACTGTATTGCAGGCTGTATCGCGCAAGCCTGACCATATCGTCATACGTAAATTGGGCGTATTGTTGATAGGCGTAAACCCATTCGTTTGTATACGTGGCGTGCGATACGCCTTCGTCGTCAGTGGAAAATGACGTCGGGACGCCATATTGCCAGTAGTACAGGGAGAAGGGATGATCATCTCCTGCAACTCCCAGTATTTGTGCGTTACTGGTAAACAACACCTCCACAAGGGCATTTTTGCTCTTCATCAAGCCGATCACTTCTGCCCTGTCATCGGAATTCAAATATGCGAAAGAGATGCCGTGACCGATCCGCTTCGCCCCCGCCTTGAGAGACCCGGTAAGGTGGTCCTTGAGGGCCGGGTTTCCGACTCCTACGAAGCAGGGCGTAATTTCACCGGCATGCAGGGCAATGTTAACATTGGGAAATATCGAATTGAAGAAGCTGAAAAACTGCATCACCGTTGGAAATGTCTGCATAGAAACCGGCGAGTCTTCACCGCTGACCAGATTCAGGCCCACGACGTTTTTTTCAGTGTTGGATAGCAGGAAAGAGAAAGCCGTTTGAGTGAATATCTTTGGCAGATCGGGGGTGCCCGTTATCGCCGCGTTACGGTTCACCTGCGACAGCAAGGTGTAGGAAACGAGACAAGCAGGGTCCTGGCTGGGGGTGCCACACTTTAGGATAGCCTTCACCTTGCTCATATACCCGGCAACATCCTGCTGCGCCGCAACCACGGCATCTTTTAGTCCTACACGCAGTAGAAAACTGTACATCTGGCCATAATACTCACTCTTGGTGTAATAGTATGCATCGGGATATTTTTGTCTCAGCAAATCCGCAAGCTTGCTTACTGCGGTCGATTGAAAGGACATCATCGTTTCCACGTAGGATACGGTGTCCTTGTTCGCCTGCTGGAGAAGTTTCGCCATCATGATTCCTATGTTGGCGCTCGAACCGGATACCGTTCCGAACCGGCCGAATGTGGCGAAGAACTGATCCTCTCCGGACTGGATGTCGGAATACGTATAATTGTACATCGAAAGCGATGACACGAGCTTTTGCCGGTCGGCAGAACTTGCCTGGGACAAGGGCTTGTCACCGGATGCGCACGAGTCAGGCGTACCCGTGTTCGGGTTAATGGTGTACATGGTCGGATCTTTGTGATCAGCGCCGAAGCAGTCACCGTCTGCAATGCCCATGGCAATGTAGTCTTCCGGCATGACTGTTCCTGTAAGGTGGTTGTGGATGTCGGCTCCCTTGGGGAATTGGCGGATGGCTTCTGCAAGAGCCGGCGGCGCTGAACCAATGACGCCGAAATAAGATACAACGGCGTTGTTGGGGGCGGCGCAGCGCGCAATCGTCGCTTTGAGCAAGCGAGCCTCGCCTATCGCAATGCCGCTGCTCCCTTGCAAGATAAGGAGGCTCAGTCCAAGAAATAGAAACAAAACCTTGCCCGTGCTCTTGAGACCTTTCATCATTCCCCCCTCTTTTCCTTGTCCCTGGCTTTCGTCTCTACTAAACTTGCAGTTAGATATTCCCTGGCCCAAGGAAATCAGAACCCGGCTTGAGAATACTTTGTTTCCGATCCTTAAGCCGGCGGAGCTGGATATCGAAATCATCATCCGCTCCCAGAAAAGATATCTCAAGCTGCAACGGGAAAGCTACCTGGGTTATGATCAAATGCCGGGAGGCCAGGCCAAATATCGCCAAGTGCGGATTTTCAAAGGACGGTTGATCACCTGAATGGCGTGCCGGAATCCATCAGACTTTAACCGTAAACTGGCCGGGCATTAAAATTTGAATGACACCGCCCCATGTACACATCAGCTTGCTATCGCTCGTTAATGCAGGGAATGTGCCGATCAGAACTTGGGGATTCCCCATGATCCAGGGCGCTACAGTCGCCGGTATGCAGGGCATGGGGGTAAGGACGCCCCAAGCCGCAGCCGTGGCTGAGGCGACAGTTGGATTGGCTGCGGAACTGCACATGCCAAAGGGCATGATATTCAGCATCGGGACATAGTCCATAATTGTGGCTGCAGGGGTCATGCAAAAAACTCTATTTGTAGGCAGAATTAGCATGGAAGAGGGTGCAACTCCAAAACTGCACTGTAACATTGCTCCGCCACAAACCAACAAGCCCATATGAAGGACCCTCTTCTATGGTTAGAAATTTTGCCTTTAAATTCAAATTGGAGAATTGGATACTTCTATCTTTAGAAAAGGACTATCAAATCTAAAGTAAAGGATTCTATCACAGATTACAAGTATCATCTTGCTTTGTTTGTTGAAAGAAAATTATCTGAATTTGACTCAGCAATGTCCGGTTAGGGATTTGCATGTAAGGCTATGATTCATCAGCGGTTTCAGCATCGCAAGAGGCGAAAAAAATTGAGCATAATCAATAAAAACACTTGACAAATAAGGCAGTTAGGGCGCGGTTTTTCCGTAACTATATGAAATTACGGCGGATCAGATTATGCCCTACGCCTGGATGCCCGGACATCAAAAGAGAAAACACGACACCTACTTAAAACTGATGCTGCCTGTAAACAACACATTACCCAATCTTACCCCCTTACATCCGGGAGCAACCGGCCCCTGCAAATGACTTTTGAAGACCAGATCAACATCCTGGTGTATTTCCATCTCGAAGAACATCATTCAGGGCGGCACCTCCTACAAGTTCTCAAGGAGAATTATTTTGCCCGGCAATACATCGCCCCGGAAAAAGAAGCCCGCTTGGTTGGATATCGTGTGGCAAACGTCGATTACTGGATTGCCACGGATCGCCATGATCTCTCAGCAGAACAAATCGCCTTCGCCTATAAGCTCCGATGGAACATCGAGATCTTCTTCGGTTGGTGGAAACGCCATCTGAAGGTGTACCACCTGATTTCAAGGAACAAATACGGCCTGATGGTGCAAATGCTGGCCGGATTGATCACCTACCTTCTATTAGCCATCTTCTGCTATAATGAACACCAGGAAAACGTTTCCGTCAAGCGGCTAAGGGAAATATGCATCAAAATCCGTAACGAAACGAGCCTCGCTGATATTGTCAACGGCACCGGTCTATGGATATATCAACCTGCAGGCTCAGTGCATCCATATGCAATTACTTAACCGGACATTTCTGACACGCTCTAAGATTCCCGTGTGGTGCCAAGAACTTTTTCAGGATACCTATGTGCTCGGAATCGCGAAACTAAAATTTATCAACTGTAGAAGACAAGTAAGACCGGCGCCGAAGCGGTGAAAAAGGGATCAGCATTTCATTGACATACAAGGCCGTTCTGCTTATACTTGCACGGACAAGAAGCAATGCCTTCTCAATAATAATGAAAGACCGGATTCGTCACCCTGGCTGGAGCAGTATTAAGTATTAAGAGATTCATGAAATCCGATTTGAAAGACTGACAAAAACCTTCGTGACAGGCATTCTCGACGATGATATACGTGGCGTGCCGGCCCGGTTAAAATTGCCAAGATTGACCTCGCCATGGAATTAATTGAAAAAGGACTTCTTATTAAATTCAAGAAAGAATAATCAGCAGGTATGGGGTGACATTTATGGAAATTAAGACAGCGAAAGAAAAGAATACGGTTGTTGTTTCCGTCAAAGGTAAAATTGATGCCGTTACGGCGCCGGAATTTGAAAAGGCCATTTCGAACCTGATTGCCCAGGGCGAAAATATTTTTCTCCTTAATTTAAGCGGGCTTGAATACATCAGCAGCGCGGGCCTGCGAAGCATTCTGGCTGCGGCGAAACAGTTGAAGCCAAAAGGTGGAAATATCCTTTTCTGCGGGCTTAAGGGACCCGTTAAGGATGTGTTTAGAGTTTCCGGTTTCGGCACCATCTTCAAAATATTTGAAACCCAGGAAGATGCATTGAAGTAGGTCAAATGTATGGCCATACCCGCAACCATTACATTGCCTGCGAAATTAGAATTCCTCTATGATTTCATGGACTTCGTGTCTTCCTGCGCCAGAGAGTACGGATTCAGCAATGAGAGGATTAGCGAGATAGATCTGGCCATGGAGGAAGTCCTCGTCAACATCTTCAAATATGCCTATAAGGATAGCGGTCTTGACGGTGACATAGAGATTACCTGCAAGCTTGCCGATGCACAAAGTTTTGTCGTTGAGATCGCAGACTCCGGTATACCGTTCGATATATTCTCCACCCGTGAACCGGATGTAACCGCAGACATCGACGAACGCCAAATCGGGGGACTGGGAATATTCTTCGTAAAACGGTTGATGGATGATGTCCGGTACAGGCGTGAGTCGGGAAAAAATATTCTCACCCTCATGGTACGAAAGACATAACATAAATCTTGACATCACCTCCCAAAAAGCTTTCCTCTCCCCAAACTTCCCTCCCCTGGTGGGAGGGGGGGAATAGAAAGTAAGGGAGAGGGTGTGCCAAGTTTCTTTCATTAATAACCTCGTTTCGATGCATCGTGGACAGTTGCTTGCAATAGTTAACAGACGCCTTTATGAAATCACGTTCTAATATTCTGATTTTCTCTATTCTGGTGACAGTCTTCATTGTCGCACCACCTTCTACCCTTGGCGGAAATCTAAAAAGAATGACCTTTCTCCCTCAGTGGACTGCCCAGGCGCAATTCGCCGGCTATTATGTTGCCAAGGAGAAGGGCATCTATGAAAAATACGGGATCGACCTCGTTATCCTGCCCGGCGGTCCGGACAGCCCTCCCTCTGAAACGCTTGCGAAAGGCAAGGCGGACTTTACGTCCATGTTCCTCGCTTCGGCCATTCAGAAACGCTCCAGTGGCGTGAAACTGGTCAACATCGGGCAGATCATTCAACGATCAGGCTATATTCTGGTGGCGAGGAAATCCAGCGGGATTGTTTCCCCGCAGGATCTGAACGGAAAGAGGGTCAGCCTCTGGTCGGATTTCCAGCTTCAGTCCCTCGCTTTTTTTCGCAAATACAATCTGCACGTCAAAATTATCCCCCAGACCTTTACCATTAATCTCTTTTTACGTGGGGGTGTCGATGCCGCCTCTGCCATGTGGTACAACGAATATCATACGCTTCTGAACTCCGGCCTCGATGAAGACGAATTAACGGCGTTCTTTTTCGATAAATACGGTTTGAACTTTCCGGAAGACGGTATTTATTGCCTTGAAGCGACGCTGAAAAGAGACAGGGCGTTGTGCTCGGCCTTCGTGCAGGCCACCATCGAAGGGTGGAAGTACGCATTTGCCCATCCTGAAGAGGCCCTTGATATCGTGATGAAATATGTGAATGAAGCCCATATCGGCACAAACAGGGTGCATCAGAAATGGATGCTGGAAAGAATGAAAGACCTTATCGGCCCCCAGGAAGCAAGAACCCCCATGGGCATCTTACGCGAGGAAGACTACAACCTCGTGACGGGAGAGCTTAAGCTGAAGGGCGTGATCAACAATATCCCCTCTTTTGGTAAATTCTATGTCCAGTGCTCCGGGAAAAACTAAAAGGAAAAAACTTGCGTTCAAGATCTCCCTGTTCATTCTATCCGCTACGACATGTATCTTTCTTGCGGCCTTCGGGTACAACTACTATTACTCGCGACAACTCGTCCTGAAAAATGTTGAGGAAAACGCCCGCAACCTGACCCTGGCAGCGGTCAATAAAATCGAAACCATTCTTGCCGGTGTGGAGAAGGTCCCCCGCTACCTCGCGTTATCTTTGGAAAATCATCATTACAGCCGCGATGACCTGCTTCAAACGGTAGAGGATATCCTGAATACAAATCCCGATATATTCGGCGCATCCGTAGCTTTTGAACCATTTGCCTTCCATCCACAGTCCCGCTATTTCGCTCCCTACAAATTCAGGAAGAAGAACGGTTTCGGATTGCTTCCACCGGAAAAGGAGTTTCAATACTTCTTACGGGACTGGTATCTCATACCCAAAGAACTGGGCAGGCCGGTCTGGAGCGAGCCTTATTTCTCTGAAGGGGGCGGCAATGTGATCATGTCCACCTATTCACTTCCCTTTTACCGCACGATCAACGGGGAAAAGCAGTTTAATGGCGTCGTGGAAGTCGATATCGCCCTGGACTGGCTGAAGGACATCGTCTCGCGGATTTCAGTTTACCAGTCCGGATATGCCTTCCTCGTCTCCCAGAACGGGGTGATCGTGACCCACACGAACAGGGACTGGATCATGCGGGAGAGTATCTTCAGCATTGCCGAAGCCGCCGGTGACCACGGCCTCCGAAAAATAGGCAGGGATATGGTGCGGGGAAGAGAAGGTTTCGTGCAGATGCAGAGTCATTTCATTGGCAAGAAATCATGGATTTATTACGCGCCGCTCCCTTCCATCGGCTGGTCATTAGGCGTCGTCTTTCCTGAGGAGGAACTTTTCGCCGACATGAAGAAGCTGAACTGGGCGGTGTTCATTATCGGAAGCGCCGGTCTTGTCTTTCTCTTTCTGGTAATTGCCTGGATAAGCCAAAGGATTACAGGACCCATCAGCATACTTTCTCTGAAAACCACCGATATTGCCAAGGGAAACCTGGACATTGAACTTCCCCCGGCAACTTCGGACGACGAGGTCGGCGAGCTGGCCACATCATTTGAGAATATGAGACTGGCACTTAAAGAGTACATATCAACCCTCAAGGAGACGACAGCCGCCAAAGAGAGAATGGAAAGCGAACTGCAAATTGCCCATGACATCCAGATGGGAATGCTCCCCAAAGTTTTTCCTGCCTTCCCCGACATGCCGGAATTCGATATATACGCCGCTCTCGAACCTGCGAGGGAGGTCGGAGGCGACCTTTATGATTTCTTCTTTATGGACGACGACCATCTCTGTTTTAACATCGGGGATGTGTCGGGAAAAGGTATGCCGGCATCCCTCTTCATGGTGGTTACCAAGATCATGGTAAAGACAACGGCGACAAAGGGTTTGTCCCCGGAAACAGTCCTCGATCGGGTAAATCAGGACATATCCAGGGATAATCCTTCACTTCTCTTCGTTACGCTATTTATCGGGATCCTCAATATTCGAACAGGACAGCTTCAATTCGCCAATGGCGGACATAATCCCCCCCTCATTATTCGTCCGGGCAGCGATATCGAGGTGATGGAATCAACGGGTGGGCTTGCCCTGGGAGTGATGGAAGACTTTCGGTACGGTTCCAAAACCATGACGCTTCATTGCGGAGATTTAATTTTACTTTACAGCGACGGCGTTACGGAGGCAATGAATCGGGATGAAGAGATGTTCGGCGAAAAACGGTTAATGGAGGCAATGAACACCCTGAAGGATCATTCTGTCGAGGAGACCATAAAGGGCATCCTGGACAGTGTCAATGCCTTCTGTCAGGATGCGCCGAGGGCTGACGACATCACCCTCATGGCGATACGCTTCAACGGCCCGGCGATGTAGAAATTCGGCCTGCCGCAAAGCTCCCGGCTCTCACTGATCAATATGCCCGCCCTGTCAAAATCCTTAATTAGAGAACAGACACCCGCTTAAAATATGCCTGTAAGGATTACGGTTGATGGATGATGTCCGGGTACAGGCGTCCCATCTGCCGGTACTGTTAAGAATTCTTAATGGTCGAAATGGAGTATGACGGTACACTGGCCGTCTTTCTCCTCCGATTCGATACGATCCGCATACTGCCTGATGATCCGGGTGGATAGCTTGATGAGGACATTCTCATCTTCAAGCAGGGCCTCACCTTCAAGAAAGACATCGGAAAATTCCATCAGGGTACCCTCGTAGCCAATAGTAATATTCAGATTGAATTCGTCAAAGAATACTTCCGTCCCGAGCTTCCCCTTTGCGAGACCGAGGTGTGTCGCCGATTCGAAGAATTCATTGAGGGCCATCTTCGCCTTCTGGATCACCTCCACCCGAGCCCCCCAGGCCGCCCCCTGGTTTTCCATGAAATTGAATATCTTCTGCGAGGAATCAACGCCGGGCTCCAGTTCCAGAACCTCCCTTCGTGCGATACCGATGCGAAAGATCAGATTCAGGGTGATCGCGAGTATTGTCGTCACGGCGAGGGAAGAGCGGAAGAAGGGTTCCAGCCATGGATGGAAATTGCGGTAAAGTTCGGGGAAAATGTCCGCGCTGATCCCGAACATAAGCGATACACCGATGACAAAGGTTTTCCGTATATCGATCATGCGTGAGGTCATGATCTGGATGCCGGAGATCACCATAAAGCTCACCATAAAGACAAGCGCGCCTCCCATGACAGGCTTCGGCATGATGCTGAAGACCGCCGCCATCTTGGGGAGAAAAGCAAGAGCGATGAACATCCCGCCGGTAAAGAAGGCGACAATGCGGCTCGTCGTCCCCGTGGCAACACTGAGACCCACGCTGCTCGCATAGAGCGACTGCCCCAGTCCTCCCAACAGGCCGCCGACAATAGACGCAAGCCCGTCGGCCAAGGTCCCTCGTTGGATATTATTGAGGTCGGGTCTTCTCCAATCCGAATCGTTGATCTTCTGGCACATGGTGATCGTCGCCACCGCCTTCAAGGTTGAGGCCATCGTGGCTGCGACAAAGGGCACCAGCAGGAAAGGGGTGAACGACCATCCGATATAGGAAACATCGGGAAACGATATGAGCGGGGACTGGACAATCCTGTCCAAATCGGAAACCTTCACGACACCAAGCAGGTACGCGGCAAGGTAGCCTGCGACCATCCCCATGATCACGGAATAGAAGCGAAGCTTTCCCTTGCTCCAGACATTCGTTCCCACCATGCCCGCAAGGGTTATCAAGGCAACATAAATATTGGCGGGATCAATGGAGCTCTCCCCACCCGCAACGCCAAAAAAATTGCTGATCATGATGGGCACGATATTCAGACCGACCATGGTGAGGACAACTCCCGTCACTTCTGGGGGAAACAGTATCCTCAGGCGGTTGATGACCCTTGATACAAGACACTCCAGGACGCCGGAAAAGATAGTCATTCCGAAAATCATGGAAATGCCGCCCGTGAGACCCGCCAGGATGGAACAGGATACGAAGGTCGGATCGATGCCCTCCGTGCAGAGATAACCGCTCCCCACGGGGCCCTTGTTCAGAGCCTGGAGGATCGTGGCAATGCCTCCGGCGATCATGGACATACATACCACGTTCTGAACAATTTCCGGGGGGCAGCCGATCTCCCTCGTGATCATAGTGGCGACGATCAGTCCGGCCGTGAGAAAAAAGATATGCTGGACGGCAAGCGCAATGATAATCTGAAGGGGTGGTTTTTCATCCACCCCGTAGACCAGATTTGAAGGTTTCTGCGGCATAGCGGCTATTACATTTTCTTTTTTATATCGTAATTTTACATCGTCCCACGGCGTTTCATTTTTTCATGCGACCTCGATTATCTGCCGCCCTCTCGCACAAAGGTCGTATTTTCGATACTCTCCTGCAAGCCCTTGTACTGCAATGCCAGGATCGTTATATCGTCCGACTGGGGCGCGCCGGCGGCAAAGCCGTGTGCATCCGCAAGTATCTTTCTCAGTAGCTCGTCGGGATGATGTCCATTGACTTCCCGCAGAGAGGTGATAAGTCTTTCATCAGAGAAGAGTACTCCCTCTCTGTCCATCGCCTCAGTGACGCCGTCAGAGTAAAGGACGATGGTATCGCCTTGCCCGAGAGTCAATGTTCCCTTCATATAGGGGCTTCCTCCAAATGCGCCGAGGGGCAGGGACCCGCTTGTGGGCAGAAACTCCGGATTCCCCCCACGGCGGAGCAGGACAGGCGGGTTATGGCCGGCATTGCTGTATTCCACCTTGCCCGTCCGGGTATCGATGATGCCGCAAAAAACGGTGGCAAACATAGACATGTCATTTCCTTCAGAGAGTTCGTTATTCACACCGGAGAGGATTTGGTCGACACTGACCTCTTCACCGGCTTCCGCTTTGAGAAGGGTCTTGGTGACGGCCATGAAGAGCGAGGCCGGAATTCCCTTCCCGGAAACATCCCCCAGCAGAAAAGCCAAATGATTATGGTCAACAAAGAAAAAATCGTAAAAGTCTCCACCCACCTCCTTAGCGGGTTCGAGAACAGCGGAAAGCTCAAATTCCGGTCTGCCGGGAAAGGGGGGGAACATCTTGGGGACCATGCTCATCTGGATCTCCCGGGCCGCATTGAGCTCACCTTCAATGGTGTGCTTTTCCTGCTCCCAGGAACGCTGCTTAACCAGGTTGACGACGATAGAGGTGTAGATCGCCATGCCTATAGCGTTTGCCACGACCATGGGAAGAGTGAACGTTTTGACGATTTCCAGGGACTGCTCGAAGGGGCGGGCGATAAGAAGGGCTAATCCCGAGTGAATGATCTGGTTGACAGACGCTACGATAACCGCACCGGTCACGCCGACGAATTTCCCCTTTTTCCACATGTAAACCAACCCACCGACGAGTCCGGAGACAATGGTGGCAAGCGAACAGGACTCACAGGTAAAGCCTCCCAGGGAATAGCGGTGGATTGCGCCGATTATCCCTGCACCCACTCCGGCAACGGGACCGGCAAAGAGGCCTGCCAAAGCCGGACCGAGATCTCTCGTGTTGGCATAGGCGCCCATAAATTTGAAGCCGCTCAAGGTGCCATAGATGGATAAGAGGCCGAAGATCAGGATAAGAAGAAGCCGGTTTTGCCAGGTAATCTTCTTGTTCAGGAAGTCATCATAGAATCGGCTCCTGGTCAAAATATAGGCAATAACGGACATGACCGCCATGCTGTTGATCAGTGTCACGATCAGTTCCATCATCTCCTTCATATGCCCTCCAGCATTCCGTTAAATATTACTTGATACTCTTTGGTGAATCCGTAAAATAGTACATATGTTAGAGGTTGCCCCGGCCAAAGCGGGGGGGAGTCTCATGCTCAAGATGCACTGTTTTTTTAAAATAACAGAATACCCGGATTTTCACAATAATAAAAAAGTAGAACATCTCGTATAGTTTAAGGGGAATCACGATTTACCACGCTTCGCGCCTCAACCCGATTATTTCTAAAAGACAGCATCCGCAAGGTCGTTGATTTTTCTCAAACTGATCAGAACAGCATGTATGCCAGAATCTTTATCTTGCCTGCGAAGCAATAGGTGGAGGAACTTGCGCTATGGCTGCTTATGATCAGGAAGGGATAGACAAACTCCTGAGAATTAACGGACACGATGAGTTCACTATATATTGCCTCCGTTGGTAGAAAAAGATGACAATGAAAGGAGAAGTTTGAACAGATGCAAGTTTTTGAAATATCAACACTAGCGGGTATCCGGATGAAGAACCGCATTCTCCGTTCCGCAACCTCCGAAGGAATGTGCGATGCCCTTGACCATCCTCAGCCTTCATACTATGAACTCTATGAAAAAATATCGAGCGGCGGGGCAGGAGCAATCATTACTGGCTATGTAGCTGTCAATAGAACAGGCAGAATGTCCGGGTTCATGGGTATAATTGATGATGATGCCTGCATTGAAGATTTCCGCAAACTAAGTTCGGTCGTCCAGGCGAATGGAACCCCCATCATAATGCGAGTCGTTCATTGCGGAGGGTTGTCCAATAAGGCGGTAACGAACGCGGAACCTGTCGCTCCCTCACCATTCGTAAATACACTATCACGTCAAAAGGCCCGGGAATTGGCCCATACTGAGATCGAAGAGATCATCAGTGATTTTGTAAAGGCTATTATCCGTGTCCGACAAGCAGGCTTCGATGGGGTACAACTACATGCCGCTCATGGATACCTCACGATGGAACGTCAGCGTCACCGAATTCCGGATCACCGAGGCTAAATCCACCTCCAAGTTGTCCGACACCAGCGTTACCTCAAACTCGTAACAACGGGACAGCCCCTCAGATCCGCGATAACGCATCACGCCAAACGTATCCGCAGGTAACGCAGACGAGACAAAGGAAAATTTCTTCGCCGTTAGATAGTCCATCGCTTCACTCCCCTTTCTTGAAACTCAAGTGTTTTTCTTCTTAATGGCCTTGCAATCCTATCTCTGCTTCTCATTATATCGAGAGCGTAAAAGCCAGTTTTTTACCGGATCCGGGAAGCCACGACGGATGCGGTGTGAAGGCAATCTCCACCGGGACGGACCTGCCTTCTGCAACCCCGGCCTTGACTATTCGATAATCAAACACTAACCGCAACAATATCTCATAGTTCAAAAAATCAGTCAATCATCGATAATAGTCAAAAACAACCTATTGATTAACGATCGAAAGCTTGCATATAGAAGAATATATCATTTTTATTGATGGCAGGAAGAAGTATTGATGACGATTGGTGAAAATGAGTCCCTATCAAGGCAGGTGGGGAATCAAGCCTGAAGATGGTGAACAAGCTACCAGGTAATTCTCTTTCTCTTAAATAATCTTGTGCCCACCGTACCCAATTTTTCCTAAAATGACCTAATATTTCCCAACATCGTAAATAACCAAAAAGGCCAGTGAAATGAAATTTTACTTGAAATCACTGGCCTTTTGCGTTAGGCCTTCTTCGGACTCAAAATTCCCCGACCGCAAGGTCATCCCGGTTCGACCCCGGGCTCCGGCACCAGATAGAAAAAGATGTCGGTCAATGCTCTCCGACCTTCTGAAATCCTTTTATCCCTTTTCGCAACCCTGTGATTTATACCTTGGCCTTTTTCTTATCTAAGGCTGCATTGAATTTTTCCGCATTTATGACAAATCTCTCATGAGTCGCCTCGGATATCTTCTCAACATCGTCGTATGCTTCCATGGAAAAAGTCAGTTTGCGTCCTTCCATCTTTTCCAGTTTTCCTTTCACTGTGACTGTCATTCCCGCTGGAGTGGCCGCTGTATGGGTCATATTCATGCCTGTGCCAACACTCTGTTCATTGGGCCATTCAAGATGGGGGTTGAGGGCTTTGATACAGGAAAATTCATACAGCGCTAAAAGGAAACCTGTCGCAAAAACCTTGGGCATGACATGCCCCTCACTGAATTCCGGATAAATAAAGGGCACGGTTTTGTTTTCTGGAACCTTGAACTTAAGCTCCACAGTCAGTCCGGGCTGCAAGGAATCTTTCATAGCAAACCTCCATTAAGTAAATTTAACGGCATCGTCCTCAATAAAGCGAAATTTTCCAAATAAGTCAAACATAAAAAATAATCTCTCCCAAAGACCGTTTTGTGGTAATCTGCAATGGCAAAACCCGGCCAGCCAGCCAGCCAGAATAACGCTATCAATAACATCGAGAGCGCCAAATTGCTATTGAGGAACTCTATGGATGATCATACTGCCTTGAGTCAACTTGAGGGACTGGCATACATGCTCGGCATTCCTGTACGCTATGAAAAAATCGCGGAGGAAGACGTGGCGAATACGGGCGGTCTGTGCCGGTTGAAGGGGGAATGCGTCATAATTGTGAATTCCAGGGCGTCCGTGAAAGATAAAATCCAGACCCTGGCAAAGGCCCTGAAGAATTTTGACCTCCATGATGTCTATGTGCGGCCCGCCGTAAGAGAGTTACTGGAAAGATAGACATTCACCTATTTCATGCCAGCGAAGCAGGTGATCCTAAGCCGTTTATCTTCCTCAAGCCTTAAACCCCTTCTTTGACCTGAGCAAACCTTGGTCCTATACCGATCTCACAATCCATCTCCTCTGCCGGGTATGGCTTTAAAATGGAGAGCAGCAGGGCTCTGTCTTCCGCGGCGTCGCTGATCCAGATAAGCTCCTGTTTCTTTGGCACGATTACGGGCATCCGGTCATGAATGGGCGCTATCAATTTATTCGCTTCCGTCGTGATGATTGTGCAGGATTGAATCTCCCTTTTATCCGGTGACATCCACGTTTCATACAGACCGGCAAGACCGAAAGGCTCTTTCGACTTCAGGTGGAAATATATCGGGATCTTCTTTGCGCCTTCTTTCTTCCACTCATAAAAACCGTCGGCAACAATGAGGCAGCGTCTTTTAGAAAACGCATTCCTGAAGCTCGGTTTTACGTCGATGGTCTCGGCCCTCGCATTGATAAGCTTATTTCCTATGGAAGGGTCTTTGGCCCATGACGGGATGAGTCCCCAGAGAAAAGACGCCAGCAAGTTCCGGCCCTCCCGGTGAATAACGGCGGGGATATGCTGGCCTGGAGTTACATTCCAGTTCGGCTTGAATTCATAAGAGCTATCCCGAACGGCGAATGTTTCCGAGATGGCCGCTCTATCGGAAACCAAAGCAAACCGGCCGCACATGTCTAATTTCTCCAATAAGAGTTTACGGGATTCAAATCATTCGTAATGGGTCCACATGCGGATAATCTTGACGGTCTTGATATCCTCAAGAATCTGGTAGACAAGGCGATGCTGAATGTTTATCCGGCGTGAATAAGCTCCGGAAAGATCCCCGACTAATTTTTCAAAGGGAGGCGGACTCTGAAACGGATCTTCTTTCAAAATGTCAAGGATATGCTCTGCCTTCTTCCGCAACTCTGACTCGGCAAGCTTTTTTGCATCCCTTTGTGCCTGTCCGGTGAACACGAGGGTCCAATTCACCATTTGATATCCTTGCCGCATTTCTCGACAGGTGTCTTGAGCCCTTTGCGGATCGATTCCCTCATTCCGGGGATTGAAACAAGATAAAGCGTCTCCTGGACCGCACGCCAGTCGTCCTCCGCGATGAGAACAGCATTTGCCC
>Ga0315290_10000223_pt1 | contig 35163 bp, 26 predicted proteins | sample YL17G12_0_MG_FD_203627 | JGI IMG/M metagenome (GOLD analysis project Ga0315290, IMG submission 203627) | Sediment microbial communities from Yellowstone Lake, YNP, Wyoming, USA - YL17G12_0 | ecosystem: Environmental > Aquatic > Freshwater > Lake > Sediment | place: USA: Wyoming | collected... | reverse complement strand
GCGCGAGCACGGCGACGCGACGCTCGTCGATCTGAGGCCCGCGCTTTTGGCCGCCAAGCACCAGCGGCCCGTCTACTATCAAACCGACACGCACTGGAACGAGTGGGGCGCGTACGTGGCGTATCGCGAGATCGTGGCGGCCTTGCACCGGCGCTATCCCGGCCTGGAGGCGAAGCCCCCCTCCGCGTTCTCCGTGGAGACGCTCCCCGGGCAGTTCAGCGGAGGCCTGGCGGACATGGCGGGCCTGAGCGACTACCTCCGGGAGGACGAGATCCGGCTGACGCCTCTGAGCCCCGGGATTTCGCGCACGGTCTCTACCGAGAGCGGCCGGAACGGGGACATCGAATTCTCCGCTGCCGAGAGCCCCAACCCGGCTGCACCACGCCTGGTGATGCTCCACGACTCCTTCGGCGACAGTCTCAAAGCGCTCTTGTCCGAGCACTTCCGGCGAGCCGCGTTCTTCCGCACGCCGCGGGTCTCCTTGCAGGTGCTGGATCGGGAGAAGCCGGACGTGGTGATCCAGGAGATCGTCGAGCGCTCGCTGATGAACGGCCCCCCGAAGGCCCCCCTGGACGACTGAACCCCCACGTTGCACGTTCTCTTCGGCGGGTGGCACGGGCAGCTTGTCTGCCCGTGTTGGCTGCACTGGCTGGCAAGCAGCCAGTGCCACCCCACCGCCACCCTGGCCTGCGTTTCGCACCGGCGGGCTGTTGCTTCCCCCCCTCGGACACGCTAAGCTGGCCCCTGGTTGCCGGGCGCAGGCATCTGGTTGTCCAGCGCAGGCATTCCGGAGAGAACTGAACCTAAGGTCTTGGGGAGGACCCTTCGCATGGCACGCATGCTCGTTGTTGCCGTTGGTGTCGTAGCCCTTTGCGGGGCGATTTTATGTGCTGCGCACGCCGCCGAGCCGGGCGCCAAGAAGCCGTTTCCGGCCGGGTCGGTCAAGTTCGTCGTGCACCGGATCGGGACGTTCCGCTCCGAGGGCTGCGGCGTGGCCGATTTCAACAAGGATGGGAAGCTGGACGTGGTGGCCGGGTCGTACCTCTACCTGGCCCCGACCTGGAAGCCGCTGTTCATCCACCCCACCCAGAGCGACGTGAAGGAGGACGGCAAGGGCTACAACTGGGACTTCATGGACGCCCCGCTGGACGTCGACGGCGACGGACTCCCCGACGTCGTTTCCTGCTCCTGGTTCACCAAGCGGCTGGAGTGGTACCGGAACACGGGCCCGGGCGGGGGCGAGTGGCCGCTGGCAATCGCCGACGAGAACGGTAACTACGAGTGCGGCGACCTCTGGGACATCGACGGCGACGGCAAGGAGCTGGAGATCCTCCCCCACGTCACCAAGACGATGTGGTACGAAGTGGGCCGGGGGCCCGACGGCAAGCGGAAGATCGTCAAGCACGCCGTCTGTGAGAAGGACATGGAGTTCGGCGGCGGCGTCGGGGACGTCAACGGCGACGGCCGGCCCGACATTATCCGCCCCAACGCCTGGTTCGAGGCCCCCGCCGATCCCCGCAAGGGCAAGTGGATCGAGCACCCCGTGGCCCTGGGCGGGCGCAACGGGAAGATCGAGCACACCCCGCAAATCTGCGTCTACGACGTCAACGGCGACGGCCTGGGCGACATCATCACCAGCTCCGCCCACGGCTACGGCATCTTCTGGTACCAACAGGTCCGCACCGGCGGCAAGATCGGCTTCAAGCAGCACGTGATCGACGACACCTGGACCCAGGCCCATGCCATCACCCTGGCCGACCTGGACAACGACGGCGACCTGGACCTGGTCACCGGCAAGCGCTTCATGGCCCACAACGGCGGCGACCCCGAGGAAGACGCCCCGCTGGGCGTCTATTGGTACGAGCTGGTCCGCGGACCGAGCCCGAGGTGGGTCAAGCACGTGATTTCCTACAACCAGGGGATCGGCGCGGGCATGAACGTCCCCGTGGTCGATCTGGACGGCGACGGCGACCTGGACGTGGTGGTCACGGGCAAGTGGGGCGGCCCGGTGTGGTTTGAGAACAAGGCGAAGTGAAAGCTGAAAGCTGAAAGCTGAAAGCCGATCGCCCAAACCTTCTCTCGCAACATTCCTGAGTTTCCTCCCTCACCGCATAGGAGCTTGACCATGGCGAAATGCGAAACTTGCCAACCGACGTGCCGTTGCCCGATGATGGGCCGCCGCGATTTCTTGACGGCCATGAGCCTGGGGGCGTCGGCGCTGGCCGTGAAGACGGGCCTGTTGGATTTTGCCTCGACCGTGGTGGCCGCGGAGCCCAAACCCGCCGGCGGGCCCAAGGTCCGGGCGTTCTTCCTGCGCCCCGAGAAGCATCCCTACTGGATGGGCTGGCCGGGATTCACCTACGACGTCCAGGGCTCCCAGGCGATGTACACCAAGCTCTTGACCGAGGCGGCCCGGCAGCACGGGGTCCAGCTCGATGTCCAGCAGGAGCCGGTGGTGAACCCCGCGGGGATCGCGGCCCTGTTGGGGCAGCTCAAGCAGTCTCCGCCCGACGGCGTGATCCTCGGCCTGATGCACATGAGTCACTGGGGCCTGGTCAACGAGTTCGTCAAGAAGAAGGGCGACCTGCCGGCGATCGTTTTCGCCCCGGTGGGCGTGGCCTTCACCGGCCACCTCCAGGACACCCGCAACGCCCCGAGAACCTTCGTCGGCTCGACCCAGGACGTCCAGTGGCTCGGCCAGGCGGTGCGGATGTTCCGCTCGATGTGGGCGATGCGCAAGACGCGCCTGTGCGTGATCGCCGGCACGGAGACCAAGGACGTCGTGCTCCCCACGGTCGGGACCACGCTGCACTACATCCCCCGGGAGCGGTTCCCCCAGGAGCTCGACAAGCTGGAGACGACCGACGAGGCGCGGGCCATGGCCGGTTACTACCGCGAGGAGGCGAAGAACATCGTCGAGCCCAAGCCCCAGGACGTGCTCAACGCCGCCCGAAACTACGTGGTCGCCAAGAAGATCATGGCCGCCGAGAACTGCCAGGGGATCTCCATGGACTGCCTGGGCCTGGTCTCCGTCAAGCGGATTCCCTGCCCGCCGTGCATCGCCTGGTCGCGGCTGCTGGACGAGGGCGGGGTGGGCTGCTGCGAGGCGGCCATGATGTCGGGCATCTCGCTGTTGCTCAGCGCCCAGTTGGTCGGCCGGCCGGGCTTCATGCAGGACCCCGTGCCCAACACGGTCACCAACTCCTTCATCGGGGCCCACTGCACCTCGCCCACCAGGCTGGCCGGGTTCGACAAGCCCCACGCGCCGTTCATCCTCCGCAACCACTCCGAGTCGGGCATGGGGTGCGTGCCCCAGGTGCTCTGGCCGATGGGCCAGGACGTCACGGTGATGCAGTTCACCAGCCCGGGCGAGATGATCGTCGGCACCGGCAAGGTGATCGGCAACATCGACACGCCGCCCTCCGGCGGCTGCCGCACCTCGGTCGACCTGGACATGAACCAGGTCGCCGACTCCCGCGACGTCAAGGGCTTCCACCAGTTGTTCATCCTCGGCAGGCAGGACCACCACTTCCGGGCCTACGCCCAACTGGCCGGGATCAAGGTCCTGCCGATCGCGTGAACGAGTGGGCAGTAGGCAGTGGGGAGTGGGCAGTGGGGAGTGGGGAGTGGGGAGTGGTCGCCGAGGGTGGCATGCCCTCACGACGCGCAGCGTCGGGTGGGCATGCTTGAACTCCACGGGGATGAGCACTTGCCGAACCGGCGCGCGTCTGCGACCATGGGGGGCGACGGGTGGCTGGCGGCAGAGCGAAGCGATGCCCCAGCATCGGGGCCTCTGGGGCTTCACTTCGTTCAGCCCCAGCCACCCGGCCCTACGCGAGTTCGTTGTCCCACGGATAGGAGACGTCCCATGATCGCTCTGAGCCGATTGGTTCTCGTCGTTTCCGCCGTCGCCTCCCTGTCGCTCGCCGCAGCCGGTCGAGGCATTGCGGCCGACCGGCCCGCGGGCAAGCCGCCGGCCGACGGCACCACGATCAAGGCCGTGCTCGATACCGCCCGCTCTGGCGAGAACCTCCTGAAGCCCGGCGCTTGGCAGCCCTACGAGCAGGGCTTCCAGCGCGAGGACAAGGTCTTTGTGTGCGACAACGGCACCGATTCCAGGGGGCGCCGCGGGGCTGCCCAGACCGTCGAGCTGAATCAGACCCGGCCCGAGCCGATCGTTGCCGCGGCCTGGAGCAAGGCCGAAGGGGTGACCGGCTCGCCGGACAACGACTACTCCGTCTACCTCGACCTGATCTTCGACGACGGCACGTCGCTTTGGGGCCAAACGGCCAACTTCGAGATCGGCACCCACGACTGGCAGCGCCGCCAGGTGGTCGTGCTGCCGGAGAAGCCGGTCAAGCGGCTTTCGTTCTACACGCTCTTGCGGGGCCACGCCGGCAAGGCGTCGTTCCGCGATCCGGAGCTCCGCGTGGTCAAGGCCCCGCAGGGGGCGTTCCTGTTCGACGGCGTGCCGGTGGTGATGCGCCACGCGCCGGTGGCCGGCTTCCAGGTCCGCGACGTGGCCGCCGGCGGCGATTTCGTCCGCATCGACAAAGAAGCCCTCGGGCTGAAGCTCGTGCAAACCCGCGGAACATACTTCGGCGGCTTTTGGCTGACGGATGTGACGCTCTCTGACACGTCCGGCAAAGACCGCGCCGTGACGTTGGTTTACACGCTCCCCAAAGAGGTCGTTGCGCCGAAAGCGGAGAAGGACGGCCTCTTCTGGCTGGAAAGCCCGCGCCGGAGCGTCGCGGTGGAGGCGGGGCGCGAATACACTTTGACGGACCATTTTCGGGTCGGCTCCAGCGGGCGGCTGTCGCACTATCCGTTGGGCGCGGTGACCAGCGGCGATCATAGCATGGCGATCGGCATCGACATGGCCCAGCCCGCGTTCTACCGCATCGGCTACCATGCCGGCACCGGGGAATTGTATCTGGCGTATGATATCGGCCTGACGCCCGAAAAGCCGACCGCGCGGGTCCGCTTCTGCGAGTTCATCTTCGACGCGGCGTGGGGAATGCGAGGGGCGCTGAACGTCTACTACCACGTCTTTCCCGAGGCCTTTCGCTGCCGCACGCCCGAACAGGGACTCTGGATGCCGTTCGCGGCCATCAGCAAGGTCAAGGGCTGGGAGGATTTTGGCTTCAAGTTCAAGGAGGGCAACGACGAGACCGCCTGGGACGACGCCCACGGGATTCTCACCTTCCGCTACACCGAGCCCATGACCTGGTGGATGACCATGCCCAAGGACATGCCCCGGACCATGGAGGCCGCCTTGGCCGAGGCCCGGCGCCTGGCCGACAAGGGCCGCCCCGAGGCCAAGGCCCTCTTGACCAGCGGCTACCACGACCCCTCCGGCCGCTTCCCGGCCATGCTCCTGGACACCCCCTGGTGCAACGGCGCGGTCTGGAGCATGAACTCCATGCCCGGCGTCGCCGGCGAGTTCACCGACTTCAAGAACAAGTGGAACCCCAGGCTCCGCGAGCAGCTCTACGGGCCGAAGCGTCGGGGGGACCTCGACGGCGAGTACGTCGATTCCAGCGAGGGCTACGTCACCGGGGAGCTCGATTTCCGCCGCGAGCACTTCGCCGCCGCCGGTACGCCGCTGGTCTTTTCCCAGGACACGCACCAGCCGGCGATCTTCCGCGGGCTGGTGGCGTTCGAGTACGTGCGCGGGATCGCGACGGACGTCCACGGCATGGGCAAGCTGATGATGGCCAACGGCGCCCCCACCCAGCTCTGCTGGCTGCCACCGCTGCTGGAAGTGATGGGCACGGAGACCGACTGGAACCCCGGCGGCCGCTGGCGCCCCATGTCCGACGAAGAGTTGCTCTATCGCCGCGCATTGTGCAAGGGAAAGCCCTACTGCTTCCTGATGAACACCGAGTTCGAGAAGTTCTCCGACAAGCTGGTGGAGAAGTACATGAAGCGGTCGCTGGCCTACGGCATGTTCCCGGGGTTCTTCAGCCACAACGCCTCCCAGGGGCACTACTTCACCCGGCCGGAGCTCTACGACCGCGACCGGCCGCTCTTCAAGAAGTACGTCCCGCTGTGCAAGCGGGTGGCCGAGGCCGGCTGGGAGCCGATCACGCTGGCACGATCGAGCGACCCCAAGGTTTACGTCGAGCGCTTCGGCTCGACGAGCCCTCGCTATCTCACCGTTTTCAACGACAGCCCCCAGCGGCGCACGGCAACGATCACCCTGACGGAAGGAAGGGTCCCCTGGTCGAGCCGGGAGCTCGTCCAGGGCGGGACGATCACGTGGGAAGTGGAGGGGAAGACGGATATTTCCCTCGACGCCGAAGACGTGGCGGTGATTGAGCTGCAGTAGATGCTAAGCCGCAAGCGGCACTATCCACTATCCACTATCCACTATCCACTGTTCCCCCCCTCCCCCCGTGCCCCATCCCGCCTTGCCCATCGTCTGTCAACTCACGCCGCCCGGCCGGGGCGCCGTGGCAACGCTCTCGGTCGAGGGTCCGGGCGCGCTGGCCTCCGTGCAGGCCCACTTCCGGGCGGCCAGCGGTCAGCCCCTGGAGAGTTTCCCCGCTGATCGGCTCGTTTTCGGCCGTTTTGGCGGCGGGCCCGGGGAGGAAGTCGTGGTCCGGGTCCGCTCCGGCGAGGCTGTCGAGGTCCATTGCCACGCCGGACAGGCCGCCCCGGCCATGGTCCTCGGCCTGCTCGTCCAAGAGGGCTGCCGGCCTTCGACGTGGCAGGAGCGGGCCGCCGCCGAACCCGATCCGATTCGGGCCGACGCCCTGATCGCCCTAGCCCAGGCGCGAACCGAGCGAGCCGCCGCCATCCTGCTCGACCAATACCACGGCGCGCTCCGCCGGGCGATCGACGCGGTTGGCCGGTCGATCCTCTCCGGCGACACGGCCTCGGCTCGCCGGCAGGTGCAAGCCCTGCTCGCCCGGGCCGCGGTTGGCCGGCACCTGGTCGAGCCATGGCGGGTCGTGCTTGCCGGACCGCCGAACGTCGGCAAGAGCAGCCTGGTCAACGCCCTGGTCGGGTACCGCCGTGCGATTGTCGATCCCTCGGCCGGAACGACCCGCGACGTCGTCTCCGCCATGACCGCCCTGGAGGGCTGGCCCGTCGAGTTCTCCGACACCGCCGGCCTGCGGCCGACGCAGGAGCCCCTGGAGAAGGCCGGAGTGGCACTGGCCGAGAAGAAGCTTGCCGACGCCGACCTGGTCGTGCTGGTGTTCGACCTGAGCGCGCCGTGGAGCCCCGGGGACGAGGCGCTCATGAGACGCTGGCCGCGGGCGATCGTCGTCCACAACAAGGCCGACTTGCCGCGAAGCGCGGCCCCGGCGCGTCCCGAGGGCCTTGTTGCCAGCGCCCTGTCTGGGGACGGGATCGACCCGATCCTCTCTGCGGTGGTTGGACAACTGGTCCCCGAATGCCCCCCTCCGGGAGGGCCCGTGCCATTTGCCATATCCCAGTTCCATTGCCTGGAAGCCATCGAAGGGGCTTTGCTGCGGGAAGAGACGGTTCTCGCATTGGATATTCTGGGTAAGATGGGGCCTTCGGGGTGATGTGGCGGCAGACTGGTCGCGCGTCTGGAGACCAAGGAATTCCGTCTGGACGCAGACTCCGGGATACGGGTAGACTACGCCCCCGGTCCCTAGTCTTTTCTCGGGACGCTCGCGACGTTCACGGAGGAATACGCGATGCACTCCACGCGGTTCGGGCGATTGCAGTGGGTCTTGGCAGGGGCGGTGGTATGGCTCGCCGGAAGCGGGTTCGTGGTGTCCCTGGCTGGCGAATCTCCGCCCGCGCCCAGCGCGCGGGGACCGGAGACGGGGGGAGTGAAGCAGCCGAGCGGGCCGCTGCTGTCCCCGGGCCAGGCCGACGGCGCGGACGCTCCGTTACCGCGGGAGGGGCCGACCCTGGCACCGCCGCGGCGCAACACGCTGAGGGAGCCTGCACGGCCGGGTCCCGCTCCGGCCCGCGGATCGAGCCCTCCGGCCAGCCCGTCAAGCCCTCCGGCCCGCGGATCGAGCCCTCCGGCCAGCGTGTCCAGCCCTCCGGTCAAGCCCTCAAGCCCGCCGGCCAGCCCCGACGACAAGCCCCTTCGGGCGGTTCCCCAGGGGGAGGCCGGGTCGAGGGACGTGGAGGCCGCCAGCTTCAACGGCGTCACGCCCGGCGTGAGCACGCTGGACGACGTGGAAAAGAACTGGGGGAAGCCGAAGGAGGTCAAGAGGCAGAACGACACGGTGGCTCACCTGTACAAGGTCGACCCGTTCGACCACGTCGAGGTGATCTACTTGCAGTCGAAGGTGGCTTCGATCGTGATCCGTCTGAACCGGGCCTTTCCGGCCGACGGCGTCGCCGAGCAGTTGGCCTTGTCGAATCTTCGGCCGGTGCTGGTGTCGAACGATTTGGGAGAGATACTCGGGCAGGTGTACCCGGAGCGCGGGGTGGTGTTCTCGTTCGAGCCGAGCACCGGGCCGGGCAAGGCGACGATGAAGGTGGCCCAGATCATTCTCGAGCCGATCGCGGCGGAGCCGTTCTTGCTGCGGGCGGAGACGAACCTGGACAGCCAGCCGGAGGCAACGCTCCGCGACCTCGAGGAGGCGCTCAAGCTGGCCCCGGACAACGCCCGCGCGCATTGGCTGAAGGCGCGGCTGCTGATCCTCGGCGGTGAGACGGCCAAGGCGGTCGCCGCGGCCGACGCCGCGGTCCGCCTCGAGCCCAAGGACGCCCAGTACCTGCTCACCCGGGCGCAGATCCTCGGCCAAGCGGGCCGTTTTGCCGAGGCGCTGCGCGACGCCGAGCAGGCCGTCGCCTTAAGCGGCGAGCGCCTGCACGTGAAGGCCCGGGCCCAGTGCCTGATGGGCGACTTGCTCGGCTCCGGCCCCAAGCCCGACTACAAGCGGGCGATCGACTATCACATCCAGGCGATCAAGACGGCCGATCCGCTGGCCGCCAGTCCGCATCCCGCGGTTCGCCTGCCTGCCAAGGAGGTGCTCATCGACGCCCACCTCGGGGCTGCCCACGACATCGCCTGGGGCCCGTGGAACCAGAAGCAGACGGCGGTGCCCAAATGGCTCGGCCGGGCCTCGGCCTTCGCCGACGAGCTGATCAAGAGCGACGGCGGCACCGGGGAGCATCGCTTCCGGGTGGCTACCCGGGCCTTGGCGGCGTGCGTCGGGGCCCAGGGCAAGCTCGACCCCGACCCCTGGTGCGAACAGGCCGTGCGCGTCGGCGAGGAGCTCATGAAGACCGCCGAGGCCGGTCCGAGGCACCAGGTCCAAGGGGAGCTGGGCATGGCCCTGTACGACGCCGTCCAGATCTGCCAGACGCGAAACGATCGCGACAAGGCCCTGAAGTTCGGCCAGCAGGCCATCGAGTACCTGGAGAAGGCCCAATCGGGCAGGGGCACCCCGGCCGACGCCTACCTGTTGGGCCGGCTCTACTTCCGCCTCGGCTCGATCCATTCGCTCGGAAAGCAGGACCACAAGTCGGCCGTCGCCTGGTTCGACAAGGCCGTGCCCACCCTCCAGAAAGCGATCGCGGAGGCGGCTCCCTTCGACCTCGGACGGCTCGGCGAGACCTTCGTCAGCATGGGCGTCTCCTACTGGGAGACCGGCCAGCGCCAGCAGGCCGTCAAGCTCACCCAGCAGGGGGTCGAGCTGATGGAGAACGCCGTCAAGGAGGGACAGCTCTCCAGGTCCGCGCTGGACGTCCCCTACGCCAACCTGGCCACCATGCACCGCCACCTGAACCAGGACCGCGAGGCGGAGAAGTACCTGGAGCGCTCGTCGGCCACCAAGCCCGGAGCCCCGCGGAGGTAGCCCTATCGGGTTGGGTGGCACTGGCGTCTCGCCAGTGCTGTGCCCAAAGCACGGGCAAGATGCCCGTGCCACCCAACGCCACTATCCACTATCCACTAGTCCCCTTCCATGCGACGCCCCGTTGCCCTGATCGTGCTGGGGAGCGTGAATCTCATCCTGGCTGCGCTGGCGCTGACCGGGGATCTCAAGGCAGTGGCGGGCGTGGTCGCGCAGCTTCGCTCCCCCGCGCCGCCGACCCTCTCCGAGCAGGTGCAAACCCCGGCCCGGGCGGCCGTCTTCGCCGCCCTGATGCTCTCCGGCATGGCCGCCACGCTCGTGCTGGGGGGCGCGGGCGCGGGCCTCTTGCGGGGCAGGCCGTGGGGACGCTCGCTCTCGATCGGCTATGCGCTGTACACGATCGTCGCCACGCCGCTGCCGATCGTCCTGCACTACTTCTGGGTCTACGTGCCCGCGCTGCAGCGGGCGGCGGCCAAAGCGCCCGAGCTGCCGCAGATCGTCAGCAGCCGGATGACGGGGCAGTTCTCCGCGGTGATCGCCGGCGGATCGCTGGCCCTGGCGTACGCCGCGATCCTGCTGGCGTGCATGTTCCGCCCCGGCGTGAAGGCCGCGCTCTGCGGCCGGGGCGCCTCAAAATCGCCCTCGAGCGATGCCGAATCGGCTGCGCAGGTCCGCCCCCGCTCCCGTCACGGGCGCGGGGCGCTGAGGTCCTCCGCCTGACTCCCGCGGATGCGGAGCTTCGGGCTCTCCATGGTCACGGTGCTGTGGGGCTCGACCGAGTGGGTCAGCCACACGCTCGAGCCGATCACCGAGTCGTGCCCGATGACGGTCTCCCCGCCCAGCACCGTGGCGTTGGCGTAGATCACCACCCGGTCCTCGATCGTCGGGTGGCGCTTCGTCCCGCGGACCAGGTTCCCTTGGGCGTCGGTGGGGAAGCTCAAGGCCCCCAGCGTGACGCCCTGGTAGAGCTTCACCCACTGGCCGATCTCGCACGTCTCGCCGATCACCGCCCCCGTGCCGTGGTCGATGAAGAAGTGCTTGCCGAGGATGGCCCCGGGATGGATGTCGATCCCCGTGCGGCTGTGCGCCCACTCGGTCATCATCCGCGGAATCAGCGGGACTCCGAGCAGGTGGAGCTCGTGGGCGAGCCGATAGACGGTGATCGCCTCCAGCCCCGGATAGCAGAAGATCACTTCGTCGAGCGACTTGCAGGCCGGGTCGCCGGCGTAGGCCGCCTCCACGTCGGTCACCAGGACGCGCCGCAGCTCGGGAAGCTTCTCCAGGAACGCGATCGCCCTGGCCTGACCCAGGGCCTCGAAATCTTCCCTGCGCCGCGGGTCACACGGCAGGGTCTTCTCCGCCTCGTGGCACAGCGCCCGGGCGATCTGCCCGGTGAGCTTGTCGTGGAGCGTGTCGATCAGGTCGCCCACATAGTAGCTGACGTTGCCCAGGTGCAGCCCGTCGCGCCGGCGATACCCTGGAAACAGGATCTCGCGCAGGGCCTCCGTGGCCCAGATGACGGCGTCATAATTGGGCAGTGAGCAATGCCCCAAATGGCTGGTCGAGCCGATCTCCGTGTAGGTTGTGACGATCCGCTCGGTCAGCTCCGGCAACATCTGTTTGAGTCGAATGTCGGTGGCCATCGCTTATACATCCCCCGCTGGCCCTGGCCGGAAAGGCCGAGGCGCAACATCAATAGATCAAATCACTTACGCAAACACCAAGAAAGACGGGAAGACGCCCGAGAAAGTCCGGTCCGCTAGACCGGACAAGGACAGGAGCAATGGTTGCGAGAATTTGGGCAAGATGGAGCCATTCCGTGTTGTCCCCGGACGATTCGCTCGCGCTGGAATGGTACGACGGCAAGGGCCAAAAGGCAAGTCGCTGGATCCTCTCTTCGGCCCAGGGCCCCACGGAGTTTAGGAACTCTGGTCCAGAAGGGAATCACGAAAGCGCGAAAGGACGAAAGCACGAAATCCAAGCAGGCAGGCGCGACGCGCGGCGGTCGCGTCGCGGCCGCCACAGTTGCCATTTCTTTTTCGTGTTTTCGCCCTTTCGTACTTTCGTGAGCGCGTCCAATCCGCTGTCCAGTCCCGCAGGTTATGGTTGCACCTGGCGTGGTGTCGCCGACGTCTACTTCTTCTCCGAAGCCTTCTTCGGAGAGCTGGTGTTTGCGCCCTGTTTCTTTCCGCCGGGCTTCTCTTGCTCGGGGGCAGGCTTCTTTTCCGCGGCGGCCTTCTTCTCGGCGGCGATCTTCTCGGCATGCTCTTGGGCGGCCTCGGCGGCGGCCTTGTCGCCGGGACCGAGCAGCTCCTCGATCCGCTTCTGCAAGCGATCGGCATAGAGGCCCTTGGCGACGATCTTCATGTCCTTGTCCAACAGGTAGGTCTGCGGAATGCCGCCGACGCGGTAGAGCTGGGCCACGGCGCTCTTCCACGCCAGCCCGTCAAAGGTGTGGCGATAGCCCAACAGGGCGTCCTGGGCCACCTGGACCGCGACGTCCCGGTCCGTGTCGAGGTTGATGCCGATCACTCTCAGGCCGTGGCCCTTGTACCGGGCGTAGAGGGCCCGCATCCGGGGGAATTCCTTGCGGCAGGGCCCGCACCAGGAGGCCCAGAAGTCCAAGAGCACGACCTTCGCCCCGGCGGCCTCGGTTTTCAGGTCGAGCGGCTTGCCGTCGAGCCCCGTGACGGCAAACGGCAGGGCCGGGTTGCCGGGGGTCAGGTAGGGCTTCATGGCCACCTGGGCGCCCGAGGGGCGAAAGGTGATGGCCAGCCCGTCGGCCGACACCGAGGCCACCTCCCACACCTTGCCGTGGAGATTCAGCGGCTCGTCGAGCGGATAGTACTCGGCGGAATCGGTGTCTCCTTCGAGCTTGCCGTCCTGGTTCAGGTCGATAATCATCGCGCCGTTGGCCAGGTCGTCGAAGCGGCCGTCGGCGTTGTCGTCCAGGACCGCGATGGGGTAGGTCTTCCCGTCGAGCTCGATCTGGCCTTCCCGGCCCGAGTCGCGGTAGTAGAGCACCAGGTCGCGCAGCCGCTCCTTGAACCGGTAGAGGCTCAGCGTGTAGGGGATGGGCCCGGACCGGTAGGGCACGTCGAGGACCAGCCCGTTCAGGGAGAGAACCGTCTTGGATTCGCCGGACCAGTCGCCCGGGCCGTCGTTGGTCAGGTCGCGGTCGTTGTTGCGATCGACGTAGATCCGCGGCTTTTCCCCCTCCGGCTCGTCGAGGACCACGGCGATGGGCTTGCCGGGGAGCTCGCCGATCTCAATCGACCCGTAGAGCGGCTCTTTCGACCGGTACTTGGGCTGGGCCTTGAGGTCCTCGGGGGCCTTGTCGGCGAGCGTGATTCGCATGGGCCGGTAGTAATACACCAGCGGTCCGGTGACCTTGTGCCGCGGCTGGAGGACAAAGCCCGGCAGCCGGGCGACGGGCGGCAGCTTCACCTCGGCGGCGGGCTTCTTCTCGGGTTTCTTCCCGAGTGTCTTCTCGGCGGGGGCCGGATCCTTCTTGGGCTCCGCCGCCGGCGCACCGGCGACTACGCCAACCGAAACCACGAGCACCACCAACAGCCCCGCCAAGTACCGCATGTCCTTCATCGCCATGGGCCTCCAGACTTCGCAGGCCGAAGGTAACCGCGTGAACCCTGAACCGCCAATGAGGGTGCGTGATCCCGGGAGGAACCCCTGGAGGGAACGCGCTGCTGCGGCGTTCCCTCGAAGCGCCCGACGCGGAACGCCACGGAGGGCGTTCCCTACAGTCCAACCCCTAACCACTAACCACTATCCACTATCCACTATCCACTATCCACTATCCACTATCCACTAACCCCTAATCCTCCTCTTCCTCCTTCAGATGTGTCCGGTCGACGATCTCCTTCTGGATGTTCCCCGGCACGAGGTCGTAGTGGCTGAAGTCCATGGTGTAGCTTCCCTGCCCGCCGGTGATGCTCGAGAGCGCCCGGGCGTAGGTGGTCACTTCGGCCAGGGGCACTTCGGCGATGAGGGTTTGGAGGTCGCCGCCGGCGGAGTTCATGCCCAGCACGCGGCCGCGCCGGCCCGACATGTCGCTGGAGATGTCCCCGAGCTTTTCGCCGGGGACGGTGATTTCCATGCGCACGATGGGCTCCAGGAGGCTCGGCTTGGCCTGCTGGAAGACGTTGCGGAAGGCCATGCGTGCGGCGGTCTTGAATGCCTGCTCCGAGCTGTCGACGTCGTGGTACTTGCCGAAGAAGACCTCGACGCAGACGTTCTTCACCTTGTACCCGGCGATGACGCCCTGCTCGATCCGCTCCTTGAAGCCTTTTTCGATGGCCGGCATGAAGTTGCTGGGGATGACGCCGCCGACGACCGAGTTGATCCAAAGGAAGTTGTTTTCCGCATCGTAGTGGAAAGCCTTCATTTGGGCGAAGCGATCCTTGGTGGCGTATTCTTCGGGGTTGATGTCGGGGGGGAGGGGGAACATGCGGAGGTGGACCTCGCCGAACTGCCCCCGGCCGCCGGTCTGCTTCTTGTGACGGTACATGCCCTCGGCCGTGCCCTGGATCGTCTCCCGGTAGGGAATTTTGGGCTCCTTGGTCTCCAGCTCGACCTTGTCGCGGCGCTTGAGCCGCTCGCGGAGGAGCTGCAAGTGCAGCTCGCTCATCCCGTAGATGACCATCTCCTTGGTCTGCGCGTCCATGTCGCGGCGGAAGGTCGAGTCTTCGTGGGCGAGCTTGGCCAGGGCGCCGGAGAGCTTGGCCTCGTCGCCGCGGCTCTTGGGCGTGGCCGCCAGCCCGACCATCGGCGTGGGGAACGGGATCGGCGGCATGACCACCTCCCCGAGGCTCGCGGCGGTCTGGAGGTCTTCGGTCTTGGTCACGGCGACCAGCTCGCCCGGGCCGGCCTCGTCGATCGGCTCCATGTCGGCGGCCTGCACCCGGTACAACTGGGCGAGCTTCACCCCCTTGCGCACGCCGACCACCGGCACGGTGGAATCCTTCTTCAGCGTGCCCGAGTAAATGCGGATGTAGCTGATCCGCTGGACGAACGGGTCGATGCGGGTCTTGAAGACCTGGGCGACGAGCGGCCCGGCGGCGTCGGCCGACACCTCGACCGGCTCGCCCGCGCCCTCGGCGCCCGCGCCGGCCGGCCTGGCGGCCTTGCGGGCGAGCTTGTCCGGGGGCAGGCAGCACATGGCCATCGCGTCCATAAGCTCGGCGAACCCTGCGCCGGTCTTCCCGGAGCAGCAGACGATCGGAATGAGGTCTCCGGCGGCGATCGCCTGGATCATCAGGCGCGAGAGCTCCTCGCTGGTGGGCGCCGAGCCCTCGCAGTAGCGATCCATGACTGCCTCGTCGACGACGATGATCGACTCGATGAGCGACTGGTGGATTCCGCTAGGGTCGATCAGGGCGCCGGAGGCGTCGGCCGGGGGCTGCAGCGTGCCGGCCACGCCGCGGAACTCGGTGCCCTGACCCAGCGGCACGTTCAGCGGCACGCACGCGGCCCCGAACAGCTCCTTGATGCTATCGAGCAGGGCGGCAAAGTCGATGTTCTCGGCGTCCATCCTGTTGATGACGACCATGCGGCCGAGGCCCGCCTTGCCCGCCTCGGCGAAGACGCGGCGGGTGTTCACCTCAATACCCGCCTGGGCGTTGATCACGATGGCCGCCGTCTCCACCGCCCGCATCGCCCCGATCGCCTGGCCGATGAAGTCGGGATAGCCGGGCGTGTCGATCACCTGGAACCGCTTCCCCTGGTGCTCGAAGTGCACCAGGGTGGACTCGATGGTGTAGCGGTGCGACTTCTCCTCCTCGTCGAAGTCGCAGATACTCGTCCCTTCGTCCACGCTCGCCAGCCGGTTCGGCAGGACCGTGGCCGTGAGCATCCGGTCGACCAGCGTCGTCTTCCCCGACGACTTGTGGCCGCAAAGGACGATGTTCCGAATCCGCTGGACCGTGTCGCTTGCCATGAGAACTCCCTTCGACCGTTCATTCTCCCATGCCCGCCCGCAAGGCCTCGGGCAGGCGTATCGTCCCCTCGTACAAGGCCCGGCCGATGATGCAGCCGGACAAGCCGGCGGCCGCCAGCCGGGCCACGTCGTCCACCGTCGTCACTCCCCCGGAAGCCACCACCGGGAGGCGAACCGCCCGCTGCATCGCGGCCATCGCCGCCACGTTCGGCCCGGTCATCATCCCGTCGGTGGCGATGTCCGTGTAAACGATCGCCGCCAGCGGCTCGCCGTCGAACTGTTGGGCCAGCTCCTCGGCCGAGACCTCGCTGGTCTGGCGCCAGCCTTCCGTGGCCACCCGGCCGTCCCGGGCGTCCAGCCCCAACACCAGGCGCCCGGGGTACTTCCGGCACATCCGGCGGAACCACTCGGGCTGCTTGACCGCCAGGGTGCCGATCACCAGCCGGGCAAGCCCGAGCTGCAGGAGCCGGCCAATCGTCTCCTCCGTCCGGATGCCACCCCCCAACTCGCAAGGGACATCGACCGACGCCAGAATCGCTTCCACGCCGGCCAGGTTCCCGGGGCTCCCTGCCCGGGCACCGTCCAAGTCCACCAGGTGGAGGTGCCTGGCCCCCTGGGCCACCCAATGCCGGGCCATCTCGGCCGGGTCCTCGGCAAACACGGTCTCTTGGGCGTAGTCCCCCTGCTTCAGGCGGACGCATTTCCCCCCACGAATGTCAATCGCCGGCCAGATCTCCACCTCGACGCCTCGCACCCCTCCGCGTTGGGTCCCTCCTGGGCGGTGGCCCGCCCCGAGGATGAAACCGGTAGTATGGCAGACGCGGCGGGGCTCGACAAGCCGGGGGGCTCGGGGCTTGCCACAACCCCTTGTACTGCAACCGTTTCCGCTTGCGTAACAACGACTTGCGTCGATGGGGCGTTCCCTCCGCGTGGGCTCCCTGTTGTGCCAGGTTGTGCCCCAAAATGCCTCACCGTGGGCTGTTCTTGACAAGGAAGTCGGATCGCTCCCGGGCTTCACGTTCCCCAGGGTCGGACGCCTGGGCAATCCACGCCACCCGGGCCGCCGCCAAGTCTTCCCGAATCATCTTCGCCGCAATCCCGTCCCCCACGGCCCGCCAGACACGCTCACCCGGCCGCTGGCTCCCCAGGTACGGCCGGAGGGCCTCGACCAGATCCGCCCCCAAGGGCTGCTCATCGCGTTGCCGACGCTTGGACGCCCGGGCCTCGACCACAACCACCGGGGGCCCTCCGTCAAGGTCGAAGCTCTCGGGGACCAGGGAGGCAATCTCCGACGCTCGCAAGCCGGTCCCCAGGGCAAGGTGGTAGAGGATTGCCCGGTCCCGTCCGGCCAGCCCGCGAATCGTCCAATCGCTACGGGCCGACTGGTACAAGAGCCGGCCGACTTCCTCATCGGTCAGGATCCGCCGCAACAGCCGCCGGTCGGTTGCTACGTTCCCGGGGTCAAGGTGAACCAAAGGATTGCCAGCCGTCCGGCGCGACCGCACGAGCCACCGGCAAAATTGTTTCATCGCTGCCAGGTGGTGGTTGCTGCTCTGAACCGACAGCCCGCCTTGCCTCAGGTCCGCAAGGAACACCTCGACGCGATCGCCATCGATGTCGGCAATCCGCTTGAATCCACAACCGGAGGTGATTCGCCTGACCGATGCCGCCACGTGGGCAACGTGCTTCGGGCACCACTTCGCTGCCAGGCTGGCGATGAAGTCGGCCGCGTGCTCGGGAAGGGGCCGGGCCTGGTGGTCCGCGAAGGGGTCCGCGATGCCCGCCGCCTCTTGGGCCGCCCGGTTCTCCAGCTTGACGGCACGGGCCTCCGTTGCCCGCCGGTCAGTGAAGCCCTTCACCCGTTTCCACTCCCGGCCCACCTTGAACCGAATCCACCACTCCGCGGTTTCCAGACGGACCCGCTGGCCGTCAGCGGTCAGAGGGGCGTCAATCATCCGGCCGCCACGGCTGAACCGGGCGACGGGCTTCCCGCCCTTGGTCGTTATCGTGGCCCCATCGGGAACCGGGGCCGTGTACGTCGGCTTGAAAATGTGGGCCAATTACTTCCCCCTGCCTTTGCCTTTGGCCTTGCGGGGCGTCAGCTCCAGGCCGAAGTAGTCGGCCAGCTTGTCGGCACTCGCCAGAGTGATACCCCGCTCACCCTTCAGCCACCGGCCTAGCACTTCGTCGGGCACCCCGGAATCCAGCCCCACGCGGTACAGGGACAGGCCAGTCGCCTTGACCGCTTGTTTGAGCGTTTCCGAAAGACTCATTCGGCCACCTCGCTTGTCAGTGCCCCGCCAGCCGCCATTCTACCAAGTAGCAACTACCTGTCAACAGGCAAATAGACCACCGGCCCCAGAATTCTTGCCCGATTCCCAGGCCCCTCCATCGCCGTCGGCAAACGGGAGGCAAACGGGGCCCTGTAGCCCACCGTCGATTCCCAGGTCCCTCCGTCCTACAGCCGGGGGGCACGGCCCGGAGCGGAGAACACGATCGTGTTTTGGCCCACAAAACCCTCGGGAAAACCAGGCCCGCCGGCTCCCCCCTCTTGGAAACCGCCAACGCTTCAGAACCGCCTGGGATCGCCGCCGCAACACGGCACACGATCGCCTACGATGCCCCAGGATGCGACGGAAGGGGCCTCGTGGTCCCATCCATGCCAGGGGGCCGAACCGCCGCTATTCTCCGCCCGCATCCCGTATATCCGCCGCGGCTTGCTCCGCCTCCTCCTTGCTCGGCTGCCTCCCCTGGTTGTCCGAGTCCGCAAGCCACTTCTTCACCCAAGCGTTCATGACACGTTGTTGCTGTGCAGCTAAGCGCTTGGTTGATGCCGCTGAACTTCGCTTGAATTCTTCCTCTCTCGCTGGGTGCGCTTTCTTAGCGTCTTCAATGGCCTTCTCAGCCTTGGCCAACTCGTCCTTCCAGTCTTCCTTGAGGGCGTCCCTGCCGGCAAGTTCCTGATACCCTGCCATTCCGCGCGCACTCCGGCGGGCTAGAATCTGTTCCTCCAAAGGTGTTCCTCTGACGTGATTAAGCAATTGCGATTCTTCCTCCAGCGCGACGGGTTGGTTTGCCCTGATTCGCCTGGCAATGTCCAGCATGTATTGCTGTGTCCCGGTATCGAGCGCTCCGAATGCAGCAGCTCCGGTGCGAGTCTTTTGGTCGATACCCTGGGCCAGTGGCCGGTAACGGTCTCGCCGCTGCTCAAGGCCGGCAAGAATCCGCTGAGAGTTTTCCAGTTCAACGTCTCCCTTGCGGGTCAGTCTTGAGATTCTCTGGTATTCGTCCAGTCCTGCCCGGTAGAGGGCGAGGGCCTCCGCGTAGCTCATCTTCTCCGGCGTCTTCGTGTCGGGTGGCGCCGCTTTGTTGCAGCCGAGAACGGTGGCCAGAAGGATAATCCACAGCGCAGCGTTTCGCACAACAGGGCCCTCCCCGATGAGTCCGTTTGCCAGCCTCTTCGTCGGCAAGATGCGCATGCTGCCGGCCGTCCCGTTGCCCCCCATTCTAAACCAGGAACGCCGCTTGGCTCCAGGGTCCAGGGACACCAGGGGAGCCCTTCCGTCGCAACGTGGAGTACGGTACGTCGTCACTATCGGTAGGGCGAGCCCAACGCCGAAAGCAGGCTCTACGATGGACCACGATTCACCATGGTGCTACCCCCTGGCCCTGTGCCCCCCGCCCCCGCCGGCTCGCCAAACCACGCATCATCGAACACCACTCGCACAATCTGTGGCCCACCAGTCGATTCATCCCCCGAGGGGGTCGAAGTCCGCCGGCTTCCCCAGCGTGTAGCTGAGCACCAGCCGGGCCGCGGCCACGTCGCCCTCCACGGCCATGGCCACCAGCTTCTTGACCACGGCCCGCACCTCACTACTGGACACGGCCCCCAGGCATGCCGCCCGCAAGCGTTGGGCCTTGGCGTTCAGCGGGTTCCCGCGGCCCTCCTTATCACGAGGCAACTGGTGGGGGCGTCGGGGGTTGCGAGACTACTGGTAAAAACCCCCCTTCGTACCCCCACAAAAATGACGGTTTCCCACGTGGAAAAACGACAGTTCTCCAAGCAAGGGGGCAAGGGGTTTGGCGGGTGAGGCACGTTGGGGCTCGCCTCGTGTAACCCCCGTCCCCACAACCCCCGCACCACCCTCCAAGTGGTCATATCCTGATACCCCCTTCGGTGTCGCCTCCCGCCCCATCCATGACGTCGGGGGGGAGGTAGTGGACGTTTCGTTTGTCGTTTTTGGACCCCAGCGACCGACGCTCGACCCTCATCTCATTCAGCACCTTGATGAGCGTAGGCCGGTCGATCCTCTCGACGCGCCGAGCCAGGTTTGCCTGGAGCCAGGCAAACTTGAACAGCACGCCGCCATCGGGGACCCTGAACGGCAGGGCGGTCACCTTCTGCTGCTCGCTCGTCAGCAAATGCACTTTCGCCAGCGTGTCGGCGATGATTCCCGCCCAATGGTCGTTGGTCAGTTCCGGGGGCGCCGCGACCTTGACGGCCGCGTTGACGAGTGCATCGCCGTGGCGTTTGTGTTTCGCGTCGCCGTACCACCACACAGAGACTCTGGCCGGAAATCCAGATGCCGAGTTGCTCCAGCACTTGACGCGCCAGGCCGCCCCGCGTGACAACATCGCCGCTACTGAGAATCACTTGCCCCGGCCAGTGGGGCGACTCGACAAGGAACCGTTTCGGGGAGCTGTCTTGCACGGTCACGCGCCAGCCGGCGGGCGTCTCCTTCGGTTGCTCGTTGAGCTTGCTACCCGGCGTGCCCTTCGCGTACTTCGCCGCGTGCTCGAAGGATTCCCTCAGGCTGTCGGGGCCTTCTAGGTGGAGAGGCGGAGTGTTCTTCTCATTCCATTCAACCAGGATCGGCCAGGCGTCGGATTCGGACAGCCCGAAGTCGCGCAGCCAGCACGTGACCTTGTACGCGGCGTAACCTCGGCAACCGCCTTGACGTTCAAGAGCATCCGGCCGTCGAGGGTGGTCGTGGGAGGGGTCATTACAGGATGCCCGCCTTGTCCTGGTCAATCCGGGCCAGCTCGCTCCGAATCCGGACGACGGCCGCCTCATCGAACACCCTCGCATTGCCCGCCATGCCCAGGGGCTCGATGTTTCGGCTCTCAATCACGTACTCGACGCGATGAAGGGGAACCCCCAACTCCTTGGCGATTGTCCCCACGGTGGGCAACCGTTGCTGTCTGGCATTCACACCTGCGCCCTCCAGCTTTGTATCCGTTACCCCGAAGCCCCCACTTGGGCCTTGCACCATGTTGGGCTTGTTTCATATCGGGGATAAAACGATATGAAACGGGGCGGGAAGTCGCTGGCCGGCAACCACTTAGAGCGCGTGGCGGGAGCTTGAAACGTGTGAAACGGATGAAACGGGATATGAAACGGCGTGACGAGAGGGACGGGCGGGGCGGGGCCGGGGGTTGTCAGTCGCTCTTGTTGACCTTGCGGCCCAACTGCTCAAAGTCCTCTTGCAGCTTGGCTGGGAAGCGAGCGTGTTGGACGTAACAATCCCATCCGCCCGGGTAGCATTCCTTGAACCACCGACAGATAGTCGGTTTCGACAGCCCCGGCTTGTTTCCCGTGTGCTCCACAAGCTCTTCTTGCGTCAACGACTTCTTGCGGTTGTCTATCCGACCGTGGGGACAATGGTGGGCCTGGAGTGCCGCCAAGATGAGGGCGGTCTGGTCTGCCTCCGGCAGCCGCTCGCGTTGGACCTTGGCCTCGGTCTCGTTGTTGTCCGGGGCCGTGGGCTGGCCGGTGGAACCACGCTTCAACCAGGCCACCACGCGATTCTGACAGGACTGGAGGGCATCACGATCAGCATCCTTTGGTGGATCATCTGGGGGGTCGGGGTAGTACAACCCAACACCCCATCCGATGGCGTTGATGATGTACTGCCGAATGAGAGAAAGTGTGTCGCCTTCCTCTTTTGGGCCGAGTAGGATGTGGCCGATTTTCGGCTCGGTGGTGTTCGTCGCACCCGATACGGGCGTAGAAACCCGAATACACGCATGCAGAGACTCATACAAGGGGGCCGTGGCCTTCTCCAACCAAGCCGCCGCTTCGATCCCCGCCTTCGCCGCCGGCTCTCCCTGACCCAGCACCGGCTTTCCCTGACCCGGCATTTGTCACCATCCTTTCATCGGGTGGCTAACCTCGGAGGGCGGGGCGATGGTGTTTCCCTCGCCTCTCCGAGGCCAGCCCTTGGCCGGTGATCTGCCGGCCGTCATTTCTGTCTGACAAGGATATGACAAGCGAGCCGGAGAATCCGCGTCTTCCTCGGGAAAATCGCAAGAACGCGGTAGTATGGCAGACACCCCGTTGGCTTTCAAGGCTCGGGGCCGCGATTCCGGACAGAGGGCGGAGGGACTGTAGGGAACGCCCTCCGTGGCGTTCCATTCGACGCGAGGGCATGGAGACGCCACGGAACGCCACGGAGGGCGTTCCCTACAGGAGGTCCTCCGGGCATCGCGCCGCCTCGCCCAGCCGCGCGAAGTTCCCCAGCATCCTCAAGCCGTCCGACTGGCTCTTCTCGGGGTGGAACTGGGTGGCAAAGAGGTTGTCGCGCCAGATCATCGAGCAGAACGGCTTTCCGTACTCCGTTTCCGCGGCGATGACCCGGGGGTCCGCCGACACCACGTAGTAGGAGTGGACGAAGTAGAAGTGGCTTCCCTCTTCGATCCCCTCCAGGATGGGGCAGCGGCGGCGTATTTGAAGCTGGTTCCAGCCCATGTGGGGGACCGAGAACTCCGGCGGGACATCAAAACGGACGACCTCTCCCCCCACCACGCCCAAACCCTCGTGCCGCCCGTTCTCGAAACTCACGTCGAACAGCAGTTGGAGCCCCAGGCAGATGCCCAGGAAGGGCTTTTGCGCATCGATGGCCTCGAGCACCGGGCCGACCAGGTCGCGGCGGCGGAGCTCGGCCATGGCGTCCTCGAACGCGCCGACGCCGGGGAGGACCACTTTCGAGGCCCTGCGCACCTCGGCCGGATCGCTGGTGACGACCGCCGTGTGGCCGACCTTCTCGAACGCCTTGGCCACGCTCCGAAGGTTGCCCATTCCGTAGTCGATGATGGCAATCACGGTTGTGTTCCCGTTCGTCTTAAAGCCCGGGGGTTGCAACCCCCGGGCTTTGAAGGTGTTCCACTTTCAGCGCAACCTTCAACAAAGCCGCCACGGCGCGCGATACGCGGCATCGAGCATGCGATTGGCCTGATCGTCGCCGACGAAGCGCTCGGCGGCCGGGTCCCACCGCAGCCTGCGGCGGAGCAGGTAGGCGATATTGCCCAGGTGGCTCCAGCACGTCACCCGGTGCCCGATCTCGACGTCCATCACCGGGCGCCGGCGCGTGGCGATGCACTCCAGCCAGTTGCCCGAGTGGCTGTCGCTGCGCTCGAGATGGAGTTCATCGCTGCGGGTGGGCGAGAGGTCGGCCTGGCCCTGGGTGACCTGGAAGTCCCAGAAGCCGCTCAGCGTGGCCTGGCTGCCGATGAAATCCAGGTTCAGGCTGCCGCTCCCCGGCTGCTCCCAGAGCATGACAAACGGCGGGTCGGCGAACTCCAAGCGGACGCGCATCTCGACGGGCACGTCGTAGAGGTTCTTGGGCGCGTCGCGCCCGGTGACCTCGATCGTCACCGGGCCGGTGCGGTCCGCGCCCATGGCCCACGACACCACGCCGAACATGTGCACCCCGTTGTCGGCCAACGCCCCGCTGCCGTAGTCCATGAAATAGCGGTAGGTGAAATGGCACCGCGCCGGATGGTAGTCGGCCCACGGCGCCGGGCCCAGCCAGAGGTCCCAGTCGAGATGGTCCGGCGGCCGGCGGCCGGGCTCGCAGGGGTGGGTGGGGTTGACCGGATGCGAGAGCCGCACCGTGTGTACCTTGCCGAGCCGGCCGTTGCGGACCCACTCGCACGCCTGACGGCTCCGGGCGATCGAGCGGTACTGGGTGCCCATCTGGACCACGCGCCCGTAGCGGCGCGCGGCCTGGACCATGGCCCGGCCCTCGCCGATGGTGCGGCACAGCGGCTTCTCGCAGTAGACGTCCTTGCCCGCCTGGCAGGCCATCACGGTGATGGCGGCGTGCCAGTGGTCCGGCGTGGCGATGAGCACGGCATCGACGTCCTTGCGGTCCAAAATGCGGCGGAAGTCCTGATAGGCGTCGCATGAGCCGATCCGGCCCTTGGCGGCGGCCAGGTGCTGTAGGTCCACGTCGCAGACCGCGGCCAGCGTGCAGCCCGGGTCGTCGTGGATGCCCAACAGGGCCATCCCGCGTCCGCCGCAGCCAACCATCGCCGCCACCACGCGCTCGCTCGGCGGCCGGCGGCCGGCCGTACCCATCGCGCGGCTCGGGATCAAAGCGGGTGCGGCCAGGCCGAATCCCGCGCTGGTAAGGAAGCGGCGACGGTTCTGCTTTCCTGTCTTGGCGGCCATTGGAGTCTCCGGAGTTTCTGTTGCGGACAGTCCGCGGGCTGTAGAGTGCAAGCACGTAGCCTACGGACTGCCGGGGCGGGTGTTACTTAGGCTCCTTTCCGGCGGCCCAGTAGAGGCCGCGCACCACGAGCCTCTGGAACTCGGGGTTCTTCCACGCCGCCCCGTCGTGGCCGAGGGTCGTGTTGAACGCGCGGCCCTGCCCGTAGTCCTGCACCCAGGCCATCGACTGCTGCTCGTTGCCCCGGTCCATGCGGGCGAGGCTGTGGAGCTTGAACTTCGGGTGGTACGCGTTCTGGTAGGTCTCGTCCTGGATCTCGAAGTCGCCGAGCGTGGCGGTGACCGGGTGCTTTTTGTCCTCGATGCGGAGCATGAAGCTGCCGCCGCCGTGGGTGGTGAAGCGGCCGCCCAAGAGGCGCCAGTAGACGTCGGATTGCTTGAACGCGTCGGTGGCGTGAACGCCGGCCAGCCCGCCCCCGTTGGTGACGAACTTGTCGAGCCCCTGCTCCTGGGCGGGGTTGGTGAAGTCGCCCCCGCTGCCGAAAAAGAGCACGACCTGGTACTTCGAGAGGCTCTCGGCCCTCAGATCGTCGAGATTCTCGGTCAGGGTCAGCTCGAAATCGCCGGTCTTTTCGAGCACGGGCGCGATCGCCGCGTGAAAACCTTTCCAGTCGTGGCCTCGCCCGCCGACCAGAAGAACCCGGACCTTGCCGCCGGCTCGCCGCTCGGCTGCGGCGGCAGGAGACTGCTGCGCCGCGGCCCGGGACAGTCTCCTCCATGCCTTCATGGTGGGGGCGAGGATCGAGCGGGCGTCGCCCTGGATGCCGTAGCCCTGGAACCCGATCGGGCCGGTGTAGCCGATCTCGCGGAGCTTGCCGAGCACGGACCCCACGTCGAAGGTCCCCTTGTCGAGCGTCTGGATGAGCCGGCCCCATTGCGGGGTGCCCACGTCCTTGTCAGCCCCGTTGATGGTCACGGAGAGCAGCACGGGCGCGGCCTCCTGGAGCATGGCCGGGATACGCGCTTCATCGCCCATGGCCAGGCTGTGGCAGAGCGTGAAGGCGACGCCGAAGTCGGGGTGGTTTACCCGTTTGGCCAGCTTGGTGGCGTCGCCGAAGCGGGCGGTCCACTCGCCGACGTGCGGGTAGATGGCCACGCGCAGGCCGCGGGTCTTCGCCTGCTCGGCCAACGCCCGAAGCTTGCGCACGGCCGGCTCCTGGCCGCTGAGCGCGTCGAAGGCCGGCCCCTGGCCGCCAATGTGCAGCCAGACCAGCGTGCCGTGGCCGGCCAGCGCCTCCATCAGCGCGGGCAATTGCGGCGAGTACGTGAGGTCGCCCTGCGGGGTCACCGTGGCGCCGCAGTAGATGGTGAACATCTTCAGACCCCGCTTCTCGATCTCGGCAAGGTCGGCCTTCACCTGGGCGGGCGAGGTCTCGTGCCACGCCACCCCGGCGAAACCGAGCTTCTTGACCAAATCGAGCTGCTCCCCCGGCGTCAGACCCGGGCGCTGGAACGCGGTGTCCATGGCGTAGAACGGGTTGGGCAGACCCTCGGCCGCCGGTGCCGGCGACAAGAGCAGCCCGAGCAGCAAAACGGACAGGCACGCGATCGTTCGGTTCATCGTGGCTTCTCCTTGGATTTCGGCGGTTATTTCCACTCGTAGCGCCATCCCCGGGCGGGGATGGCCAGGGGGTTGCCGTCGAGCTGGACGGTGACCGGCTGGTCGTTGAAGTTCTCGACGACCCAGCTCCCGTCGGCCAGCAGGTACAGGCCCACGCGGTTGGGCGACTCGAACCGCCGGCCCAGCGGCCTAACCAGCGGGAGGCGGATCGCGTCGAGCTCGGGCTGGGAGAGGCTCAAGAGCGACTTGGGGTCGCCCTTGACCGCCAGCACGCGGACGTTCGATGCCCCAAGATCGACCTTGCCGGCGAGCTTCCCGGCCAGCCCGTCGGTCACCAGCACCGGCTTGCCGGCGGCGATGAACTCGGCGAGCCTTTCGGCCAACTTGGGGTCCTTCAACGCGTGGACGGAGAAGAACCCCGCCGGGGCGCCGGCCGGGAACTCGTGGCAGGGGACCAGCGGCACGCCCATCATGCCGACGAAGTCGAACACGCGCTGCTCCTTTTCCGGGTGGCTGTTGGCCGGCTTGTAGGCGGCAACGCCCGCGGGCCGGCGCTTGCCCACGTGCCCGGCCACGGCGAACAGCTCGGGGATCTCGCGGCGCAGGGCCTCGACGTTCTTCGGCCCGGTGCCGTCCTGGAGGGCGCCGTAGCAGAACAACAGCGACTGCCGGGCCCCGCCGAGCACGGTCTGCCGGGCCTGCTCGACGTAGGTCCGCTCGGTGGTGCCGAAGGGGTCGTACCAGCCGCCGCCGCACTTGGGTCCGCCGATTCCCCCGAGCCACCGCATGATGAAGTAGGCCTCGTACTGCGGCGTGCCGCCCCAGCGGCGATCGGCGTAGTCGCGGGTCTCGGTGCCCACCCAGATCAGGTCGAAATCGGCCGACTGCCGGATCACCTCGTAGCCCCGCTCGTGGAACTGGTCGTACCACTGGGGGTACTTGATGATCAGCCGGGCCTTGGGATTGACCCGCTTCGCCGCGGCCAGCACCCGGTCCTGCGACACGCGAACCATCAGCTCACAGCGGTAATCCTCCCAGGAATCGCCGGTCACCGCGTAGCGCTTCGGGCCGACGGTCACCATTTTGGCCTTGCGCGCGGCCCGGCAGGCGTCGCAAGCGCAGTCGGTGAACCAGAAGTCGTCGATCATGATCTCGTCGAACAGCCCGGCGGTGTACTCGAAAATCTTCTGGAGCGTCTCCTGGGTGGGCGGATCGGTGTAACAGGCGATGCCGTTCCAGCCGGTGGAGCGCTTGCCGACCTGGGTGGTGGTGACGCACCCCGAGACGTCGAGCCCCGCCTCGAGAAACCGCTTCTTCGCCTCGGCCAGGGTTTCGCGCTTGGCCCAATAGCCGTCGCGGAAGGTCTCCAGATAGACTTGGGTGACGGCGGTCTTGCGGCACCAGTCGATGGCCTCTCGGAGCCCCGCCTCCGAGCTCAGGTGATCGCGCACGTTCTGGGCCGCGAAGAGGGTGGAAAAGCGGTGGACCGGCCGGTTGCGCTGCGCCAGGCTCCAGAGGTCGGTCGCGGTCTTGGGCTCCGTCGCCGGCGGGGCGCCGGCCGACGTGCCGCAGAAGAGCACCACCAGGGCAGCGCCCCGCAGGGCCGTTGCCACGCTGCGCCGGAAGATCGAGGTGGTCATGTTGCCGTGCTCCTGTCGTTGTGGCGTTCGAACGCGGACCAAGCGCACTTCTATCCGCTGCCGCCTCCCGTGTCAACGAGCGTCCCCGTGGGACGGGTTGGTAACCCGTCCCGGATACGGACGGATTAGGGCCCGCGAAAGAACAAGTTTGACAATTGGGTGGCACGCCCTGAGGAACGAAGGGCGTGGCAGGCCGGCAAGCCACGCCCTTCGCTGCGCTCAGGGACGTGCCACCCTTCGCTGCGCTCAGAGACGTGCCACCCTATCGATTCTCGGAGAAGTGATGCAGCATTCTCTCTCCGAGCCGGGGCGTGCCGCCCCGGCTTCTCCGGGCCGACACGGCCCGGCTCGGATCTGTCGTGGTTTCTTTACTCTTCTGAGGATCAATAGATGAGCGTGCGTGCTCCCCCGCGGCGCCGCCTTGACGCCCCCCGGCCCCCACGATAGGCTTGACCCTCGTCAACGGGGTTTGGCGTTTCTGGAGGCTTCCGGCGGCGCCGGCCGGGAATCCCTGCGCGGGAAAGGGACGCACTATGGCCAAGGCACGGCAACGCTCACGGGGTTTCTCATTCGATAAGGCGATCGCGCTGGGGCTGGCCGTTGTCGTGGCGGCGATGGGAGCCTCCCACGCCCTCGCGGGCGACGCCGGCGCCGATATCAGCGTGGAGCAGACCCTCGCCGCCGTCGCGCGCTACCGGTACGGCGACGATCGCAAGCCGTTGGCGGCGCTTCAGCAACGGGTCCTCGATGCCAACAGCCGGTTGGGTGGCACTGGCGTCTCGCCAGTGCTGGGCCCGAAGCACGGGCAAGATGCCCGTGCCACCCGTGGGGGCGCGGACGACGCAGGGGCGTTCCGCCGCGATTTGGCCGATCGCATGGCGTCGCTCTTGACGTCGAAGGACGCAACGCCCGCCGCCAAGGCATTCCTCTGCGGGCAGATTGCCGCGATCGGGACCGAGAAGCAGGCTCCCGCGCTGGCCTCCCTGCTTGCCGACAAGGAATTGGCCGAGCCGGCGCTGGCCGCGCTGGCCCAGGTTCCAGGCCCGGCCGTCGATCGGATCCTCAGGGACGCCGTGGGGACGTTGAAAGGCCATCTCAGGATCGGGGCGGTCAATGCGCTCGGACAGCGCCGCGACCACGCGGCCACGGAGGCCCTGGCCGCACTGCTCGCCGGCGCGGACGAGGAGTCGGCCTGTGCCGCCGCCAGCGCCCTGGGCAAGATCGGCGGCGACGCGGCCGTCGCCCAGTTGCACAAGGCCCTGGCCGGCGCCAAGGGCCGCGTGAGGACGGAGGTCGCCCATGCCTGCCTGTCGTGCGCGGAACGGATGCTCGCCGAGAAGAAGCACCAGCAGGCGGCAGCGCTCTACGCGCGGCTGTCCGGACCGGACGAAACGGACCCGGTGCGCATGGCGGCGCTCCGCGGGGCCGTGTTGTCGCAGCCCGCCAAGGCGGCCGACGTTGTGTGCCAGGCGCTGACCGGCAACGACCCGGCGCTGGAGAGCATGGCCATTCAGCTTGTGCCGGAAATCCCGGGTTCTGCCGCCACCGAGCGGTTTGCACAGTGCCTTAGCAAGGCATCGCCCCCCGTGCAGAAGCTCTTGCTGACCGCTTTGGCGGCTCGGGGGGACGCGGCGGCACGCGGCGCGGTGGAAGCGGCCGCCTCAAGCCAAGACCAAGAGGTCCGCCTCGCCGCGCTCGGCGCCCTCGGGACGTGCGGCGGCGAGACCTCGGCGAAGATACTGATGGAGCGGATCACGGCCGGCGCGGCCCCGGCGGAAGTCGAGGCGGCGCGGAGCAGTCTCGTGCGATTGCGCGGGGCCCGGGTCAACGAGGCCCTCGCCGGCATGATCTCCCGGCAAGACGCCCGTGCAAAGGCCGAAACGATCCGGATCCTCGCGGCGCGGAACGCCGTGGGTGCGATGGCCGATCTCAAGAAAACGGCGGAAGACCCCGACGCAGCGGTCCGCAAGGAATCGTGGAAAGCGCTGGGCAGCCTCGCAAGAGGCCAGGACGTGGCATCGCTCGTCGATCTCGTCGTTCGCGCCCGGGACGACGAGCGCGACGACGCCGAGAAGGCCGTGGCGGCCGTTCTGAGAAGACCGGACCGGCCGGACGTGCGCCCCGTGCTCCGGAAGCTCGATGCCGCCCCGTCGCCGGGGGCTCGGGCCGCGCTGCTGCGGATCCTAAGCGCCGCGGGCGACGACCTTGCACTGCCCGCCTTGCGCAAGGCGGTCCAGTCGGCCGACGCGGGCGTGCGCGATGCGGCGGTCCGCTCCTTGGCGGCGTGGCCGACCCCCGCAGCGCTGGACGACCTGATGGGCCTGGCTCGCCGCGCCAAGGAGCCCGTCCATCGCGTGCTTGCCCTTCGCGGGGCGATAAGGCTGTGGGGCAAGGTGGCGGGCCGCACGCCCGAGCAGATGACCGGTCTGGTGACCGAGCTGATGCAGCTTGCCAACGAGCCCGCCGAGCGAAAGGCCGTGCTGGCGGAGCTGGGGCGATGTCCGACGCTCGACGCCTTGCACCTCGCCCAAAAGTACCTCGTCGATCCGGAGCTTGCGACCGAGGCCGGCGTGGCCGTCACCCAGATCGCCTCGGCCCTTCGGGACAGCCTCAAGCCGGTGAACCTTGCCCTCGGCGCCACGGCCACCAACCCCGACGGCTTGGCAGCGGACGGCGCCGCCGGCGGCCCCGGAGCGGCGATTGACGGCGACCCCAACACCTTTTGGGATGAAGTGGACGGGGCCGACCTGTACCGGCTCCGCGTGACTTTCCGCGAGCCGACCGAGGTCGCGTCGATCAATATCCTCTGGCACCCCTACGAGCAGCACCAGGCCAAGAACCTCGACGTGCTGTGCGACGGCAAGCTCGTCAAGGAGGTCCGCGGGGCGAAATGCTTCGAGAACGAGATGTTCGTGGCGTTGGCACCGGTGCGGTGCACGTCGGTGGAGCTGGTCATTCCCGGCAAGAACGGCCTGTTGAGTCCCTGCATCCACGAGTTCCAGGTCTTCGGGCGCTTTCCGCCTTTTGCGTCGCAACGATGAATCACTTGGCAAAGCGCGATACAATTCCGAGCACGTGAAGGAGGGCGGCTCATGGCCACGCTGCAAAGGGTGATGCTCAAGGGTTTCAAGTCCATCAGGGAGATGGAGCTTGAGTTGCGCCCGCTCAACGTCCTGATCGGGGCGAACGGGACCGGGAAGAGCAACTTCGTCTCCTTCTTCAAGATGCTCAACGAGATGATGGGTGGGCGGCTCCAGCAGTACATCGGCACCGCCGGTCGGGCCCAGTCGATCTTGCACTATGGCCCGAAGGTTACCCCTCAGATGGAGGCCAGGTTGGAGTTTGAGGCGGACAAGGGCACGAACGCCTATCACCTGCGACTGTTTTATGCGGCGGGCGACACGCTGGTCTTTGCCGAGGAAACGCTGAGCTTCAAGCAGACCGGCCGTGTCGGCGACCCCAAGGTAGTTTCTCTCGGAGCAGGCCACCAGGAAAGCCGCATCGGCGATGAGGCGGATCGCGCGGAGCCAACCGCCAAGGTGCTCCGTCACCTGCTCAACCAGTGCCGCGTCTACCACTTCCACGACACGTCGGCGGCCGCCCGCGTGCGGCAGTACTGCTACGTCGGCGACAAGTACTGGCTGATGCCCGACGCCGGCAACCTGGCTGCCGTTCTTCACCACCTGCGAAGCCAAGACGAGGGCGCGGTCTACCACCGGATCGTGGGCACGATTCGCCTGATTGCCCCGTTCTTCCAGGAGTTCGTTCTCGAGCCGGAAGGCCCGAACAAGAAGGACATCATCCTCAACTGGCGCGAGAAGGAGTCGGACCAGGTATTCGGTCCCCACCAGCTCTCGGACGGCACGCTGCGGGCCATCTGCCTGATCACGCTGCTCCTGCAACCGGAGGGACAATTGCCCGATCTGATCATCGTCGATGAGCCGGAACTGGGGCTTCACCCCTACGCGCTCGGCGTGGTCGCGTCGCTCTTCAAGAAGGCGTCCCATCATGCCCAAGTCCTCGTGAGCACCCAGTCGAGCTCGTTTCTCGACAAGTTCGATCCTGAGGACGTCGTCGTCGTGGAGCGGGAGGGCAAGGAGTCGGTGTTCAAGAGGCCGGAGCCCGCTGAGTTGGATGCCTGGCTCGAGGACTACAGCCTCGGCGAAGTGTGGGAGAAGAACGTCATGGGCGGAGGACCCCACTGATGGCCCGCCTGTACTTGTTCGCCGAAGGACAGACCGAGCTGACGTTCGCCGACACCGTCTTGAGGCCTTATCTGGCGAAGTTGGGCGTGTATCTGCACGGGGCGGTCCTCATCGCGCACGCCAGGAAGAAGGGGAGGGTTCACCGAGGCGGCGGGCGCAAGTACCTGCCGATGAAGAAAGACATCCTGCGGTTTCTCGCCCAAGACAGGGCTGCGGACGTTTTCTTCACGACGATGATCGACCTGTACGCCATTCACGCCGACTTTCCGCGGCTCGATGAGGCCGAGGAACTCCGGCATTCGCCCCGCGAGAGGGTCGAGTTCCTTGAGCGGGCCTTCGCAAACGACGTCGCCGACCCTCGGTTCCTGCCGCACATCCAATTGCACGAGTACGAGGCGTACCTGTTTTCCGACCCTGCCTGGCTCCGCTACTTCTACGACCGTCACGAAAAGGAGATCGCGGCATTGAAAGCCATTGCGGAGGAGTACGCCAGCCCCGAGCTGATCGACGACGGGCAGCACTCCGCCCCGAGCAAACGCATCATCGCCCAGCTTTCCGACTACGAGGGGGCCAAGCCCGTTGTGGGCCCGCAGGTAGCCGAGCTAATCGGTCTGGAGGTGATCCGAGGCAAGTGCCCGCACTTCGACGCCTGGTTGTCGCGGCTTGAGAAACTGGATACCGATGTGCAGCCGCAACCGTAAGGGCCCTATCCCTCTCCCCGCCTGCCATTATCCGTGGAGTCAATCTCATGATCGCCAAGATGCACCGGCGTCAGTTTCTCCATAGGGCAGCCGGAACCGTTTGCGCTGCCGTGCCCCTGATCGTTCCGGCGTCGGCCCTGGGCCGCGCGGGCCGGATTCCGCCGGGTGAGCGGATCGCGGTGGGCGCGATCGGCGTCGGCGGCATGGGCTTCGGCGACATGAGCGCCCTGATGAGCCTCCCCGAGGCCCAGGTCGTGGCCGTCTGCGACGTCAAGCGCGCGGCCCGCGATCGAGCGAAAAAGGCCGTCGACGCGCACTACAAGACCGCGGATTGCGCCGCGTACAACGATTTCCGCGAGCTGTTGGGCCGCGAGGACGTCGACGCGGTGAGCATTGCCACCCTCGACTCCTGGCACGTCCTGCACGCTCTGGCCGCCGTGCGCGCCGGCAAGGACGTGTACGTCGAGAAACCGCTGGGCATGAGCATCCACGAGATCAAGGTGCTTCGCGAGGCGGTCCACCGCTACGGCCGGGTGTTCCAGTTCGGCACCCAGCAGCGATCCAGCGAGGAGTTCCGCCGCGCCTGCGAGATCGCCCGCAACGGACGCCTGGGGAAGCTGCTCACCATCAAGGTGGGCGTGCACGCCGGGGCGGCCGAGCGCTCGGGCCTGAAGACCTACGTGCCCGAGCCGGTCCCCGAGGGGTTCGATTACGACCTCTGGCTCGGGCCCGCCCCCTGGGCACCCTACACGGCCGAGCGCCTCCACTATCCCCACTGGTTCCACATCAGCGACTACTCGCTCGGGTACGTGTCCGGCTGGGGGATTCACCACATCGATATCGCCCAGTGGGGCAACGGCACGGAGCTGACCGGCCCGGTGGAGATCGAGGGCTCGGCGCGGTTCCCCGACGACGACGCGCTGTGCGACAACCCGCTGAGCTGGGACACGCGGATGAAGTACGCCAACGGCGTCGAGCTGATCTTCACCGGCGAAGGGCCGGGGTTCTCGGGCGTGCGGCACGGCATCACGTTCGAGGGCCCGGACGGCTGGGTCTGGGTCAACCGCGGCGCCATCGACGCCGAGCCGAAATCGCTTCTCAAGGAGCAATTCGGCCCCGACGAGGTCCGCTTACCCGTCAGCACGTTCCACCAGGGGAACTTCCTCCAGTGCGTGCGCTCGCGGCAGAAGACCATCGCCAACATCGACGTGGCCGTGCGCTCCGATACGGTCTGCCAGCTTGCCTGGTGCGCCTTTCAGCTCGGGCGCAAGCTCCGCTGGGACCCGGAAGGAGAGCTTTTCGTCGGCGACGCCGATGCCAACCGGAGGCTCACCCGTCCGCTCCGCCCCCCGTGGCGCTTGTAGCAGCCGTAGGCTGGGGCGCAGCCCCAGCTTTGTCGTGTTCTCTCTGCTGCTGGGGCTGCGCCCCAGCCTACGGAACTGAAGTATGAGCCAGTCAAGCACTTGCCGTTGGCTCCCCCACAATGGAGCAGCGTCTTCTGCGCTCGGCAGAACACGCTGCCCGTCAGCGGCAAGTCCTCGCGCCAGGGGCCCTTGCGGCCGCGCCGAGTGTTCTGCCGCACGCTGCGGCGTTGTTCGGTCACCAGCGTGAAGACGTGCGTTCCACCGGGCAACCTCAGCCCGGGCGGCCGATGAGGACCATGCCGGCGATGGTCATGGCCACGCCCGCCACCAGGACCGGGCTGGCCGCTTCCCGAAAGAAGAGGAGTCCGGCCACCGCGGCCATGGCCACCTGGGAGGCGCTGAGCACGTTGGCCCGCACCACGCTGGTCAACTCCAGCCCCTTGATGATCGCCAGGTAGGCCAGCAGGTTGAGCGTCCCGCAGAAGACCATCAGGAGGAAATCGGGCGGGGAGGTGGCCAGCAGGCCGGAAAGCCCGAACCGCCCGAGGCACAGCGGGGCAAGACTGATCGCGCCCATCGCGGGGATGAGGAATCCCACGGCGGTCCATGGGACGCCGGCGGTCAGTGCGCGGCGGATGGCGATGTTCAAGACGCCGTAGGACATGCCGGCCAGGCACGAGGCGGCCACGGCCAGGGCCACCCACCCCGGCCCGGCCACGACGTGCTCCGACAGGGCCATGGCATGGTTGGCCCGGCCTGCCCCCCCGCTCAACAGCACCACCGAGACGATGAGGACCGCGGTGGCCAGGCCCGACTGGAGCGGCACCCGCTCGCCAAGCACCCACCGGCCCAAGACCGCGCAGGCCACCAGGTTGACGCCCGTGGCCAGGGGGATCGTGATCGCCAGCCCGACGATTCCCATGGCCCAGATCAGCGGCAAGTTTCCCCCAAAATGGGTAAACAAGCCCACGGCGATCAAGGCCCCCAACGTCCGTCCTTCGGGGAGCGGCCGGCGCCCCCGGGCCGCCTGCCAGACCAACAACGGCCCCAGCCAGACCACGGTCATCGCTTCCTTGACGCACAAGAGCCACATCGGGTCGTACAGGACCGTGAGGTGGCGCAGGCACACGTTCACGATGGTGTAGCCCACGGCGGCGAGCACGCAGCAGGCCGTGCCGAGGGCGGCCGGACTGAGCCCAGGCGGTTCTGGGCAGGAGGGAGGGTGCAAGGAGGGGGGGGGCGGAGGGCTGTTCCGGTGCATCTGGGGTATTGTAATCGGCCCCGGGCCGCTCGGCCAGCGGGCTACTAGCCCAAGTTACGCTCTTGGGCTTCCATTCTAACCGGTTGGTGCCGCGGATGAAGCGCAAGTCCAATGGCATCGGTCGCTTTTCGGCCAAAAGCCGATGTAGTGGAAATTCCGTGCAGGGTGAGCT
>Ga0315290_10000222_pt1 | contig 35282 bp, 32 predicted proteins | sample YL17G12_0_MG_FD_203627 | JGI IMG/M metagenome (GOLD analysis project Ga0315290, IMG submission 203627) | Sediment microbial communities from Yellowstone Lake, YNP, Wyoming, USA - YL17G12_0 | ecosystem: Environmental > Aquatic > Freshwater > Lake > Sediment | place: USA: Wyoming | collected... | reverse complement strand
TACCCCGCAGACAACTCCTTCCGGCAGGATCTGATTGACCAGGCCGTAATCCAGGCAAAGTCAGCCGATGTGGCGATTCTCTATATTTCCCTGCCAGCCTTCAAGGAATCCGAAGGCTACGACCGGTCCGACCTCGACCTCACCGAGCAGCAGGTTGCGCTGATCAAATCTGTGGCAAAAGTTCAACCTAAAATTGTGGTGGTGTTAAACAATGGCGCGCCAGTGGCGATGAGCGCTTGGATTGATAATGTAGCTGCCGTGCTCGAATCATGGATGATGGGACAGGCTGGCGGCGCGGCGATTGCCGATGTGCTTTTTGGGCGAGTTAACCCCAGTGGCAAACTCGCTGAAACCTTCCCGCTCAAACTGTCCAATACGCCCGCCCACATTAACTGGCCGGGAGGGGCGGGCGAAGTGCGCTACGGCGAAGGACTTTTCATTGGCTACCGCTACTATGATGTCAAGGAAATGCCGGTGCTGTTCCCCTTCGGTTACGGATTGAGCTACACCACCTTCACCTATGGCAAACCAGAAGTCTCTGCAAAATCCTTCAAAGATGTAGATGGGCTGACGATCACCATGAATGTCACTAATACGGGCCAAGTTGCAGGCAAAGAAATTGTCCAGGTTTACGTCCACGACCAAAAGTCCGGGTTGGTACGGCCACCGAAGGAATTGAAAGGGTTTGCCAAGGTGGATCTTCAACCGGGTGAAACCAAAACTGTCTCAATCGCACTTGATTTTCGTGCCTTCGCGTATTATCACCCCGAATATAAACAATGGATTACGGAAGATGGGCAATTCGATCTTCTGATTGGAGCCTCGGCTGCAGATATTCGTCACACACTGACTGTGACTCTCGAGTCTTCATTGAAATTGCCATGTCTTCTAGATAAAGAATCCACCATCCGCGAATGGATGGCCGACCCGCGCGGCAGGGCAGTCTTTGGCTCCTTCTACGCCCAGATTGAGACCCAGAGTCGCAAAACGTTCGGTGGCGGTGATGATCGCTATGGCAACGAAAACGCCATCGGAATGGATATTATGGATATGATTAATGATATGCCGTTGGAGAGTGTGCTAAAGTTCCAGCAGGCAGCACTGCCCATGCCGGCAGAGGAAATGGTGCAAGGTTTCCTGATGCAGGTTCATCGCAAAGGCAACCAGTAAACCATCCCTTGGAATAAACAAGCAAGGAGCAGGTATGTTAAAAGTTGCTGTATTTGGCGGCGGTTCAACCTATACTCCCGAACTGGTAAATGGATTTCTGGAAAGGACCGAGTCCTTTCCGATGACCGAACTCTGGTTGATGGATATTGATGCCGCCCGTCTGGATATTGTCGGCGGGTTCGCCCAACGCATGGTGGCAGCCAAAGGCTCCCCTTTCAAAGTCCTCCTGACCACAGACCAGCGTAAAGCGGTGGACGGCGCATCATATGTCACCACTCAACTTAGGGTCGGGCAGATGCAAGCCAGAGTCAAAGACGAATATCTCGGATTGAAACACGGGTTGATCGGACAGGAAACAACAGGCATCGGCGGCATGGCCAAGGCGCTGCGCACAATCCCCATCATTCTCTCCATCGCCGCCAATATGCGCGAACTGGCTCCAGGCGCCTTGTTGATCAACTTCACCAACCCGGCCGGCCTGGTCACTCAAGCCCTGAGTCAATATGCACACGATATTCCCTCCGTTGGCGTATGCAATATACCCATTACAGCCAAGATGAGAATTCTCGAAGGCTGGGAAAAAGCCACCGGACAAAAAGTGGACCCCTCCCGCGCTGACCTTAAGACGCTGGGATTGAATCATCTTTCATGGCATCGTGGATTCACCATTGATGGAGAAGATGTCTGGCCTCAGGTCATTCAAGCCTATATTGAAGAATTGAAATCGGATGAACATCCCGAATGGGATCCGCGAATGATTGAAATCCAACGCATGATGCCAAATTATTACCTGCAGTATTTTTATTACACAGGTAATAAATTCAGTGTTCAGGAAAAATGGCCGCCCTCTCGAGGTGAAGAAGTGATCGAGATCGAGAAGGACTTGCTGCGTGAATATACCGATCCAAATTTAAACGAACCACCTGCCGACTTGATGAAACGCGGCGGTGCCTATTATTCAACGGTAGCGACGCAGCTGCTCAATGCGCATTACAATGATTTAAATGAAACCCACGTTGTGAATACACGCAACGGTGGGGCAGTAAAAGAATGGCCGACAGATTGGGTATTGGAACTTCCTGCCAAGGTCCGGCGAAGCGGCATCTCCCCCATCCCCACAGAACCGCTTCCGCCTGCCTGCTTTGGGTTGATCGCTGCAGTAAAATCCTACGAATTGCTTACGGTGGAAGCGGCGGTCCATGGTGACCGAGACGCCGCCTATCAGGCTCTGTTGGTCAATCCGATTGGACCCAAAGGCGACAAAATCCAGGCTGTGCTGGATGATATGCTTGAAACCCATCAAGCCTATTTACCGCAATTCTGGAAGTAGTGCGTCGCACAATATATGTAAAATATTCTGAGTTTTTATTCATAAAAAGAGTGGAGCTTAATCGGTTCCACTCTTTTGTTTTTAAGGGAGCTTCCTTGATATTATTTTCAAAACAATCAATGAAACAATAACTGCCCCGATGGTTGCACTTGCCGCAATCACTACTTGCCCCCACATGGACAGAGCAGGAAACATGTAGTTCATCAAGCCCAAGGCAAACAGCAACCCTGCCACCGTCGTAAAGCCAAAAACATAAACTCGATATCCCCACCAGCCGGCCGAATAACCGTAGTGGCCGAAAAAATAGACCACTGCAGCCATAATAATAAAGAAGATGATGTTATCGTACATTTTAATTCCCTGAAGAGGATGATTCCCATCGGGCATAAACAGCGTGTGACAGTAACCGACCTGCGCTCTTTTCGCGCATGACCAATTCTCCGGCATCCAATTTTCCCTGCCGGCCCTTCAAACATTCTTGAAGAGCATAATACAAGGTGATCGCCGAAGCACGCACTGCGTAAACGGTCAATGCCATAAAAAGCGGCGTATCGCTCAGAACAGCCCTGCAGGTTTCCAATAATTCAGGCAGGGATTTATAAACCTCCCAAACCTCCCCTTTTGGCCCGCGGCCGAACTTGGGTGGATCTAGAATGATGCCATCATACTTGACACCACGCCGGCTTTCCCTTTGAATAAATTTAACCGCGTCATCAACGATCCAGCGGATGGGACGCTGGTCCAACCCTGAAAGAACTTGGTTCTCTCGCGCCCACCCTACCGATTTTTTGGAGGCATCCACATGAGTGAGGGTTGCTCCCGCGGCTGCCACGGCCAACGTCGCCAGACCGGTGTATCCGAAAAGGTTTAATACCTTCAGCGGCCGGTTGGCTGATTTAACCAGCCCGGACATCCAGTCCCAATGCGCGGCGGTTTCAGGAAAGACTCCCAGGTGGCGTCCCGGTGTGGTCATAACCTTGAACCGCAACGCATTGTCCATCTTCTCCAGTGGATAACGCATCTCCCACTTTTCTTCCACTCTCTTTAAAAATTTCCAATGCCCTCCGCTCTCCTCGCTGGTGGGTTGAAAAATTCCATGCACATCTTCCCATATGGATTGACTCAGTGAAGGCTTCCATAATGCTTGAGCTTCAGGACGAACAAAACGATACGGACCGAATCGTTCCAGTTTTAATCCGTTTCCGCTATCGATCAGTTCATAATCGGTCCAGCGGGAGGATTCCAATAAAGTGATGGGAGGAGAAGTATTCATGGTCAGGTGGCAATTCTATGGCAGTTTATGGGGCTTGAATCATCCTAAAGTACTAAAAACAGGCTTTTCGAGGCAATAAACCAAAAGTACTACTTGCATCTTGCACCGAAATTAAGTAAAATGGGGGTGCAAGTGGGACGTTGTGGGAGAAAGTGGTAAATTAAATATTTTCTGTTCGCCGGAAGACCCGGCGAATTGCTATTATAGAAGAGGGTAGAACGTATGTTCATAGGCCAGTATCAACACTCATTGGATGAAAAAGGGCGGCTGACCATTCCAGCGCGCTTCCGGGAGTTATTGAACAAAGGCGCCTACATCACTCAAGGGTTCGACAAGAACCTGATGGTCATGACCCCGGAGGCCTTCGAACAGGTTCTGGAAAAAATCACTTCTATCAGCTTGACCGATCCCAACGGCCGCTTGCTGCGCCGATTGATTCTGTCCAATGCCTACCAGGTGGATGTGGACAAAGCAGGCCGCATCTTGATCCCGCCAGGCTCGCGTAATTTCCTCGGACTGGAAGGCGAAGCTATGGTGGTGGGGCAGGGCGAGTACTTCGAAATTTGGCTGCCTGCAGAATGGAACCAACAGGTTCAGAATTTACAAGACACTGAAGCCAATGCCCATCGTTTCTCTGCGTTCAATCTTGCAGCGGACAATTAGACAGCTGTGATGGCTGCCGAACCGCATTTACCTGTACTTTACCAAGACATTATACACGCGTTGCAGCCCCGGAATGGTTGTTCCTACGTGGATTGCACACTCGGTGCCGGCGGGCACTCCCAGGGAATCCTGGAAGCCAGCCAACCCGATGGCAAACTGCTCGGCCTCGACCTCGACCCTCAAGCGGTCGGAATCGCAAAACGGCGCCTCGCCTCATTTGGAGAACGGGTCCGGATCGAACAGGCTTCCTACGTGGAATTGACCGGGATGCTCGAGCAGATCGGCTGGGATGGAGTTGACGGGATCGTGTTCGACCTGGGAGTTTCCTCCATGCAGTTCGATACTCCTGATCGCGGTTTCTCGTTTCAGCATGATGCGCCACTCGACATGCGTTTCAGCCCAGACAGCCTAGTCTCGGCGGAGGAGCTGGTCAACCAGATGAGCGAGGCGGAACTGGCCGAGATCATCTTCAACTACGGAGAGGACCGCAATGCGCGGCGGATCGCGCGGGCAATTGTAAGAGCAAGGCCGCTCCACACAACCAAGCAGCTCGCGGCGGTTGTGGCGGGCGCCGGAGGTGGAAGAAGTCACCTCCACCCTGCCACTCGCACATTCCAGGCGCTGAGGATCGCGGTCAACGAAGAGTTGAAATCCATTGAAGCAGCCCTTCCGCAAGCAGTAAAAGCACTTAGACCAGGCGGGAGATTAGCAATAATCAGTTTTCATTCGTTGGAAGATCGAATTGTAAAGGATTACTTCAACCTGGAGAGTAGCGATTGCGTGTGCCCGCCTCGACAACCGATATGCACATGCGACCACAAAGCAATAATAAAAAAGATAACCAGCAAGCCAGTTGTCCCGACCGAGGCTGAAATAGAAGAAAACTCTCGGGCACGCAGCGCAAAACTGAGGATAGCAGAGAAGATATAACGATGAAAATCAGAAACGAAAAAATGGATGAGACCATCCATGCCACCCGCTCCAAAATGAACCGCCTGGTGCTTGCTTATAAGGAAGCTCCTTGGCGCACTCAGCGTAAGTGGTTGGTATATTTCCTGATGGGAACAGTTGCTATTGGAATGGTCACTGGTATATATCTCGATGTAACATCCAAAGCCGCGCTTGCCGGGCGCGAGGTCCAGGTGCTGGAAGCGGATATTGCCAATGCGCAGCGTGACAATTCTGATTTGGAAACTCAATTGGCCGTACTTCTCTCCACCTCTAACCTGCTTGCACGCGCTGAAAAGTTGGGATTCATCCCTGCAGCGCCCGAGGAAGTAATTTATATGCCGGTCACCGGTTATCTCCCGCCTCAACCAATGTTGATGTCATCGACAGGTGGTTCAACACATTCACCTGCTCTGGATCCGAAATTCTCCCAATCTCTGTTTGGGTGGTTGGACGAACAAATGCAGAAAGCTGCAACGCGTTAGGAGAATTCGATGAAACAGCAATATCAATGGCGCTCGCTCCTTTTGGCTGGATTTTTCGCAATCATTTCAATCGCGATCATCTTCCAGATGTTTCGCATACAATCCAGCCCGCAGGCAGCCTCCCTCCGCAAACAAGGTGTCATGTATCAGGGTGAATATCAAACGATATATCCCCCCCGTGGAGAGATCTACGACCGCAATGGACATCTCCTCGCAGGCAACAAGACAGTCTATGAAGTAGGCGTCAACCTGGGGGAAATGCACAACCCGCAAACTATCGCCCTGGCTCTCAACGTTTCATTGGGAATGGATGCCGCTGAAGTTATCAACAAACTCACCCAGGCGCCTGCCGACCAGTCCTATGTCTATCTGGGTGATTATGTGTCCACCGACAAGATCGATGAACTTAAAAAATTAAAGGACCAATTCTCCGCCCAATATGTCGCCGGTGAAAACATGCCGACTCTGGCCGGCCTGAACTTCAAGCCTCACCTGGCACGCAGCTACCCTGAAAACGATCTGGCCTCCAACGTGATGGGTTTCGTCAGCCGTGAAGATCGCGGTTATTACGGCGTTGAGGAAAAATATAACGACTTGCTGGCTGGGCAGCCCAAGTTGGTCTGGATCCCCTCAGACCCCAATCTGGCCGAAGAGATGCCGGTTGTTCCAGGTGGTTCAAGTCTGGTCCTGACCATTGATCGTGAAATTCAGGCGACCGCTGAAAATATTTTGGATACAACCTTATCAGCCACTGGTGCTGAAAATGGCACGATCATCGTGATGGATCCAAAAACCGGTGAAATCCTGGCGATGACCTCCTCCCCTCGCCTGAACCTGAACGAGTACTGGAACTTCGACAAAGCCTACCCTAACGGCACTGATTTCAACCGTGCTATCAGTACCCAGTACGAACCGGGTTCAGTGTTCAAGATCTTTACCATGGCTTCCGGCCTCGATACCGCCACAGTCGCGCCCACCACCCCCTTCTTCGACCCTGGGTACTACGTAATCGGGGGTGCTTACATCCGCAACTGGGACGGCGGCGCGTGGGGTGCTCAGGATATGGTTGGATGCCTGCAACACTCCCTCAATGTTTGTCTAACCTGGGTAGCCGATCAGGTCGGAAATACCAATTTCTACAATTACATGCAGCGCTTTGGCATTGGTCACCCTACAGGGATTGATTTAGCCGGCGAGGCGAGTGGACGACTTAAACTTCCTGGAGATAATGACTGGTACCAGGTGGACCTTGGCACTAATTCCTTCGGTCAAGGCGTGGCTGTTACACCGATCCAGATGATGATGGCAGCCTCAGCAATCGCCAACGACGGCAAAATGGTCGTACCTCACGTCGTCAGGAGCATCGTCACAAACGGACGTCAATACAACACACCCACTCAGATCGCAGGCACGCCTATCAGCGCCCAATCAGCCCGCACATTGAGTGAAATGCTTGCTCAGTCCCTGGAGCGCGGCGAAGGCCTAGTCAAGGTGCCAGGTTATCGGCTGGTTGGGAAGACCGGTACAGCCCAGATCCCCGGACCAGGTGGATACTTGGATAACGTGACGAATGCTTCCTTTGTAGGTTGGGGACCAATTAACAACCCTCAATTCCTCGTCTACGTCTGGTTGGAGAAACCACAGAGTTCTTCCTGGGCATCCCAGGTGGCTGCTCCGGTTTTCGAAAAAGTTGTTTCCCGGCTGGTCGTCCTAATGGGCATCCCACCGGACAGTGTAAGAGATGTGTTGGCAGGTCAATAATGTTGACACTCGCAGACGCGATCGAAGCCCTGACGCATTCACGCCCCGAAATGACTGATTTGGTCATTACCGAGGCGACGATTGATTCAAGGCAGACGATCCCCGGTGGAATGTTCGTGGCGCTGCCCGGCGAACGGGTGGATGGCCATGATTTCGTTTCCGAAGCCTTCCGGCGAGGCGCGTCATTCGCAATGATCGAACATGAAATTCCGGGCAATTACACAACCCTTGATTTCCGAAAGAGCAATTCTCCAAAGGTAGTGGAACCCTTAAGCATGCCAGTTTGCGTGCTTGTGGACAACAGCCTTATGGCACTTCAAAAGATCGCTGCTTTTTGGCGCCGGAAATTAAACCTGCGCGTGATCGGCATCACAGGCAGCGTGGGGAAGTCCACAACCAAGGAAGTCATTGCTGAAGTCCTATCGCAGAAATATCGAACGCTTAAGAGTCCTGGAAATTTGAACAATGAGATCGGCCTGCCTCTGACCTTACTCAAACTTGGCGCAGGACATGAACGCGCCGTATTGGAAATGGGTTTTTATGTGCCGGGGGAAATTAAATTTTTGTGTGACATCGCTCTCCCATCGGTTGGTGTCGTCACCAACATTGGTACTGTCCACGCCGAAAGGGCCGGCTCCCAGGAGGACATCGCTCGGGGAAAATCTGAACTCGTCCAATCCCTGCCCCCCGCTCCCGAAGGAACTGCTGTTCTGAACTATGACGATCCCTGGGTGCGCTGGATGGCTGATAAGACCGAAGCACGAATCTTCTACTACGGCCTCGATCCACAGGCGGAATTGTGGGCAGACGAAGTGGAAAGTGAAGGTTTGGAAGGTATTCGTTTCCGTATTCACTATCAGGATGAAGTTCTTCATGCTCGCGCCCCGCTGATTGGACAACACTCCGTCCATACTGCCCTCCGCGCGACCGCTGTCGGTCTGGTTGAGGGTTTGACCTGGCAGGAAATATTCGACGGGTTGCAACATGGACACACCCAGCTCAGGCTGGTCGCCGTTCGAACGGAATCCGGCGCAATGTTACTCGACGATACCTACAATGCCTCCCCCGAATCGATGCTGGCCGCCCTGAATATGCTGGATGAAATGGACGGTCATAAGATTGCTGTGTTGGGTGACATGCTCGAACTGGGGCAATATGAAAAACAGGGTCATGAAATGGTAGGTGTGCGTGCTGCCCGTGTGGCGGAAATCCTCATCACACTGGGAACCCGCGCGCATATGATCGCTGCCTCCGCCCGCAAAGCAGGAATGACCAGTGAAAATATCTTCGAATTTGAAGAAATTGAGGATGTCACTGAATGGCTGCGCACTCACCTTACCATCCAGGACGCCGTCCTTTTGAAAGGATCGCATGGGTTGCGCATGGATCGCATTACTTCAGCGCTGGAGGTAGTAGAGTGAAAGAAACCTCCCTCGCCGTCAGCCTGGCTGCCTTGAGTTTCATGCTTACTGTTATCTGGGGCGGACCTCTCCTGAGAATCTTGCGCCACTTCAAAGTGGGCAAGATCATTCGCGTGGAAGAGCCGACCCAGCATCTGGTTAAGATGGGCACACCCACCATGGGTGGGGTGATGTTTATTGCTCCAGTCATCCTCCTGACCATCCTGCTGAATGCTGCCTCGTTGGCGGGTTTCAACGGTGTCGGAAAATCTGTACTCATCCCCATGCTGGTTATGGTCGGCTTCGCGGTGCTCGGTGCGATCGACGACTGGGAAGGGATCCGTGGCAAACGCAAAGGAGAGGGAATGCGTATCCGCACCAAGTTCGCCGCCCAGGTGATCCTGGCTGTTGGTGCGGCATTCACCCTGCTTTATTTGTTGGATGTGCCGGACATGTTCATCCCCGGTATCAAAGACGAAATTTATCTTGCACCATGGCTTTTTATCATCATCGCTGCATTCCTGATCGTTGGCTCTGCCAATGCAGTGAATTTCACCGATGGCCTGGATGGGTTGGCGGGCCTGATTTCTGCAACCATCATTGCAGCGTATGGCATCATCGCCATCAGTCAAGGGCAGCTCTTCCTCGCCCGTTACTGCTACACAATGGTTGGCGCTTTGTTCGGGTTCCTATGGTTCAATGTCCACCCCGCCGAGCTCATTATGGGTGACACCGGTTCCATGGCGCTGGGATCCACCATCGCTGTGATCGCGCTGATGACCGGTCAATGGCCCCTGCTGGCGGTGATCGCAATCATTCCCCTAAGTGAAGCTATCAGCGTGGAATTGCAAATCGGATATTTCAAGCTAACAAAAGGACGCCGAATTTTTAAAATGGCTCCGCTTCACCTACATTTTGAACTTCTCGGATGGAGTGAAACACAGGTTGTGCAGCGTTTTTGGTTGATCGGGTTGCTGGCCGCGATGATCGGCGTCGGACTGGCGTTGGTGTAATCGAGAATAGAAGATGACAAATTGGAGAGGTAAACGTGTGGTCATACTCGGAGCAGCCCGGCAAGGTCTAGCTCTGGCACGCCATCTCGTGGGCAAGGGCGCGAAAGTGACTCTGAATGACATGCGTTCTGCAGAGCAATTGGAAGACGCCCGCCAATCCACTTCCGGACTGAACATTGACTGGGTTGTGGGAGGCCATCCCCTTCACCTGCTCAATGGTACGGACCTGGTTGCCATTTCGGGAGGCATTCCACTCACGAATTCCATCGTGGTTGAAGCGGTCCGCCGCGGCATTCCTCTGACCAACGACACACAAATCTTCCTTGAAACCGTCCAGTGCCGGACGATCGGCATCACCGGTTCTGCTGGGAAAACTACAACCACTTCATTGGTCGGTCGTATCGCGAAGGCGGGCCTATCAGGAAAATTTCGCGAAGTCTGGATCGGTGGGAATATCGGCGATCCTCTGATCAACTATGTCGACGATATGAAATCTGAGGATCTTGCCATCCTTGAAATCTCGTCTTTCCAGTTGGAACAGATGACCATCTCCCCCAACATTGCAGCGGTGCTGAATATCACGCCCAACCATTTGGACCGTCATGGAACCATGGAAGCGTATTCTGCAGCAAAGGCCCGCCTCCTTGAATTCCAATCCGCGAATGACAAAGCCATCCTAAACCGTGACGACCCAGGATCATGGGCACTGGCTGAAAAGGTAAAAGGGAGCCTGCTCTCATTTGGTTTCACACCCCTCTCCCGGGATGGCGATGGGACTTTCGTGCAAGGGACTGATTTTTATGTCCGCACCCGCGGGTATGAAGAAAAACTCCCGGTTGCAGATGCCATCGAACTGCGCGGCGAACACAACCGATTGAATGTCATGGCTGCCTGCGCAATCAGTTACTCAGCTGGTTTCACCCCCAGCGACATGCGAGCTGGGATCGAAAACTTTAGGGGCGTCGCCCATCGCCTTGAGTTCGTCCGCGACTGGCACAGCTCCCTTTGGTACAACGACTCGATCGCCACCGCTCCTGAGCGAACTATTGCAGCCATCAATTCATTCAGCAGCCCGCTGGTGTTGATGCTCGGCGGACGCGACAAGAGCCTTCCCTGGGAAGACCTGGCAAAGATCATCCACAAGCGAGTTGATCACGTCGTCCTTTTTGGTGAAGCAGCAGAAAAGATCGACGCAGCTCTTGGTCCGCAAGTCTCTGGTCAGCGACCATTTACCCGTCCAACCTGCAAGAACCTGAAGGAAGCCATTATCAGCGCATCACGCGCGACACAACCCGGTTATGTGGTCCTTTTTTCGCCTGGGGGGACCAGTTACGACGAATTCAAGGATTTTGAAGAACGAGGAGAATATTTTAGAAAATGGGTACTCGAGCTTTCATGACATCATTGCAACGACCCGGTGTGAAGAATAAAGCGGCCTACGGTCATGTCGACCTGCCTCTCCTGCTGGTTCTCATCGTTCTGGCTGCATTCGGGTTGATCATGGTCTTCTCAGCCAGCTGGGATTTCTCGCAAGCAGTTTACAAATCCCCATCCTGGATCTTCTTAAAGCAGGTCTTTTTCCTATCTATGGGAGTTGCTCTGGCTTATGTGCTCTCGCGCATCGACTACCATATCTTCCGAGAACGGAAAGTTTTACTAGTCATCATGGGTGTGACGGTTTTTCTCCTCATCACAGTCCTTTTTGTCAGGGAAGTTCGCTTGGGGGCAGTCCGCACCCTATTTCAAGGCTCCTTCCAGCCATCGGAACTGGCAAAGATTGTGACCATCCTTTACCTTTCAGCGTGGCTTTTTACAAAAAGAGAAACACTCCACGACATCAATCTGGGGCTGATCCCGCTGGCTCTCATCCTTGGTTTCATCAGCGGCTTGATCTACCTTCAACCTGATTTAAGCGCCACCGCCACGATCATTATCCTAGGTGGGGTATTGTTCTTCCTGGCTGGCGGTGATCTCAGGCAAATTGTTTTCCTGGTTCTTATAGTAATCGCAACCGGCTGGATCGTTGTCCAATTCAGCCCCACCGGACGCGATCGCCTGGCGTCCTATCTTTCCGGTCTGTCAGACCCGATGCAATCTTCATATCATGTTCGCCGCTCCCTGGAAGCGATTGTAAATGGCGGTTGGTTTGGCGCAGGAATCGGTAGAGCCCGTACCAAACTCACCGGTTTGCCCGTCCCGCCCACCGACAGCATCTTTGCGGTGATCGCGGAGGAACTGGGGATGTTTGGTGCTATAGGTTTGGTAGTCCTTTTCGGATTATTCATCTGGCGCGGATTGCGAATTTCATACAAGGCACCAGACATGCTTGGGACACTGCTGGGCGCCGGCTTGACGATCTGGATCGGAATGGAAGCATTCATGAACATGGCAGTGATCGTGGGATTGTTCCCCTTCGCTGGAAATGCTCTGCCATTTATCAGTGCCGGCGGTTCGAACTTGATCGCCTCCCTGGCTGCTGTGGGAATTTTGATGAATATCGCCCGCCAGGGCAACGGAAAACCTCAGACACAAACTAATGACGATGAACGGAGATCATTCAGTGCGACTGTTGATATGCGCCGGAGGAACGGGAGGCGGAGTGTATCCCGCCCTGGCCGTTCATAACGCTTTGTCGAAGGAGAAACCTGACTTGGAAACTTTGTGGGTCGGTGGTGAAGGCGGCCTCGAGGCTGGGTTAATTGAACGGACTGGTATCCCGTTCAAGACCATCCCTGCTGCCGGCATCCATGGCGTTGGTTTGAAACAACTGCCCCGCAACCTCCTGCAGGTCATTCGCGGAATGAGCACTTCATTGCGCATCCTGAACAGCTTCAAACCCGATGTGCTGTTATTTACCGGCGGTTATGTGGCGTTCCCCATGGCTTTTGTTGGCTGGCGAAAGAAGAGTGTTCTTTATGTGCCTGATATCGAACCTGGAATGGCGCTTAAAGCAATTTCCTGGTTTGCCAGCCGGATTGCAGTAACCGCTGAGGCTTCGCGAAAATTTTTCAACCGACAGAAAAGGATCATGGTGACCGGTTACCCGACGCGCTCAGATCTTGGTAATTGGACTCGTGAAGATGCTCGTTCCAAATTTGGTTTGACGTCCAACTTGCCCACCCTGCTTGTCTTTGGCGGCAGCAAGGGTGCCCATTCCATCAATGCAGCACTCGTCGAACACTTGCCCGCTCTTCTATCAAGAGTACAAATTATCCACATTAGCGGAGAAAACGACTGGCAGATGGTTTCCGCAAAAGGACAGAGTCTCACCGTTACACAGGCAGAGCGATACCATGCATATCCCTATCTCCACGAGGAGATGGGCGCTGCATTGGCCGCAGCGGATCTGGTTGTTTCAAGAGCAGGCGCCTCCGCATTGGGAGAATTTCCGCTGTTTGGGCTGCCTGCCATACTCATACCTTATCCTTATGCCTGGCGGTATCAAAAAATCAATGCAGATTACCTCGCACAGCGAAGAGCCGCCGTGATGTTGGAAGATAGTCGGCTTATGGATGAGCTCTATACCCACATCGTCACTCTGCTCGATAATCCGGGAAAAATGAACACCATGAGCAAAGCTATGCAGGAAATGGCTCAACCTCAGGCAGCACATTCCATTGCCAGGCTTCTGGCGGAAATGGCTGGAGCATAAGATGGTTACTCTAAATTTCCTCTTCTGGATGTTGGTCGTTCTCTTCGGCATCATCGGTGCGATGCGCGGCTGGGCGAAGGAATTGCTGGTCACCTTCAGTGCAATCCTGGCATTGGCCCTGATCACCCTGCTAAAAACCTACATCCCATTTGTGAACACTCTGCCTAAGGACAGCAGTACGCTTTTCTGGATCCAGACCATCATCCTTTGCTTGCTGGTGTTTTTCGGCTATCAGACGGTCTATATCCCCCGCCTGGCGCCTAAAGCCCATCGTGAACGTCTTTCCGATTCATTACTGGGATTCTTCCTGGGCGTATTGAACGCTTGGTTCATTTTCGGCTCGTTGTGGTTCTTCATGGCGCAGGCTGGCTACCCCTTCCCAAACCTGGTCTCACAACCTGTACCGGGAACCCCGCAAGGAGATGCAGCCATTTCCATGCTGGTTTACCTGCCTCCGGTTTTGTTTGGCGCACCGCTGGTTTATTTCGCGGTCATCCTGTCCTTCATCTTTGTTTTAGTAGTATTCATCTGACAATTTGAGGAGCCCCGGTTTCTAAACCGGGTTGTGAAACCGGGGCTCCACCTAAGTAGAGACTGATTGAGAGACATGACACACGTACATTTCATCGGAATTGGAGGAAGCGGACTCTCCGCAATCGCCCGACTGCTTTTAGAAAGCGGTTATACGGTCACGGGGTCTGATAGGGTCATGTCCCCTTTCGCGCTGGATCTGAAATCTGCAGGTGTGAAAATCAGCCTGGGGCATGATGCCCGAAATATTATTGGCGCAGATTGGGTCGTTCGCTCCTCAGCGATACCTGATAACAACCCGGAAGTGGTTGCCGCTCAATTGCAGGGAATTCCGGTTTATAAGCGATCCGATTTCCTCGGGCGGTTGATGGAAAACAAAACTGGTATCGCTGTCGCTGGGACTCACGGAAAAACCACCACTACTGCCATGTTGGCCTGGACATTATTCGCTCTTGGGCAGGACCCCACCTTCATTGTGGGCAGTAACATCAATCAAATGGGCGTAAATGCCCGTGCCGGAAAAGGCAATTCATTTGTGATCGAAGCGGATGAGTACGACCGCATGTTTCTTGGATTGAAACCGAAGGTCGAAATTGTGACCTTCGTGGAACACGACCACCCTGATTGTTATCCCACCCCCGAAGATTTCCGGGCGGCCTTTGTGGATTTCGTCAAGCTCCTCCCTGCCGATGGAACGCTGGTAGCCTGTGGTGATGAACCAGGCGCGGCGGATATCGCTGCTGAGGCGCGCAGGATGGGAAAGAATGTATTGCAATACGGCGCTGCTGTGACTCTGGGGACCAGCAGCGATTGGGTGTTGGCGCAGAACTTCAATCCGAACAACAAGGGCGGCTTCTCCTTCGACGCCACGGTAGCTGGTCAGGCATACCCGGTCGCCCTAAGCATTCCTGGAATGCACAACCTGCGCAACGCTCTTGCAGTAATGGCAGTAATCCATGTGCTGGCTCTCTCGATGCACAAGGCGGCGGAAGCCCTGGGTGAATTCTCGGGGACCGGGCGCCGCTTCGAAGTGCGGGGAGAAGCCAATGGGGTAACCGTAGTCGATGACTATGGTCACCACCCGACCGAAATTGCGGTGACACTTTCCGGAGCGCGCAGTCGCTATGCGAAACGCCGCATTTGGGCGGTGTGGCAACCCCACACCTATTCTCGCACGCAGGCAATGTCGGAGCAATTCGCCAATGCCTTCAGCGAAGCGGATGAAGTCATTGTGACTGAAATCTACCGCTCACGCGAGCCAGCACAGGATTACTCCAGTCAGGAAGTGGTCAAAAAGATGAAGCATTCTTCGGTCAAATTTATCGCTGACCTTTCTGACGTAATCGATTATCTTATTAATAGTTTACAAGCCGGTGATGTCCTGATCGTTTTTTCCGCCGGCGACGCCGATCAAATCAGTTCTCAGGTGCTTGACCAGCTCAATAAGCAAGGGGTGCATCATGAATGAAGATAAGAAGATCAAGTATGAAGCCGATACTCACCTTTCGGGAATGAAATTGAAAATGGTGGACACGGCTCCCAAGGCCGGATTCACTTCGTCGGACAAAATGTTCCGTGAAGAATTCGAACCTATACTCGACAAACAAAATGTTGTTTCAAGGATTATTGATCACTTAAAGGAAAGATTCTAAGTAATACAGGTATCGAGGAGAAATGATAGTGACCGTCCTGCCCCAGGATATCTTACGCGCCACGTTCGGTGAAAGGCTGCACAGGAATGTGAGACTTGCCCCGTATACTTCTGCGCGGATTGGCGGTCCTGCTGATTTCCTCATCGATGTACGCAACGCAGATGAATTGTCAGAGGTTGTAATTAAGCTCAGAGAAATTAACAACCCCTTCATCATTCTGGGCGGCGGATCGAACGTTCTCGTCAGCGATAAAGGCGTTCGCGGGATCGTCGTCCTCAATCGGGCAAAGGATGTCCGCTTCAACGCTGGCGACCTTCCCTTCGTATGGTGTGAATCAGGTGCCATCCTGAGCAGTGTCGCTCATCGCTCAGCCGCTCAGGGTTTAGGCGGGCTCGAATGGGCAGCCAATGTCCCAGGGACCATCGGCGGAGCAGTTTACGGGAATGCCGGTGCCTTTGGAAGTGATGTTGCTCACAATCTGATCAAAGCCGATATCCTTGATGAGACCGGGCGTAATTGGTGGCCACTTGAAAAATTGGCCTTTGGCTACCGAACCAGCTCTTTGAAAACGGGAAATAAGCAAGCTGTAGTATTGGCTGCTGAGTTTAATCTTATTAACCTTACAAAAGAATTGGCTCAATTAAATATAGAGCAATTTTCCGCCAAGCGCAAAGCCACCCAGCCCCCAGGTGCGAGTATGGGTTCGATGTTCAAGAATCCTGAAGGAGATCATGCTGGTCGCCTAATCGATGCCGCGGGATTGAAAGGAAAACGGATTAGCAGTGCAGAAATCAGCCTCGTTCATGGAAATTTCTTCATCAATACCGGCGAAACCAAGGCTGCGGATGTCAAAGCGCTGATCGAACTAGTTCAGAAAACAGTAAAAGAAGACTCCGGTATAGACCTCGAGTTGGAAATCGAATTGATTGGTGAATGGTAATGGTTGAAACAAATCGCAAGCTGAAAGTGGCTGTCCTTTTCGGAGGACGCTCCGGTGAACATGAGGTTTCGCTCATGTCCGCGCGGTCCGTGTTGTCCGTGCTGGATAAGAATCGTTATGAAGTCGTCGAGATTGGGATAACCCACGAGGGAACCTGGCTGACTGGTGAAAATGTGCTCGAAGCACTTGAAGCAGGGTCCACCAAGAAGCTTTCACCGGTAGTTGTTTCACCTGACCCATCTGAAAAAGGTATTTATGTTTTGGAAAGTGCTGCTTCTGCCATCAGGTTAGAAAATTACAGCGATGTGGATGTTTTCTTCCCAGTTCTGCACGGTACATTTGGGGAAGACGGTACTTTACAAGGCTTGTTCGAACTCGCGGACGTGGCATATGTTGGTGCCGGCGTGTTGGGATCATCGGTCGCGATGGATAAAGGTCTCTTCAAAGACGTAATGCGCTCCAATGGAATTCCTGTCCTCGAATCAGTTGTAGTGTTTCGTTCCGAGATCCAAAACGACATGGAAGCAATAATTGAAAAAGCTGAAAAAGTGGGTGCCTACCCATTATTTGTAAAACCTGCAAATCTAGGCTCCTCGGTCGGTATTACCAAATGCCGCTCTCGGTCCGATCTTGCTGAGGGGCTGATGGATGCCGCACAGTACGACCGGCGGGTGGTGATCGAGCGTGGCATCGCCAATGCCCGTGAGATCGAGGTTTCGGTATTGGGCAACCACCAACTCACTGCTTCAGTGCCTGGAGAAATTGTTCCCGGCGCCGATTTCTATTCTTATGACGCGAAATACATCCTCGACAACTCCGAACTCATCATTCCTGCCCTACTGAAACCGGAACAGGAACATTCCTTCCGGGAGCTGGCCGTAAAAGCTTGTCAGGCGGTGGATGGCGCTGGTATGGCCCGGGTGGATTTCCTGATGGATAAAACAAATGGTGAGATTTTCTTGAATGAAATCAACACCATTCCGGGCTTCACAAAAATTAGCATGTACCCAAAACTCTGGGAAGCAAGCGGGTTGCCTTATGCTTCGCTGGTTGACCGACTGATTGAACTGGCTATGGAACGAAAAGCTGAACGTGACAATACCGTACGCCAATATCGGAGGAACGCATGACCCCAGACAATGCCAAAAACGATTCGAGATCGGATCGCCTCCGTGTGAAGAAAACATCGAATACACGAGCTCGCGCAGGCCAGGCACGGAAGAATATTTATCAAAGCACATCCTCGACACGACCGGCCGTGGTCTCCCGCTCAAGCATGGGAAGGCTGACCGCATCCAAGAGTTCCAATAGACCCACAGCACGGGAGAAAATGGAAGTAGCAGTACCTTTTGGATTGAGTGAAGGTACAAGACTACGCGTTCCCAGTCTCGCTCTCGACCTGGGGGACCGCTGGATCTCAGGTACGATCGCTATCATTTGCGCAGTCCTCCTGTTTGTGATGTGGAGCGTCGAACCCTTTATTGTCCACTCTGCAAAACTCGTCGGGAATGAAAGATTAGGCGCAAGTGACATCAACGCCGTCCTCGGCGTTATGGGAAAATCAATTGTATTGGCATCACCCGAACAAATGAAATATAACCTGCAGGCCGCCTTCCCAGAATTGAAAGATGTCAAGGTGAGCGTGGGATTCCCCGGAAAAGTGACCGTTAGGGTCATCGAACGCAAACCACTGATCGCCTGGCAGAAGGACAGCAAGGTTTCGTGGATCGATGCGGATGGTATCGCATTCCCTCCACGCGGAGCTGCGGATGGTTTGATCCCCGTTTTAGCGCTGGGAGATCCTCCCGCGATTGAAACGGATCCGAACTACGAGAATATCAATCTTATGTCCAAACCGCTGCTGACACCCCAAACTGTTCAAGCATTGCAGTCCATGCTTTCCTACATGCCCGAAGGAACTACCTTGATCTACGAACCGGATTATGGTTTGGGTTGGAACGACTCACGCGGTTGGAAAGTATATTTCGGCAAGACAACCGGTGATATGTCCATGAAAATAACCATGTATCAGGCAATAGTGGACAACCTGACCCAAAGAGGGATTTCCCCGACCATGGTCAGCGTTGAATATCCTAATGCTCCATTCTATCGCCTGGGGCAGTAACTGGAGTAGTAACCATGGAAGATATAGTCGTAGGGATTGACGTCGGTACTACCAAAGTCTGTACACTGGTTGCTCGCGTGGAAGAGGAAGCTCTGCGCATCCTGGGTGTGGGCATCGAACCTTCTGAGGGAATCAAGAAGGGCGTGATCGTCGATCTGGTGGCGGCTTCACAAGCCATCGCCAAGTCCATCGAGCGTGCTGAGCAAACAAGTGGCATGGAAATCACCTCCGCTCTCGTCAGCCTGGCTGGCGCCCACGTTGCTTCGGTCAACAGCCGCGGCGTGGTGGGAATCAGCAGAGACTCGGTGGATGAAGTCGACATAGACCGTGCCATTGACGCCGCTCGGGCAGTCGCCATCCCTCATGATCGGGAGATTATCCACATCATTCAGCGCGGATTTACCCTCGACGGTCAGGACGGCATCAAACAGCCGATCGGTATGCACGGTTACCGCCTGGAAGTGGAAGCCCATATTATCACCGCCAGTGCATCCACAGTTGAGAACCTTCGGCAGGCAGTCGCTGCGTCAGGCGTTGAAGTGGCTCAATTCGTGCTGAACCCGCTTGCTTCAGCAGAAGTCGTCCTGAATGAGACCGAACGTCAGATGGGTTCCATCGTCTGCGACATGGGCGGCGGGACCACCGACCTGGCGATATATGTGGACGGGGACGTGTGGCATACGATGGTGCTTCCTGTCGGCGGTAATCACATCACCCAGGACATCGCCCAGGGTATGCGCCTCCCCATCACACAGGCAGAGGAAATCAAAAAACAACACGGGCACTCGGTCAAATCCGAAATCGGTCTGGATGAAACTGTTTCCGTCCGGCCGTTCGGCGAAGACCAACCTATAATGATCAGCCGCCACGATCTGGCTCATATCATTGAAGCAAGGGTCGATGAAATATTCACGCTTGCACTTCAGGAGATCAAACGCTCCGGTTACGACGGTCTCCTGCCCGCAGGAATGGTACTAACTGGCGGTTCCAGCCTTCTACCCGGAATGCGCACCCAGGCCAGCCGGGTACTTGGAATGCCAGTACGCACTGCACAACCGGAGAACCTGATAGGTCTGGCGGATAAATTGAACTCGCCGGCCTACTCCACCAGTGTCGGATTACTTTACTGGGCAACTGCCATGCACGAAATGCTGAATCCCGCCGAGGGATCACGGCGCCGGCGGAAAGGAGGCAGGGATTGGACAACAGTCAGAACCTGGTTCAAACGCCTGCTACCGTAAATCTCTCGAGAACCACTACTATACTCAGTCATCATAACCAAGGAGGATCACATGGACACTAGCAAAACTTCAGAATCATTCGCCCGCATCAAAGTCGTCGGGGTCGGCGGCGGCGGTTCCAACGCGATCAATCGCATGATCGCCGAAGGAATTCAGGGAGTGGAATTTGTTGCGATCAATACGGACGCACAAGCCCTCCTCCTTTCCAATGCCGGCACTCGTGTTCGCATCGGCGAAAAGCTGACCCGCGGACTAGGCGCCGGCGGCAACCCCGAGGTTGGCCGCAAAGCTGCTGAAGAGTCTGCCGAGGACCTGTACAACGTGCTCAAAGGCTCGGACATGGTCTTTGTCACTGCAGGTCTGGGCGGCGGTACCGGCACCGGCGGCGCCCCGATCGTGGCACAGATTGCCAAGGACGTTGGCGCGCTGACCATTGGTGTCGTCACCCGTCCATTCACCTTTGAGGGCGGCAAACGTTCTTCTTCAGCCGAACAGGGCATGGCGAAGCTGAAGGAACACGCCGATACGCTAATTGTCATTCCCAACGACCGCTTGCTCCAGATCGTGGACAAGAAAGCCACTCTGCAGGATGCTTTCAAGCTTGCTGACGATGTCCTGCGCCAGGGCATCCAGGGTATCTCCGAACTGATCACCGTTCCAGGCTTGATCAACCTCGATTTCGCCGATGTCCGCGCGATCATGAGCGAAGGCGGAGCCGCATTGATGGCCGTCGGAAAAGCCTCAGGCGAAGACCGCTCGCGCCTCGCAGCCGAACAGGCGATCTCCAGCCAGTTGCTCGACATAACCATCGACGGCGCCCGCGGCGTCCTGTTCAACATCACCGGTGGCCCGAGCATGACCCTGTTTGAGGTCAATCAAGCAGCTGCTCTCATTCGCGAAACCTCTCACCCGGATGTCAATATGATCTTTGGTGCGGTCATCGACCCAAACATGGGCGACGATGTTCGCATCACGGTCATCGCGACCGGTTTCGAACGGACCGGTGTTCCGCGCCGCGCCTTCGCTTCCACGCCGCGCCCTGTTGAGAATACCCGCTCCAACGGCATCCCGATCGCCCGCCAACAGGAAATGGTAAGCGTTAATGCCGCACCTGCCCAACAGCAGCACCAGGGCAGCACGGAATTCCGCCCAACCACGCTTAACACCGACGACCTGGATATCCCGACTTTCCTGCGCAACCGCCGCTGATAAATAAGGCTACAGGTTCAACCTGGTTGCTGCAAACTAATCAACCAGTAATAAATTATAAAAACGGGGCGACCTTTTTTGGTCGCCCCGTACAAATTAACCAATTCTCCCCTGTATCAATCCTTCCACTCCAATTCGAATTCTCCAATTATCACAGTATCTCCATCTATTGCGCCAGCCTTGCGCAAAGCGGTGTCCACACCGAGAGTTTCCATGATCTTCTGAAAGCGGCGTACTGCCCCTTCGTGTTCCCAGTACGTCATTTTAGCGGCGCGCTCGATGGCTGCGCCGGATAATCGCCATGCGTTCCCTCCAACGCGTGTGATCACAAAATCCCGCGCATCCTCCTTTGGGCGATAAACTGGCAGGACTGCAGCCATATCCTCTAAATCTGGCGTTTCCTGCAGCTTTTCAGCGGCTTTGAGCAAAAGTTCCCGAACTCCCGTGCGGGCCATGGCTGAAATCCCCATAATTTCTATCTTCCGTTTCTTCATGGCCTTCTCAATTTTGGACCAGTTCTCTAGAACTTCAGGCTGGTCGATTTTGTTCAGTGCAACGATCTGTGGTTTTTTAGCCAGCCCTGGATCGAAGAGAGCCAGCTCTGAATTGATCTGACTGAAATCTGCCAGCGGGTCTTCCGACTCGCCATTGAGTAGATGAATGAGGACACGGGTGCGCTGGATATGGCGTAAAAAATCATGACCTAACCCGGCCCCCAAATGTGCACCTTCGATCAACCCGGGGATGTCTGCCATAACGACCGATTTTTCGTCATCAATTTTAGCCACGCCTAAATTAGGTTCGATGGTCGTAAAGGGGTATGATGCGACTTTGGGGTTGGCATTTGTCAACGCCGCTAGCAGTGTGGATTTACCGGCGTTTGGCACGCCGATGATACCAATATCTGCGATTAGTTTCAGCTCCAATTTGAGTTTCTTTTCCTCGCCAGGTTCGCCCTTTTCAGCCGTGCGGGGCGCCTGTCGACTGGCAGTCGCGAAGTGCTGGTTGCCGCGTCCTCCGCGCCCACCCTTGCCGAGAGGCAATCGTTGACCTGGATTCGTCAAATCTCCGATGAGATCATGCGAGACCGCATCGTAAATCACAGTCCCTGGAGGAACGAGAATGATCAAGTCGTCCGCAGATTTGCCCGACTTGTTGTTACTTCCGCCGCTTCCTCCATCCTTGGCGATGTAACGCGTGACATGGCGAAATGAAGACAGTGTATTGAGGGTTGTTCGAACTTCAAAGATAACATCCCCCCCTCTCCCGCCATCGCCGCCGTCGGGACCGCCACGAGGCACAAATTTCTCACGATGGAAATGAACCATGCCGTTCCCGCCCTTGCCTGATCTGATTAGAATTTCAGCTTCATCAATAAACATAATGATCCTATTTTTGCAATTTGAACTCGTGGTTATTTTCAGAAACTATTATAGTCGGTCAGCCGACAAGATGTGCCCCGATTGACCGACTATAATCGAAAATCACAACTAGGTTCTTCTTACATCACTTTGGGCAGTTCCGCAACAACAGGCGGAATAGTGACTTGCAGTTTTCTGGAGCTCGTAGATTTCCGTGTCGCCTACTTTACTATTTTTACCAGTAAAGCGATTCCGCCTGGTTACATCGCTTCCGGGGCTGTAATTCCCAAAAGTGTCAAGGAGTTGGCGAGAACCTGCCGCGCCGCGGCAACCATCTTTAGGCGGGCATTCCTTACTGCCTCAGTTTCAGCCCGAAGCACCGGCACGGCATGAAAATAACTATGAAATGTTTTAGCCAGGTCATATGCATAACTGGCGATCACCAACGGTCTGTATTCGCCAGCAGCCTGTTCCACCATGGCCGGGAAACGTGAGAGTTGCTCGATCAGTTCAATTTCATTTGTACCCAGTGGATAATCAAAACTAGCCGATACTGGCAATCCGGATGATTTCTTCAATATGCTATTTGCGCGGACATAGGCGTTTTGAATATATGGCCCAGTATGCCCGTCAAAGTTTAGAGCCTCATTGATATCAAAAACTATGTCGCGGGTGTTGTCCACTGAAAGCATGGCATATGCCAGCGCTCCCAGACCGATCTGCTGGGCTATCACCTTGCGCTGCTCTTCAGGCATTTCTGGAGTGCGCTCCCCCATCGCCGCCAGAGCTCGGGTTTCGGCTTCATCAAAGACATCCTTGAACAGGACCACTCGTCCGCGCCGTGCCGACATGGCACCTTCCGGAAGGCTGACAAATCCATAAGTAAGATGGAAACATTTTTCAGCCTGTGGGAAACCCCACATTTCGAGAATCTTGAACACTTGCTGGAAGTGCAGACTCTGCCGGTTGTCCACAACATAAATCGATCGGTCAACGTGATAATCGTCGAATTTGACTTTGGCAAGCGCCAAGTCCTTGGTCAGATAGAGGGTCGTATTGTCGGAACGCAGAATAACCGCTGTGCGGTATTTTTCCTTCTTTAAACCCAATTTCTCATCGATCTTGACGATTACCGGACCGCCTTCAGCGCGCTCATCCGTGGCAATTCCGCGCGAGATAAGTTCGTCAACAATAACTTTAGATGGTTCATCAACTTCACTTTCGAAGAACCACACATCAATCTTTATGTCCAGCATGGACAGGATGTCATTAAGTTCTTCCATACTCCACTGGCGAGTCTCCAACCATAGCTTACGAACCTCTGGATCGCCTGCATCCCATTTTCGATACATTTCGCGCCGTTCTACTTCGTAGGCTTCGCGCTGCGACTTTTCTTCAGGTGTTTCGTTTTCCTTTTGCTCGAGAAGTCTGGTCGCTTCGACATATATGTTCAGCAGCCATTGACCGCGGTCATGAATATTCTCTGGTTCCTTTCCGCGATAAAACCGATCGTAAGCCCAAACAACCGTGATCACACCGAGACCAATGTCGCCAGGATATGAGGCGCGGATAGTATCAAAGCCGTCAAACTCGACGATCCTTGCCAGTGACTCACCTAAAATCGTATTGCGATAATGACCAATGTGAAAAGAATGATGCGTATTTGGCTGGGCATACTCAACCATAACACGTTCGCCTTTTTGTTGGCCGCGGCCAAAATCACTCCCTTGGGATATCACGGTTTCTATGACTCGAGAGGCATATATTGAAGTTGAAAAGTAAAGGTTTAGATACCCTTTAACCGACTCAATATGACTGATCCCGTCAATAGACTCGATATAAGCCTTGACCAGATCCGCGATCTGTTGAGCCCGTTGTGGAACCGGTACGCCTTTTCCCTTACCGGTCTTCGCCTCGTTGGCAGCAAGCTGAAAGAAGGATGTCGATATGCCCCATTCTCCGCTAAAAGGTATGGGTAACCATTTTAATTCACTGAACGGGATATCCTGTTCGGTGCAAAATGTTATTATCTTTTCCTCTAAAATTTGCTGTTCTTTTTGAAACATATACACCAATTTTCAAGTGATTTGGAAAGGGTATTAGCTCATTGACTGCAAGATTATATCATTTGACTCTTCAGTCACCTGAATGCGTCTGGCGGAGTTTGCGCCTGGACTAGATAAGATCAACAATACACATTCTTCGGGGTTATCTATTAAAGTATCAACTTCCAGATCGTAATGGATCTGCAATGTCATTCATCGCAGTTTTTGACAATTCCACGATGATATATTGTGCATGCCATAGATCAGGGCGTGCCCTGAAGCGCTCGGACGATGGTTGTCTTTCTAGAACTGGATGTGCCATTGATAATAACCATCTTGCCATTGGTCATTATCTAATTATGAACTAACAGGGGCGGTTAACCGCCCCTGTTAGGATTTCAAAAACATCAATAACGAATTAGGCTACTTTTTCGAATTTCTCTGCAGGAGACCCGCAAACGGGGCATTTCCCAGTCAACGGTCCTTCATGAGTGTATCCGCAGATTGGGCATACAAAATAATCCACTGCCGCAAAGCCTTTTTCAATGTTATCCAAGGCTTTCTTATACAAATCCGCATGAATTATTTCTACTTCATTGGCCCATTTGAAAGAAATTAGCGCTTTCTTTATTTCTTCCTTTTCCGCATCCACTATGAATTCGGGATACATGGTCGTGAATTCATAGGTTTCACCTTCGATCGCCGCGAGAAGGTTTTCCTTCGTTGATTTGACCCCACCCATCGCCTTGAAATGGTTATGGGCATGGATGGTTTCAGCCTGCGCTGCAGCACGGAATAATTTTGCAATTTGTGATAATCCCTCTTCTTCGGCTTTTTTGGCAAACGCCAGATATTTCCGATTGGCTTGAGACTCCCCCGCAAATGCATCCTGTAGATTTTTTTCAGTCTTTGCCATGATCATCTCCCTTCAAGATTTGATGGGCATTGAAATATCAGAACAATATAATTAAAGCACTTTTCATCAAAATAAGGGAACAAGTAAGTCACTTAATCTATATGACGAATATCCTTGATAGTTTTGTAAATTAATAAAGAAAAACGGGAACCTTTTGGTTTCCCGTTTTATTTCGGAAGAATATCCAGTCCCGTAGAATTTATTTGGATTTCGCAGTAGCGAGCGATTTCATTAACCGGCTCTTGCGACGGGCGGCATTGTTCTTATGGATAATGCCCTTCTGTGCGGCTTTGTCGAGCACAGAAATCGCCTCAAGCACTGACTTTTTAGTTTCCTCAGATTGCCCAGATTCCAGCTGGACCTGGGCCTTTTTGACGGCAGTCCGGGCCGAGCCGCGAGCTACACGATTGCGTATACGGCGTTTTTCGTTCTGCTTATTGCGTTTTATTTGAGATGTTATGTTTGCCAAAGTCTTCCTCCAGAATTCTTGCCTTAATATGGCGGCGCATTATTTTACACGAAGGGTGCGATTCTGTCCAGATTAATTACGGGGTTGGGGTTGTGGAAACCGGCGTCACTGACGGTCGTCGCGTCGGGGTTGGCGTTACGATATTGACCACAATCACAATTTTATCGCCTGCTGAAATTTTATTTGCATCTGTAATCCCGGCTTCCTTGTTTTCCTTCAGCGCCAGAATGGCATCAACAGTACTATTAAATTTGCTGGCAATGAGCTCCAAGCTGTCCCCGGATTGGATCGTGTAAACGATTTTCGTTCCGCGAGCCAAATCCGCTGGGATGGTTGTTGCGGTCGGCAATGACATGCCAGGGTTGGGCAATAGGATCTCCTCGCCCACTTTCAAGTTATTGGGGTCCATGGTGGGGTTAAGGAAAATAATCAACTGAAGAGCGTTCGGATTGTCTTTTAACCCCTGCTTCTCAATAATTGTGACGAGGAAATCACCTTCCTGCACTTTATAGGTGAAAGGCGCGCCAGGGGTAGGCGTCGGTGTTTGGGATGGAGTCATTGTGATCGTGGGCGTGTCAGTTGGAACGACAGTATTTGTCGGGGTATATGTCATCGTAGGTGTCGGAGTATCCGTCGAGAAAAGGCTGATTTTAGGTATCCCTGAACCAAACAACCAGACCAATAGCAATATCAAACCCACAACAAGCAAAGCGACAGCGATGATCCAAACCAGCATGGGGCCGATCTGCTGGCGCTTTTTATATTGATTGATCACATTTTGCGGTGATTTAGGTTTATTCATTAATTTTCCTTACATTCAAGGCAATCAGAATGCTCCATGAATGCGAAAAGGATTGTACCTGAACTTGATGGATTGCGCAAAGCGCAGGGAGGAATTTTACCTGACTGAGTGGCGCTTACTTGTCGCTTGAACCTTCAAATGAGCTTTGAGGAATTCGCCTGTGTACGATTTTTTCGCACGGCATAATTCTTCTGGAGTTCCCTCAGCCACCAAAAAGCCTCCACGATCGCCCCCGTCGGGTCCCAAATCGATTATCCAATCTGCGACTTTGATGATATCGAGATTATGTTCGATGATCAGCACCGAGTTTCCAGCATCAACCAATCTTTGAAGAACTTCGATCAGCTTGTGGACATCCGCTGCATGCAACCCCACCGACGGTTCATCCAGCACATAAAGCGTTCTACCAGTAGCGCGACGGGATAATTCCTTTGCCAGTTTGACACGCTGAGCTTCACCCCCGCTCAAAGTAGTGGCAGGCTGACCTATTTTCACATAACCCAGTCCCACCTCCTGGAGAAGCTTGAGTTTCACGACCATGGCTGGGAAAGCAGCAAAATGGTCCACGCCCTCCTCCACCGTGGTATCCAGGATATCTGCAATGGATTTTCCCTTGAAATGAACCTGGAGTGTCTCACGATTAAACCTCGACCCGTGACACACATCACATGGAACATAAATGTCTGGTAGGAACTGCATCTCAATCCGCAGCATGCCTTGTCCCTGGCAGGCTTCACACCGGCCGCCATGCACATTAAATGAGAACCGGCCTGGTTTGTATCCACGGATTTTACTTTCCGGAAGCTCAGCGAATAATTTTCGGATCTCATCAAACAAGCCAGTGTATGTTCCAGGATTGGAACGAGGGGTTCTCCCGATTGGCGATTGGTCTATATCGATGATCTTATCCAGATACTCCACCCCATCAATGTGGTGATGGGGTCCGGGTTGGGTATGGGCTCCATTCAGCTTAGCAGCAAGCGCGTTGTAAACGATCTCAGTCATCAAGGTGGATTTTCCGGAACCGGATACGCCGGTGATGCAAACCAATCTACCCAGTGGAATCTGTACGGTAACATTTTTGAGATTGTTGGCGGTTGCGCCTACAACAGTGAGATACTTACCCGATCCTTTCCGGCGTTCCTTCGGCATCGGAACTTGTTTTCTGCCTGACAGGTAGGCACCTGTCAATGATTTTGGATGCAGGAGAATCTGCTTGGGTGTTCCTTCAGCGATAATTTCACCACCGTGAGCGCCGGCGGCAGGTCCCAAATCGATGATCCAGTCCGCAGTGCGGATTGTCTCATCATCGTGCTCAACGACCAGCACAGAATTCCCTAAATCGCGCAAACCTTTAAGGGTGGTCAAAAGGCGATTATTATCGCGAGGATGCAACCCAATGGATGGCTCATCGAGGACATACAACACCCCCACCAACCGCGATCCCACCTGGGTGGCGAGGCGGATCCGTTGCGCTTCACCCCCGGATAACGAGCCAGCTGACCGCTGCAAAGTTAGGTAGTCCAATCCAACGTCCACCAAAAACCCCAGGCGTGAAGTGATCTCCTTGAGGATGCGGTCCGCGATGGTCCGGTCACGATTGGATAATGGTGTCTTCGCCGCAGCCAATCGCTTTGCCCACTCGAGGGATTTATTAACCGGCCATTCAGTGACCTGGAGAATATTGCTGTCATCTACAGTAACCGCCAAAGCTTCAGGACGCAACCTCTTACCCTGACATGTTGGACATGGACGATCGGACATGTACTCACTGATCTTGGATCTGATGTATTCAGATTGGGTCTCGCGGTACCGGCGTTCAAGGTTGCCGATGACACCTTCAAAGGCTGAGTCAAAAACCGCAGAGCGTCCATCCCGATTATGGTAATGAACTCTAACTTTTTCGCCATTGGTTCCGCGCAATATCAGTTTTTGCTGGTTTTCTGGAAGGTCCTTGAAGGGGATGTTCATATCGATATGGAAATGGTGCGACATGGCTTCAAGCATCTGCCAGTAGTATCCCGGGTTGCTTTCATCCCGGACGTTGTTCCATTCCATGGCGATCAAGGCGCCATCAGTTAGCGCTCTTTCCGGATCGATCACCCGGTCGGGGTCTATCTCCAGCTTGGAGCCCAATCCTTGACAGTCAGGACAGGCACCATGGGGTGTATTAAAGGAAAAAGTGCGAGGTTCTATCTCAGGGAGGCTGATTCCATGCTCCGGGCAGGAGAGATTCTCAGAGAAAAATAAATCCTGATCCCCGCCACCACTTTTCGCAGCTAGAATTTGAACCGTGACATATCCTTCCCCAAATTTTAAAGCGGTCTCGACTGAGTCCGTCAACCTCGTTTGGGAGGATTTCTTCTCAGACTCGTTTTCCTCTTTACCGATTACCAACCGATCCACAACCGCATCAATATTATGCTGCTTATACCGATCTAGTTGAATCTCTTCATCCAAGGTATGAACGACGCCATCAATTCGAGCCCGCACAAACCCTGATTTGCGAATCTCTTCAAAAACAGCCTGATAGGTACCTTTGCGTCCGCGTACCACCGGAGCAAGAATCATTACACGGCTGCCATCTGGGAGATTCTCAATGGCATCGACGATTTCCTGAGCCGATTGTTTGACCACTTCCCTGCCGCAGATAGGACAATGTGGGATACCAATTCGAGCGTACAACAAGCGCAGGTAATCGTAAATTTCTGTCACTGTGCCCACGGTAGACCGCGGATTATGCGATGTGCTTTTCTGGTCAATAGAAACTGCAGGGGATAAACCATCGATATAGTCTACATCAGGCTTGTCCATTTGCCCGATGAATTGCCTAGCATAAGCGGACAAGGATTCTACGTATCGGCGTTGACCTTCTGCGAAAATCGTATCGAACGCCAGGGATGATTTGCCAGAACCGGAGAGTCCCGTTATAACCACGAATTTTTCGCGAGGGATTTCAACGGTGATGTTCTTCAGATTGTGTTCGCGCGCGCCAACGACGCGGATTACATTTCGAGACATAGGGTTGCCTTTATAAAGAAGGATTAGATTCTATTTCTGGAAGTGTGATTATAGCACAAATGTTTTGTTTTTCTCACACCCTGTAAAGTAAACGAATATATAATCAACCCAGGTAGAAGTCAATAATGGAGAAATTATCTAGTGAATAGGATTAAGTCAAGCATTCTGCTTCTCGTCATTGGCACTGGAATTGTTTCTTTTGCTTTATTGGCTAATCATTTCGGATTTGATCTTGATAATAGTTGGGGTATAGGAAGAAAACTTGTACTTGGATTCGGTTTGGGTTTATTTTGTATTGGGATACTCATAATAACCTGGGATTTTTGGCTCAAAGTCGGAGCATCGATCAGCACAGCAAGCCAAACAAGCATATCTTGGCTATTAAATATTCCCATTGTTAATCGAATATTTACCGAATCATTAAGTTGGTGGAAAAGGCTAGGGTCAAATTCATTTATCAAATGGATAGACGAAAGAGTGAATCAACTTTTTCAAAATACCAGGTTTTTTAGATATCTAAGCAAATCGAATAGCAATAAAGCAAATTTAGCAGCTGCTGTTACAGGTTGTTTTGTTATTACTGTTTATATTTGGTTAGTGAGTGTTGGTTTGTGGACTAATTGGCCTCGAACAAATGATTACTATAACCAACTTACTGACGCTTTTCTTCATGGGCAGGTCAGCCTATTGGCAAAACCCGATCCTGCATTAATTACGCTTCAGGATCCATATAATTTTCAAAACCGCACTCATATTCCTCAACTTTGGGACATGTCATTGTATAAAGGGAAATATTACCTGTATTGGGGTCCCACACCTGCATTAGTCTTATTACCAATAAAAGTATTTTTCAAAGGCGTAATCGGTGATCAAATATTAGTTTTTTCATTTCTTAGTGGAGCATTTATATTTGCTACATTAATAATTTTGAGGTTATATGAACAATTGTTTTCCAATCTTCACTGGGGATATGTTCTTCCTGGAGTCACATTAGCAGGGTTTGCAAATCCCCTGCCCTGGATATTAAATCGACCAGGTATATATGAAGCAGCAATCGCTGGCGGGCAATTCTTTTTAATCGCCGGTGTATTTTTTAGTTTCAAAGCGATCGAAAAAGAGCGAACTAAGTTAGTATATTTAATAATCACAAGTATCTGTTGGGGTTTAGCCATTGGAAGCAGGATTAGTCTGATAATTGCAATCCTCTATCTTTTATTAATTCTTGCCTTGGTATTAGTCTACACAACAAAGGAAAAAAGGGGAAAGTGGGAATATTTATTTGCAATTTCTATCCCATTTATGCTGGGCTTATTAGGGCTGGGGATTTACAATAAAGTACGTTTTGAGTCATGGTTTGAGTTTGGTCATCGTTATCAGTTAACTGGCCAAAATCTATATGCTTTTTATTCACAGGTTTTCTCGACTGCAAACATCCCGCCAAATATATTCAATTACCTGATCAATCCATTTAGGGCTCTAAACGTTTTCCCATTTATAAAACCTGAGTGGGGAGGAAAATATATTTTCTTCTATATAAAAACTCCGCTCAATTATTATACGGAACAGGTCAGTGGGCTTATTCCCACTGTCCCGTTTGTAATTTTTGCATTTATCCCAATTGTTTTTTTAATTGGTAAATTATTGAATTCTCAGCTACTCGCAAGAACTAAGTCTTTCCATTTTCATATCGGTAAAGACGAAGTTCTTGTTTCCTGGTTGGCAATTTCAATCTCAGGTGCTTTTTTGCTCGCGTTAACCACAATTCTGTTTTATCTGGTCGCCACGATGCGTTATCTTGCAGACACAATCATCCTGGGAATATTAACCTCTACACTTGGGACTTTTATAGGGTTAAGCTACTTAGCAGATCGTCCTAAAATAAAAAAACTCTTCGGGATTCTTGTAGTGACACTTGCTATTTATTCTATTGCGATAGGTCTGTTGTTGGCAATTACAGGCTATGAAGCACGTTTTGAAAAATTAAACCCAGCTCTCTTCGAGTATTTGACAAGATTGCTAACACCCTAGCTACCATAGCCTTCAAGAATACTTCGTTCATGACATGTATTTTTTAGAAACTAGGGATCTCTCCACAAAGAAGAATTTCTACAAGCGAAATTTCAGCATGTTATACTCAACAATCTGTAACTTTTTGAATCCGACGGGGTTATTATTTTTAAACCCCGCCGGTAGGGATGAAAATGCCGGAAATAGAAACAAAAGATGAGGTCGTCTTATCTAAAGCATCGCAGGGAGACCTCGAGGCTTTTGGCATCTTATACGAAAGATACGTCGACCGCATCTTTAATTACATCTATTATCGAACAGGCAACGTGAACGACGCTGAAGATTTAACTGCACGTGTATTCCAGCGCGCCTTACACCATATTGGTACATACACTGATCGAGGCGTGCCTTTCTCTGCCTGGCTGTATCGAATCGCTCACAATCTGGTGGCAAACTGGCACCGGGACCGAAGCCGAAAGCAGGAGATCCCGCTAAACGAAGTGCCTCTCCTCTCCAAAAGCGACCTTCCGGAGTCGACATTGGTTCGGACACAGGAACAGGATGCACTGCTCCGTATAATCCGCAGCTTACCCCCGGATCGTCAGCAGATGCTCATTTTGAAATTTGTGGATCATATGTCCAATTCTGAAATTGGTGCGATCATGGGCAGGAGTGAAGGAGCGGTTAAGAGCTTGTATCACAGAACTTTGCTTTCTCTCCGTGATCAAATTGGAGACCCGGACCTATTATCCGGAGGCTGAAAATGTTACGAATTGTGACCGATGGTGCGGCTGATATGCCGAATGAGTGGCTTAACGAATATGATATCCAGGTCATCCCCATCAACATCCATTTTGGCGATAAGACCTACCGGCAGTATCTGGATCTGGACAATGAGGAATTTTACAGAATTGTGGAAAATACCAACAAAATTCCAAAAACGTCCCAGCCCTCACCACACCAATTCAGTGAGTTTTACAGGAAAATAGCCAGTCCGGGAGGTGGATCCTCTCGCTGCACGTTACCAGCAAACTTTCCGGCACCTATGAATCATCAGTCGCTGCTGCCCATGAACTCAAAGGTGAGATTAATATCATCCCTTTTGATTCTGCCTGCGGGTCAGCCGGGATTGGGATGATGTGCCGTGAAGCCCGAATTATTGATCGGGCTGGTTCGTCTCTCGAAAAAATATTGAAACGCATGGAAACCATCCGGGAACCTATAACCATCACATTGACCCTGGACACTCTCAAATACGCACGCATGAGTGGGAGAGTGGGAACTCTTCAAGCGGCTCTGGCAACCGTCTTGAACGTAAAACCTATCGTTACGCTACAGGATGGCATGCTTCAAATGACAGAACGTGTTCGCACCCGACAATTTTCTCTGGATCGTGTGATCAAAATTGTCAAGGAAAAATTTGGCGACTCCCGGTTGAATATGGCTGTTGTTCATGCCCTGGATACTGAGGCGGCTAAGATTTTATTGGAAAAAGTCCGGATGTCTTTCAATCTCAAAGATTTGATCACGACTGATCTTTCAATTTCTGTGGCTGCAAACCTGGGTCCCGGAACCGTTGGTATTGTTGCATATCCTGAGCAGTAGGGTAAGAAGATGAACACAAATTTAGATCGTCAGAATAGTTTTGATCCTTTAGAACAAAAAATAGCCACTACGTTAAGGCCTGTCAAACCGTCGCCAGGATTCATACAAACTACTCGCCGCAGGTTCAATTTCGCATCACCTACCACAGTCGCTCAAAGATTATCCGATTCAAATTACATTTACATATTGCTGGCCAGTTGCGTTGGAGCAGCACTTCTAATTTTTACCGTAACCCATTTTATTTACTCCCTGCTGGGTCGAAATAAATAAGTTATCACCGCTGGGGTTTTATCCCACCAGTATCAATGGGGGATAAAATGTATTGATAAAGGAGGTTATATTATAGACATATTAGGTCTTATTAGTTGACTTTTACCCAAAAATATTGGCTTCTACTCAGGCATGGTTAACGACACCGCCACATATAGTGGTTGCATGCGCTGAGGGCGAAAATCCGCCACGAGTTCGGCCACCATATATGCTATCAAAACCGGAAGGCTCATCTTTTGTGCCACATATAGCGTTTCTAGCTAATTCAGGCTGAGCAGTTACTTTATTAGGACTTACGCAAAACGGAGATAATGACGAGTGGGCGAAAAGCGGATACGTTTGGGAGTATGAGACTCAAAACCCAAACCGTCACCCGCCTGGATTATTGCCAATATCTTTTGGTCAGCCAGATCAATTATACGCTGACGAATTTTGCCGATCACAGCGAGAAATTCAGTCACGATGCACTCAACCGCTACGTGGCAGGAGAACGTCTGCAACCGAAATTGACTTGGGAAAACGTCAAAGGGCAAGTGGTTCAAACCCCAAAAGGGTATATTATCTTTGATGACACGGTAGCCGATAAGAATTTTTCGCATGAGATTGAGTTGGTGCGCCGCCAGTATAGTGGAAATGCACACGGGATCATCAAAGGAATAGGCATCGTCACCTGTGTGTATGTCAACCCGGAATTGGATCAGTTTTGGATCATTGACTATCGTATTTACGATCCAGACGGAGATGGCAAGACCAAACTTGACCATGTGCAAGATATGCTCCTGAATTGTGTTCACCAAAAACAGTTACCGTTCTGGGCAGTGCTGATGGACAGTTGGTATGCGACCAAAGAGATCATGTTGGCCGTTGAAAAGTACGGGAAGATCTACTACTGTCCGCTTAAAGATAATCGGCAAGTGGATGACTCGAGCGGTTCCCAGCCTTACCGGCGAGTGGATACGCTCGAATGGACAGAAGCCGAAAAACAGCATGGCAAGATGATCAAGATCAAAGGATTTCCTGGCAATCATAAGGTGAAACTATTCCGGGTTGTGCTTTCCACCAAGCGCACGGACTATGTTGTGACCAACGACATGGCGCAAGACAACACGCAGGCCGTACAAGAGGTGTGCGGCTTTCGTTGGAAGGTCGAGCAGTTTCACCGCGAAACCAAGCAGTTGACTGGATTGGAAGGTTGTCAATGTCGCAAAGCCAGAATTGTCCGAAATCACATTGCCTGTGCTATTTTGGTTTGGGTGCGTCTTAAGCAGGTAGCGAATGAAACCAAGCAAACGGTTTATCATCTCAAACACGGGTTGTTGTCTGACTACCTGCGGCAACAACTCAAATCACCTGCTATTCAAATGTCTTTTGCGTAAGTCCTAAATAAAAACTA
>Ga0315290_10000221_pt1 | contig 35304 bp, 37 predicted proteins | sample YL17G12_0_MG_FD_203627 | JGI IMG/M metagenome (GOLD analysis project Ga0315290, IMG submission 203627) | Sediment microbial communities from Yellowstone Lake, YNP, Wyoming, USA - YL17G12_0 | ecosystem: Environmental > Aquatic > Freshwater > Lake > Sediment | place: USA: Wyoming | collected... | reverse complement strand
GCCACTGCAGCGCGCTTTGCAGCAAAGCATGAGATAAATATTGTAAATCCTTTATCCAAACGTGGAGAAATCGTGAAAGGAAACACTTGCATCTTCAAAGTTCAACCTTCAGAAAATGCTGTTGCCGAAAAACTTGCGGCATTCATTATTCGTCAGCATCCCGATGCAAACGTGCTGATTGTGCGCAATACGAACGCGGAAAACCCTGACCTTGCAAAATTGCTTCAACAAAAAATAAAAAATCAGTTGCAACAAACCGGACGCGTGGGTTCGGCCATTCCGGTGACCAATATCATATATCAAACTGAATCATTCGACGGCGTTTCAAATCACCTCTCTTCAGTGAAAGAGAATATTGTGATCGTACTCTCGAATAACTCCGTTTTTATTCCTGACTTCATTTCGCGGCTCAACAACTTTCACAAAAGTCATAATATAATCCTTATTGGTTCACCTGGATGGGAAACACTGGATCCGGAAACAGATTATCTCGTAAACCTGAATTATCATCAATATTCTTTCTCATGGATTAATTACTCTGATCCAGCTATAAAGAATTTCCAGAAGAAGTTTCAAAGCCGCTTTGCTACTGAACCGGAAAATGACAAATACGCATTCCTGGGATACGATATGACTTTTTTCTTTGTAAAGAGTTTGATGGAGTTCGGGCATGATTTCGGTCCTTGTATTGGAAATCAGGCGAATAAATCTGAAGCTCCTTTTAATTTCAAAAAATCGGGATCAAAAGACGGTTACGAAAACGAGCATCTCAATATTCTGAAAATTGAAGATTACCAATGGGTTAATGCGGAAAAGTAATATCGCATATTCTACTTATTTCTATAACAAAACATTCTGCATTTTGCGCTTTTGCCGGACAAAGTGTTGCGCTTTGGAAAGGATAATGATGATTACAAAAAACATATGAAAATAAAAACTTTAACATTAAGTATACCTGATACAGCAAATGAGACAGTCATAAAAATGCATCTGGCAGCATTGCTCTTTGAACCTGGGATTCTATCTTCGGGACAAGCTACCGATATAGCCGGGATCACTAAAAGAGAGTTCCTGGAAAATGCCGGAAAGTACGGAGTTTCAATTTTTGGCGAAGGTATTGAAGACCTTGAAAAACTGATAACCTGAAAAACTGATAAATGGATAAGATTATTATCTCTGATACAAGCTGTTTGATAGCTCTCATTAATATTGGATTACTTGGCATCTTGAAGGACTTATGCAAAGAAATCATAATTAAAGGCAGAACGGTTGCAAAATCGTATAACTTTAAGATAATCGGGACCATCGGAGTTCTGTTATTGGCAGATCAAAACGGATTAATAAAAGATTTTATGAGTACCATTCGACTACTGGTGACTAAAAGGTTTAGGGTATCCGATAAGTTGATAGAAAAATTGATTAACAAGTACGGTTCGAAATAATTACCTGCCGGACACGTTTTAGAAATGGGACAAAATCTATTAATAAACTATTGTTCCAACATTGCTTTCCGCATTCTTCTCTTTATCTGAAAATGCCGCATGGTCTTTGCAAGCACAAAAATTATAACAAAAGCAAAGATGATAGAGGCTCCCGATGGTATATCAAGGCTGTAAGAAAAAATAAGACCAGCGATTGAACCAAGTAAACCAAAGAGAATCGAAAGATATATGATTGTCCGGAAGTCCTTGGAATACAGGTTGGCGGTCGATTGGGGAATAGTGAGAAAGGAAATTACCAGGATTATGCCGACTACCCTGATATGCAGCACAATTGTGAGGGCAATAATACTCATCAGAAGGTAATTGATAAAATTTACCGGGGCGCGGTGGGCGCGTGCATAATCTTCATCGAAAGAAATATACAGGATAAGGCGGTAATACAGCAGGAAAAAAGTCATTATCAGCAGGCATAATCCCATCATCAGGTAGATGTCGAGCCAGGTAACGGTAAGAATACTTCCAAAGAGGAACATCATCAGGTTAGGAGCGTAGCCGGGAGTGATAAAAATGAAAATGATACCGATGGCCATTCCAAGCGACCAGAGTATGCCGATAGCGGAATCCTCGCGCACATCGGTTTTCTTTGATATAAACTCTATGCCCAAAGCCGACAATATGCTGAAAACAGCTGCACCCAGCACCGGGTTTATGCCCAGGTAATACCCAATACCAATCCCGCCAAATGAAGCATGCGTTATTCCTCCGCTAATGAATACCTTACGTCTGGCCACGATGTAAGTCCCCACGATACCACATGATACACTGGCCAGCACAGCCGCCATCAGCGCGTGAAGAACAAACTGGTAACGGAAAATACTAAGCAGGCTTCCGGACATATTAATGATGGTGTTTTTCCAAAACAGTATGTGGCACATCGCCATGCGTAATGATCTGGATCGGGCAATTGTAGCGTACCAGTTGCTCCTCTGTTATGATATTCGATTCATGATAATGAAGGTAGGTATTTACGCAGGCAATTGTTTTCACATAAACCGAAATGGTTCCGACATCGTGCGAAACAATGATGATAGCCATACTTTCGTTCAGCTTGCGGAGAAGTTCGTATAAATCGCTTTCGAATTTATTATCAACATAGGTATTGGGCTCGTCGAGGATGAGCAGCCGGGGAGCCGAAATAATGGCCCGGCAAACAAAAACACGCTGTAACTGTCCGCCCGATAATTCGCCAACAGTCTTGTTCTCCAGATGAGCCACACCCATTTGTGCAAGCAATCCCAATGCGAGTTCCTTGTCATGGCGGTTGTAACGATTGAAATGGCTTTGCCTGGACATAAGACCTGATAACACCACGTCCCGCACAGTTATAGGGAATCGCCGGTCGATCTGGCTAATCTGTGGCAGATATCCGATAAAGCCATTAGCTTGTCCGCCATCATTAGCCGAAACAACAGTACCGGCAAAGGGTTTAATCAAGCCAAGAATAATTTTAACCAGGGTGGTCTTTCCACCTCCATTTGGACCAATAACGCCGATAAAATCTTGCTTATATACGCTGAAATTGACATCCTTTAAAGCTGGTTCATCGCCGTATCCAGCCGAAACCGACTTCAATTCCACCAGTTTTGGATGCGAATCGTTCAAAAAGGATGTACGATTTTGACTCACGAAGTTCTTGTTTTTGCAAAGATAATGAAGGCACGGAATATGTGCTGATATTTCGCTGCGGCGGAATCAGCTATTCGTTTTCTGAAAGCATTTTAGATATCCGATCCATATTCCCCGGCAAATCGCCGGCCATAGGATCGAAAACGATTACCCTGCCATTGATCTCGCGTGCAAGGGTTTCGGCATTCCTGGAATCAAATTCCCTTGATATGAGTATAGTATGAATACCTTCCTTCCCGGCCATTTCGATTAGCCGGCCTAGGTGAGCAGCAGAAGGTTCTTTACCATCTGTTTCGAGACTTACCTGCGTTAGCATGTAATCACGGGCAAAGTAGCCGAGCGAAGGATGATAAATCAGAAACTTCTTTCCTTTGAGAACTGCAAACAGTGTGGTGTATGCGGAATCCAGGGAGTCGAGTTGCGCACTGAAACGGCTGAGGTTCGCATTGAAAGTGGCCTTGTATTCCGGGTCCTGTTGAGCTAATGCTGCTGCAATGATTGAAGCCTGCCATTTAACATATCGGGGTGACAGCCAGGTATGGGGGTCAATTCCACTGGTATTACCGCCATGGCTATGTTCGGCATATCTGATCAATTGCCCGCCTTCCGAAGTATTTACAATCTTCATGTCCGGGTACATATCTGCTAAACGTGGCATCCATGTACGTTCAAAATCCAGCCACCCAACTGAAAAATACAACCTGGAATTGGCCAGGGATTTCATCACTTTAGGAGTGGGTTCATACGTTTCGTGGTTTGAACCGGGAGGCATCAGAACACTCACATGGTAGAGATTTCCGGCTATACGCCCAACAATATATTTCTGAGGAAGGATGCTAACAGTCAATTCTTTCCTGCTACTTAAAGCGGATTGTCTGCAACTCCCGCAGAAGAACGCAGTTATCACAAATAAAGCGATGCTGATCTTAGCAGCCCGATTGTCATTTATTTTTAAAGGCATATTAATTATGCACGATGAGAGTGGATTTTGGGATTGCTTCGGCTGAAGTATAATGATCTGCATTTATCAGGAGAAATATTCCCTAAATTCTTCTTTAAGCTGATCGAGAGCAATCTGGTATGCCTGCTTGCCCGGCTGTAAGTCAAGTGTGAAGATTTCTGCAGCCAGATCGGCACCAGTTGCTTCTGCTGACAGCTTCGATGCCGCTGAATTTATCATGCGCAAAAGCTCTTCCCTTGCGCTTCTGAGGCTTTCCCAGGCTTTGCCCGACACATATACCTGCTGCGACAGATTGTGGTCAAATTCATCCCTTAAAGCCTGCGTAAGCGCTGAATGTAACTGCCCGGCAGTCATTCCCGTGCGGTTTACCCTGATCATAAGATTAGCAGGCGAGATTCTTTCAAGCAGCAAAACCAGCCGTTCATATGCCTGCAAACGAAGTGGAAGCATTGTTTTCTGGATCTCAAGCTTCAGTTGCTGCTGATTAAACAGCACTTTCCGTTTCTCCTCCTTTTCCAAAAACTGCCTGATAAGAAAATAAGCGAGAATAGCCACCACAAGCATGGGCAATGTAATTTTCAGTATTTCGGCGAAGGTGTTCATGGTGCAATTGTGTAAAGAAATTAGTCAGACAAAGGTCGTAATTTTTAGCCTTTTAAATATTGGCTGAGGCTTATATTTAAATTTACTAAATTTGCTGTACTTTTTCATCTCAAAAGTAACTTACTATGGATATTTTATCTGACAGGATCAATAAACTCGCCGAATCGGAAACATTGGCCATGACGCGCAAAAGCCGCGAGTTAAAGGCATTGGGTCATGATGTGATTAATCTCAGCCTTGGTGAACCGGATTTTTTCACCCCGGGGCATATTAAATTGGCTGCCAAGGATGCGCTGGATAATAACTTTACATTTTATCCACCGGTAGCTGGTTATCTTGACCTGAGAGAAGCTATATGCCGCAAACTCAAGCGCGACAACCGACTGACTTACACTCCTGATCAGATTGTTGTGAGTACCGGCGCCAAGCAATCCATAGCTAATTGCGTACTTACCTTACTTAATCCTGGCGACGAAGCAATCATTCCGAGTCCATACTGGGTTTCGTACAAGGAAATCATCAAACTTGCCGAAGCAAAAGGCGTGTTTGTGCCAGCGAGTCTCGAAAACGATTTTAAAATTACGCCTGATCAGTTGGAAGGAGCCATCACTCCGAAGTCAAAAGTATTCCTTTTCAGCAGTCCTTGTAATCCAACGGGATCAGTTTATAGCCGTGAGGAACTGAAAGCACTTGCCGAAGTTTTTGCCCGGCACCCGAAAATTATCATTATTTCCGACGAAATATACGAGCATATCAATTTCGCAGGCAGCCACGAAAGTATTGCCCAATTCGATTTTATCCGCGACCGGGTCGTAATCATCAATGGCGTATCCAAGAGTTTTGCCATGACAGGCTGGAGGCTTGGTTATATGGCCGCTCCGCGTGTTATAGCTCAGGCTTGTGACAAGCTGCAGGGACAGATTACATCAGGAACATGCACGATCTCGCAACGCGCGGCCATAGCGGCCATGGACACCAATCCTGAGACCAGTTCCGACCTGAAATCAATGCTTGAAGCATTCCATAGCCGTCGCGATCAGATGATCGAATGGCTGAAAGAAGTTCCGGGCATCAAAACAAATGTTCCTGCCGGTGCTTTCTATATTTTTGCTGATGTAAAGGCTTTTTACGGGAAGTCAAATGGAACTGCAACCATGAATTCCGGAACTGATTTATGCGATTATCTGCTCGATACAGTCTTTGTGGCGCTTGTACCTGGTGTGGCTTTCGGTGATCCGGATTGCATCAGGATATCCTATGCTACTTCTCTTGATAAACTGGAAGAAGCCGTTCGACGCATAAAAGAAGCCTTATCAAAATTAAAATAACTGACTGAGCATGATGCGAAGTGGCAAAGAGATTATTAAATTGTTTGAAGCCTTCGACAACCTTAACGTTCTGGTTGCCGGGGATGTAATGATAGATGCTTATCTCTGGGGGAAAGTGGAACGCATTTCGCCGGAAGCTCCTGTTCCGATCGTATTGGTGAACCGTCGCGAAAGCCTGCTCGGCGGCGCTGCCAATGTTGCTCTCAACCTGAAAGCACTCGGTGCTAATCCTATTTTATGCTCAGTAATAGGTAATGACGCCCGGGGTGATGAATTCCTGCAATTGCTCGAAAAGGAAGGATTAGATACATCCGGCATCTGTCGCAGTGATGCGCGCATCACCACTACGAAATTCCGTATTATTGGGAATAAAGCCCAAATGCTGCGTGTTGATGAAGAAATTGATACCGAAATCAATCCAGCCGATACTGCAAAACTTCTTGAAGTTGTTACCCGGATTGTTGAGGACCCAGGTGCGGCTGTAATCATTCTCCAGGACTATAATAAGGGTGTTCTCACATCACAATCCATCAGCCGTATTATTGATATTGCGCATAAAAAAAACATTCCGGTAACTGCTGATCCTAAAAAAGCAAATTTCGAAACTTACCGTGACATAGCATTATTCAAACCAAATCTGAAGGAACTGCGCGAAGGGCTCAGGATGGAAATTGAACCTGGCAACATCAGCCAGGTACTTCATGCCATCAATCAATTGCACGAGTATCAAGCCATCGAAACGGTTCTTACTACACTCTCGGAATCAGGCGTACTCATCAGCCGGCACAAGGATGGAGAACTCCCCGAAGTTGTCAGCCTGCCGGCTCACCTGCGCTCTATAGCCGATGTTTCCGGTGCCGGCGACACCGTAATAAGTGTTGCTTCACTCTGCCTTGCCCTCGGAACATCTATTCATGAACTTGCAGCCATAGCTAATCTTGCCGGTGGCCTGGTATGCGAACACGTTGGGGTTGTGCCTGTAAATAAAAAAAAACTACTGGCCGAAACCCTCGCCCTGGTCAACCGATAGACAACGCGCATGGATTCAGCAAAACAGACAGAGCCTTTCGGCAAAAAAGAGCAAGTCAGGCAAATGTTCAACAACATTGCCCATCGTTACGATTTTCTCAACCATCTTTTATCAATAGGTATCGACAACTTCTGGAGGCGTAATCTTATCCGAAAGATGGGGCAATACCACCCTTCTGATATCCTGGATGTAGCCACCGGAACAGCCGATCTGGCCATAGCGGCATCTAAACTTAATCCTCAAAAAATTCTCGGGATAGATATAGCAGAAGAAATGCTTGCGATTGGCCAGCTTAAAGTTGATCGCCTGCAATTGCAGAAAATGATCCAATTGCGGCATGCCGACTCCGAGAATCTTCCCTTTCCTGATACCTGCTTTGATGCTGTAATGGTCGCATTTGGCGTCAGGAATTTTGAAAACCTTGATAGGGGCCTTGCGCAGATGTACCGCGTTTTGCGCCCGGGAGGGCGTATTCATATCCTCGAATTTTCGAAACCAGGGAAGTTCCCTGTAAAGCAGCTCTATGGTCTGTACTTCAACCATGTTTTACCGATACTCGGACGAATCGTGTCGAAAGATATGTTTGCATATACATATCTTCCTGAATCTGTGAGCGCATTTCCTGACGGGCCGGAATTCCTTGCGTTGATGGTTCAGGCAGGCTTTCGGCATGTCGAATGCAGACAACTCTCTTTTGGTGTGGCTTCACTTTATTGCGGGCAGAAATAATTGGCTAATCACACGTATGAAGATATGCTATCACTATTCGGCTTTAATATCAATTAGCTCTATCTTTATTGCTATTGTAATTTAGTAAAATAAACAAGCAGGGAAAGCGTTATCCCAATCAAATTATTTAATGTTTTGGTGATTTGAAGAGAAAAAAAGTTTTAAGCATTTTGTTGTGCTTGCTGATATCGGGCAATATTTTTGCTCAAAAAAAAGTAGTAACAAATCTTCCGGAATTCGATCTCGATCCTTACCATTTTGGATTCATACTCGGAATGAATAAGATGTTTTTTACCATAAAGCCCGAAGCCGGATTCATGAATGTGAAGTATGATCCTATTCGTACGCCTGATCTAAACAGCGATTCCACCTATCTGCAAGGCATAGAATCAAATCCTACCAATGGTTTTGTTATTGGAATTGTTTCGAATCTGCGCCTGGGGAATTATTTCGATCTGCGTTGTATTCCTTCGCTCTCATTCGGCGAACGACAAATTCTCTATAAAATGTTAATCTATAGTGAGGGGGTAGCAGAAAATATCATCTCTTCAAAGAAAGTACAATCCACTTTTGTTGAATTTCCACTATACATTCGTTACAAAGGCAAACGTATCAACAATGCACTACCTTATATTCTTGGCGGCGCAAAATATGCTATCGATCTCGCTTCCAACTCCAAAAAGAAAGACGATACCAATAATATCAATGTGGCCATTCACCGCAACGATTTATATGCCGAACTAGGTGTTGGGTTCGATTTCTACACGGAATGGTTCAAATTTGGCACCGAGATAAAGATGTCCTATGGATTGCGCGATATGCTAAAACACGATAACACGATATATACAGGCGGTATTGATCAATTTCGTTCGCGTCTTTTCCAGCTTACTTTTTCTTTCGAATAAAGTCAGGCTTATATTCATTCATGTTTCTTCGCCACAGCTGAATCTCTCAAAAGCTAAGTAACCTGCAACTGCATGCCCGAACATCTCGATCTTAAATTAAGCCCGAAAGATGCCAGCGATCCGCATCAGTGGAAAGCAAATTCGGCCAGGATCCTACACATTCCTGTTGGTAAAATAAGAGAAGTAATTCCTGTTAAACGCTCGCTTGATGCACGCGGGCAAAAAACCCGGGTAAGATTAAGCGTTGATGTATATGTAAGTGGAGAAATGCCACCAGCCAAACTAACTTACCGGGAAGAATATCCGGATGTTCGCTTTCGTCCACCCGTAATCATTGTAGGCGCAGGCCCTGCAGGACTTTTCGCGGCTTTGCGGCTACTAGGATCCGGTCTCAGACCAGTCATTATCGAACGTGGAAAAGATGTAGAAGCACGCAAATTTGATATTGCCCAAATCAGCACAGCATCCATTGTAAATCCCGATTCCAATTATTGTTTTGGTGAAGGAGGTGCCGGCACTTTCTCCGACGGGAAACTTTATACCCGTTCCACCAAGCACGGAAATGTTACAGATATTCTCCGCACACTGGTTGCACATGGTGCATCGGAAGAAATCCTTATTGATGCACATCCTCATATCGGCACCGATAAACTTCCGCGCATTATTTCCTCCATGCGCGATACCATCATTGATGCAGGCGGGGAATTTCATTTTAACAAACGAATAACCGGACTGCTGATCTCGAACCGCAAAGCACGCGGAGTGACAGACAATCAGGGCAACTGCTACGAAGGAATAGCCGTAATACTTGCCACCGGCCATTCAGCCCGCGATATATACGAAATGCTTCACAACAGCAACATCCTCATCGAAGCGAAACCTTTTGCGCTTGGCGTGCGTGTGGAGCACCCTCAGGCTATCATTGATGGCATCCAGTATCATAATCCAAAAAAAGATCCATACCTGCCGGCTTCGTCCTATAGCCTTGTTAAACAAGTGGAAGGAAGAGGTGTGTTTTCATTCTGCATGTGCCCGGGTGGAATAATTATTCCTTCGGCAACCATGGCAGGCCAGATCGTCGTTAACGGAATGTCCAACTCAAGGCGTAACTCACCATATGCCAATTCAGGGATTGTTGCGACAGTTGAACTGGAGGATCTCTCAAAATATCATCAATATGGCCCTTTTGCAGGAATGCGTTTTCAGGAAGATATGGAGCAAATGAGCTTTGCAGCCGGAAATGGCGGGCAAACAGCTCCAGCCCAGCGATTAGCCGATTTTGTAAAAGGGATACCTTCCTCATCACTGGCTCCAACATCGTACCACCCCGGTATCAGATCGGCTCCATTGCACAAATTATTACCTGAGTTCATTTCCTACCGGCTAAAGCTGGCTTTTAATATGTTTAACGATCAGATGAAAGGCTTTGTCACAAATGAAGCCAATATACTTGCAGTTGAATCGCGTACTTCTTCGCCTATCCGCATTCCCCGAGAAGAAGACACACTTGAGCATGTGCAGACAGCAAATCTTTATCCTTGTGGTGAAGGTGCCGGCTATTCCGGAGGTATTATCTCTTCTGCCATTGATGGCGTCAGATGTGCAGCTGCCATAACCCGGAAGCAAAAGTTACATCTATAATAATCAGGCATCTTGTATTTCCGCATAATGACTAAATTTACAGCTTAATCATAAACCACCTTCATGACAATCGACGACGGAACTGCAGACGTATATACCCTGCTACGAAAAAAATTCGAACTTAAGACTGCAGTATATGTCAATACTTTCAACGTTTTTCAGCAATTCAAGTCTCTGATGCATGAGATGGATGATCAATACAGGTCCACTTATAGGAAGGATAACCAGCAAGTGCCATTCGAATTTCGCGATAAGAGTGAATTCGAACTGGAACTGAAATTTGGCAGCGATATTCTTATTTTTATGATGCATACCAACGTGTTCGAGTTTTCGCGCGACCACGAAGTGATGAAGACTCCCTATATCCGTGAGAATTTAATCAGATCATATTGTGGGATTATCAACATCTATAATTTTCTGGCCGATTCGTTTAAATATAACCGCGTTAATGACATTGGTTATCTTATCGGACGTGTTTTTGTAAACCGCGAAATGCATTATTTTATAGAAGGGAAGCGCGAAATAGGCATGTTGTACAACAATTTCGCCACTTCTGTAATCAATCGGGATGCAGTTCTGCTGATTCTGGAATCTGCTATCAGGTATACAGTGAACTTCGATTTGCTTACACCGCCTTACGACACTGTGAAAGAAGTCAGCGTGTTAGATATGCAGACGACACTCGATAACATGAAGTTACAGACAGGAAAACGACTTGGATTTAAATTCCAGGCCGATAAGGAAGATATGCAATATTAGTCAAACAGTATTCGAACCACATAAACACTATTTATTCATCCCCTGCAGCGGAAAAATTATTTCGACTTTTTTGGGAATTAGAAAAAAGGTCTATCTTTGCACTCCCAAATTAAACGATGGTCCGTTCGTCTAGGGGTTAGGACGCCAGGTTTTCATCCTGGTAACAGGGGTTCGATTCCCCTACGGACTACTAACATTTCAAGATTAAAACGAAGATGGCAAACCACAAATCGTCAATAAAAAGGATCCGCACCAACGACGCCAGAAGGCTGAGTAACAGGTATTATGCTAAAACCATGCGGAATGCTGTAAAAAAATTCAGGGAACTGACTGAAAAAACAGAAGCTGCTGAAAAACTTCCACGTATTGCTTCGCTGCTCGATAAATTGGCAAAGCGTTCGGTTATCCACAAAAACAAGGCATCAAACCTCAAGTCAAAATTGACGCGTATGGTAAACGCCTTGTAATTTCTCTGAGAAGAAATTCAAGCCCCTGCTTTTAACGGCAGGGGCTTTTTTTTATTGCCGTTAATATGACTATATTCGCTTCATAAAACATCCGCCATGGAAGAGCCTTCAGGTAAAATACCCATCTCGCAATGGGCAGAGGACGACCGCCCCCGCGAAAAACTCATCAACAAAGGTACTACTATACTGAGTGATGCTGAACTGATTGCTATCCTGATTGGTTCGGGCAACCATACCGAATCGGCGGTTGATCTTTCCAAAAAAATCCTTGCTTCTGTTGCCGAGAACCTTATATTGCTGTCGAAACTTAGCATTTCCGACCTTAGGAAATTTAAGGGAATCGGTGAAGCAAAGGCAGTTACAATTGCTGCAGCCCTTGAGCTGGGCAAACGCAGGCGAAGCGCTGAAGCCATCCAGCAGAAGAAAATAACCAGCAGCAAACAAGCGCATGACATCCTGCAGGAATACCTGGCCGATGCAAATTATGAACAGTTCTGTATCTTGTTGCTGAACCGTGCAAATCACCTTATACGCACTATTACAATAAGCGACGGTGGCGTTTCCGGCACGGTAGCCGATCCTAAAAAGATATTCAAAATGGCCCTCGACAACAATGCATCTTCCATTATCCTGGGCCACAATCATCCCTCAGGACAAGTAAATCCCAGTGAAGCTGATATTGCACTCACCCGGAAATTATGCCAGGGAGGATTGCTCCTCGACATGCCGGTGCTCGACCATATTATAGTAGGCGAAGAGAACTACTATAGTTTCAAGGACGAAGGAAAACTTGACTGATACTCCTGCTAAAAACTTATTCGTCACGATAACTAACTATTTATTTCGATGATTAAAATTCTGACTGTTGTGGGTGCCCGCCCACAGATTGTTAAGGCTGCAGCATTGAGCAGGGCCATTCAGGAAAAATTCAGCCGGTTGATCAGCGAAACTATTGTGCATACAGGCCAGCATTACGACCAGAATATGTCACAGATATTCTTTGATGAACTGGGCATCCCAACCCCCCACCATAACCTGCAGGTGGGTTCACAAAGCCACGGAAAGCAGACAGCACAGATGATAACCGGCCTGGAAGCTATATTACTGGAGGAGCAACCTGATTATCTGATTGTTTATGGTGACACCAATTCCACGCTTGCGGGTGCTTTAACTGCTTCCAAAATACATATTCCAGTGGTTCATATCGAAGCCGGTCTTCGCTCATTTAACAAACGTATGCCCGAAGAGATTAACCGGATTATGTGCGACCATGTATCCACGTTGCTTTTCACACCAACGGCTACAGGTCTTGCAAATCTCTTACGCGAAGGCTTCCCGATAAATAACCAGCCTCCTTTTTCGCCCGACCACCAGGGAGTATTCCATTGTGGCGATATAATGCTCGACAATTCCCTCTATTTTGCCAAAATGGCTGCAGAGCTTTCAACTATTCTAAAGAGGGAAAGTCTGGAACAGGGAAAATATCTCCTGGTTACAATCCATCGCGACAATAATACGGATGATGCAACAAGGCTCGCATCTATTTTCGAAGCGATCATTCAAATTACGAAAGAATACCACTGTCAGGCAGCCATCCCGCTACATCCGAGAACAACGAAAATCCTAAAGCAGACATTATCATCTGAACTCTATACCAGGATAAACAAGTCGCAGCTAATAAAGCTCTTTCCTCCTGCTTCTTACTTTGACATGATTATGCTCGAAAAGAACGCACAATTTGTCCTTACCGACTCGGGAGGTGTTCAAAAAGAAGCATATTTCTTCGGGAAACCTTGCATCATCGTCCGCAGCGAAACCGAATGGACCGAAATTGTGGAACACCATGCCGGAATATTGACAGATGCGGATAAAGTTAGAATAACCGATGCATATAAAACGCTTATGAGCAGACCAGGGATTAGCTTCCCTCCTGTTTTTGGAGATGGACATGCCGCAGAATATATCTGCAGCCAGCTGATTAATAGCCACAACAAGTAAAAACAGGAATCATTTATTGGTTGAGTTTGTTAACCTGATAATTTTTACTAATTTTGCACTCCATTTAAAAAATCAATTTAATCAATAAGGAACAGAAAAATGCTGAGAAATTACGAAGCCGTTTTCATTATGACTCCCGTTTTGTCTGATGAACAGATGAAGGAAACGGTAAACAAATTTCAGAAAATTCTGAAGGACAAGGGGGCTGAGATTATCCACGAAGATAATTGGGGATTACGCAAAATGGCATATCCCATCCAGAAAAAATCGACAGGTTTTTATCATTATGTCGCATTTAAAACCGAGGGTAGCATCATCGCCGACCTTGAAGTTGCTTTTAAACGCGATGAACGCATTATACGTTTTCTTACTTTGGTGCTCGACAAACATGCACTGGCCTACAGTATTAAAAGACGGAATTTGAAAGCAGCTGCTGCTGAGGTTAAAACTGAAGTAACAAGTAATTAGCCCCGAAAAAGAAAAGTATGGCAACACAGAACAGTTCCGATATTAAATACTTAACTCCCATAGCGGTTGATGTTAAGAAAAAGAAGTACTGCAGGTTTAAGAAAAGTGGAATCAAATACATCGATTATAAAGATGCTGATTTCCTGCTTAAATTCGTGAACGAACAGGGGAAGATTCTTCCTCGCCGCATCACAGGTACATCTACTAAATTTCAGCGTAAAGTTGCCCAGGCTGTAAAACGGGCACGTCACTTAGCGCTGCTGCCTTATGTAGCTGACTTATTAAAATAGGGAGGAAACGATGGAAATTATACTCAAAAAAGACATCCTCAACCTGGGTTACGCCAGCGATCTGGTTACAGTAAAAGACGGTTATGCACGTAACTATCTTATACCTCAGGGATTTGCTGTAATGGCATCTTCTTCTAACAAGAAAATAAATGCTGAAAACCTTAAACAGAAAACTCATAAAGAGGATAAGGTTATACTTGAAGCATCTTCTCTTGCCAAAGCTCTTGATCTCATAAAAGTAAGAATTGGCGCTAAAGCCGCTGAATCTGGAAAAATCTATGGTTCAGTAAATGCTCTTCAGATAGCTGAAGCCATCAAAGAGCAGTTCAATTACGAAGTCGATCGCAAAAAAATTCATATTGATGGTGAAGCCATCAAGGAATTAGGCGAATACAAAGCAAAAATCATCCTTCACAAAGAAATTCAGGCAATAATCAATTTTGAAGTTTTTGCCGAATAATTCCAGTTGACGTTTATTATTTTTTTCTATTTTTAAATCCCGGCTTGTAACCGGGATTTATTTTTAATTATGCTATCGAAAAATCAACTCAAACACCTTACCAGTCTGCATCTGAAGAAGTACCGCGAGCTTTACGGAGAGTTCGTGGCCGAGGGTGAAAAATCAGTTACCGAGCTGCTTGAGAGTACTTTTGAAGTCAAAGAACTTTTTGCATCCGACACCTGGCTTCAGGATAATGCCACTCTTGTGAACAAGCACAGGATAAAAGTGCAGGAAATTACGCCTGACGATCTTGCCCGCATAAGTACATTAATAACCCCAAACAAAGTAGTTGCGGTAGCAGCTATTCCTAAGAAACCCGAACCATCTGCCGATATGTTTTCTGATCTTATACTGGCACTAGACAATATCCGTGACCCGGGAAACCTTGGCACTATCATACGTACAGCCGATTGGTTTGGAATACGGCACATAGTATGCTCGCCCGGATGCGTGGATGCTTATAACCCAAAAGTAGTGCAATCGTCCATGGGCTCTATTACGAGGACTAACCTAAATTATATTGAACTGTCAGAATTTATTCTGTCAGCTCCAGCAGGAATGGATACATATGGCTGCTTACTGGATGGCCGGAACATTCATGCAATTCCGCTTAAAAGTCCTGCTATTATTATAATTGGGAACGAATCGAATGGAATATCAGAAGCGTTGCTTCCACTAATCACCGAAAGATTGCGTATACCTTCGTTTTCGACAGGTTATGAGAACAGAGGTCAGGCAGAATCACTTAATGCATCACTCGCCAATGCCATTATTTGCTATGAATTCAGGCGCAGACAAACAACCAATTAACTTTGAACAAAAATAATATTGACAACCTGGCCAGCAATTCCTTACCTTTGTAAAAATAATTTTATGTCTAACCTAATTCGGGAAAAGGTGGCAACAAATTCAAAACTTATTAATTATCATATCGAAGAATTACAGAAGATTGATAATTTATCAGAGCGCACCAAGAACGTGTGTTTTGAAGATTCGCTGGACACATTATATAAGATTCTAAGCTATTATCGCGAGAACGGAACTTTTCGGAAAATTCGAAATTGTGGCTTAAAAACTGACCTGGAGCTGATTAACCTCTCAGAAAGATATTTAAAACTTGCTGAATTGAATTCAGAAGACATCAGTATGAATGAAGAGGATGAACACTTTGAGAATCTGAAGTTATATTGTTATTCGCATTTTAAAGTTCCTTCGGAAATAACTGCTCAGTTTAAAGATTCTTTCACGCAGCAGAAATTTCCTTTTTTCAACTTTTTGCAGACCATATTGCAATATGAACTTAATGAACGTGAGAAATTTATTTTCGCGAACAACTATGGGTTCAGGATTGGGTTGCAAAAGCGGACCTTGCAGATAATAGGCAATCAATATGGAATTACGCGGGAGCGGGTGCGACAGATTGCCCAGCGTGTTCCTGACAAGATTAAGGATGCTGTTAAATCGCTGGCCAATAAGTTCCCATTCCTACATACGCATTTCGATTATGGAATCGATGCGAAAAAAGACTTTATTCCCCTTAATGAAGAAAGTGCAGGCGATATAAATCAATCCGAGGACCTTCAGTTTACACAAAAATTCTACGGTTTTGTTTTTGCTGAGCTTTATCATAAGAACTTTTTTTCATTTCAGGAAATAGATACACATTACAAATCTTACTACCTGATAAACCTTAAATTACGCGATAGCTTTGATTTTAAGGCTTTCTATGAAGATATCGCTAACCGTATTGATAAACGGATTGAGCAGACATATTACCTTGATTTCACTGAATACCTTATTTCATTTACCCATGAGGGCAATGCAGTTCCAGATAAAGCGGCCTCCATCTGTAAAAAGATCCTTTTGGAAGAGTTTGCATTTAATCTGGAGAAAGGTAGAATTGTATTTGCACGCAATACGATGGTGAAGTTATCAGAATATATCCTGGATATTCTGGAGCATTTTGGAAGACCTATGAAACTTGAAGAGATATGCAAAGAATTGAAAACCCGAACAAAAAAGGTTCCACCGAACGTAGAATCGTTAAGATCATCAATTCTGAGTATTGATGATGTTGTTGCCATTGGTAAAACAAGTACCTATTCATTGCGCAAATGGGACAACGTGAAAACCGGAACCATTAAAGCGATCGTAATAGAATATCTCGGGAAGTTCAATGAGCCAAAACATATTGCCGACATAACTGTTTATGTTAACACCTTCAGGAAAACATCCGACAAAAACATCTTATCAAATCTTAAGCTGGACAGGACAAATACTTTCCATTTTTTCAAAAAGAGTTTCATCGGGCTCAAATCAAAAACATACCGCGCTGGCTCCAACAGGGGATCGCAACTAAAATTATTATAAACAAGATTTGGCCATGACTATCAAACTCATCATAATGTCCATAATCTTATTGGGCATTGCATTTGCAGGCATTGCAGTGAAAATGTTCTTTATTAAAGATTCGGAATTCCGTAAAACCTGTGGCAGTCTGGATTCATCTGCCGGAGCCAGAACAGGATGTACTTGTACTAATGAAACAGCAGCTTCCTGCAACAACAAATAGCGCATCAGTATTGCTCCTCAACAATCTGTTTGAATCCCGGACTAATATAGATAAGCATTTCGCCCTTTGATCCTGAAATAATAAAATAAACCTGCAACTCGGGGTGTTGCATAAGAAATGCTTTTGACCGCTCTAATCCCATAACCATGAAGGCCGTGGCATAACCATCGGCCGTCATACAATCGGGTGCAAGCACCGAAGCACTTAGGAGCGAGTGCTGCACAGGATAACCCGTTTTGGGATCAATAGTGTGTGCGTAGCGAACACCGTTTTCTTCGTAATACTTGCGGTAATTGCCAGACGTTGACAAAGCCATGTCTTTTAGTTTTACCACAGCTTTCAAAGCCTGGGGATCATCTGCATTGGCAGCAGGCTTTTCCACGCCAACGTTCCAGGAGGACCCATCGGGCTTCTTACCCTTGCCAAGCACCTCGCCTCCAACATCAACCAGGTAATCCTCAATTCCTTTTAACTGCAGGAACCGCCCAATTTCGTCAACCGAAAAGCCCTGGGCAATGGCATTATAATCGAGTTTAATCCCTGGCTTATCTTTATAAACCCTGTTTCCTTCAAGATGCACCAACTTATAACTTACCAGTGGAAGTAAACTGTCAATTACATGTTGATTTACTTTAATGTGGCTTGTAAAGCCGAATCCCCAGGCATTCACCAGCGGTCCGACTGTTATATCAAAAGCCCCGCCGGTATTTGCAGATATCTCCATGGATTTACGGAAAATGATATTAAAAATACTGTCAGTGCGCACAGTAGTGTCATTATTATTGACCATCGATATGATTGATGTCGGCATATAGGTTGATGCAGACGAATCGAACCGGTGAAGTAAGGAATCGATTTGGGTATGAAAGTTTCTAGAATCGGCATCAAAATAAGTGATAGCATAATATGTACCCTGAGCTTCTCCACCAAATCTAACTGGCATAAGAGGTTTGGCAGGCCGGCAGGAGGACAAGCCCGACCATAAAAAAGCCAGTAACAATGTGTGCAAGAGAGTGTACTTCATCTAATCTATTTACTTTCCGAAAACATAAAATACCCTGTGTATGGATGGCTTTTTGTTTATCCTCCAAAATCGTCGAAGGCAATATTTTCGTTCGGAACACCGAGCTGATCAAGCATTTTGAATATTGCACTATTCATCATGGGCGGACCACAGATGTAATACTCGATTTCTTCAGGATCGGATTGTTTGCTAAGGTAATTATCCAGTACAACCTGATGAATAAATCCGGTATATCCTTTCCAGTTATCCTCTGGTAAGGGTTCCGACAAAGCAAGGTTGAACCCAAAATTCGGGTTGTTTTTCTCGATTTGTTCAAACTCATCTTCATAAAATACTTCTCTTAGCGAACGTGCTCCATACCAGAAAGATATCTTGCGGTCGGTATGCTCGGTCAGAAACAAATGGAAAATCATTGCACGTAATGGTGCCATACCGGCACCTCCACCAATATACACCATTTCTTTCTGTGTCTTCTTGATATGAAATTCACCGTAAGGACCTGATAAAGCAACCTTATCACCTGGCTTAAGTGAAAATATATACGAAGAGCAAACGCCAGGATTTACATTCATGAATTTATTCTTGCCCCTGTCCCAAGGCGGCGTGGCAATGCGGATGTTCAGTTTCACGATGTTTCCTTCGGCAGGATGATTAGCCATGGAATAAGCCCTGAAGACAGGTTCAGGATTCTTCATTTTCAATTCCCACAAGTTTAGTTTATCCCAATCTTTGCGGTATTCATTCTCAACTTCAATATTCCTGAAGTCGACTTCACATCTGGGGACATCAATCTGAATATAACCTCCGGGCAGAAAATCGAGGATTTCACCTTCCGGCAATCTTACGACAAATTCTTTGATGAATGTGGCTACATTATGATTGGATATTACTTCACATTCCCACTTCTTAATGCCGAATACTTCCTTGGGAATGCCAATATCGAGATTTTCGCGCACCTTTACCTGGCAACCTAAACGCCAATGATCCTGTTGTTGTTTACGCGTAAAATACCCTACTTCTGTTTGCAAGATTGTTCCTCCGCCCGAAAATACCTGGCACTTGCACATGGCGCAGGTGCCCCCACCTCCACAAGCCGAAGGAAGGAATATTTTTTCATTGGCCAGCGTTGCTAGAATAGTGGAACCACTCTCAACGGAAATTTCTTTTTCACCATTGATCTTAATCTGAACCGGGCCCGAAGGAGCAAGCTTTGCTTTGGCTACCAGCAAGAGCATTACCAGCAGCATAATAACGGTTAAAAAAATGCCGGAACCTATGGCAAGCGGGCCGAATAATTGGTTGAAAAGCAATATCATATGTAATGTGGGTTTATAGGATGTTCGCTAAATTTTAATTCCCATGAAACTCATGAAAGCGATTGCCATCAGTCCTGTAAGGATAAAAGCAATACCCAGGCCCCGTAATGGAGCCGGGATATTCGAATATCTGATCTTTTCACGTATGGCGGCCAGGGACACAATAGCAAGAAACCAGCCAATACCTGAACCAAATGAATACACTGTAACCTCACTAATACTCGTATATTCGCGTTCCTGCACAAAAAGAGCAACTCCCAGAATGGCACAATTAACGGCGATTAGTGGAAGGAAAATCCCTAAAGCATTGTACAGCGAAGGGGAAAATTTCTCCACCACCATTTCTACAAGTTGCACAATCGCAGCAATTACTGCAATAAAAATAATAAAGCTAAGATAACTCAGATCGAGGGTAGCAAAATCGGCACTCACCCAGGATAATGCACCAGCCTTAAGAAGATAGGTGTCCAACAACCAGTTTACAGGTGCAGTCACGATAAGCACAAAAGTAACTGCAACGCCAAGTCCCAGTGAGGTTTTTACGGTTTTAGAAACTGCAAGGTATGAACACATCCCAAGAAAATATGCAAAAATCATATTATCGATGAAGACGGATCTTACAAACAGGTTAAAAAGATTTTCCATATTCTCTTTCTTCTATAGATGCAATGAGTTGGTTTCGCTGATTTAATTTAATTATCGATTAACCCACGGTTCTTACTTCTTTGTATCCAGATGATTATTCCGATGGTTATCAAAGCCATCGGAGGAAGTATCATGAGTCCATTATTTACATAACCTGCATCATAAAATGCTTTTGGGATAACGGTAAAACCATAAAATTTTCCAGAGCCAAAGAATTCCCTGAAAAATGCAACCATAACCAAAATAAGCCCATAACCCACTCCGTTGCCGATACCATCTACAAATGACGGCCAGGGCTTATTGGCCATAGCATAGGCCTCCAGCCTGCCCATCAGGATGCAGTTAGTGATGATTAACCCCACGAATACTGAAAGTTTCTTGCTTACATCGTAAACATATGCCTTCAGCAATTGATCAACGATAATTACAAGCGCAGCAATTACGACCAATTGCACGATTATACGGATACGCGAAGGAATGGTGTTGCGTAAGGCCGAAATGATGAGGTTGGAGAAAGCTGTAACAACTGTAACGGATAATGCCATTACCAACGCTGGCTTCATCTGAACTGTTACCGCAAGTGCCGAACAAATGCCAAGCACCTGAACGGTTATCGGGTTTTCCAGGTTTAGCGGATTTTTCAGCAGTTTAACGACTTTTGCCGAAAACATCGGGTCTTTTTCTTTCTTCTCTAACTGCTCACTACTCATAATTTGTTCGGATTTTTAAAATAATTTTCGTAGCCAACGAGGCAATCCCTGATCATCTTTTCCACGCCTTTACTTGTGATTGTCCCTCCTGAAATAGCATCAACACCGTGCATATCATCAGGTTTAGCACCGCCTTTCAGAATTCCGATCGAAGTAAAAACACCTTTATCATCAAATATCTTCTTGCCTTCAAAATGTTGCTGGAACTCACGTGTGTTTATTTCGGCGCCGAGCCCAGGCGTTTCACTTTTGTGGTCGAACATGGTACCAACAACAGTATTAAAGTCGCTTTTAAACGAAATATATCCCCATATAGCTCCCCACAATCCTTTACCCCGCAACGGAACAATATAGGCTTTTTCGCCATTGTCGAGTATTGCTATATAGATTGGAAGTTGCCGGTCTGCAGGTGGTTTCTTCAACTCCAGGGCCAGGTCTACTGTAAAAGCATCAACACCTGTTATTAAGTCACCCTTTTCATTCACAACCAGCGTTTCCTTGAGATACTTCGTGTAAAGCTCCTGAGCATTTTTGGGTGTGGTAACCAGGTTGACCGAGGCCAGGATATTCTGCATTTTTTCTATCCTGATATTTATATCCTGGAGGGGTTTCAACTGCACAGCCACAATGGTGAGGGCAATAGCCACCACAACGACCATTACTGCTGAATAGATAAATATATATTTGTTACTGTGCATGATAATAGAATAAATTATTTTACGACAACTTTGGCCCTCTTCAATCTGCGGTTAATATTGGCTTCAACAACATAATAATCGATTAGCGGGGCGAATGTATTCATAAGCAATATGGCAAGCATGGTACCTTCGGGATAAGCCGGATTGAACACCCTGATCATTATGGAGAACATGCCTATCAGGAAACCGTATATCCATTTGCCCTTGTTTGTCTGGGCTGCGGTAACAGGATCTGTAGCCATATATACAGCGCCAAAGAGGAAACTTCCCATCAGCACTTGCGTAAGCGGATCGATCTGCATATAAGAATTTAACGCAGCCAGATTAAAAATCAGGCTCATGGTAATTCCGCCAAGAAACATGGATAACATTATTCGCCAACTTCCGATTCCTGTTATCAGAAGTATGACAGCACCAATAAGAATAGCCAGTTTGGAGGTTTCGCCAATCGAGCCTGGAATAAATCCGAAAAACAGATCGTGTAAGCCAGGAACGTTTTGTCCGGCTGCTGCATGAGCTAAAGGAGTTGCTCCTGAAAATCCATCAACAATTCCTTGTCCTTTGGTTAGTCCGGCAGTCCAGATGGTATCTCCGGTTATTTGGGCAGGGTAAGCAAAGAAAATAAAAGCGCGGGCGATAAGCGCAGGATTAAAAATATTCATGCCTGTTCCGCCAAAGGCTTCCTTAGCAATGATAACAGAAAATATGGTAGCTACAGCCACCATCCAAAGCGGAATATCCACAGGCAGTAAAAGAGGTATAAGCATTCCCGATACCAGGAATCCTTCGTTCACCTCGTGCTTGCGGTATTGGGCAAAAATAAACTCCACTGCCAGTCCGGAAACATAAGCGACCGCAATAACTGGCAATACCTTCAGTAACCCGTAGAGAAAGATTTCCGGCAAAGGGCCGGTCTTTCCGAAAGCCAGGTAATGCTGGTAGCCGGCATTCCACATCCCAAACAACAGTGGAGGCATCAGAGCCAGTACCACGATGCTCATGGTTCGCTTCAGATCAATATGATCGCGGATATGAGATCCTTTAAAAGTGGTCTTGCTTGGAACAAACATAAAGGTCTCGAAGGCATTGAAGGTAGAATGGAACTTTTCTAACTTACCTCCTTCCTCAAACCGTGGTTTAATCCTATCAAGAGCGTGGCGTAATGCTTTCATTCAAAATGAATATTTATTATCGTTTAAAAGTTTATGCAGTGACGATATTATACTTTAGGGTTTAGCTCATTTCTTTCCGCATTATATCAAGACCCTTTCTGATAAGGGCTTGTATCTCGGTTTTTGAAGTATCGATGAACTCCACCAGAGCAAAATCTTCTTCGGCCACTTCATAAATGCCCAATTTTTCCATCAGGTCAATATCTTCAATGATGATGGCTTTAATAAGTTGCATTGGCAAGATGTCCATCGGGAGAACCTGTTCATATTTCCCGGTCATTACCAAAGCCCGTTCGGCGCCATGCAGATTGGTGTCAAGGCGGTATTTCTTCTGCGGAAGGAGTTTGGATAAAAAAGTATTTGAAAAACTGAACTTGTCAGCTCCGGGAGTAGCCCACCCGAAAAATTCGTAATAATCACCTTCCGGTATTACAGTACACTGGTCGTCGTAAAATCCGAGATATCCATCATTCCTTATTTTAGTGCCGGTGAGCACGTTACCGCTGATATACCTGAGATTTCCCACTTTTATATTGCCTTCGAGCAAAGGTGCGATTGCTGCTCCCCGCTTTACCTGATAATACTGCGGATTTAGAATTTCGGAACCAGTAAGCGCTATAGTAATCGATGCGTCAAATTTACCCAGGAGAAATAACTTTCCAATGGTGATCACATCTTGCGGATAAAGATACCAGATAACATCACCTTTATTAATCGGTTGTAATTTGTTTATCTGCACACCAACATTACCGGCAGGGTGAGGACCCTTAAAGTAATTAATCTCAACACCCTCACATTTTTCGAGAGTTGAAGCTATTGGCTTTCCAGCCGGAAGATTCAGATAAATAAATCCTTCAGTAAGTTTTCGCAGCGCATGTATACCTGTCTGAAAAAATTCATCCTGTCCTTCAATAACAAATTTATACTCAGGAGCAAGAGGTGCTGAATTGAAACCAGAAATAAAAATAGCCTTAGGTTTACCGGCAGGATTTGCAATAACGGAATACGGGCGTTGCCTGAGCAGCGGCCAGGCTCCACAACTGAGAAGCTTCCCGATGATGGTTTCGCGATCCAGTTTTTCCGGGTTTGCCACTCCAAAATCAATAAATTCGGTTTCACTGTGGGCTCTAATACGAATTTCTTCCAACACACGTTTGTCACCACGCTTCACTTCAATAATAACACCGCTTACGGGCGAAGTAAACAAGACATTTTCGTTGTTTTTGTCGCAGAAAAGCGGAGTGCCGGCTTTAACCATATCGCCTTCCTTTATGAACATGCGGGGGAATACACCAATAAAATCGGTTGGCTTGATAGCGTAATTGTCCACTCTTACAGGTGATATCTTTTGCCCGGCCTCTCCCATCAAGCTGATATTGAGTCCGCATTTTATTTGAATCGTCTTAGGCATAGAGCTTTAGAGCATTAAAGAATCTGGTGCAAATCGTTTGCAAATATAGATAATTTTCGATGTATCTATTAAGAATTGTTCTAATTTATTTTTCAAACCATTGGTAACATAGCGATTTGTAACAAAAGATATTAATACCAGTATCCGGACGATTCGAATCCTTCTTTAACGGATAAAATACAAAATACTGATTGCGGAGAGTTTAATAACTAATTTTATCCGAAAATTAATTGCAATATTCCCACTATGATTAATCGCTTATTCATTTCTACATTGATAGTCTTCTTTGCCGTTGACCTTCTTTTTCCCTATGCCGCTGTTGCCTGCTTCCCCAATATGCCTCCTGACTCAACCGATTATTACACAAAGAGTTACTTACGCAATGAGGATCATATTTATCAACCTTTGATAAGGACTGTATTGCTTCACCGGGTTGGTTGGGAAATGACCGATCCTATAATTCATCTCAATAGCGCGGAAAAGCTTCTGCTTTCGTTCGACGATTTGCAAGCTGATGTTAAGGTCTATAATTATACTGTGGTGCATTGCAATGCCGACTGGACAAGTACAGATATCTGGCCCAATGAGTATATTGAGGGATTTACCGACGAAGTAATCGACAATTACCACTTTTCCTTTAACACGAGGCAACACTTCACACACTATGAGCTATTATTCCCTAATGATAAGTTCAGGATTACGTTATCCGGGAACTATTTGCTGAAAATATACCGCGACCTGGATGAACAAAACCTGGCTTTCACATGCAGGTTCATGGTGCTGGATCCAAATGTTACGCTAAACGCCAGAATAAGCAATACTTCAATCATTGATGAACAGGATTACAGACAAGATGTAAGCTTTAGTATTTTAACAAACCAATATCCGATAGCTGAGCCATTCCGTGATCTTCAGGTTGTAGTCCGGCAAAATGGCAGATGGGATAATGCGCTTACCAATCTGAAACCTTATCTTGTTAAAGGTGATGAACTTGATTATAACTTTACGGATGGCAGCAATTCCTTTGAAGGAGGTAACGAATTCCGGAATTTCAGCATTAAAAGCCTGCGTAACCTTTCGGAGCATGTACGTGAGATAATTGCTACTGACTCAGGCTACCATATAACCCTCTGGCCCGATGCCCGAAGGACATTCAAAGTTTACCTTTCAGACAAGGATATTGATGGCCGTTTTTTAATCAAGTCTGAGGATGAAACCGATTCAAAATTGGAAGCTGACTATGCTTATGTTCACTTTTACCTTCCATACGCATCTCCACTGGCAGAAGGAAGTTTGTATATTACCGGGCAAATTTCGGGATGGCAATTCAACGAAGATTCGCGCATGAACTTTAATTTCAAGGCAAAACGATATGAAGCAACGCTATATCTGAAGCAGGGTTATTACAATTACCTATACCTCTATCTGCCAAATAGAAGCACAATCGCCGAATGTGCACTTATAGAAGGAAATCATTCCGAAACAGAAAACAGTTATACGATTTATGTGTATCACCGTGCCAAAGGAACCCTTTACGACCAATTAATCGCTGTAAAGTCGGTGAGCAGGTAAAATAGATTTGGAAACTTATTCGTATCGCAAGGACTCTATCGGATCCAGATTCGATGCTTTAAGGGCAGGGAGAATTCCGGATAAAAGCGCTACAATAAAGCATAAACTTACTCCTGATATAATCCACAGCCATGGAATTATAAACTTACTGCCAATAACCATGGCCAACCCGTTTCCAATAGCTATTCCCAGGATAATACCCAGCAATCCTCCCAACTGAGCAATTACAATCGACTCTACAAGAAACTGGTTTCTGATTGTACGCCTGGTAGCGCCCACAGCTTTGCGGATGCCAATTTCACGGGTTCGCTCCGATACCGAAACTAACATTATATTCATCAGCCCAATAGCCGCTCCCAATAAAGTGATGGCACCTATAATAATTGCAGCAATACGCAGGTACTTTAGTTGATCGAAAAGCATATTTGCCAGGTTATCACTCTTCGTAATATCAAAGCTATCTTCTTCATTAACAGCAACTTTGCGTATTATACGAAACAATCCGGTTGCTTCGCCTACAGCCGGTTCGAGTGATTGTGCATCAGATGTCATGACACTTATGGAATACGACATATTGGGGTTAGCAAAAGCCTGCCGCACATTATTGAGCGGTAACAAGCATAAGTTATCGCTATTCATTCCGAGACTTGACCCTTTCTCTTTGAGCACTCCTATAACTTTATACTTTCCAGGGCCAATGGCAATTAATTGGTTTAAGGGATTTTCGTTGTGTTTGAATACTTTTTTAACCACATCAGTACCAATAACTGCTACATGGGAACCATAGAAAACTTCGTTGGGCGAAAAATTACGTCCTGTGCCAATTTCATAACCCGACGTGCTGATATATTGTTCGTCAGTACCCATTACCGGCACATTGGGATTCGTTTTTTCTGAATTAAACTTTATAGTGGAAGTCTGTGTTGCATAAACGAAGATAGAAGTGAAAGCCGGAAAAGAAAACACTTTTTTAAAATCCATGGCCTCCTGGTATGTAATCAGCCGGAAATTCTTTGCCTTGCTGCGATGGTTGCCTATATGCACGCGCATCCCTCTGTTGCGGATTGTAAATGTGTTAGCACCCATCATGGCAAAATTCTCGTTCAGAGAATACTTTATAGCATCGATAGATGTAAGAATGCCTACAAGGGCCATTATACCAAAAGATATGATTAGCACGGTAAGCACTGTGCGCAGGAGATGACTGCGAATTGAGTTAATGGAAATACGTATGTTTTCGGTTACAAGTTTGTTCATTATCACAATGCTTTTATTAAAGCAAATGTACAAATAAAGGTTGTATCATATTACGACCTCAGTATGACGAAAAAGTTATAACAGGTTCAGGAATCGAAAAGATTAAAAAATAGTCATGACCGACGACATCAGAAATGACCACACCATAACAGAAAGTGAAAGATAAGCAAGAAGATTTTTTTGTCTGGGGAAATACTTTATTGCCAGGAAAGTGCCCAGCGGAATAGAAAGCAGAACAGGCGTAAGAATAATAATACCTAACAAACCATAGCGCCTCCGAATCCTTACAAGTGATTTGTTGCGATACGTAAATATGCGCTTTTCTGGTTTTGGAAAGAGATTTCGTTGCTGCGCATATGTGGTGATATGATGGATAAGCCGTAATACAGTTGCTGCAAGGAAACGTTGATACACCACTATGATTCCCTTACTGAGGTAAAAGAAAAATAGCACGCCGGCTAATCCGCCAATTGTAGTGGTAATCCAGGTTTGGAGAAATGATAGGCCTATCTCGAAAGATAAAGCAGGAGCAATAAGAAATTTAATACTACTGATAGCCATTATCAATAGATATTTTAATAAAGTGGAGGCAGCGATCTGAAAAACCATAATTAAAACCCCAATAAAATAAACTTAAATCTAGACTTATTGATCAACTTTAAGAGAAAAAGTAATTCTATAATAATAATTTGTCGGAATTTGTCTCTCCGGTAAAAAATAAATTTAATGGATGTATAAGATAGTGCAAAAATAGTGCCAGTACTTCAGGAAAGAAGGGTTATATCTTTTTACCATAAGCCAGATCTCCGGCATCACCCAATCCCGGAACAATGAAGGCCTGTGCGGTAAGTTCATCATCTATGGCGCCGACCCACAATGTGACATCCGAACTTGAAAAGTGTTTCTTCATATATTCAACACCTTCAGCACTGGCCAGAATACTTACGATATGTGTGTGCGAAGGCTTTGCTCTGGCTATTAATTCTTTGTAAGCCAGCGAAATAGAAAGTCCGGTTGCCAACATAGGATCAGAAAGTATAAGCACCCTATCGGTAAGGTCTGGAGCCGAAATGTATTCTATCTTAATCGTGAACTCACCATTTTTACGATGTTTGCGATAAGCAGAAACAAAAGCGTTTTCCGATTTATCAAAAATATTCAATAACCCTTGATGGAATGGCAGACCAGCTCGCAAAATTGTTCCTAAAACTGGACTTTGCCTGAGTAATGGAATAGTTGCAGCACCAAGTGATGTGATCACCTCCTGTTCTTCATAAGCAAGTTTGCGACTTATTTCATATGCAAATATTTCGCCACAGCGCTCGAGGTTACGACGAAAACGCATACTGTCTTTCTGAATTTCAACACTGCGTAATTCTGCGATAAACTGGTTTAATACAGAAAGTTGGCTACCCAGGTTTATGATCATTGGTTAAAAATATTTTTATGTTATGTTGTTGTATTTCACAGAAAACAGGCAAAAAGAAAAGTTTTGTTTAATCAGGTGAATATTACTGAACTGAACGTGATAATCCGCAGTCTCCCTTGTTTTCAGGATTAAAATACACTGTCAAAAATATCATAATTGTTTATTGGCAAAGTTAATAAATTCCCGGAATTATTTAACCTTTTATCTTTTGTCTTTATTGAGGTTTATACTATTACGCTATAAATAACAGACGAAGATATTAAAAGGTCAGGATGCAGATCTTCCCTTTGAGCGTCGTAAGATTCTTAAAGCAATATCCACCACCCGGGGTAATTTTGAGATTATTACACGCGGATATGTTAGCGCTGTGGCTCCAAAACTTTTGTAGAAACGGGCAAGATCTGGAACGTTCGAGCCTTCAAAGTCAAGCGTTAACCGGATACCGGCATTTTGCCTGATAAATTGATCGATAATAAGCGACATCGCGCCATTTGCGCGGGCCTCGGCATTTACTGCCGAAAAAAGAAAAATAGCTTTTTCATGGCTTCGAACAAAGATAGCCCCTGCGCAAAGTTCGTTGTGATCGCTATATGCCCCGATCACTTCAGCAATGCCCCGATGGATGCAAGCATAGATAAGCCGAAGCAGAATTGTATATTCATCGTCGGTAAGGTGTGCTAATTGTTTCCCCCTATTTTGCCTGAAAAGCCTTACCATCTCGTCCGGAGTAAGCGATGAAGACAATGAGATGTCCGATTGCAGAGCCCGCTTGAGGTTACGACGTGTATTCAGTGAATATTTCTGAACCAAATCCGGATAAGGGAAAATAAGGTCGAGCTCGTGATTGAGTTGAGGAATTAGTTTGCAGTGAAGATCACCTGATTTGTTGAGCGTATTCAGGTTGATATCTACGTATCTGAACCGCTTTGGCAGACAATCGATAAATTCTCTGACTACTGCTGAGGTCAGGTGTTTGCAAGAGAATACACCCAGCTGCTGCGTAAAGAATGGTTGATAAATATATTCAATGAAAAATTTCCGGCCTGATGGCAATGGAAATACAGCGACATAATCGTCTTCTATTAAAGCATTCCATTCCCTGCAAACAATATCCAGATACCACGAATAGCCATAGACTTTGCCATTGATTGCTTTTTCAATGCAATCGTCCCACAGGGATTTATCAATATCAGCATATTTAACAAACCTAATCAAGCCTATCAGATTTAATAACTATTAGATTATCCTGAAGTAGCATTTTTAAGTAATTCCTCATACACGGTCACCCAGCCTTTAAATAGTCCTTCATTACTCAGGGTTTGATTATGCCATAGGCTTATAAATGTTCCTCCGAGAGATTTTACTTCACACAACATTGGATCGATATGGGGGTAAGCATGTTCCGGTTTAATTCCAAAATAATCAATAAAAGTCCCTTCCATTATGGCAAACGGATGAATGCGCAATTTGGTTTCAGTATCCAGGTCCAGATCATAAAAGTTGAATGTATCGCAGATGCTGGCCCTAAAGCCTGGTTGAGATGCATACCCCATTGAATAATCGTCAGTTATATCCAGGTTGATGAGGTTGCGATAGGTTGCAGGCAATTCAAGTTTAAGAAAATGCTGTCGGCTGCAGGTGATATCGCGTCGCAGAACTTTGGATAATCTGGCAATTTCTGTTGCGAGTTTTACCGGATTTTTATTGGAGCCATATGAAGGATGAATCCCAACTTCTGCATGGTCGGCAATTGCCTTGATAAGGGCTTGAAAATTGCGGTCATTTACGGGCATGTTTTTATCATTAAGCCCATAATCGGCAAAAAGGATGAAATAAACAGGATGAAGATCATATTGCTTCTGCCATATAAACTGTAATGCAAATGTATCAAAGGGATCGCTTTCGAGATTCAGTAACACCCGCAGCCGCTGTTTCAGTTCCTTATAATTACCTGCCAGTATGGCCTTGAGGAAACCACCTAAAGTGCGTGTTAGTCCCTTATGGCTGAATGCATAAGCCGCATCAATATCGTATGTAGGCTGGAAACGGAAAGTGCGTTTGCGAAAAACAATTGAAGGAAACCTGGCAGCGAGTATTTCCCTTAAAGCCACTGCCCAGATGGTCACAAGAGGCCTCTGCAAAAATCCCTGCTTAAATGCTTCACTCTCCTCAGCGGGAAACCGGCCATGAATATCACGGATATGTGGAAGATATTCTTCATAGCGCGATACGAGGAAGAATGAAGCTGAAAATATATCGAATGGGAATAAAGATGTTGTATCATAAACTGGAAAAAATGCCTTTGAATCTCCGAAATCGAAGTGATGCATCTCCCTTCCTGAAATACCTGTTTCGAAAAGAAGGCCAGATGAAGCAATATAAAGGTCGCCAGCCGCCAGGCATTTCCCATAGCATAATTTTGGCCCCTCACAATCAAGGTATTCATCCTCACGTGAAGTAAAAGCCAGTTCAATACCAAGCAAATCTCTGATTATCAAGCCAGTGATGTACAATAGCCTATTCGTAATCCGTGGTGTGTAGATCAGTAACATACGTAAGTGATGATCATCAAACAAACATACACAAAAACTCGGTCAATATGGAAATCAATAGAAAATCATTCCAGAAAGCAATAGAAAGTGAACTGAGCAGAGAAATGTCCGAAATCGCAAATAGGTTGCGGTAGATAATTATTTTTGCTAAATGGCCATGTTGCTTCTGTCAGGCTTCTCAAATTTGCCGAAAAGTTTGTATTTTTGGCCTCAGACAGACGGATAACAGCATGGAAAATTTTATTGTTTCGGCACGCAAATACAGGCCTTCAACTTTTAACACTGTAGTTGGGCAGATGTCGATTACTACAACGCTTAAAAACGCCATTCGGAATAACCAGTTGGCTCAGGCATTTCTTTTTTGCGGGCCACGTGGCATTGGAAAGACCACATGCGCGCGCATACTGGCCAAAACCATCAATTGCGATAAGCCAACCGTGGATATGGAAGCCTGCAATGTCTGTCCTTCCTGCATTTCGTTCAACGAATCATCTTCCTTTAATATCCACGAACTCGATGCAGCCTCCAACAATTCGGTGGATGGTATCCGTGGACTTATTGAGCAAGTGCGCATACCGCCACAATCAGGACGCTACAAAGTATATATCATTGATGAGGTGCACATGCTCAGCAATGCGGCCTTTAATGCATTTCTCAAAACACTGGAAGAGCCACCGGCTTATGCCAAATTTATTCTTGCAACTACAGATAAACACAAGATTATACCTACAATCCTTTCGCGATGCCAGATTTTCGATTTTAAACGCATCGGTATAGATGATATTGCCAAACATCTTGCGTTTGTTGCCAGGAGCGAAAACGTGAATGCAGAGGAGACAGCCTTGCATACGATTGCGCAAAAAGCTGATGGCGCGCTCCGCGATGCCCTTTCAATCTTCGACCAAATTGTTAGTTTTGGCGGTACCGAACTGACTTACGAGAAAGTAATCGAGAACCTGAATGTTCTTGACTATGATTATTATTTCCAAATCACGCAATATTTGCTTTCCGGCGACCTATCCAGCACGCTTATCGCAATTAATGAGATTATCGAAAACGGATTTGATGGTCAGCACTTCTTACTTGGTTTGGGTGAGCATCTTCGCAACCTGCTCATGTGTAAAGATTCAGCTACAGTGAAATTGATTGAAACAAGTGATGCTATCCGTCAGCGCTATATCAAATCGGCTAACGAATGCTCCGTACCTTTTCTGCTGTATGCACTTGACCTCTCGAACAAATGTGATCTCAGTTACAAGATATCGAACAACAAGCGGCTGCATGTAGAATTAGCCCTGATGCAAATGTGCGAATTACCTAACAAGCCCGCAGAATCAGATAAAAAGAAACCTCCGCCTATTGATCCGGCACCAGTTTCTGCAGTGCCTCATAAAGCTCCGGCACCCTTTCAAACGCATGAGCAACAGCAATCTCCTTCGCCATCACAAGAATCAGTTTCGGTTAAGCCGCCGTCACCTGAGCCTGAACCGCCAAAAGGCATGGAACAGCCGCATCCGCAACAGGCTGAAGATCAAGCGAGAACTTATCAAGATCAGATAAATACTGATCTTACCAAACTTTTTACACAAATTCCACCGATTCAAAATATCCCTGCTTCAATGCCTCCTGGTAATTTCTCTATCAAAGGAATCGGGCATTACACTGATGCACCGGGTGCAGAGGAAAGTGAGAGTATATCGGCCGCAGCCGAACCTCTGAACACGCCATTTACAGCACACGAGCTGACCCAGGCATGGCTTGCTTATGCCAATCAGTTCATTACAAAATCACCCAACTATTATTCCACACTCACCAAGCGCATTCCCGAACTAAATCCTGATTTTTCGATCAACCTGAAAGTTGATAACAAAGTTCAGGAAGATGAGTTGTTGAGCAAGCGTAATGATCTGTTGAGTTTTTTATCGAACAAGTTGCAAAATAATAGTATCAGGCTCGAAATCTCAGTAACGATAACAGAAGACGCCCGGAGACCTTATACTGACCAGGATAAATTTGCTACACTTGCTGCTAAAAATCCAGCTTTGATACACCTGCGCAAGGAACTCGATCTGGAACTCGATTTGTAATCCCGAAAATGACGTTCCTGTTTCGGCCTGTGTCGGAGGCTCGATATTGAACACAGCTATTTCGTTTTCCACTTTATTCGTAGTTTCAAATTATTAGGAATTTGATGATGATACATTTACTGGCTAAATTAATTTATGCAATTGCCGGATGGAAAGTAAAAGGAGCTTTCCCTGAAGATATAAAGCGTTGCATCGTTCTCATGGCACCCCATACCAGCAATTGGGATTTCGTAATCGGATTCCTGGGTTATGCTATTCTGAAAATAAAAGTCCATTTCCTGATTAAGAAGGAAGCTTTCGCTTTTCCTTTAAATATACTTGTAAAGGCAATGGGCGGAATAGCCGTAGACCGACGGCATGCCGGCAATGTGGTTACCAGTGTGGCACATGAGTTCCATGACAGAGAACATTTTGTAATTACAATAGCACCCGAAGGTACTCGCAGCCTGAACCATCACTGGAAACGTGGATTTTATCATATAGCCTTACTCGCTAAGATTCCAATCATATTAGGCTACCTGGATTATAACCTGAAAGAAGCCGGGGTGGGAGATATTGTTGTGCCTACCGGCAATTATGAATCCGACCTTGCTTTGATTGAAGCCTTTTATTATGATAAAGCTGCACGCTTTCCCGAAAAATTTAACCTATCACCTGCCAACAGAAAAAACATTAATAAATAGTACTTGTTAGTAACTCACAATTACAAAATAATAATTATCTAAACCAGATTATGATGATTGAACAGGAAAAACACATTGCACTCATCGGACTTGGTTATGTCGGCCTTCCGTTAGCTGTTGAATTTGGAAAAAAATTTAAGGTTACAGGCTTCGATATAAACGAACCGCGCATTGCAGAACTCAGAACAGGTTACGATCGCACGCTCGAAACATCTGAAGAGGATATGGCTGCAGCACACCATCTCGTTTATACCAGCAAAGCAGATGACCTGAAAGTATGTAATTACTTCATCATTACAGTTCCTACGCCCATCGACAAATATAAACGCCCTGATCTTACACCGCTGATCAAGGCTTCGGAAACGGTAGGAAAAGTGATGCGTAAAGGAGCTATTGTTATATACGAATCCACGGTATATCCCGGAGCTACAGAAGAGGAATGTGTGCCTGTACTCGAAAAGTTCAGTGGTATGAAATTCAATGTCGATTTCTTTTGCGGCTATTCTCCTGAGCGTATTAACCCTGGCGACAAAGTGCATACGGTAACCAAAATCAAAAAAGTGACTGCCGGCTCCACACCCGAAATCGGGAAAAAAGTTGATGATCTGTACAAAAGCATCATCACGGCAGGGACGCATCTGGCTTCGAGTATAAAAGTGGCCGAAGCAGCCAAGGTTATTGAAAATTCCCAAAGAGATATCAACATAGCTTTTGTAAATGAATTAGCGCTGATTTTTAACAGAATAGGCATAGATACACAGGAAGTGCTGGAAGCTGCAGGCACAAAATGGAATTTCCTGAGGTTTTTTCCGGGACTTGTAGGCGGGCATTGTATTGGCGTAGATCCTTATTATCTCACCCATAAAGCCCAATCTTTGGGTTACAATCCTGAAATTATCCTGGCTGGCCGACGGCTTAACGATAACATGGGTATTTACGCTGCCAATCGTGTTATCAAGCTTATGATACATAAAGGACATACCATTTCGGGTAGCCGGGTGCTTGTATTGGGGATCACATTCAAAGAAAACTGTCCTGATATCCGCAACTCACGCGTGATAGATGTTATAAGAGAACTTGCGGATTTCGAATGTAATGTAGATGTGTACGACCCATGGGCCGATGCAGGTGAAGTGAGACACGAGTATGGTGTTGATCTTATTTCTTCACTCGAAGGGAAATCTGATTATGCTGCAATTATTTTCGCAGTAGCACACAACGATTTTTTGAACCTGGATCTGAAGCCTCTGAAAAATGCTGATTCTGTAGTTTTCGATATCAAAGGATTTGTTGATAAAGCCCTGATTGATGAAAGGCTCTAAGTTCAAAGCCTTTTAAGTTTACTTCCTAACTTTCTAACGCCTATT
>Ga0315290_10000219_pt1 | contig 35460 bp, 24 predicted proteins | sample YL17G12_0_MG_FD_203627 | JGI IMG/M metagenome (GOLD analysis project Ga0315290, IMG submission 203627) | Sediment microbial communities from Yellowstone Lake, YNP, Wyoming, USA - YL17G12_0 | ecosystem: Environmental > Aquatic > Freshwater > Lake > Sediment | place: USA: Wyoming | collected... | reverse complement strand
TACACAGGGTGATACACAGGGTGATACACAGGGTGATACACAGGGTGATACACAGGGTGTTAAAAAATCAGTGGAATTTAGTAAAAGTCCGATTGTAAAAGAATCTACTGCAAGTCAAGTTTTTAATAATATAACAGATTTCATATTTAATTAAAAAGTGAAAAAATAATAAAGATAATTAAAAATAATGAATAGAGAAATACCAGAAGGATCGTATTTATCAAAAAATGGTTACGTGATAAAAAAATCTAGTATTTCAGAAGATGAACTACTATTTTTAAAAACAGAATTACGAGCAAAACCACTTCAAGATGAAAAATACGGTAAATCTTATGGACCAGATCCGACATATCCAATTTATACTGAAACAAAAAATAAAATCTATATTCCTAAAATGTATGGAATAAAACGATACGGTAATCCTAAAAGATATTTACCAAATTATCGTGGAGAAATGTGGAAAACAAATCTAGAATTTAATGGAACATTATATGATAATCAAATCGAACCTGTAAATGCGTTATTATCCGCGTGTCATAATGTTGGTGGAGGTATTTTAAACTGCAGTACAGGATTAGGTAAATGTCATAAAATCGATACAGAAATATTGATGTTTAGTGGTAAAATAAAACTTGTACAAGATATTGTAGTTGGTGATTTATTAATGGGAGATGATAGTACACCAAGGAAAGTCTTATCATTAGCAAGAGGAAAAGATATTATGTATGATATTATTCCAACAAAAGGAGAAAAATATACTGTAAATCAAGAACATATACTTTGTTTAAGAGTATCTAGTAATCCAAATATATCAAAATCAAATATAAATAAATCATGGCAAGTTCGGTGGTTTGAAAATTTTAGTTTTAAATGTAAACGTTTTAAAATAAATGATAAACTTGGAGCCATAGAATTTATGAAAACCATTAAGCAACAAGAAATTGTGGAAATTGCCGTTAAGGATTATGTTAAATTACCAAAAAGTATTAAACATATATTAAAAGGATATAAAATTGCAATAGATTTTGATGAAAAACCATTAAATTTTGATCCATACATAATAGGATTATGGTTAGGAGATGGGACTTCTACGTGTAGTCAAATTACTAACCAAGATTCTACTATTTTGCATTATTTAAAATCCCAATTACCAAAATTTAGTTGTTATTTACAATTTAACAATGGTTATATCGGAGATGGTTCTGGTAAATATAATTCAAATAATTTTTTAAATGAACTTAAAATACAAAATTTAATAGGTGATAAACATATACCTGATATTTACAAATACAATTCTAGAGAAAATCGGTTAAAATTATTAGCTGGGTTACTAGATAGCGATGGATCTTTAGTAGATGATAAATGCACATTCGATTTTAGTCAAAAATCTGAAAAATTAATTGACGATACTATTTATTTAGCTAGAAGTCTTGGATTTGCTTGTTATAAAAGTAAACAAGTAAAGGGATGTTGGTATAAAAATGCATATAAAAAAAATTATTATTATAGAATATGTATTTCTGGAAATACATCGGAAATCCCTACACTTTGTCCAAGAAAAAGAGCAAATCAAAGACGTCAAATTAAAAATGTATTAAATACTGGTATAAAAGTAAAACAATTAGATATAGATAATTATTATGGATTTGAGATTGATGGTAATCATAGATATGTCCTTGGTGATTTTACAGTAACACATAACACATTTATGACCATAAATGTAATTTCTAAACTAAAAATAAAAACAATTGTAATTGTTAATAAAATTTCCTTAATGCATCAATGGCATTCGGAATTAAAACGTTTTATACCAGGTATTGAAGTTGGATTTATACAAGGTCAAAAAAATATAGACGTTGAAGATAAACATGTAGTCATTGCAATGTTGCAAAGTTTATCTAGAGTAGATTATCCAGATTCTTTGTTTAATGACATAGGTCTTACTGTAACTGACGAATGTTTTCCATATGACACTCGTATAATAACATATGATGGTAATATAAATATAGGACACTTGTATTATATGAAAACAAGATGTGAAAAATTACCCATGGTAAAAACTTTTAATGAAATTACAAAACAATTTGAATATAAGAAAATTATAAATGTATTTAGAAAACAAAATGATACTTTAGTTGAAATACATTGTAGTAAAATGAAAATTAAATCTACTGAAAATCATAAATATCTTACATACAATGGATGGAAAGAAGCGAACGAGTTAACTATAAAAGATTTTATTATTAGTAGTTATGATAAAAATACAATACATTCTGTATGTCCAGCACTAAATGATGACCAATATCAGATTGTATTAGGAAGTTTTCTAGGAGATGGTCATATACGATTATTAAAAAATGGAAGATATAGATTAAGCATGACGCACAGTAAAAAACAATATGATTATTGCAAATGGAAAGCTAATATGTTTAATGTAAATGATATTAGATATATAGAAAAAAATGGTTATTCTCAAAAAGAAGCATGTCAATTTTCTACTAAAACATTTTATCTATTTAATAGTTTACCCACTACAAAAACAGATGTACCACAATGGATTTTAAACGATTTAGATGAAAGGGGTTTAGCTATATGGTTTATGGATGATGGTAGTATGAATACAAAAAGTTTGTATTCAACTATAAGTACAGATAGTTTTAACGAAGACTCACAGAAAAGAATAGTATTAAAATTGAAATCGATGAATATAGATTGTAAATATGTAAAATATAAAAAATCATATTATCATATTATTATAAATGAAAGCGGAACAAAACAATTAATTAGAATAATAAGTAAATATATGCATAATAGTATGTTATACAAATTATTACCACAAAAATATAAGAATTATATTCAAGATATGTCTATAAAAACATTAGATAAAAATACTATTTTTTATTCAAAGCAAAATATCAAAACGGAATTTTTAAATGAAAATCAAATTTATAAAATATATAAAAACAATGATAAAAATGAAATATATTATACAAAGTATTTATATTGTGAAAAATGTAATAACGTGACATTTCATTGTAAAAATGAAATATATTGGAGATGTAAGCATACATTTAAAGATATATTACACAATCTACCTATTATTTTTGGAGACTATAATTGGAATAATAAATTTTTAGATTATGGTTATTCAAAAATAACAAAAATCACTAAAAATATAAAGAATTTTAATAAATCTAAACTTAAAAAAAACTATGTATTTGATTTAGAAATTGAAGATAATCATAATTATATTGTAAAAAAATATAAAGACAAAGTTGAAAATGGTTTTGTTGTCCATAATTGTCACAATACACCAAGTCGTGGATTTTCTAAAGTATTAGGAAAATTATCAAGTCAGTATACAATAGGTTTATCAGCAACACCTAAAAGAAGCGATGGTTGCGAATATGTATTCAAATATCATATCGGTGAGATAATTTATCAATCACAAGTCAAAAGAAATGGACTAAAACCTATATTAAATATGATAACAATCAATAGTTCAGAATATAAAGAAATAATGTCACAAAATAAAAGCACTGGACAATCTCAAATTCAATTTACAAGTATGCTTACAGATTTAATACAAATGCCTAAACGAAATCGTTTAATTTTAGAAATTGTAAAGGATTTAGTAATTAGAGAAGGTCGGAAAATATTGGTATTAAGTGATCGTAGAGAACATTTAAAATCATTAAAGTGTTTATTAGATAAAGATTTACAATCTAATTTTACATATGGTCTATTTTTAGGTCAAATGAAACAATCTGATTTAGAACGTTCTAGGGCTAGTCAAGTTATTTTAGCTACATTTAGTGCATTTGGAGAAGGAGTATCGGAAAAAGATTTAGATACATTAATATTAACAACACCTAAAAAATTTATAGGACATTTAAAAAATTCTGTTAAAAATGAAAATGGTAAATTAGAACAAATCGTTGGACGTATTTTTAGAAAGGATCATACAGAAAAACATCCAATGATTATAGATTTACATGATAATTTTTCTATATATAAAATACAATCTACTCAAAGACGTATTTTTTATAAAGGCCACTTTACAACATCTATATTAGAAAACAATAAGGTCGATTTAGACGATTATGATATAATAGATATTAATTCATCATGTATACAACGTACAAAAAAAACAGAAATAAGAAAAGACGAACAACAAGATCTCAATTTAAATCATTGTATAATAAAAGATTAAAAATTTTGTAAAATTTATATTGTATAAAATATAAATTTTTCAAATTAATTTACTATGTGTATTTAAGCACTAAATTCTTGATAAGACTCGAAACCATATTGAATACCTGACTGAGGAGATACTTTTGTCATATCATATCTTCTCATTGGGTAACATCCTGCTTCTGGTACCTGAGGAGAAGCAGTTGTAGTAGGTGCTGGTTCAGGAACAGCCATTTTCTGAGCAACAGGTGCGGGGGTAGGTGCTGGTGCAGAAGCTGGTGCAGAAGCTGGTGCAGAAGCTGGTGCAAAAGCTATAGATGGTTCTTGAGGAGCAGCTGTAATAGATTGAACTGCTAGATCAACTGCTCGTTGAACTTCAGGTGTAGGAGCAGGAGTAGGTGTAACAGCTTGTTCAGCCAAAACTTGAATAGCCTGCAAACCAATAGTGGTAGTTACAGCAGCTGCAGCAACTTCTGCTACAGGAATCACTTGTTCAGCAGGAACAGCAGTAGTACTTACTGCTGCATTAGCTAATGCTACAACTGCTTCGATTGCCGCAGTTGTTTTAGGAGGCATCGTAGTTGTTTCTGGTCCCATCGTAGTTGTTTCTGGTCCCATCGTAGTTGTTTCTTCTTCTAAAAGTTGAATGTCTCCCTCCATAAACTCCCAAAGTGGTTTTTGATTAACATAATTAATAGAAACCATAAAAGCAATTGTAATCAAGATAGATGTAGATGGGCTAAACTGAGCAGTCCAAAGAATTAAAGAAAATACAAACAATTTAAAATATTGATTTTCAAACAATGCAAGTACAGCATCTGGCAATTTAGGCGCAATTCTAGCGGCGTAAAGCATAAGAAGCAAATGAATAGCACCACGTATTAAAGTAGGTTCTTTAATAAGAGCAGACAATATACTATTAACACCATTATCTAATTTTTTAATAACTTCCATTATTTATTATAGTATATTAAAATAAAAAAATTTAAATAAATTTGAATAAATTTGAATAATAATAATAATGTAAATGCAAACATTAACGGGCATCGATAAATATATTCCTATACATCCAAATAGAAAACATATTTATGAAAAATTTTATAATTTACTATACAATCACGTTACTACCAAAGATGTAGAACACATAAAAAAAATGTCAATCAATATTGAAAGAGGAGTCTTTAATCACGCGCTAAAATTATATAATAAAGTAACACAAAACGACACTTGGAATAATCTTTTTAAATCTATCTATATTAACAAATGTATGATTATATACGATAACTTGAATCCAAACGGTAAAATAGGTAATACACAATTATTATCTAGATTTTTACAAAAAGAATTTGACGAATTCGAATTATGTTCTTTATCTCCTAAAGAATTATTTCCTGAAAAATGGAATGAAATATTTGAGTATGTACTGAATTCTAAAGATTATGATCCTATTTATATACCGCTACCAAAATTAGAAGATAGACCAGATGGAGCGTTCAAATGTAAATGCGGATCCTTTAAAACAGAATATACAGAAGTTCAAACTAGAAGTGCTGACGAACCTACAACTAAAAAAGTATACTGTTGGAAATGTGGTAATAGATGGAAATTTTGCTAAGTAAAATTACATATATATAGTAATATTATATATATATAACAATGCAAACCTGAAATTAATTGTATCTCAATTCGTCATTTTTTAATATTAAATATTTAATATCCAAATTTTCATCATTAATCATCTTGTAATAATTTTCAAAAGTTGAAACTTGTTCTTTACATATATATTTAATGAAAATCTTGTAAAAATTTTTTTGAATAGTTTTTAATCCGTATAACTTGTGAATTAATATTTTATTTGAAGTCAACAAGTCATATGTAGTAACAGCATTCTTATCATCATCCTTGGCAATTATTATTAATAATACATCATTATTTATCAAGTACTCAAACTCTTTAGCATCAATAGTAGATAATAATTCATTATCTATAATATGAATCGATCTTAATTCATTCAAATCCTTAACTTTTACTTTATCCAATTTATTTTTAACATGGATATCAGTAAAATACAAATGAGGATTATTTAATAAAATTTGTTTATAACTCGACTTGTGTTCATCAGTACTAGTAATATATACATTACTATCAAATATTTCATCCACGTGTTTCATTATACTTAATTTATGCAAAATTTCACTTAAAATTAAAATACTATTTTCAAAATCCTTATTAATAATCATCATATTTCTTTTATAAAAATCACTTGGCTTTAAAATATACTTTCTTAATTCCAGGATTTCATCACTCGTATTCGAACTTAAATTACTATAAATCGACCCTTTCCCTTCTTTTACCGTCGCTTCCTCTTCAGTTGCTTCCTTTACCGTCGCTTCCTCTTCAGTTGCTTCCTTTACAGTCGCTTCCTCTTCAGTCGCTTCCCTTTCAGTCGCTTCCTTTACAGTCGCTTCCTTTACAGTCGCTTCCTTTACAGTCGCTTCCTTTACAGTCGCTTCCTTTACAGTCGCTTCCTTTACAGTCGCTTCCTTTACAGTTGCTTCCTTTACAGTCGCTTCCCTTTCAGTTTCATCTTTTACTGTAACTGTATCAATTTCTGTTTGAGTTGCAATTTCTGTTCTAGATTTTTTTTTTTCACGTGAATGCTTTTTTATATTATTAGGATTTACAAAAAACGAACTTAAAATATCAGACAATTGGTCCATAGTAAATCAATAGCAAAGAATGTCTTTTACATTAATGTGACAAAAATATATATTTTTTTAAACGTTAATTATGAATTTGGCAAAAATAAATTACCACGTTTTGAAATAGTATTACTTCCTTTACAATTATCCAATTCTATAATATTAGAATCTTTATTATAACTTAGGCATTTTGAATGTAAGCTAGAATGAAATTTTCCATCGTGCATTGGATAATAATCAAATTGCTGTTTATCAAAAGTTTTTACACAATCGTTTAATATAATATCATTTTCGTTTAAAGAAGTTATACATTTAGTTGATTCGTTTGTTTTTACAAAAAGATGTTTATCAACAGGATCGTATGTAAAAATATCATTGCATTTTTCAAAATCAGTTAATTCTAAATACTGAAAAGCACCCCTTTTTTTTGATGAAATATCTATACATTTTTTATCTTCATTTGTTAAATCAGAATTTTCAAAAATACCATTTATATTTTTTTCTAATAAAGTATTTTTATTATTTGCATCTTCAATCTTTTTTTGTAATTCATTTGTTTTTATACTTTGATTAAAATTATCTTCCGAAATACTATTTTCGCATTCACCTCCTTTTTCATCTCCTCTACCTTTATTTTCATTATACAATGCTCTAATTTGATAGTCTGTGAAAAATAAAGTCACTACTAAAACAAATAAACTAGTTATCGTTATAATAATATAAATATCTATCATATTAATATAATATTTGAAAATAATTTTTTAATTCCATAAAAATTCCCATTTGTGATTTAAAATAGTAGTAGTATTTGGATAAAGCATATTAAAAATTTTTTTATAATAAATTTCACCTTTAGTTTTCGGTAACATTTTTGATTTTTGTGACTCTAATTGTAAAAGATTTAAAAATTCCATATCATCATACACTGTATCAAAATAGTTTTCTAATTGTTTTTTCATATTGTTAAAACTATGCGTAATATCTTGTCTATTATTCCACAGTATTTCAGATTTTATATAAAAATCATCTGATATACCATTATTGTCAAATGCTTTTCTAATAATATATTTTTCAATAGGATCTTTGGAATAACCAGACATTTGTGCACGTTTTAATTTTGGATGTATGGATAATACATACTCTAAAAAAGAGATATCCAAAAAAGGTTGGCGTAATTCTAAACCAAAAGAACCTGCTATTTTATCACAACGCAATAAATCATACTTGCTTATATTTTTTAATAGGTTAACACTTTTCTCTTGAAACTGAATATCATCTAAATCATAAAATTCACGGTAACCACATAACTCATCTAAACCATCACCTGTTAATAAAATTTTCACATCAGTCATCAATGATATATATTTTAATAAAAATACAAAAGGTATACTTTTTTCAATCGTTGTAGCATCATATGTTTCTACATAACCGACTATTTTAGGCAATTCTTCACGTACTAAATTAAAATCTTGTACATTTATTATATGATGATGAATATCTATTCCATAACAATTTTCCAATGATGCCACGTGATCTTGTGCTAAAATAACATCTTGATTATTATCATCTCCTATTGTAAATGCGTGAATAGGACTCGTATCGCCATTTTCATATTTATACTTTATCAAAATACTCAAAATAATACAACTATCAAATCCACCAGATAATAATACACCTACAGCCCTTTCTGATAATTTATATCTACTAATTACACTAGTAGTGATTAAGCCTTTAATATTACCATGAATACTAGATATAGTTTCTTGATCAGCTGTGGCAAGACTACAAGTTTTCAAACTAGAAAAATTACTAAAATCATAATATCTAATAAATTCACCAATACCACCTTGTCCATTTACTATAGAATTATTAAACGACCAATATGTGCCAGGTGGTACTTCAGTAATATGATATTCTGGATTATTTAGTAACTCTCTAGGTATACCCTTTAGTTCACTTGTAAACATGTAAAATATATCCGCCTTGTTACTTTCTTGTTTTATAGGAATGTATTTTACCATATACAATGGTTTACTACCAACTGGATCTCTTACTGCAAATATGTTTATCTGTTTTATGTTAAACGACGTCGTATTTTCAGTTAAAACAAAACTATAATCGCCACACATTTTATCTAAACAGTCCCTTAATCCTAATTCTGGATCACCTTGCCGAGTTTCAACAGATTTGATATAAAGTGGTAAAATAACTTCTACATCACTAGTCGATTGAATATCGTGATCTGTAAATTTTTCAGATTCTATTAATTGTTTATAATTATAGATTTCACCATTACATAATAATTTTCTTTTCGGTCTAGTTCTTAAATCTGGATATTTCATCATTTTACATACGATAGGATCGTCAAATGGTTGAGAACCATCAATCGTCATATCATTAACACTCATTCTATGATAACCATAATGAAAAGTCAATGGTTTGTATTCTGACATTTCTCTTTTACTCAAATAATTTGAAATTTGAGATATATTCATATTATTAATAACTGGTCCATTTTCAATTACAACTTGTGTATCATCCTGTCCTCTATTTTTCATTTGCATAAAACTTTTACTAAATTCTATGTTAATCGGAGGTTTAGACATATTATAAAATATAAAAGATATAGCTCCCATTATATAATTAATATATATAATCGGATTTATTTTTACTAATCCTCCGCAATTCAACTTTTATTATTTTTTACAACTTCAAAAATCTCATCGTATTTCTTATGTATTTTTGCCTTGTCATTCAACATTAATTTTTTCACTTTTAATTTTATTTTAATTTTTTCACAAAATGAATCTTTATCTTCCTGATCAATCTTATCTACTCCTGACTGAAGTCTTGTCAAAATAAAATACAATAACTCTTCATTAATAATTTTTTCAGAATCTTTTGTTATAATAGTTCTAGATGATACTTTTTTAGTAGGAACATTTTTTTTAGAAACTTCACCTTCTTGTTCTTGTTCTTGTTGTTGTTGTTGTTGTTTTCTTAACTGACCATCTTTTGACGGTGTTTGTTTAGTAAATTCTAATATAAAACATGTATCCTTATTATATTTAAGAATTTTGACAGATTCAATAAAACCGCGCGTAGTATTCCAAACATAATCTCTATATACCATTCTTTTATTCTCCAGATTAGTTTTTAATAAGTCAAATAATATTTCAACCATTTTATCTCTATCATCTTCTTCTATAATTAACGTATTTACTAAATATTTATCAACATAAATATGAGAAAAAGATTCAAATCTTTCAATCTGTTCCTGTTTTGTAAGAACAGACCATCTTTTAAAATATTTACCAACTTGTACAGCACTATTTGTTTTTATAACATTCAGATTACTTAATTTATTTACAAATGTCTGTTTATCTGTTAAAAATGAATACAAATCCGTATTCACATTTCTTAACGTATTTTTAATAAATAGTTCATCCTTTTCCATTTCTTTCAATTTTATTTTATATTGGTTTATCAAATCATCAGATTGTTCCTTTATCTGACCGTTAAAAAAATTATCTTTCTGCTTTACATTAGATTTTAATATATTCACTACTATATGCATATTATATTTAATAGAAAAATAACTGTGAAATTCTATTAAAGTCTCAGAATACAATACCGATAAATCATTTATAAACAACTTATAACGTTCTTTTATACGTTTAGTTTTAATACTACAATTAACATATTCTTCAATAAATTTAATACAATCATCATATATATTCATTTGAGACTCTGTTATATTTTCTTTTATAAAATCATAAATAAGCTTTTCCAATATAATTTTATTATCAGTCATTTCCTTACATTTAGTTTTTTTTACCAAATCGTCATACAAATTAAAATATAATTTACCAGAATCAGATTGACTTTGTAACCATCTTAATCTTTTATTATAAGTATCTACAGTAAGATTTTTGTCTATTCGTTCATTTTCTTCATCAAACTGAATATCTATAAATGGACATAATCCATAAGACTTTAAAATATCTCTATGTAAAAATAAATTACCAGGTAATTCATCACAATCATATTCTAAATAAATCTTTTCCATGTTTTGAAACTTTATATATTGTTCTCTAGCTTCATTTCTTAATTCTTTTTCCCGTTTAGCCTTGTCCATAGCAATATAATTATTCTTTTTTTTAGCAGCCCCATATTCTAAATTATCAATCACCTTGGATAATTTATTTCTTTCGTTATTCATTCTTAGCTCAGAACGTTCCTTTTTATTTATTTCCTTTAACTTTTCAGTTAATATTTTCAACTGTGACATCTTTTCATTCTTATTTATACTCCAATCACCCATTTCATCATTTGATATAAATTTCTTTTTATCCAACAAATTTTGAATATCAGTTTTTAAATTCTCAATTTGCTGAATAATATGAGATTTTACTATATCTTGACGAACAGACCTTACCGAACCAATGGGTTCAACATCAGTGTTAATTAAGGTATCGATTTTAACCTTAGGTATAGTTAAACCATTCATATATCTTATATTTAAAATTAAAAAAACATTTTTTTTCAATTTTTTAAACAAAGTAAAGACTTAATTAGTTTAATTGTAAATTTATTTGTTGTAAATTTATTTTAAAATATTTGCATAATTTTTGTGCACGTTCAAAATCTCTGTATTTATTTTTATATACAATACGCCGTATTTTTGTTGCAGATAACAATTTAATACAATCTTTACATGGACTAAGAGTACAATACAAAATTGAATCTTCAAATTTACTTTGAGCATATAATATAGCATTTGTTTCAGCGTGTACTACAATATCACTGATACTTTCTCTATCTGTCCAATCTATCGTTCTATCATCCATACCAGCACACACTGAATTGTATCCTGTACTTATAATTCTATTATCTCTTAATGAAACTAATACAGCACCAACCTGAGTTTTAATATCCGGTGATCTAGTCTTAACTACCTCTGCTATATTCATGAAATAGACATCCCAATTTACACGTTTTGTAGCTAACGTTTTTACGGTTGGTTCTGTACAAGGAGGCTTAGTAGAACCTTCACACGGCATCTCGGACGACATTAATAATGTTTTTTAGTTAACCTTTAGTTACTTAGTTATTATTTACTTTTTTTATTTTATGTTCAATTATTTTTAAAAAAAACATTAGTGTATAGTATATTATATGATTCCCGATAAACTATTAATTAATTTAAAAATAATAAGTAAAATTCAAAAAAATGGAAGAATTACAAGAAGCTATGATGGTATCATTTCTTTAGAAAATGAAATATTTTACCAATCTATTAAGCGTTTTTTTTCAAATGATTCAAGACGTCAAGCAACTTTTGAAATTAACAGTGTCGTAACTGAAACACTTGATATATTACGTCATATTCTTAATTCTAAATATATGCATAAAAATTTCTATCAAACTGATGAATACATTAAAAACTGCGAAAATTTAAGTTTAATTCTAACAGAATTAGAAGCAGCAAAAGCAGGTATTGAAAACTTAAAATTCACATATCAAAATGATCAAAATATATCATCGCAAATAGATATTATTATTCTTAAAATTAACACTAACATTAGAGATTTTACTCAAAAATTACATTATTTCCAATCATATCTTACCAGCTCGTACCAAAATAATTATACAACATCTTTATCACAAAATTACGATTTGCATTCTGTTAAAATAGACAATGGGCAAAATGATTATACAGAACAACAAGCACAAGCTCATATAGAACAAAATAATTATACAGACCAAAACACTTACACAGAACAAAATACTCAAGATGATAACGAATCTATTTAGTTACTTTTAGAAAAAGTAACATCAAAAAGAAAGGGCTTTGATTTTACTTTTTTAAAAATTTTTCCTTTTTGATTTTACTTTTTTAAAAAGTAATAATAAACATATGAATACAGTACAAATAGTTCCTATATCAAATCCTATACCTATATTGCAACAAGAAAGTAGTAATATTACAACAAACACGTTAATACCTAAAAATACAAGTATTGAAATCGATTTACCTCAAAGTAATAATTCTATTAAAATATTTAAAGAATATGATATTTATTTTACTAAAGTCTCATCAAGTTTTATTGATTTTTTTAACGATTTGTTTATAAAACCAGATGATATAGATTGGGTTACTTATTTACAAAAAATAACTTTAAAAAATGATAGATATTACTATATAGGAATTTTTTGCATAGTTATGGCAATAATAATTTCTCTTTTACAACAAATTTATTAAATCTTTAAGAATTCTTTAATTTTTTTATTTATTTAATAATAATAATGTTACGTATAGGAACTGATTGTTCAGGTATAGAAGCACCTATACAAGCTTTGCAACAATTAGGTATACCTTTTGAACATTCTTTTTGTTGTGAAAAAGACAAATATGCATTGCAAAGTATACAAGCTAATTATACTCCTAAAAAAATTTACAATGATAATTTACATGCATTACTTCCAGATATCGATATGTATATATGTGGATTTCCCTGTCAACCATTTAGTTTGATGGGTAATAAAATGGGTACTGAAGATTCTAGAAGCAATATCATGTACCAATGTATAAAAGTTGTTAAAAAAAAATTACCAAAAGTTTTTATTTTAGAAAATGTTAAAAATTTTAAATTTATTCAAAAAGGTCAACCATTTAATTATTTATTAAAACAATTAAAAAATATTAAAAATGCGAATGGAGAGTTGGCTTATAATGTTTATCATGATATTCTTAATACAAAAGATTATGGTATTCCTCAAAATCGTGAACGTATATTTTTTATAGGTATAAGAAAAGATATTCAAACTGATGAATATACAACACCAGAGAAATTACCTATGCGAGAATTAGATGATTTTATTATTGATAAAACAATTTATACTACAGTTGCATGTAAATCTCTTCAAAAAAATTTAGATAAAATAAAATATTTAAGTGGATGTATAGTAACACCATTTACATTTTATTATCCAATTAAATATATATCACCAACTCTTACTACACAATGTTCAAGATATTACAGTACTTCATATAATAGATGTATAACACAAAAAGAATGTTTATTATTACAAGGATTTTCTAATAATTTTAGACAAGTTGTTAGCAATACGCAATTATATAAACAAGCAGGTAATAGCATGAGTGTGAATGTACTTAAAGCATTATTCCAAAAAATATAAAAAAAGCAAAAAAGCCCAAGAACCTACAATATAATATTGCAAATTCTTGGGCTTTTAAGCTTTTTTTATATTTTTATTACATTTTATTTTTAATATATTCTCTTGCTTCTTTATTCAAATTTGTAATATAAATCTTGATCTTATATATACATATCTAAATATCTAGAGTCTTTTTCTGATGTAGTTAATATATTATCTACGTACGTTTTTGTAATAATCACAAGATGTTTTTCACCAGACGATTCTATTTTTAATTTATCGTAATTTCCAGTTAACATGTCAAAATTTAAACGATAAAAAATCTTTTCTATATTTTTTCTCAATTGACGTACACCTTTTTCTTGAACTGTTTTATTTACAATAATATATTCTAATAGTTCTTTACTTATAAAAATATCCAATGCATTGATACCTTGGTTCGTCGACAAGGCATCTTTATCTTTGTCTGTACAATCCTGTTCCGATTGTTTTAACATCAATGAATTATCACATAAATTTATAGATTTGATTATCTCAGGAATCATTTTATCTTGACAAATAATTAATTTATCTTGTAACTGAGGTGGATTAATATATATAATCTTTAATCTATCTGATACAATTGCATCAATTTTGTCAATATCATTAAAAGCTAAAACAAAAAATGCTTTGGATAAATCAATATTGATATTAGAAAGATAATTATCTTGGAATTTATTATTTTGCTCTTCGTCAAGCAAATGTGTTAATATTCCAAAAATTTCAGTTGATTTACTTTCACTTATTTTATCAATTTCATCCAAATATATAATAGGATTCATATAATCACAATTTGTTAAAATTTCAACTAATTTACCAGGCTTTGACCCGACATATGTCTCACTATGACCTGTTAATAAAGACACATCATTTAAACCTCCAAAATTAATCTGATAAAAAGGCCAATCTAATGCTTCCGCTAATGATTTTATAATTTTACTTTTTCCAACACCAGCACTGCCATACAGTGCAAGTACGTGACCCTTACTATCAGGGTTTGATATTTTTCTAGCAACAAATTCAAGGATCTCTTGTTTTACATCTTCTAAACCATAAATATTACTATCTAATTTTACTTTAATATTATCAAAATACGATTTGATCTTTTCTAAATTATCATTTTTATTAACAACCATTTGTTTATATTTACCATACGGTATTTTACATGCAGTTTTCAACCAATTTATTCCTTTAGAATAATCACTACCAGACATTTTTACAGTAGAATCATATTTATCAACTAAAAATAATTTTGTTTCTATATCAACATTCATTAACATTAGTTTATCACGTAAATTACAAATATCAACGTCATTTGTCAATTTCCTTTTTTTATAATCGTACATGTCTTTTTCAATAGATGATAATTTACGTTTTAATTCATTACCACTTTCATTTTGTTTATATTCATCGTCGTCGGAATAACTTTGTTTTATAGATGGTTTTAAATTTCTTTTATAATTTTTTAAATTTCTAGTAATTATTTTTAATTTTCGTAAATTATTTTTTTTACTATCATCTTGACGAGCTGAAGCTGACTGAAGGTCACCATCTTGAGAATTACTTTCATCAAAAAATTCATCCAATATGTCGTCTTTTTGATCATAAGTTGCGTAATTTGACTTGAAATAATCTAAAAACGTAGATGAAATATACAACCAATACAAATCATCTTTGTTGGGAAAAGATAAATTATCTGATACGTGTTCCTTTATACAAATATAATACTCCAACAAATCTTCAACGTAAACAATATTACCTATCTTATAATTAATATTTTCTACCCAATATCCAATATACATCTTGTATTATATATCTCTATTTATATTTTTCATTTTTTTACAAAAATATAAATGTATTTTTTTAAAAGCTTTTTTGAGGGCTTTGGTCCTACTTTAAACCTTTCTTTTTGATGTTACTTTAAACCTTTTAAAAAAAGGTTAACCAAAATCCCTTCTTTTTGATGTTACTTTAAACCTTTTAAAAAAAGGTTAACCAAAATCCCTTCTTTTTGGTTAAGCTTTTTTTAAAAGCTTTTTTTAAAAGCTTATTTTGATGTTACTTTAAACCTTTTAAAAAAAGGTTAACCAAAATCCCTTATTTTTGGTTAAGCTTTTTCTAAAAGCTTTTTTTGATGTTACTTTTACTTTTTTTGATGTTACTTTTTTTAAAAGTAACAACTAAAGTGGTGGTTTGCATAAATCATTAATATTAAACCCATAATTGACAAGAAGAGTAGCAATATACGGTGCAGTTTCAGGTTTGTCAAATGACAAATTATAAGGTAATCCGGCTGCATATGCAATTTTAGTCAATCTTTCCTTTGCACTTTTATCAGATGATCTTGCCATTAATTCTTGAAATGAATATTGGGCAGTTTGCTGCATTTTAGCGCTATCACCTTCAAAAACTTTGTATAAATCATCCATTGTTACTCCTTGACAACCTGGATAAATAGCGGTTTTTGGCTCAATCAATTTAAAATCACCAGACGATTGGTAATCAGACGAATATTGTGAAAAAGATTCTAAAATACCTCTACCGGATAATAAATTCATTCCGAATACATAAACAATAGAAATCAAAATAGCTAATTGTATATCTTTCTCACCCAAATAAGCAATAATAGCAATTGCAATTAATTTTACATAAGTATTTTGAAACCAAACTTGAAGATACTCTGGAGTTTTAGGTGCAATTTGAGCAGCATACAAAGCCAAACCAACTTTAACTATAGCCATAATATAAGGATTAGACAAAGAATAATTTACAGTAGATTCTACATAAGATTGAGTCTTACGTAAAGTTTCCATTTATTTATAGTATACGTAAATAAAAAAAATATAAATATTTTTCGTATTTATTTATTTAATAACATTTTGTTTAGATTTCACATTAATTTTACTTGAATTATTCATGGAAACTATACAATATAGTTTAAACAAAAATAGTACATATAGTATTGATTTAAAATCATCTATTTATACTAAATCATCTAAAAAAATATACACACCTAACAAAATTCAATTGCATAAAACTAAAACATCTACAAAACTTAATAATATTTTTGATAAACATTGTTTAGAAACTTACGGAAACAAAACTTGCATATTATTCGAATTGGATGATGGTACTATCGAAATACGATTATTAGATAATAAACCGAATACATATACTGGAAAAAATAAATTATATATAATTATACCATCACTCTTAGAAAAATTATACACTGTTGTTTTAGTCCAAATGATACAAAAAACAAATGCTAAAGAAATTGTAGCAATTCATTTTCCATCTAATTAAACATAATGTAATTTAAAAACAAATTAAATTACATATTAAAGGAAAATGCCTCACGATATGATTGATGAATATTTTACAATTTATAATAGTAGCATAGAAGAATACGGGGAAAAAACATGTGTTTTTTATGCTTGTGGTAGTTTTTACGAAGTGTATAGAGTAGAAAATAAGAAAGAAATTATAGGAAATGCAAATATTATAGCAGATATTATTCGATGTGATTTTTCAAATAAAAATAAATCCAAACGTTCTATAAATGGAAGTACAAGAGAATTGCCAGACTTTTGTGGATTCGGAATAGCCTATTTACATAAATATTTACCACCATTATTAGAAAATAATTATACAGTAGTTATAGTCGATCAATTAGAATCTAGTAATGACAGAAAAGGTAAATTAGTTAAAAGAGGGGTTGTTGCAGTACATTCACCTACTTTAAAAAGTTGCGATTTAGAAACATATTTAGATACAGAAGCAAATTTGATAAATATTACATTGCAAATAACACCAGATGTATTTACGAGTCCTCATTTAATTTATTCTGTTGTGTGTGTTAATAATACTACAAATCATATAGAAATAACTGAAGCATCATTACAATTTAAAAAAACGGAATTTAGCCTTTGCCTTGAAGATATAACTAAAATTCTATCCAGATATTATTGTAGAGAGGTTCAAATTTATATTGTTGAATCAAACCTTAATCTTACAAAAATAATAAAAAAATTCTTTGATGAATTTTGCCAAACAAATAACACAGTATCATTTTCTTGTAAATTTCACTATATAAATGAAATTGATTCAAACGAATTTACACGTTATGTACAGTATAATAAACGCGAAATACAAAACCAATACTTGAAAACTGTTTATAAACATATCGATTTTGGTTTGATTCAGCCAGTAGAATATTTTAATTTATTAGATAAAGAATTATCGATTGTAAATTTAATGTATACGCTAGATTTTATGACAAAACACGATTCTAAATATATAACTAATTTATCAATACCAACAATAATTAACCAAAACTCTTATTTGGTATTAGAATTAAATACCTTGGTGCAATTAAATATATTACCAGCTCACAATAATAATAATAATAAATTTTCTAGCGTTTTCGACGTAGTTAATCACACAACTACCGCTATAGGACGTCGTCATTTAAAAACTTTACTTGCAAACCCATTTAGAGACCGATCTACCATACAACATAGATACAATTTAACAGAAGAATTACAAACACGTACAGATCTAGCAAATGATTTACAAACAGAATTATCAAAAATAATAGATTTTGAAAGATTACATAGAAAAATGGGTTTAGGATCTTTGCATCCATATGAATTTGAAAAACTTCACAATACATACACAACTATATCAAATATGTTTACAATTATATCTAAAAATAAAGGTGTACTTTTTAAACAAGAAGTTCCACAAACTAATATTTTACAAGATTTTATGACATATATTTCAAATTATACAACTACATTTGATTTGAACAAAATGAAAAGTATAAATTTAAATACAAATAAAGATGAAATTGTCAATTTTTTCAACATTGGAATAGTAGATGATTTAGACAAGGTACAAAATGATATCCACCAAATTGAAAATGAAATTGAAACATTACGGAAAACATACGACAAATATATTAATGATAATCCCAAAACAAATTTGCCTTTTATAAAATTAAGTTTTACAGATAACGATGGTTATTTTTTTACATGTACTAAAATACGCTACCAACGATTGTTCAAAGAATACCAAAATAAACAAAACGAAGTAAATTTTACTATGCGTGCTACTAGCAATACGTGTAAATTTACTTCAGATGATTTAACAAAATTATCGAATAAATTAATTAATACACGTGAATTATTAGTAAAAAGAGTAAAGTCACATTACTTGTTAAAATTACAAGAATATTCAAACACGTACAATAAAATTTTTACAAGTCTTTTAAAATTTATAGAAATAATTGACATATCAAATAGTAATTTAAAATGTTTTACAAAATACAAATATTGCAAACCACAAATAATTGATGAAGATTCTTTTGTTATAGCAAACTCTATGAGACATCCTATTATAGAATTGATAAATGACGATACAGAATATATACCAAATGATATTAGTTTAACAAAAGAATCTTGTGGTATGCTTGTATATGGATTAAATAGTAGCGGAAAATCTAGTTTACTTCGATCACTTGGTATTAGTATAGTATTAGCTCAATCTGGATTATATGTTCCGTGTAAATCATTTCATTTTTCACCATTTCATACATTGATTTCACAAGTAGATTTAACTGATAATTTATTTGCAAATAAAAGTAGTTTCACAAGTGAAATGTGTGGTTTAAAAAAAATATTACAATCTAAATCATCTAATACATTGGTACTTTCCGACGAATTATGTAGAGGAACAGAAGTAAATAGTAGTTCGGCAATTGTTGCTTCTACTCTATTAGAACTTGTAAAATCTGATACTAAATTCTTTTTCACAACACATTTACACGATTTGCAAAGGCTCAAACAAATTAAAGACGAACCTAAAATAAACACATGTCATCTTAGCGTAAATACTATAGATGATGTTATTATATTTGAAAGAAAACTGAATCCAGGTTCAGGTAGTGAATTGTATGGTCTAGAAGTATGTAAATCTATCATATCTGACACAAATTTCATAGATCAATCATTCCAAATTAGAAACGAATTGATTTCAGGTAAAACAACAAATACAGTACTATCACAAAAACGCAGTAATTACAATAAACGTAAAATTTTGAATCATTGTGAAGTTTGCGGATACAAACCTAAAGTTGGAAATGTTCCACTTGATACTCACCATATTAACGAACAAAAAAATTGTGATCAAAATGGTTTTGTTAATGAAAAACATTTTCATAAAAATAAATTATATAACTTAGTTAGTTTATGTAAAGGATGTCACCTTAAAATTGATACGGGGGAATTAATTATAAGAGGATACAAATCAAGTACATCTGGGGTCCTTTTAGATTACACTTTACTTTGATTATACATTACTTGGTTACACTTGTTTGATTTTTTTTATAAAAATTTATTAAAATTTATTTACAATTAGAAATAGCCTGTTTAAATGTTCCTGATTTAACATCTTTACTAAAATCACATATGGTTACACCAGCATTAAAACCAGGTTTACATTTTTTATAACAAAAACCATCTTTCATTTCCTCATCATCTGCACAATATTGTCTATCCTTGAGCCATTTTTTTGTATTACCACCATCTGGCTCACACAAACAGCATCCGACGGCATGATATCCAGATTTACATTTCGGATAACAGGATACTCCATCTCTATCTTCATCAGCATTGCAAGTTCGCGCTCTAGCACCTATATTTTTTGAAACATATGGAAAATCTGAAGTATAACAATCATCATATCCCTGAATTCTGAACCCTCTTCCACCTGTACAACCTACACTACCCCATGAAGTTTTATAATTATGTGTCCAACAAGTACCACCTACATCATAACCATCACCACAAGATTCCCAATCAGCATCTCTACCAGTACCTCTACCATAAGTATCTACCCAACATGTAGCACCTGTATCAACTTCTCCTTGATCACATGGTCTTTTATCAGGAATTCTACCAATCCCTCTATCGTACCAGCATGTACTACCAGAATCATTAGAACCTGATGGGCAAATTTTCCCTATTAAAATACCACCAGGTGTAGTCCAATCATATCCTGATTGTGGTGGTTCAAAACATTGGATACCCCTTTGAACTGTATTTACATATACACACCCATCAGGTTTTTGGAACACCCAATCTTCTTTATTAATATAATTAGAATCAACTATATTAGGCGTAGAGTCATCCATTTTAATAATATGAAATTCGGATGATAAATCAGAATCTTGTATATATTTATAAGGTATTGTATTCCATCCCTTATTATAATAATTTGAACCTTTTGTATTTAAAACGTGGAATATCTCTTTACTATCATCCCAACCCCACATAGATACTTGATGCTGACTCTTAAGAAGTTCTTCTTTTAATTTATCTGGATATGTTATTTCACCCGTTGTATTTGTATGAGAACTCCAATAACTTTTATATGGATGTATAGCAAATAAAACAGGCATTCCATTGTATATTGCTGTTTTTAGTACAGTTAACAAATCATTATTGTGATCAATACGATATACCTTAAAAATAGGTATATTCTTTTTAGCAATATCAATCAATTCATCTTGAGGTTTTTCTTGATATTTTTGAATAGAACATATATTTTTTTTCCCACTTTCCCCACCAGACGTAGTACCATCGTATTGGTAATGTTTTTCTAACAACAACCCTCTATTTCTAATAGAATTAAAAACCCCATTTGAATCACTTCCATCATTTTTTTTTGGATCTGATCCTGCATCTACACGCGCATAATAAAATGTAAATAAACGTGAAAATAAATATTTGTTATTATATAATTTCCAATAATTATATGAAAAAATACCAAGAATTTGACTTGGAACACATGAAGATACATCATATTGATCTGTAGCTTCAAATGGAGTTTCTATTTTAAAAGATGTTGGTAAACTGCTAGACTTTTCTTTATAAAGTAACCATATACTAGGATCAGTAGGTATATAACCAGTGTTTGCTCTAGCTTCTAATATACTTGACACTTTACCACCAGCTGTACCAGTTTCCCAAACAACTTTTGTCGCATTGTTTTCTATAACCAAATTACTGTCATCGCGTAATATTAACATATAAGGACCATCTTCCTTTTTACCATTTAAATTATTAGACCAAATTACATTCAAATTATTATCAAGTAAAATCATATTACCATTATTTGTTAAATTTAAAGTAAAGCTTGTATTAGGACGATCCTTATTTGTAAACGAATCCCACAATGTAGTATTACTCTTTTTTAATACTAAATTACCATCATTCGTTACACTAAAAGAACTATCACCCTTTACTAAATTACCACACAATCCATCAGCTATAACTGAACTACATTTATCAGAAGCTTGTTGTAATAGCATTTGATTACCAGCATTTTTATCAAACGTTTTTATTGTAGAAGAAGTTGTAAATATCGCTTTCGATTTAGAATTCTGACTTTCTCGTGATACTGGTTTAGAATTCTGACTTTCTCGTGATACTGGTTTAGAATTCTGACTTTCTCGTGATACTGGTTTAGAATTCTGACTTTCTCGTGATACTGGTTTAGAATTCTGACTTTCTCGTGATACTGGTTTATCACCTGACTGTAAATTCTTCAAAAATGGAATTTTCTTTAAAAATGGAAATTTTTCTAAAATATTAATATTCTTACTCTTGTAATAAAAATATACACCAACCATAATCAATATAACCAATAATAAACAAGATGACGATAAACTAGATAATGCAAAAATTCCAAATGAATCATCTTCTGAAATGTCTATATTATTTTCATCAAGCATTATAATATAAAAATAAAAAAATAATTTAAAAACAATTTGGTTTATATATTAAAATGACTAATTTTATTTTTTCTTCGTTAGTTTATTATCTGTCATTACAAAGATGTAGTAAATATAATGATTTTTCCATTCATGGTTTATGGCCGGATTATACCAAGGGTGGTTATCCACAATTTTGCACAAATCAACGATTTAATTTATCTACGATCGAACCTATTTTAGACGACTTAAATAAAAATTGGAATAGTTGTAGTGGTAAATCAGATGCATTTTGGAAACACGAATTTGAAAAACACGGAACTTGTTTTGACCCACCTACAACAGAATTTGATTATTTTAACAATACATTAACTACATTTCACAAATTAAAAAACGATGGTACTATTGATAAATTATGTCACTATAAATTTAACTGTATGATCGAATTACCTAATTATAATGTTGCTGGTGAGCTATTTATGTAAACTAAATTAATTATCTATAAAAATATTTTAATAAAATATGAAAATAAAAAAACATGTTAAATACATTAACTGGATAAATGTTATCATTAATAGAAAACAATAGTATTATTTTACGAGATAATTTGAATGAATATATGTGTGTCTTGGATACTTCTAAACTAGAAGAATTTTCAGAACAATGGAAATATAATAGGAATTTAAATAATGATAAAATTCAATCTATTTGTAATGTTATAAAAGATAAATATATATTAGATACAGTATTGCATTTTTTTTACGTTAATGATAATGGTATTGAAAAGTTAATATGTTTTGATGGAAATCATAGGAGAGAAGCATTAATTTTATTGTATAAAAAGAATAGTATTAATATTAAGGTGTGTTGTTATATTTATAAATGTCAAGATATTAATCATATAGATAAGGAAATAATAGATAAGTTTAGAATAATAAATCAAATGACACCTATTCCTGATATTTATAATGATATTCTTGATAATTTACATAATAATAAAACATTGATAGATAAGAAAAATATTATAGAGAAGGTATTTAATATATATAAAAATAATTATAAATTATTTTATTCTGTAAATGCAAAGTGTAGAAGACCAAATTTTAATGAAACAACATTTAAGGATTTATGTAATGTATTTGAATTTAGTAACAAAGAGGAATTGATAAATTGTTTAGAAAATTATAATCTAGAAAAAAGAAAAAAAATATATAATATAGTTTTATCAAAGACAACAATTGCTAAATGTGAAATTCAAAAATTTTATATATTCAGTTAAAATTTATAAATTACAAGTTATTTGATAAGTATTATTATAAAATGTTATAAAACTTTCTTTACATTTTTGTATATTACTTTGTCGTGGAGGTTTAGGTATTTGTTTTAATTGTCGATTAATAAGATTTAAATTAACAATTTGATTTCCTGGATTAATATTAGATTGTGTAGTTAGTCCTACATATAAAGGTAATTGTTGACCAGGTAAAAATATACCTTTGAGGGCATTATTGGACAGTTCATTATTGTTTTAGGTGGTGCTTAGCATACCAACTAATACATCCTTTTTCTATGTGCATTAAATTTAACTGTATGATAAATATGTTGCTGTGAGCTATTTACTAAATAAATCACATTTCTTATATTTCTTATATTTCTTATATTTCTTATATTTCTTATATTTCTTATATTTCTTATATTTCTTATATTTCTTATATTTCTTATATTTCTTATATTTCTTATATTTCTTATATCTTATCTTATATTTCTTATATCTTATCTTATCTTATCTTATCTTATATTTCTTATATCTAAATAAATCATTCCAATTTATTTAGTTAATTTACCTATTTAATTTACCATTTGTGAGCCTTATAAGTATTAATTAATTTATTTTCAAATTCATCTGTAAATCCAGCGTAGTCGCAAATTGGACCCTTTACAAAAGCATCTCTTACCTTTTGTTTTAATCCAACAAGTTCTTCTGGATGATTTGCCATCCAAACTGCACGTTCAATATATTCTTCTTGTGTCTTTGTAACATATTCGTCCAAACCACAATTTCTCATTAAACTTGTTGTCACATTTTGTGAATGGTAATGTCTAATATTATCAAATAATGTTAATACTGGAACACCCATCATCAAACTTTCACAACTAGTCGTTGTTCCTGAATATGGAAATGTGTCAATAGCAACATCTAATTTATTGTAATCAGGTAAATGTTCTGTATATGTATCAGAATAAGGCATAATAATTACACGGTCCAAAACAGATTTATCCTTAAAATTATCCAAAAATTGCTGTTTTATTTTTGGTGAAGAAAATTCCTTTGTTTTAATCGCCAATCGCGCAGTTGGTGCACGTTGTAAAATTTTCTCCCACACACCAACTACCATGCTATTAATCTTGTTATATCTATTAAATGTACCAAATGTTACCCAACCATTTTTAATACTTGGTTCCTCAGTAAGTTCTGGTAAATTGTCAATACCAATACTTGGTGTATATGCCAAAAAACACTTGTCCATAAATATAAACTTTTCCGTATAATACTTTTGACTAGCCTTACTATCACAAAACTTGTCTGTAATACGATAATCCATTGACCTAATACCACTCGAATTTGGATAACCACAATAACTAATCTGAATAGGAGCTGGCTTTAATACAAATGTATCAAGACGATTATCTCCTGTATGTGCTGACAAATCAAACAAAATATCTATTTTATCTTGCTGAATACGATTCTTTAAATCTTCATTTGACATATTTTTAACAACTACCCATTGGCATTTTGGAAACATACCATCCAATTTTACAACCTTTACTGAATAACATGTAACGTTAAACAAATCATAATTAAGATAATTCAAAATACTATGAATAAAATAACTTACAGGATGACAAATAAAATCACCAGATACAAAACCAATATTAATTTTGGTTCCTGATTTTACCAATTCATCTTTTGATATAAATTTCAAAATATCCTTTTTAACTTCATAATCAGGACACGAAACACGATAATCATCTATAACAACAGGGTAAATCTTATTAATGGATTTATGCAATCTCGAAATATACATTGGATCTTCAATTAAATGTGAAATATAATTTGAATCTAACAACTTATTTTGATACGCCAATGATAATCTAGGTTTATATTTCAAAGCCTTATTATACCCATCAATAGCTCCAACAAAATCACATTCGTAACATTTTGCTAAACCCATATTCATATACATACTCGCTATCAACATATCTTTATCAACAGAAATATGAGCCCGTTTATAATTTTCAATACCACGCATATAATGCTCTATAGCCTTATCCGTAATACGTAATTCAGTATATACAACACCAATCTGATTGTTTACATCAGGGTCTGAAGGCTCAATATCATATGCTAAATTAAAATAATATAAAGCAGTATCACGATCTTGAATCGTAAAATAAATACTACCTAAACCATTTAAACATTTTACCTTGAATTGTTGCAAACCAGTTAATGCACCTTCATCTTTTGTACATCTTATCAATAAATTAATAATACCAAGAGACAATTTATAATGATAAATACTACTTTCCAATTTATTAACACGCTGATACATAAATCCAAAATTATAATGCAACTGATAATCACAAGGATCTACAACCAGAATTTGATTCAAAAACACAATGTTTTCTTGAACATTTGGATTAAATATAGTCAAATATAAAAATACCATTTTAAACAACTCCATACCACCACTATGGAATGGCTCAATAGAAAGAACCTTTCTTACATGAGCAATCGCCATATATAAAGTATTACGTTCTTGATCATTGAAATTTTGTCTACTCATATTAAGACCAACTGTTCTAACAAGTAATTCAGCACTAATATAATAAGTACGTTTAATTTCATCCTTGTGCCTATTCATTACAAACGGATTCAACTCGTCTAAATATTTAATTATATTATTAGTATATTTTAAACATTCCAAATACAATTCATTATCAGTAACTTTTTCAATTAATAATTTTTCTTGAGCCCTACTATATGTTTTTTCTAATAGTTTATGTTCTGCCAAAAACGAATCAATATCTTTAATAGTAGATGTCATTAACGCTTTACTGTTATTTAATTATTACAAAGTTTTAAATTAAGATTTTTTAACGTGTATAACATTATTTTATTATTAAAATTCTTTCTCCTTTAATTTAGAACGTTTGGACTTATTTTTATTTCACTTTTCTTTTTTAAATAATACAAATCATTAAATAGACTATTATTATCAAGACGATATTTCAATGTACTTGTCTTTATACCTAAATCTCTAGAAGCTTCTTTTTGAGAATCCCATTCCTGCAAAATTTCATCTGGTTTATCTTTATGAACTTTGCATATTGGTATTTTTTTACATAACGTAGAAGTTATCCCAGTTCCTTTTAATATATTTTCCTTAATTGTAACACCATACCATCCGTGATAACTCGAAGTACCTTCGTTGAAATAATCTTTAAAAAAATATTTATCTAAAAATTTACATAATTTATCCATATCAGTTTTATTAGGATGTTTTTTATTACTATTATCACACCATTTTTCATAAGACTCTCTTAATGTTATTCTATTTAATTTTGCAGTTGGTACTTTAACACAATTATTCATTAAAAAAATTTCAAATTCAGAATACGGTTCCTTAAATTCAAATGTATAAAAACATTTTTTTAAATTTATACCTAATGTACATCTCATATCACAATTAAACATTTTATTAAACATTTTCTTTACTATAAATTTTGATTCTATCCTCCAAGGGTAGCCACTTTACGTACACCCTTTTCTTTATTTGTAAAATTTTGTATAGATGATCGGATATTAGTAATTTCTAATGCCTTAGCTACATCACTTCCTCTGAAATAATATTTATTATTTTCATCCTTAATAATACTTATATTATTATTTTGAAATGCTTTAACTATACAATTCGGATCTATTATTTCTGTTTCCATAAGGGAGAAAGTGTTATATGATATTATTTTTAAATCAAAAACGCATTTAAAAACAAAATGAATAATAAATATAAATAATAAATAAGTACATATTTCAAATGGAAAAACCTTCAGAAGAAGAATTAAAAAAATTAAGAAGAAAGGTAAAAGCATTGCAAAAAAAACCTCAACCAGTTCAAAGAACACCAGAATGGTATAATGCTAGACATAAAAGAATTACAGCAAGTGAAGCTGCTAGTTGCTTATTCATGTCTAAAAAAACATGCGAACCATATGTACAAGAATTTACTATACAAAATTTTAAATATAAAGATACTGAATCATTAAATCATTACGAAACAAGAGAAGATTATATTATTAAAAAGTGTGATGCATTTTATGGAAAAAATGTATTCAAAGATACTATTTATACACTTTGGGGTAAAAAATATGAAGAAGTTGCAAATACACTTTACTGTCAATTGAATAACACAAAGGTTATAGAATTTGGTCTTGTTTCACATTCTAGACTAAAATGGTTAGCAGCTAGTCCAGACGGTATTACACCAGATGGAGTTATGTTGGAAATTAAATGCCCAAAAAGTAGAAAAATAGATGAATCTAGGGTCCCTATACACTATTGGATACAAACTCAGATACAAATGGAGTCGATTGACCTAGATGTATGCGATTTCTTTGAATGCGAAATTGAAGAATTAGAATCTGAAAATGAATTTATAGATAAAGAAATTGTTGATAAACAAGCTAAAGGTATAGTACTCGGGGTAGCAAATAGTGGTCCTGATCCTAAATTTATTTATTCACCTATTCACATTAAAACTCCTCAAGAATATATAGATTGGAAAAATGAACAAATGTCTTTACGTCAAGATCTTATTCCAAGTTATTTCTTTGTAAAAAAATATAATAATCAAAGAGTCAAAAGAAGTAAAATTTGGTTTGAAAATGTAAAAGAAGAATTAAAAAAAACATGGAATCTAGTTATGCATCTACAAGAAACTAAAGAAAATTTTGATAAATATAAAGAATCTATACATATGATAAAAAGTAAAAAGTTTTACGAACGTTACGAAAAAACAGAATGTGAAATTCAAGATGACGATTCTACTTTTATTTTAGAAGAATCTAATATCTCAACAGAAGAACTTGATACTATAAATGAAGAATCTAGTAACGAAACTTCTTCGGAAATTTGTTTAATAGACTAATGATGACATTATTTTATAAAAAAAAAATTAATTAATTTCTTTTTTATATATAATACATAGTGAGACATATGTTGGATTGGAAAAAACAACCAAGGTTTTATTTAAATCCGACTACAGGAAGATTAATTAAATCTACAGCTAGAGTTTATAAAAAATTAAAAAAAGATTCTATTTTAATGTTACGTGACAAATGTCTCTATAATCCTAAATCCGCACAACGTTGTTTAACTAAATTACTAACACTTTATCCAAATGTTTATCCACCATCAAATTTTATAAAAATCCCTAAAACACATAAACGTGGATCTATTCGTGCATTTATAAAAGATCCCCGCAAAAAATACTTGGTTGGTTATATAAATAAATTTGGAAAAGCATTTCGTTTAAGACGTCCCATTATAACTAAAAAGAAAGTACCAATTGTTATCGATTATCATAATGTTTTACATAAAATTATTACAAACAAAAATTGCATCACTGAAAACTCGCAAAAAAGAGTAGAAAAACAAATTAAAGCTGGTATTTTGTTAAACACTATAGAAAATACTATAATACTATTTAACCCTATTCAAAATGATTTTATACCAATAAATAAAACAATCAACCAAGATGAAATAAAATCTGTAATAAAAATGATCAATAATAGACTAATCCCACACGAATTGCAACCAATCACCATAAACTTAAATATATCAGCGATTATAATAGAAGATAATAAGATTATAGGATTTGTTGATAAATATAACCAACTTAAACGATTTACTACACCAATAAAAATTATATCTAAAAGAAAATACACACCGTTAACAGAACTTACCGAAGAACCAGAAATTACAGAACCAGAATTACTTTTAGAAAAAGTAGGGCCAAAGCCCTCAAAACCCGAAGAAGAAACAGAAGAAGAAGAATTACTTTTAGAAAAAGTAATATCAAAACCTGAAGAAGAAGAAGAAGAAATTCCTGAAACAATTACTGAACCGGAAATTACTGAAGAAGAATTACTTTTAGAAAAAGTAGGGCCAAAGCCCTCAAATCCTGAAGAAGAAACAGAAGAAGAAGAAATTCCTGAAACAATTACTGAACCGGAAATTACTGAAGAAGAAACAGAAGAAGAAACAGAAGAAGAAGAAGAAATTACTGAAGAAGAATTACTTTTAGAAAAAGTAGGGCCAAAGCCCTCAAAACCCGAAGAAGAAACAGAAGAAGAAATTACTGAAGAAGAAACTACCGAAGAAGAAATTCCTGAAGAAGAAATTACTGAAGAAGAAACTACCGAAGAAGAAATTCCTGAAGAAGAAACTACCGAAGAAGAAATTACTGAAGAAGAAACTACCGAAGAAGAAATTCCTGAAACAATTACCGAACCAGAAATTACTGAAGAAGAAGAAGAAGAAGAAGTTCCAGAAGAAATCACAAAGACTTTACCTAGTGTTACTACTATAAAAGGAGATGATTATATTGATTTAAAAGAAAAACTTGAAGGATCACCAGAAGTAGAACCTAAAGAAATAGCTGAGCAAATAAGATGTTTAGAGGGAGAACAATTTGATGTTAACGAACAACGTTGTTTACCTTGTACACATTATGGTCTAGTATGGGATTCACAATATAAATTATGTAAACAAATGTTAAAGGAAGATATTATGGAGCAAAAGGATGATCATATTGATATAAAAACTAATAAACTTAAAATACTTTTTGATACAAATGATAATATTATAGGATTTCTAGAAAATTAATTTTAGAAGGATTAATCAAAATAAGCTTTATTAAACATTAATTGTTATTTAGAAAATTAATTTCTAAATAAAATATAAATAGGTATGGATAACTTAGTTGATTACATAAAACAAAACTATCCCAAAGTAATCTTTACACCTTTTAAATTTAAACAGTCGCGCGCTTTAGCTTTTATAATCAGTGATAACAAATTAGTTATTGGTTATATAAATTCAGCTGGGTCTCTATGTAAATTAATAAATCCAATTGATTTAGAAAATCTTACAAACGAAGATACTATTTATAATATTGTAAAGTCTATCCCAACAGTATCTGGTTTTAATGAAGAAGATAAATCAAAATTGTTAAAATTATTTGAAAGTAAATCAGAGACAATTGAAAAGTCAGAACAAAGGAAAATAGAAAACGATTTGAAAAGGAGGATAGAAGAAAATAATGATCAAAAAATAAAAGACGAATATAAAGCGCTGTATGATAGTAATAGTAATCAAATACTATTAATCAAAAATGAATACGAAGAAAGAATAGCTAAAATAACAGAACAATACAATACAACACAACAAGAATTGGAATCTTGTAAACGTCAAATTATAGATCAAAAAGATGCTATTTTAGAAGGAATCAACCAATATAAAAATGAAATTCAAAACTTTATTCAATCTAAAGATTTGCAAATACAAGATTTAGAAAACATTCATCAACAAGATAAAGAAGAACGTACTCAATTACAAGAAAGATTAAACGAATTATTAAAAAATGAGAGACGTAATTTACAAGCTTTAGAGGAAAATAAAGATAATGTTTCTGATTATGATACAAAAATCGAAACTAAACGTCAAGAAATAGAAAGCTTGACATCAGCTATACAAGAAATAAAATCCGAATTGAACAATACAAAAGAAGAGCTGAAACGTTCGCAGCTTCAAGAGACGTTGTTAATAGGATTTAGAGAAAGATGTAAAGACAAAATTCTTACTGAAAAACAACAAATAATTGATAAAATAATCGAATATAATCAACGTTGGAACGAATGGTTAGAAAAATCGACAGTAGATGTCAATGAATACAAACGTCGTTTATTAACAGATTTACAAAGTGGACAAGAATCTTTAAAATCCGTTTTACAACAACAATCAGAAAAATCAAACATTGATGATATGGAAATTAAAAGATTAAAACAAAACATAGTAGATATTGAAACTGCACTAAAACAAACTATTAATGATCAACTAATTAAATTATCAGAAAGAGAAGAAGAAATTAAGCGTTTATCAGAAGAAAAAGATGAATTACAATCACGTCAATCTGATACGGAACAATCAACTATAGAATTACAGACTGAAATCGATAGTTTACGAGAAGCAAATAAAAGTATACCTGATCTTCAAAGAGAATTAGAAGAAGTACGTGCTTTATTATCTCAAAATGATAGAACTAAAATAGAAAGTGTTGTAGATTACGATAATTGCGAAAGTATTCTTACAAACTTTGTAGCTTTAAATAACATTTTTTATAGAAAACAAGAAATTATTAAACGTTTGGATGATATTATAACAAATAATTTAGATGTTTTTTCAAAAATAAGTGAGGATCTAAGAAATACAATTCGTAAAGATTTCGAAACTGTTAAAACAGAAATTACAAATCATATAAAATTCTTAAACTTGTCCGAATACATTAATAGTCCAAACTTTCAATATTTAAAAAATAAAATAAATAGAGATCAAGTACCTGCAGATTTTTGCAAAGATCTTAGTAATTTATTAGAATATTGGAATGTAAATAAATCCAGCTATAGACGACAAGATCGTATACTCACAAATATTTACGAAGATTTATCAGGAGCTGTTAGAGTTTATATCCGTATTAAACCATTATTAGGAGGAGAACAACAATCACCAACTGTTTCTTTAAAAACAGTTGAAAGTAAACGAACAAAATCATTAATAGTAGATTGTTCAGAATCACCTAATACTAAATTTAAAGATCCACTTACGTTTGGTGAATTTTATGGTATTTTTGATGAAAAATATACAAATTTAGATTTATATACTGGTCAAATAGGGTATCCTTCGTCTGGATTAAAAGTGGACCTAGATAATTTAGTAGATTCATCAGATTCTGTAAGTCCTGGATTATACAATGTATTTAATCAAATTCAAGATGGTTATAGTGTAGTCCTATTTGGGTATGGTTTAAGTGGTAGTGGCAAATGTCACGGTGCAGATACACCAATAATAATGTACGACGGGACAATTAAAAAAGTTCAAGATATTCAAGAGGGAGATCTTTTAATGGGAGATGATTCTACAGCGCGTCGTGTATTTAGTTTAGCTAGAGGAAGAGACATTATGTATGAAGTGACAAATGTTAAAGGAGAAAGATATATTGTAAATTCTGAACATATTCTTTCTCTTAAATATACAGGTAGAAAACAATTAAGAGATAGACCAAACAGACATTCTTTTATTTTAAACTGGTTTAATAAAGAAAAAATTGGATTTAACAGTAAAACATTTAGTTATAAAAATAAAGATAAAGATGAAGTACACCAAGAAGCAAAAGAATTTACAGAAAAAGTAAAAGATGATTTATATATTGATATACCGATAAAACGATATTTATCTCTTTCTAATCATTTTAAAGATTTTCTTAAAGGATATAAAGTACCAGTTGAATTTCCTCACAGAGATCTTGAAATAGATCCTTATATGATTGGTTTTTGGTTGGGTGATGGTACTTCCAGTCAACCGGAAATAACTAATCAAGACTCTACAATTATAAAATATTTTAAAGAAAATTTACAACAATATAAATGTTATTTACAATATAAAAATAATCAAGGTACTAATAATATGACTTATAGAATAAATGGCGAAAAATCAAATGGATGTAAAGGTGGTAATAATTATTTCTTGAATATTCTTAAAAAATATGATTTAATTAATAATAAACATATTCCTCATATTTATAAATGTAATTCTAGAGAAAATCGGTTAAAATTATTAGCTGGTATTTTAGATGCAGATGGGAGTTATGATAGAAAAAAGAAAACATTTGAGTTCAGTCAATCTTTAGAACATGAACAAATTATGGATGATGTTATTTATTTATGTCGTTCTTTAGGTTTTGCTTGTTATAAAAATAAAAAACAAACAAGTTGGACATATTTAGGTAAAAAAAATTATGGAGAAGCTTGGATAATAAGTATTACAGGTGAAGGTATAGAAAAAATACCTACGTTATGTAAAAGAAAACAAGCTGAACCAAGAAGACAAATTAAAGATGTATTAGTATCAGGTATAAAAATAAAAGAATTACCAGAAGACGATTATTATGGATTTGAGATAGATGGTAATCATCATTATTTATTAGGTAATTTTACAGTTACTCATAATACTATGACTTTATTAGGTTCTAATGGAGCACCTGGACTCTTACATTATGGGTTAAGTAATTTACAAAATGTATCAAAAATCAAAATTAAATACTTGTTTGAACAATACTACTACAAAATTAATTTTAATTATCGCGAAGTTACTGGACATATCCATAATTTAATAAATAAAGTTCCACAAATGACATCCTTTTCAAAAGATGAAAATGAAGAATTTAAACAAGTGATTCCAGGATATTTAGATGTTAATTCCATGAAAGTAGAAGATTTATCAGCTTTTACAGATATAGTAGACTCGTATAGACAAAATCACGGTAGAATTAAACAAACTCCTAATAATACACAATCAAGTCGATCTCATTTATATTACGTATTTGAAATAACATTTACTAATGGTAAATCTGGTTATATCACAATAGTAGATATGGCTGGTAGAGAATCTCCATTAGATATATTCAACACATTTATTGATAGCACAAAAACCACATTACCAAGTGTTATGGCACCTGCCCCAGTTGGAGGTGAAGGAAATATAGCTAATTCTATGAAAGAAGAACTTGTTGAAACGTACACACCTAAACAAATTTATCAAATCATTAATGAATCATTCTATATCAACGAAACTATTAATCATTTAATTTATTACTTTAACCTCAAAAATGATAAAAAAATAGAAACACCTAAACAAAAAGTAGATGAAAGATTTAATGTAGTTTATAAAATTGCTAATTATTTTGTAAAACCCGAAGATGAAATGACAAATATTAGTAGTTCAAACAATGCATTAACTATACCTATCCTAAATTTCTTAAATAATCTTAATACTAAACAAAAAGAATCTAATGATTGGAAACCAACAAAATTTGTTACAATTTGTTGTATTCGTCAAGAACAAAATTATTGTAATCAAACTATGGAAACTGTAAAATTTGCACAAAATATAAGAAGTACGTGAGCTAAACAGATTAATTCAAATAAAATTTTTTAAACAGATTAATTCAAATAAACTTTTTTAAACAGATTAATTCAAATAAACTTTTTTAAACAGATTAATTCAAATAAACTTTTTTAAACAGATTAATTCAAATAAACTTTTTTAATCAGATTAATTCAAATAAACTTTTTTAAACAGATTAATTCAAATAAACTTTTTTAAACAGATTAATTCAAATAAACTTTTTTAAACAGATTAATTCAAATAAACTTTTTTAAACAGATTAATTCAAA
>Ga0315290_10000218_pt1 | contig 35463 bp, 31 predicted proteins | sample YL17G12_0_MG_FD_203627 | JGI IMG/M metagenome (GOLD analysis project Ga0315290, IMG submission 203627) | Sediment microbial communities from Yellowstone Lake, YNP, Wyoming, USA - YL17G12_0 | ecosystem: Environmental > Aquatic > Freshwater > Lake > Sediment | place: USA: Wyoming | collected... | reverse complement strand
AGCCCGACCGACGAGTCGTACCTGGCGACTCTGGAGCAATGACCCTAGAAACCGCAGTTGACCGCTTCCCCCCGCTAGCGATACCGCATGAACACTGAGACCTCTACCCACGACCACCCTCACCGTTTGGGTGAGAGCGCTACGCACCCGATTGAGCCGCGCTGCGGCGCGCTGGCGGCGTTGCTCCACCTTGCAGGCCGCGCCAAGCCGCGGGCTTGGCCCTTCGCCAGGCACAGCCAGTCCACAGGACTGTCTGTGTCCGGGCTCAGCCTCGCGGGCACGAGCCCGCCGCGTCGTCGCGCCTTGCCAGCGCACCGCATCACGGCCCACTCGGGCGCGTCCAACTGCGGTTTCTAGGGTGACCGCGCAGCTATAATCACCGGCTTTTCGATCCTCTGCCGGGCAACACAAGGCTTTGCGACCCATCGGTTGCATCCTCAGCCGCCGAACAACGCCCGTTGCACGATCGCACGGAGAAAACCCATGGACTTGATCCAAACCCTGGAACGCGAAGAGATTTCGCGCCTGGCCAAAACGATTCCGCCCTTCGCCGCTGGCGACACAGTGATCGTCAGCGTCAACGTGGTCGAAGGCACTCGCAAGCGTCTTCAGGCGTTCGAAGGCGTGGTCATTGCCAAGCGCAATCGCAGTCTCAACTCGAGCTTCATCGTGCGCAAAGTGTCCAGCGGCGAAGGCGTTGAGCGCACGTTCCAGCTGTACAGCCCGTCGATCGCATCGATCGAAGTCAAGCGCCGTGGCGACGTGCGTCGCGCCAAGCTTTACTACTTGCGCTCGCGCTCCGGCAAGTCGGCGCGCATCAAGGAAAAACTGGCCTGAACCGCTTCAACCCCGAAGCAGCGGCCGTCGTCGGCGTCGATCGCCACTTGCCGGCGGTCGCTGCGGCGCAGTTGTCGGCCGGCGCAGTGCGGCGGCGGTTCGCAGATCCGCCCGCCTGGGTTCCCGAGGCGGTGGTCGAGAAGCGTTTCGGCGAGCGCTTGCCGACGGCGGCATCGGTGCTCGTCGCGCTGGTGCTGCGCGACACGTTGACCGTGCTGTTGACACAGCGCACCGAGCACCTGAGCGACCACCCCGGCCAGATCAGCTTTCCCGGGGGCCGCGCCGAGCCCGGCGATGCCGACGCCACCGCGACGGCGCTGCGCGAGGCGCACGAAGAAGTCGGCCTCGCACCGTCCCATGTCGACGTGCTCGGAAGGTTGCCCGAGTACACGACCGGCACCGGATTTGTCGTGACGCCGGTGGTCGCCCTGGTGCGCCCGGGTTTTGCGCTGCAGCCCGACCCGAATGAAGTGGCCGAGGTGTTCGAGGTACCGCTGGCATTCCTGATGGACCCGGGCAACCACCGGCGGCATGCGATCGAGTGGGCCGGGGCGAGCCGCGAGTTCTGGTCGATACCCTGGAGCGGCAACGACGGCAACGGCCAAACGCGGCACTATTTCATCTGGGGAGCGACGGCGTCGATGCTGCGCAACCTCTACCGATTCTTCAGTGCCTGATGCTGCCGCCACGCGGCCGGTTTGCGGCGGGTCGCGCGGGCGCCATCTTCTTGGCCCAGGCCCCTGGGTCCGGTCTAACTCACTGGGGGCGGCCCGGCAAGTCCTTGTGACCGCGGAACGCCTCGATATCATCGGGACACATGAGCTTTCTCGCCGTCGCCATCGCGCTGCTCATCGAACAGCTCAAGCCATTGCCACGCAGCAACCCGGTGCATGCCGCCATGGCGGGCTGGATGCGCTGGGCCGGCCAAAATTTCAACGCCGGTCGCGACCACGATGCCAGCGTCGTATGGCTGGTCACGGTACCCGTGCCGGCGCTGTTCGCGTTGGCGATCCATGTGGCGCTGGGTCAGCTTGGCGCTGCGCTGGCGCTGGCGTGGGACGTCGCGGTCCTGTACCTGACACTGGGCTTTCGCCAGTTCAGCCATTTCTTTACCGACATCCAACTGGCGCTGGAGCGGGGCGACGAAATGCACGCCCGCAGCTTGCTTCAGGAATGGCGAGGGCTGGATGCGACCGATCTGCCGCGCGACGAGCTGCTGCGCCAGACGATGGAACATGCCTTGCTCGCCGCACACCGCCACGTGTTCGGCGTCTTCTTCTGCTACGTGCTGCTCGCCGCCGTGGGTTGCGGGCCGGCCGGTGCCGTGCTGTATCGATTGGCCGAGTTCGCTCACCGGCATTGGGCGTCTCGCGCGAATCGTATGGGGCTGGCGCAGGAAGACCACCTGATGCAAGTCTCGGCGCGCTGCTTCAACGTCATCGACCATGTTCCGGCGCGCCTGACCGCCGTCGGCTTTGCCATCGTCGGCAACTTCGAAGAAACGGTGAACGGGATGCGCCGGCAGGCTGCGCTGCTCGGAGCCACGAACGAGAGCCTGATTCTTGCGGCAGCGGCCGGAGCCGTCGGAGTGCAACTGGGCGACGCAGCGCGGCCCGAGGTCGACCTCGGGTCGGCCTCGGCGCCAGATGATGCGGACAGCGGCATCGAGTCCCTGGCGGGTGCGGGGTCAAGCTCGGGAGCAGCAGTTCCAGGAGTTGAACATCTGCGCAGCCTGGTGGGCCTGGTCTGGCGTTCGGTGGTGCTGTGGATGCTGCTGCTCGGGCTGCTGACGCTGGCCAAGTGGGCCGGATAGATTGCTCTGGGCGCCCGACAGGCTCCCGGCCGCGGCTTCAGCGCGGCGCCAACTCGCCGAGGATTTCGACGTAGATTCGGTAGCGTGAGTCGTCGATCTGGCCGCGCTGCAGCGCCGCGCGCACTTCGCAGCCCGGCTCGTGCAGGTGGGTGCAGTTGTAGAACCTGCAGCCGGCGGTGTGCGTGCGCAGATCGGGCATCAGCGAGGCCAGCTGCTGCGCATCGATATGGCGCATGCCGAACTCCTGAAAACCCGGCGAATCGATCAAGGCGCTGCGGCGCTGCGGCGTGAGCCAGTACCAGTGCGTGGCCGTCGTCGTGTGACGCCCTGAATTCAGCGCTGACGAGATCTCTCCGACCTGCGCCTTCGCGTGCGGCGCCAACAGATTGATGAGCGTGCTCTTGCCCGCGCCGCTGGGGCCGATCGCGAGACTGGCTTTGTCCGCGAGCAAGGGTTCAAGCCGCGCCCGCGCTTCGATCGGGCTCGCTTTCAGCGCCAGCTCGATGACCTCGACGCCCATCGCCGCATAGGGCGCGAGCCGCGCTCGCGCCGTGGCAATGCTGGCCAGATCGGCCTTGTTGAGCAAGATGAGCGCGGGGATTGCCGCGTCTTCGGCGGCGATCAGGGCGCGCGCCAGTTGCGACTCGCTGAACACCGGCTCGGCAGCGACGAGCACCAGCAGTTGATCGATGTTCGCCGCGAACGACTTCGTCTTCCACTCGTCCTGGCGCGTCAACACATTGCGGCGCGGTTCGAGATGCTCTATCACACCGCTGTCGCCACTCGCTTGCCAACGGACCCGGTCGCCGACGACGACATCGCTCTTCTTGCCACGCGTATGGCAGATCAGGCGCGTGCCTTCGGGGTTTTCGACGACGCAGTGCCGGCCGTGCGTGGCGACGACCAAGCCAAGATCGAGTTCCGCCGGTTTGCTCAATGCTGGCCCGAGGCCAAGGCGGCGATGCGCTGCGCCGCGGGCGGGTGCGAATAGAAGAACCGGACGTACAGTGGATCGGGCGTCAATGTCGCGCCATTGTCTTCGTGCAATTTGAGCAGAGCCTGGGCCAGATCGGTGGCGCTGGCCTGCTGGCAGGCGTAGGCGTCGGCCTGAAACTCGTGGCGGCGCGACAGGCTGGCCATCAGCGGTGAGATGAAGAACACGAAGACCGGCACGAAGAGCATGAACAGCAGCAGCGCCAGCGCATCGTTCGGCGCATGCATCGACGGCGTGACCCCGAGCCCGGTGTAGAACCAGACATGACCCGAGAGCGTTCCGAGCAGCGCAAAGCCCAGTGCGCTGAAGCCGAACAGCACGAGCATGCGCTGAATCACATGACGGTGCTTGAAGTGCCCCAACTCGTGCGCCAGCACCGCCTCGACTTCACCCACATTCAGCTTGCTCAGCAGCGTGTCGAAGAAGACGACGCGTTTGGCGGCACCGAATCCCGTGAAATAGGCATTGGCGTGGGCTGAGCGCCGGCTGCCGTCCATCACGAACAGGCCCTTCGCCGCGAAGCCGCACTTGGCCATCAAAGCCTGGACGCGCGAGCGCATCGATTCGTCGCCGAGTGGAACGAACTTGTTGAACAGCGGTGCGATCACGGTCGGGTAGAGCACCAGGAGCAACAGATTGAACGCGACCCACACGCCCCACGCCCACAACCACCATGCGTTGCCCGCAGCCGCCATCAGCCACAGGATGACGGCGGCAATCGGCAGGCCGATCAACGCGCCCAGCACAGTGCCCTTGACCATGTCCAGGGCATAGAGCCGCCACGTCATGCGATTGAAACCAAACCGTTGCTCCACCCGAAACGTGCGGTACAGATCGAACGGCAGGTCGATCAGACCGCTGATGAGGGCAAAGGCGGCGAGCAGCGCGAGTTGGTAGGCCATGTCGCCCCAGGCGGGTTGCACGGCACTGAGCAGGGCCGCGTTCAGCGCGTCCAGCCCGCCGAGCAGCGTCCACCCGAGCAGCACGCCGCCGCCGAGCGCAACTTCGAGCAAGGACAAACGGCTTTTGGCCAGGGTGTAGTCGGCGGCTTTTTGGTGCGCTTCAAGTGAAACCTGCGCGCAAAAAGCCGTGGGCACGGCACCGCGGTGCGCAGCCACATGGCGCATCTGGCGCGTCGCCAGATAGAAGCGCACGAGCAGCGAGGCGACCAGCGCCGCGGCGAACGCCAACGTCAATGCCGAGGAATGCATGCCTCACAGTGTAGGTCTTGGCCTGCACGGTGCAGCGCGCCTGCGAGAATCGGAAACGGAGGATTCCGATGAATGCAACCTCATTCCCGCATAGCGACCAGAATTTGATCTGGATCGACCTGGAGATGACCGGCCTGCTGCCCGACAGTGACCGCATCATCGAAATCGCGGTCGTGCTCACTGATGCGCAGATGACACAGCGTATCGAAGGCCCGGTGCTCGCGATTCATCAAAGCGACGCCGTGCTCGACGCCATGGATGCCTGGAACAAGGGCACCCATGGCCGCAGCGGCCTGACGGACCGAGTCAAGGCCTCGACCGTCGACGAAGCGCAGGCCGAGACGCAGGTGCTTGAATTCTTGCGTCTTCATGTTCCCAAGAACGCCTCGCCGATGTGCGGCAACAGCATCTGCCAGGATCGGCGGTTCCTGGCGCGCACGATGCCGGCGCTCGAAGCCTATTTTCACTACCGCAACCTCGACGTGAGCACGTTGAAGGAACTGGCGCGCCGCTGGAAGCCCGGGATCCTGGAGGGCTTCAAGAAGGCGCAGGCGCACACGGCACTGGCCGATATTCACGAGTCGATCGACGAGCTTGTCTACTATCGCGAGCACTTTCTGATCAAGTGAAGGCCGTCCTGGGATAGAATCGCGCCTCGGCCGCACGTCAGTGCGGCTTTTCGTTCATCGCACCGACCCTTTTTCGATTCTTCCCGCGGCCACGCCGCGCGGCCGGATCGATTTCCAGAGTGGGACTGGTTGGCGCCGATGCCGTCGCATTGACGGTTCCCTTCGCGCGGCCCTGGGCCCTGCTGTGGGTTCCATCCCTGGCGATCCACCAGTCATCCCGGAACCGGGTTGGCGAGCCTGTTCGCATGGCGTTTTGCCGGCGAAGCACGGGTGTTCCCTTGGAAAGATGAACATGAGTTTCGATCAAATGGGCCTGGAAAGCGCCCTCACGCAAGCCGTGGCACACGCGGGCTATGCCAGCGCCACGGAAGTCCAGCTGGCCGCGATTCCACCGGCGTTGGCGGGCGAGGACCTGATGGTGTCGTCCTGCACCGGCAGCGGCAAGACGGCGTCGTTCATTCTGCCGGCCTTGCAGCGCGTGCTGAAGGCGCGCGCCGAGTTCCATGCGCAACGCAGCGCAAACGGCGCAGCCGCGGAATCCGTACGACGCGACACCCCGCGCCGCGCCGCGCGCATCCTCGTGCTGGTGCCGACGCGCGAGCTCGCGCTGCAGGTGTCCAAAGCGGCGGACACGTACGGCCGCATGGTGAAGAACCTGCGCCTTGCCACCATCGTCGGCGGCGTGCCGTATCCGGCGCAACTTGCGGCGCTGCGGGGCGGCCCTGACATCATCATTGCCACGCCTGGCCGCTTGCTGGACCACCTGCAAAGCGGTCGCTGCGACCTGGGCAGCGTCGAACTGCTGGTGCTCGACGAAGCCGACCGCATGCTCGACCTGGGCTTCATCGACGACATCAATACGATCGCTGCCGCCGTGCCCGCGGTGCGCCAGACGCTGATGTACAGCGCCACCTTTGCCGGCAACGTCGGCAACCTGGCGCGGCACCTGCTGCGCGATCCGAAGCGCATCGCAGTCGCCTCGCACACCACGGCGCACGTCAACATCGAGCAGCGCCTGCACTGGGCCGACAACCACAACCACAAGAACGCCTTGCTCGATCACATCCTGACGCAACGCGAGGTTGAGCAGGCGCTGGTTTTCACGAGCACACAGCGCGACGCCGATTGGCTCGCCGATCGCCTCGCCGACATGGGCCACAAAGTGGCCTCGTTGCACGGTGGCATGCCGCAGGGCCGGCGCAACCGTGTATTGCAGGGTCTGCGTTCGCGCCACCTGCGGGTTCTGGTGGCGACCGATGTGGCCGCGCGTGGCCTCGATGTTCCCGGCATCTCGCACGTCATCAACTACGGCATGCCGATGAAGGCCGAGGACTATGTGCACCGCATCGGCCGCACCGGCCGCGCCGGCCGCGATGGCCTGGCGGTAACGCTGGCCGAGCGCATGGACACCGACATGGTGCGGCGCATCCAGAGTTTCACGACGCAGCCGATTCCGGTCACGATGATCGGCGGTCTCGAGCCGAAGAACCCGCAGCCGCAGGTCAAGACCTTCCGTGCTGCCGGCCGGCCCGGCGAAGGCGCGGCAGCGCGAGCGGCGCGCCCGACGCAGCCGGGGCGTCAGTCAGTCCCACGCGGGGCTGCCTTTGCATCGCGCAAGAGCGAGGCCCTGCGGCCGCGCGACGCTGCGCGCCCGGCCCGGCCGGCGCGCAAGCCCGCGGCCGCGAGCCATCGCGCCAAGACCTTCGTCAGCCGCTGAACCCACGCCGCCCAACTCGCGGCCCGGCGCAAGGCGGGATCCGGTGCGCTCGGCACAGAGTGGATTGCGGCGTGCGCCGGGGCAGACGCTGGCTCAGCCCAGCAGTTCAACCTCGAACATCAGCGTCGCGTTCGGCGGGATCACGCTGCCAGCGCCGCGTGTGCCGTAGCCGAGCTGCGGCGGAATCACGAGGAGCCGCGTGCCGCCGACCTGCATGCCCTGCACGCCCTCGTCCCAACCCGCGATGACCATGCCCTCGCCGAGGCCGAAATCGAACGCGTCGCCTCGATCCTTGCTGCTATCGATCTTGGCGCCCTTGACGCCGTCTCTGTAGAGCCAGCCCGTGTAGTGCACACTGACTTGCTGGCCGGCTTGTGCCGCGGCGCCGTCCCCCAGCACGGTGTCTTCGTATTGCAGGCCGGAAGTGGTGGTGATCATGGGCAATCCTCGGGTCGACATGATGAGTCCAAAGGCCGCGATCATGCCATCCACTGCGCTCTCCACCTTGCCACCGCCTGCGCCAGCGTGTCCGCCAGGTTTGCCGTGGCCAGCGTCAACCCCAGTTGCGCCGCGGCGTTTCGCAGTGCCAACGTTGGGTCGCTCACATCGAGCGCGCGCGCCTCGTTGCGCTTGGACAATTTCTCGCCGTCGGCGCCTAGCCGCAATGGTGCATGCAGGTACCGGGGCGTGGCCAGACCCAGCACCTGCTGCAAATGAATCTGGCGCGGCGTGTTGTCGGCGAGATCCGCGCCGCGCACGATGTGCGTCACCCCTTGCGCTGCGTCATCGACGACGACGGCGAGTTGGTACGCCCACAAGCCATCGGCGCGGCGCAAGATGAAGTCGCCGACCTCATGCGTCACATCCTGGCGCTGTTCGCCCAGGCGCCGGTCGTACCACCGGACGTCCAGCACTTCGAGCGGCCGCCGCAAAGATGGCGCCGCAATCATCCGAATCGCGCACCCTGGAGTGGCGCGGCGGGCATCGCGGCAGGTGCCGGGATAGATGCGCTCGGCGTGGCGCGTGCGCTGCGTGCCAGCAGCGGCGCCCGCGAGTTCGATCTGGCGCCGCGTGCAGGAACAGGCGAAGGCCCAGCCGCGCGCCAGCAATGTGTCGAGTGCCGTCTGATAGGCTGGCCCACGGCTCGACTGATAGAGCGCTGGAGCGTCGGGGTGCAGGCCGCAGGCCGCAAGCTGCGAAAGAATCTTCGCTGCCGCGCCGGGCCGGCAGCGTGGTGTGTCCACGTCTTCAATCCGCACCAGCCAGGTGCCACCGTGCGCGCGTGCGTCGAGCCAGGATGCGAGTGCCGCGACCAACGAGCCTTCGTGCAAGGGCCCGGTGGGTGACGGGGCGAATCGGCCAACGTAGCCTGAGTGCCCTGACGCGAGCGAACTCACGCGCGCACCCGTGGCCGGCTTGGGGCGCTGGTCAACGCCCCAAGCCGCGATTGCGCTTCGGGTACCGGGAGCGGGTGTCGTGCGGTCACGCTTGGCTTGTGGCAGGCTGCGAGCCGGATCGTATTTGAAGCGCAGACAGCCCCGGATCGCTGTGCCCTCGCCCGTCTTGCTCTACAGTGTCTGCAGTGCACTGCGCGCACCCTGCGGAGAATTCCAGCGATGATCTTTTTGAGGAAGTCGAACGAACGGGGCTATGCCGATCATGGCTGGCTGAAGAGTTATCACAGTTTTTCGTTTGCCGACTACCACGACCCGAAGCACATGGGATTCTCCAACCTGCGCGTCATCAATGAAGACCGCATCGCCCCCGGAACGGGTTTCGGCACGCATGGCCATCGCGACATGGAGATCATCAGCTACGTGCTCAGTGGTGAACTCGCGCACCGCGACAGCATGGGCAACGGCCCGGCGGGTGCGGCACACAGCGCTGTCATCAAGCCCGGTGACGTGCAGCGCATGAGCGCGGGGCGCGGGGTGACGCACAGCGAATTCAACAACGCACCGCAGGAGACGACACACTTCCTGCAAATCTGGCTGACGCCGAACGCGATCGGCTTGACGCCGGGTTATGAGCAAAAGCACTTCCCTGCCGCCGTCAAGCGTGGCCGGCTGGCCCTGGTGGCTGCTGCCGATGCCCGCGAAGGCGCGATTCGCATCCATGCCGACGCGACTGTCTACGCTGGCCTGTTCGACGCTGCGCAAGCCGCGACCCTGCACCTCGCAGCCGACCGCTGCGCCTATGTGCATGTGGTGCGCGGCAATCTGGTCGTGAACGGCCAGGCCGCCGCCGCGGGCGACGCCGTGATGCTTCGCGATGAAGCGGCGGTGCGGCTGGAGCAAGGCGTCGGCGCCGAAGTTCTGGTGTTCGACCTGAAGGCATGATCCAGATGCAATTGCAGACCTCGAAGCTGTTGATTCTTTCCGGCAGCTCACGCGCCGGCTCCTTCAATGGCAAGCTCGCAAGTCTGGCGCGCGGCCTCGCTCTGGGCGAGGGCGCACAGGCTTCGTTGCTGGATTTGCGCGCGCTCGACTTGCCCGTCTATGACGCCGAGATCGAGGCGTCGGCGATGCCGGCCGGTGCGCTCACGTTTCGCGACGCATTGGCGCGACACGACGCCGTGATCGTGACTTGCCCCGAGTACAACGGTTTCCCGACGCCGCTGTTGATCAATGCCTTCGACTGGGTTTCGCGCGTGACGGCGGGCAATGGCCTGCCCGCGGGCCTTGCGGCACTGGCCGGCAAACCGGCAGGCGTGATGAGCGCCTCTCCTGGCCCATTCGGTGGCCTGCGCAGTCTGATGTTCGCGCGCCAGTTCCTGCACAACGTGCTGGGCATGCTCGTTGTTCCCGAACAGTTCGCGCTGAGCCAGGCGGCTCAGGCGTTCGACAGCGAGGGCCAGTTGCGCGAACCGAAGCACGTTCAGGCGGCGCAGCGCGTGGTGCGCAGCGTGCTTCGGCTGAGCACGGCGCTGCGCACGGTGTCGCCGTAGCGACGATCCGGCAGCGCGCCGGTGTTTCGAGTCGAACTTGAGAGTACCCCCAGGCCGACGCGTCGCGTCGGCCGCCCCCCGTGGGGGTTGAGGCAACTTCGGGCGGCCGTGCGTTTCCTCAAGAGTACCCCCAGGCCGACGCGTCGCGTCGGCCGCCCCCCGTGGGGGTTGAGGCAACTTCGGGCGGCCGTGCGTTTCCTCAAGAGCCGCTACAGTTCGGTGCATGCAAACCTTCTTCAAGATGATCACGGTGCTTCCCGGCTGGGACTGGGCGGCACTGCTGGTTTTCTTCAGCGGTTGGATCGGTTATGCGCACTTCGCCAAGCGCCGTGCGACCACCCGGCCTTCGGTACTGGCAAGCACGAACCGGGTGCGGCGCGAGTGGATGTTGCAGTCGACAAGGCGCGAAGCGCGCGTGATCGACGCGGTCGTGATGCAAAACCTGTCCAGCAGCCCCTCGTTTTTCGCTTCGACCACGATCCTCATCATCGGTGGCCTGCTTGCCGCATTGAGCACCACGGATCGAGCGAGCGAACTGGTGCGTGAACTGCCGTTTACGGCACAAACCTCGTTGCTCGTGTTCGACCTCAAATTGCTGCTGCTGCTGGCGATCTTCGTCTACGGCTTCTTCCGCTTCACCTGGTCGATGCGCCAATACACATTCGGCGCGATGCTCGTCGCCACCGCGCCCGAGATGGCGCAGTTCGACGCGCAGGGTGCCGCGTCCGAAATGCGGCGCAACGCCTTCGCCGACCGTGCCGGGCGCGTCATCTCACTCGCCGCGGAATCGTTCAATGACGGCCTGCGCGCCTACTACTTCGCGTTCGCCGCGATCGGCTGGTTCTCATCGCCGGTGGCGTTTGTCGTGGCCACTGCCGGTGTGATCGTCGTGCTCTATCGGCGCGAATTCCGCTCGGAGGTCTTGGCCGTCCTCAACTCTTGAGTCGATTCAAGGCTGCAGGCCGAGGAAGCGGCGCACCGGTGCCAAGCTGGCCACGGGGTCCTCTTCATGCGGTACATGGCCGAGTGCATCGAACACGACCCATTCACTGCCCGCGATATCGGCGGCGAAGCGGCGCGCGCTGTCGGGTGGGATCAAGCGGTCGCGCCCACCCCACAGGATCAGGGTCGGAGCCTTGATTTCGCGGATGCGCGCCGCGCCTGCGCCGAGGTCGAGTTGCTTCAGGCGCTGCGCCAGGGCGCGCCGATTGCCTTCGCGCAGCGTCAGCTCGAAATAGCGATCCACCAGCTCCGCGCTCACCTTCGACGGATCGCCGTAGACGTTGCGCACGCTCGATGCCACCAGCGCACGCGGCAGCGTCCACTGCGAAAGCCAGGCAGCCGCGGGGCTTCGCGCGAGCCGAAAGCCGAGCGGCACCGACTCTGGCGTGAACGGGTAGCCGGCGGCGTCGACAAGAATCAGTTGCGCGACGCGTTGCGGCGCCAACACTGCGGTGCGCCACGCCGCCTCGCCGCCCAGGGAGTTGCCGCCGACGACAAAGCGCTGCAGGCCCATGGCGTCGGCGAGGTCGATCACGAACTGCGCATAGCTCGCATCCGAATAGTCGCCGGCGATATTCGGCCCGGTCAGGCCAAAGCCCGGCAGATCGAAGCGAATCACGCGGCGCGAGCCGCGCAACGCGGCGGCCCAACCGTCCCAGGTGTGCAGGCTTGCCGAAGTGCCATGGATCAGGAGCAACGGCAACGGATCTTCGCGCGGGCCTTCGTCGCGCAGATGGATGCGCTGACCCTTCAGGACGAAGAAAGTCGATGCTGCACCGGCCCAGCGCGCTTCGAGGGCCGCTGCCGGCCGATCCGGCTGCCATGAGGCAGCGACCGCCAGCGCAGTGAGCAGCACCAGGGCTGCGAGCAATAGCGGAAGACTGCGCCTGAGCATCACGAACGTTGAGTGCTGACTTCCATGCGCGGTCGTGCTTCAGCGCGCCGGGTTTAGGAGCCTGTGGGGCGTGGGGTCGGGACCCGACCCCAAGCCCCACAGGCTCGCAGGCCTCGTGCGCCAGCCGCAGAACGCCGAACTGCGACTGCGCTCCGGGCGCGAAGACGTTGCGGGCGCTCGCACGGTCCCGACCCGCCGGCGTGGCGCAGGAGCCGCCACACGGCACGAACTGGTTGCCCATGAGCTTGCCGTTGTATTCGCCGACGGCGCCGGGGCGAAAGCCGGGGCAGGGCGCGCCGTTCGACGCCGTCCGCTCCCAAACGTCGCCGAGCATCTGCGCCGCCTCGCCGCTCGCATGAGAGAGCCAGCGCACCGACTCGCGCCGCAACCCGGGGGATCGGCCGGCGCTGCGCATACGGTGCATGCGCAGGCTTCGGCGACAAGGCGTGTTTGATGTCGGTCAGGATCAGCTCTTGAGTCGCAGTGTGCCGCCGCGACCCGGTGCTTGGCCATGGAACTGAGGTCGTCCGCCGAATGCGGCATTGGGGATGGCTCCAGCGAGTAAGGAGTTGCGTCGCCGATTCAGCTCACTGGAGTGTCCTGCTCGCAAGCGCTCCGTCCAGGCAGGTGCGTTCATCGAACACGAAACAGTACCCGTCGAAGTGGGCCGTACCATTGCATTCAAAGTACTTCAGGATACCGCCGTCGAGTTGCACCACGTTGGCAACGCCTTCGCGCTGCATCCACAGCGCCGCCTTCTCGCAGCGGATCCCACCCGTGCAGTAGCTGACGACGGTCTTGCCCTCGAGTTCTGCGTGGCGCGCCGCCAAGGCTTGTGGGAAGTCGCTGAAGGAGCGCAAACGCCAATCGAGCGCGCCAGTGAAACGCCCGCAATCGACCTCGAAGCCGTTGCGCGTATCCAGCATCACGACTTCGCGGCCGGTGTCGTCGTGGCCCGCGCTCAACCAGCGCGCCAGTGTCGACGCGTCGACGCCGGGTGCGCGCCGGCGCTGCGGCTGAATCGTCGGCTGGTTCATGCGGATGATTTCGCGCTTGACCTTGACCACCAGGCGCCGAAACGGCAGTGCCTCGGATTCGCTGAATTTGAGCTCAACATCGGCGAAACGCGGATCGCGGCGCAGCCCGTCGGTCCAGTCGCGCAACTGAGCGTGTGACCCGGCCAGCATGAGGTTGATGCCCTCGTGCGCGAGGATCACGCTGCCCAACAGTCCGAGCGCCGCTGCCTGCGCGAAGAGGCGGTCGCGCAGCAACTCGGCGTCGTTCAGGTCGACAAACCGATAAGCGCTGACATTGGCAACAGGTTTCACGCAAAGGATTGTAGGCAGCGCGCTCTGCGGCGCAGCCTCACACACTCCTAGAATGCGGATCATGGCCTTCGTCCACCTGCGCACGCACACCGAGTATTCGGTCGTCGATGGCTGCCTGCGCATCGACGATCTCGCGGCGGCTGCGGCCGCCGATGGCCAGTGTGCGCTGGCGATCACCGACCTGTCGAACCTTTACGGCGCGGTCAAGTTCTATCGCGCGGCGCGTGCCGCGGGCGTCAAGCCGATCCTGGGTGCCGACCTGTGGTTGGAGCCGCTGGGCAGCGAGCGTTTCGCGAGCCGGTTGCTGGTGCTGGTGCAAGACTCGCGTGGCTACCACAACCTGTGCGAGCTGATCTCGCGCGCCTGGCTGGGCAATGTCCAGCGCGGCCAGGCCTGCGTGAAGTGGGCTTGGTTCGATGAATTGAGTGCAGGGCTGATCGCCTTGTCGGGCGCGGAGCAGGGTGCGCTGGGGCAGGCGTTGCTCGCCGGCGATTCGGTCCGCGCCACAAGCCTTGCGCGGCGCATGGCGGCAATCTTTCCTCGGCGTTTCTACATTGAACTGCAGCGCGCCGGCCTTGCCGGCAACGACGTGCATGTTCGCGCTGGTGTGCAGCTCGCCGCAGCGCTGGGCTTGCCGGTGGTGGCCACGCACCCCGTGCAATTTGCAGAGCCCGATGATTTCGAGGCGCACGAAGCGCGGGTCTGCGTCGCCGATGGCGAAATGCTCGACAACCCCAGGCGCATCAAGCGCTTCAGCCGCGAGCAGTATTTCAAGTCGCAGGCACAGATGGAAGCGCTGTTCGCCGATGTGCCGAGCGCCGTGCGCAACAGCGTCGAGATCGCAAAGCGGTGCAGCCTGTCACTGGTATTGGGCATACCGAACCTTCCCGACTTTGCGACGCCGCTGGTCGATGGCAAGCGCCTGGCGATGGCCGAATACTTCCGCCAGGCTTCGCACGCGGGGCTTCAGGTGCGGCTGATGCAGCTCTACCCCGATGCGCAGTCGCGCGAGACGCAGCGCCCGCGCTATGTGCAACGGCTCGACTTCGAGATCGAGACGATCCTGAAGATGGGCTTCCCGGGCTACTTTCTGATCGTCGCCGACTTCATCAATTGGGCCCAGACCCACGGCTGCCCGGTTGGGCCGGGGCGCGGTTCAGGTGCAGGCTCGCTGGTGGCGTATGCGCTGGGAATCACCGGCCTGGACCCACTGCAGTACCACTTGCTGTTCGAGCGCTTCCTGAATCCGGACCGGGTCTCGATGCCCGACTTCGACATCGACTTCTGCCAGGCCAATCGCGACCGTGTCATCGAATACGTGAAGCAGAAGTACGGGCGCGATGCAGTCAGCCAGATTGCCACGTTCGGTACGATGGCGGCGAAAGCCGCGCTGCGCGACGTGGGCCGTGTGCTGGGCATGAGCTATGGCCAGGTGGACAGCATCGCCAAGCTCGTTCCCGCGCCTCCGGGCAAGGTGGTGACGCTGAAGCGCCCACCCGATCCGCCGGATCCGGGCGTGGTCTATGCACGCGAGGAAGCGCCGGAGATCGAACAGCGCGAGAAGATGGAAGTGGAAGTTGCGGAACTGCTGGCGCTGGCCGAGCGCCTGGAGGGCCTGGTGCGCAACGTCGGCACGCACGCCGGCGGCGTCTTGATCGCACCCGGACGCATCACCGACTTTTGCCCGCTGTACATGCAGCCCGGCAGCGACAGCGCGGTGAGCCAATACGACAAGGATGATGTCGAGGCGATCGGCCTGGTGAAGTTCGACTTTCTGGGCCTGGCCACGCTCACGATCCTGGAACTCGCGAAAGAATTCATCCGCCAGCGCCATGCCGCTCGAAGCGAGTTCACGCTCGAAGCTCTGCCCCTGGATGACCCTGCCACCTATGAGCTGATGAGCGCGGGCAAGACCGTCGCCGTGTTCCAGTTGGAGAGTTCAGGCATGCAGCGCATGCTGCGCGACGCCAAGCCCAGCGTGTTTGAAGACGTGATCGCACTCGTCGCGCTGTTCCGGCCCGGGCCGATGGACTTGATCCCGTCGTATTGCGCGCGCAAGCATGGCCGCGAAGCAGTGCAGTACCCGCACCCGCTGATGGCCGATGTGTTGCAAGAGACCTACGGCATCATGGTCTACCAGGAGCAGGTGATGCAGGTGGCGCAGCTGCTGGGCGGCTATTCGCTCGGCGCCGCCGATCTGCTGCGGCGCGCGATGGGCAAGAAGAAGGCCGACGAGATGGCCTTGCAGCGCACGATCTTCGCCCAAGGCGCGGCCAAGAACGGCATCGGTGAGCTGCAGGCGAACGAAATCTTCGACCTGATGGAAAAGTTCGCCGGCTACGGCTTCAACAAGTCGCACGCCGCGGCCTACGCCTTGCTGGCCTATCAGACGGCGTGGCTCAAGGTGCACTACCCGGCCGAATTTGCCGCGGCCAACATGAGTGTCGCGCTGGACGACACCGACAAGCTGAAGATCTACCACGACGACGCAGTGGCGATGGGCCTGAGGTTCGAGCCGCCCAACGTCAACAGCTGCACGCATCGCTTCGAGCCGGTGGCGGACAAGGTGGTGCGCTACGGCCTGGGTGCGATCAAGGGCACCGGGCAAAGTGCGGTCGAGGCGATCGTGCACGCACGAGAAACGGGCGGAACGTTCAAGTCGCTGTTCGACTTCTGCAACCGTGTCGACCGCACCCGGGTCAACAAACGCAGCATCGAATCGCTCATCAAGGCCGGTGCCTTCGACGCCCTCACGCTGCAGCGCGCATCGCTGTTCGCGAGTGTCGCACTGGCACTCGATTTCGCCGATACCCAGGCGGCGAACGCGAACCAGGGCGGTCTGTTCGACTTTGACGCAGGCGAGTCCGTGATGCACGGCGCCGGCTCCAGCGAACCGCAATTGATATCGGCTCCAGCCTGGTCGATCAAGGAGCAGTTGACGCATGAAAAGTCGGCTCTCGGCTTCTGCATCTCGGGCCACCTCTTTGACCAGAGTGCCGGCGAAGTGAGGGCGTTTGCGCGGCGCGCCATTGCCGACATGATCGACACCCGTGAGCCGCAGTTGCTGGCCGGCATCGTGAGCGATCTGCGCGTCGTCAATGGCCAGCGCGGGCGGGTTGCGATCTTCAAACTCGACGACAAGAGCGAGGCCATCGAAACCGTGGTGAACGAAGAACTGTTCAACGCGCATCGCGACTGGCTGAAAGACGATGAATTGATCGTCGTGCTCGGCAAAGTCTTGCCCGATCGCTTTTCCGGTGGCATGCGTCTGAACGTACAGCAGGTGTGGGATCTTGCCGCGGCGCGCTGCCGCTTCGGCAAGTACCTGCGCGTCGAAGTCAACGGCCATGTGCCCCCGGTGGCCGACGTACTGCGCGACTTTCCGGCGCGGCGGGTAACGACTGAACACGGTGAGTTGACACAGGGCATGGCGGTGCGGCTGCGCCTGAAGCGCCAGCGCGCCAGCGCTGAACTGGACTTGGGCGAGGCTGCGCGCTTTTACCCGAGCGACGCCGCACTGGAGCGCTGGCGGCTGGGGGCCGATGAGGGCCGCGCGACGATCGTCTACGACTGAAGGCGAGAGGGCATCATCGGGCCCCTGCCGGCGTGACCCGTTGCAGGCCAGCCCGGCCCCGGGCAGCACCCAGGCGAGCGACGCCTGCGGCATTTGCATGCTGACCCAAAGTGGCAAGCGCGACCTGACCGCAGGCTCGCTCACGATGGCGCGATGCTGGTAGTCAAGGCGGTCAGACGCCGCCTTTTCGAAGGATCGACGCCCAGGGTCTGACCTAACATCGCGCCGACCTGCGGCTCCCGTGACCGCGCGCTGGTTGACGATGAGCGACAACTCCGACGGAAATTCGGCGAATGACATGACGACCGGCCTGGTGCTGACCGGGGGTGGTGCGCGCGCGGCTTACCAGGTTGGCGTGCTCAAAGCGGTGGCGCAAGTTCGGCGTGAAAGTTCGGCAAGCCGCGCCAATCCCTTCCCGGTCATCACCGGCACCTCGTCCGGCGCCATCAATGCCGCAGCGCTGGCGTGCCGAGCCGATGACTTCGACGCCGGTGTGAGCGCCCTGTGCCAGGTGTGGGAAGGTTTCCATGCGGACCAGGTCTATCGCGCCGACTCGTTCGGCGTGATTCGCACTGGCGCGCGCTGGCTGACGATGATGTCGGTGGGGTGGATGATCGCGCGCTGGCGGCGCACCCAGCCGCGCTCGTTGCTGGACAACGAACCACTCGGCGATCTGCTCACGCGTCTGGTGCCGACGCAGCGGATTCGTGAAGTCATGCGCTCAGGCCATTTGCAGGCGCTTGCAGTTTCAGCATCGAGCTACGGCTCCGGCCTGCATGTCACGTTTTACGACGCGATGCACGACATTGTCCCTTGGACACGCTCGCAACGCATTGCGGTTCGAGGCGAGATCACGGTCGAGCACCTGATGGCCTCGTCCGCGATTCCGTTCGTCTTTCCAGCGGTGGCGCTGAACATCGATGGCAACACCGAATACTGCGGTGACGGCGCGATGCGTCAGGCAGCGCCGATCTCGCCCGCGGTTCATCTGGGGGCACAACGCATTCTCGTGGTGGGCGCGGCGCGAATGGTCGAACCACCCGGGGTGCGCGCGGGCAGCAATGACTACCCGAATCTGGCGCAGATCGCGGGCCACGCGCTGTCGAACATCTTCCTGGATTCGTTGGCCGTGGACGTGGAGCGCCTGCAGCGCATCAACACGACCTTGAAGCTTTTACCGGCGAGTACGTTGGCGCAAACCGCGTTGCGGCCGATTGAAGTGTTGGTGATCGCACCCAGTCAGCGTCTTGACGACATCGCAGCCAAGCACCTCGGGGACTTGCCGGCGCCGATTCGTGCCATGTTGCGCGGCGTCGGGGTCTCGGGTCGTGGGCGAGAGGCGCGCGGTGCCGCGCTCGCGAGCTACCTGCTGTTCGAGGCGCCCTATACCCGAGAACTCATGGCACTCGGCGAGGCCGACGCGTTGGCACAGCGCGGCGATATCGTGCGCTTCTTCGGGTGGTGAACTCGCCCGTCCGATCTGTGGGGTGCGGTCCGGATCGACGATTCGCGGGATCTGTTCTTGCCGGTCACAGCCTGGCGCATGCCCGAGGCCAGCCTGGGCCTTTTCGAAAACTATTCGGCCGGCGGTGCAGCTGCTGTGCCCTGGGCCGGCGCGGGAGTCAGGTAGGCGGCGCCGTTCACCGTCAAGCCTTGCGCTGACAGATGCGCGGCATTGGCCACGCCAATGCCGCGCACGCGTCGGATCAAATCGTTCCAGTCCTTGAACGCGGCCTTGTTTCGTGCGTCGATCAGGTTCGCCGCGATCGAGGTACCCAGCCCACGGATGCGTTCGATGTCGGCCAAACTTGCGTGGTTCGCATCGATCGTCGATTGCGCAAGCGCGGTCCCAAGCGCCCAGAGGCCGGCGAACAGCAGATGGTGCGCCTGCCGGAGCAGGGTGCGGATCAAGCCGATGCCGCCAGCCATCGGACGTAATCCGCGACGCCACTGGCCACGTCGGCAAACTCGTGCGTGCAGCCGGTGGCGCGCAGCCCGGTCAGATCGGCCTGCGTGAAACACTGATACCTGCCGACGAGCGCGGCTGGGAAATCGACGTACTCGAGCAGGCCATCGCCGATCAACGCGTCAAGCGGCAGGCGCGTCTGGCCGCGCAGGCCGCGCACAGCGTTGATGGTGGCGAGTGCAATGTCGTTGAACGGCTGGGCGCGACCGGTGCCGAGGTTGAAGACGCCGCTCTTGTCGGGGTGCTGCAAGAACCACAGGTTGACCGCGACGACATCGTCGACGAACACGAAGTCGCGGGCCTGTGCGCCGGCCGCGTAGCCGCCGTATTCGCCGAACAGCTTGACCTTGCCGGATTCGATGAACTGGTGGTAATGATGAAACGCGACCGAAGCCATGCGCGCCTTGTGCTGCTCGCGCGGACCGTAGACGTTGAAGTAGCGCAGGCCGACAACTTGTTGCGCGCAGCCCGGCAACATGCGCCGCACCACGTTGTCGAACAGCAGCTTCGAGTAGCCGTAGACGTTGAGCGGCTGCTCGAACTGGGGCTCCTCGCGAAACGCCGCGCTGCCGCCATAGGTCGCGGCCGACGAAGCATAGATCAGCCTCGTGCCCTGCGCCTGGCAGGCGTCGAGCAGGTTCTTCGAGCAACGGTAGTTGTTTTCCAACATGAACCGTCCGTTGTGCTCCATCGTGTCGGAACATGCTCCCTGGTGCAGCACGGCGTCGACCCGGCCGAACTCGCCGCGCGCGAAACGTGCGTAGAAATCATCCTTGTCGAAGTAGTCGGCGAACCGGGCTCCGAGCAGATTGCGGTACTTGGCACCGTCGGTGAGGTCGTCGACGGCGATCACGTCGTCGACGCCGGCTGCATTCAGCCCGAGCACCAGGTTTGCGCCGATCATTCCGGCGGCGCCGGTCACGACCACCTTCATCCGAACAACTCCTCGTAGCTCACGCTGGCCGTGCCGAACTTGCCGACGACGATGCCGCCGGCGCGGTTTGCCACCGCCAACGCGTCGCGCGGGCTGGCGCCACAGGCGAGCATCGCGGCCATGGCGGCGATCACGGTGTCGCCGGCGCCGGTCACGTCGAACACTTCGCGTGCTTGCGCAGGCACCTGCACGTGGCCGACGGCGTCAAACAGCGACATGCCCTCTTCGGAGCGCGTCAGCAGCAGTGCGCCCAGTTCGAGTTCTTCGCGCAGGCGCTGGGCACGTTCCAGCAATTGCGCTTCGCTGTTCCACTGACCCACCACTTGCGCGAGTTCAGCGCGGTTCGGCGTGATGACGCTGGCGCCGCGATAGCGGGTGTAGTCGCTGCCCTTGGGGTCGACGAGCACCGGTTTGCCGGCGTCGCGTGCCTGCGCAATCATCTTTGGAATATGCTCCAGCCCGCCCTTGCCGTAGTCGGAGAACAGCACGGCGTGATGTTGACCGAGCACGCGGCCGTAGTCGGCGAGCATGGCGCTGAGCACCTCATGGTCGGGCTGGTTCTCGAAGTCCACTCGAATCAGCTGTTGGGCACGGCCGATGACGCGCAGCTTGACGATGGTGTAGAGCTGCGGGTCATGGCCCAGCAGCGCCGTCACGCCGTGCCTTTCGAGCAGGCTGCGCAGTTTGCGCGCAGGCTCGTCTTCGCCGACCACGGTCAGCAGGGTTGCCTGCGTGCCCAGGGTCTTGACGTTCAGCGCCACGTTCGCCGCGCCGCCGAGCCGCTCTTCTTCGCGGTTCACACGCACCACGGGCACTGGGGCCTCGGGTGAAATGCGGTCGACGGCGCCGAACCAGTAGCGATCGAGCATGGCGTCGCCCACCACGAGCACCTGGGTCGCAGCCATTTGTTCCCGACTCGGCCGCAAGCCCATCATCGATCCTTCGCCGCGCCGGTGCCCTGCGCTCGACGCGGGGCCTGGGTCCTGCGCCGGATCCCGGCGTTCACCGGGATGACGTCTTCGGCCGTCTCCCTGGCGCATGGCAGGGGCCGGCGTCGGCATGTCGGGCGAAGCTGCGAGCTGATCATTGATCTTCCAATCGATGTGGCGGATAGGTATCCCAACTCAGACAGCCCGGGCACTGCCAGAAATAGTGCTGAGCTTCAAAACCGCAGGCAGCGCAGCGGTAGCGCTGCAGCGGCTTGGCCGCACGTGCCATGGCATCACGCAAGCTTGCCAGCGCTGCACCATTCAAGGGCTCAGTCTCGCTCAGCATCAGCAGATTCTGGGCTGCGGTGAGCGTGGGGTGCTCGTGCATGTGCGCGAGCAGACGATCGCGCTGGTGCGCCGGGTCGGCGTCGAGCAAGGCGATGGCGGCCAGCAGGTCGACGGATGGGGCGCGCGCATAAAGCACGCGCAAATGTTCGAGCGCGGCTGGCGCGCAGTTCATGGTCAACGCGGCCCGGGCGTAGTCGCGCGCCACCAGGCTGAACGGGCGTGGGTCGATGCTGAGCAACTTGCCCCACTCGGCCAGCGCCAGCGCCGGATCGCCTCGACTGAATGCACGCTGCCCGGCCAGCACGAGCGGGCGCGGCGCCTGAGGCGCGGCGTCACGCGCGCTGGCCACGGCGGCATCGGCCTGCGCCGTGGCCTGGCGCGCGTCTGCCTCGACGGCGAGCTCACACCAGTAGTGCGAGATACGCGATGCGAACGATGCCGCGCCCACGGTTTCCAGTTGCCGGGCGGTCGCGATTGCGGCGTGCCAATCGCGCCCGCGTTCGTGCAGCGTCATCAACGCCAGGCGTGCTTCGGTGTCGAAAGCGGTCTCGTGCAGCATGCCGTAGGCTTGTTCGGCGCGGTCGAACAGTCCCGCCTTCAGGAAATCTTGCGCGAGCGCGTATTGAGCGCGGTCGCGTTCGGCTTTCGGCAAATCGGCACGTTGCAGCAAGTGCTGGTGCAGGCGAACCGCGCGTTCATACTCGCCGCGGCGCCGGAACAGGCTGCCCAGCGCGAAATGCAGATCCGAGGTGTCAGGGTCCTGCTGCACGGCTTCGATGAAAGCGTCGATCGCCTTGTCGTACTGCTCGTTGAGCAACAGGTTCAGGCCCTTGTAGTAGGCGCGGGGCGAATCGCGCTGCTCGCGGCGCCATTGGCGCATGTCCAGGCGTGACGCGAGCCAGCCGATCGCAAAGACCAATGGCAAGCCGAGCAACAGCCACTGAACGTCAAAGTCCATCGCGAGGCGCAGGCATGGAAGCGCTGTTGGGCAGGCTGGGTTCGAGGTCCTGCGGCGCGAGAACTGACGTCCGTGCCGCGCCGCGCCGCGCGCGCGCGCGGTGGCGCCACCAGCTCGGCAACATCGCCAGCGCGCCGCAGGCGCAGCCCAGCGCCAGCGCGCCCAGGACCAGCAGCACCATCGGGCCCTGCCACTGAACGCCGAAGAAGGCGTGCAGCGTGACCTCATGCAGGTTGTTCAACGCAAACGCGAACAACGCGAAAAACGCGACGGCGCGCACCAGCCAAACCAGGATTCGCATCGGTTTGCGGTGACCGTGTACCGGCCCTAGTCCCGCGCGGCGGCGCCGGAGCTGCGCTTGTTGCCCGGCGCAGCGGGCGTGCTCTGAGCCGCGCCGGCGCCGACGCCGCGATCGTCAACACCTTCGCGCAGGGCTTTGCCGGGTTTGAAATGCGGCGCAAGCTTTTCCGGAATCACGACCTGTTCGCCCGAACGCGGGTTGCGCCCCACGCGCGGCGGGCGGCGATTCACCGTAAAGCTGCCGAAGCCACGGATCTCGACGCGGTGCCCGCGGGCAAGGCCATCGGAAATCGCGTCGAGGATCGTCTTCACCGCGAACTCGGTGTCACGGTGAGTGAGCTGGCTGAATCGCTCAGCCAGTTCGGTCACGAGATCGGAACGCGTCATCGGCGCCGCAGCCCTGACAAGCCAGAAGACTCAGGCCCGCTCAGGAAGTGCCGTCTTGCTTGTCGAGCTTGGCGCGCAGCAATGCGCCCAGGCTCGTCGTTCCTGCGTTCTCGCGTTCGGCGCTGGCCGTCAGGCGTTGCATCGCCTCCTGGTTGTCGGCGTTGTCCTTGGCTTTGATCGAGAGTTGGATCGAGCGCGTCTTGCGGTCGACGTTGATGATCAGCGCCGACACTTCGTCGCCCTCTTTCAGCATGTTGCGGGCGTCTTCGACGCGGTCGCGGCTGATTTCAGAGGCGCGAAGGTAGCCCGTGACATCGGCGGTGAGCTGGATCTCGGCACCGCGCGCGTCCACCGTCTTGACCTTGCCGCTGACCGTCTGTCCCTTGTCGTTGACCGAGGTGTAGCTCGTGAACGGGTCGGAGTCGAGCTGCTTGATGCCGAGCGAAATGCGTTCGCGCTCGACGTCCACAGCGAGCACGATCGCCTCGACCTCCTGGCCCTTCTTGTAATTGCGCACCGCGGCTTCACCGGGCTCGTTCCACGATAAATCGGACAGGTGCACGAGACCGTCAATGCCGGCGGCCAAGCCAACGAAGACACCGAAGTCGGTGATCGACTTGACGGGCCCCTTGACGCGGTCGCCGCGCTGGACCGTGGCGGAAAACTCTTGCCACGGATTCGCCTTGCACTGCTTCATGCCCAGGGAGATTCGGCGCTTGTCTTCGTCGATCTCGAGCACCATGACTTCGACCTCGTCGCCAAGCGCCACGATCTTGCTCGGCGCGACGTTCTTGTTCGTCCAGTCCATCTCCGACACGTGCACCAGGCCTTCGATGCCCGGTTCGATCTCGACGAACGCGCCGTAGTCGGCGATATTCGTGATCTTGCCAAACAGACGTGTGCTGTTCGGGTAGCGCCGCGACACGCCGTGCCACGGGTCGTCGCCGAGTTGTTTGATGCCGAGCGAGACGCGGTTCTTCTCAGCGTCGAACTTGAGAACCTTGGCTTGCAATTCCTGGCCCACCTGCACCACTTCGCTCGGATGCCGGACACGGCGCCAGGCCATGTCGGTGATGTGCAGCAAGCCGTCGATGCCACCCAGGTCGACGAACGCGCCGTACTCGGTGATGTTCTTCACCACGCCGTTGACGATGGCGCCTTCGTGCAATGTACTGAGCAACTTGGAGCGCTCCTCGCCCATCGACGCTTCGACGACGGCGCGGCGCGACAACACGACATTGTTGCGCTTGCGGTCGAGCTTGATGACCTTGAACTCCATCGTCTTGCCCTCGAACGGGCTCATGTCTTTCACCGGTCGTGTGTCGAGCAGCGAGCCGGGCAGGAAGGCCCGGATGCCGTTCACGAGGACGGTGAGGCCACCCTTGACCTTGCCGTTCACGGTACCGGTGACGAACTCGCCGGAGTCGAGCGAGTTCTCGAGCGACAGCCACGACGCGAGGCGTTTCGCCTTGTCGCGCGACAGGATGGTGTCGCCGTAACCGTTTTCCACCGCGTCGATGGCCACCGAGACGAAGTCGCCGACCTGGACTTCGAGTTCGCCGTGGTCGTTCTTGAATTCTTCGATCGGAACATAGGCCTCGCTCTTGAGGCCGGCGTTGACCACCACGAAACTGTGTTCGACGCGCACCACCTCGGCGGTGATGACTTCGCCCGTGCGCATCTCGGCGCGTTTGAGCGATTCTTCGAACATGGCGGCGAACGAATCGACGCCTGCGGAGGTGGCAACTTGGGTTTGCGACATTGAGGTTTCCGGTGCAGCCAGCGGCTGCGGGTTGGGTTGAAAAACCGAACGTTCCAGCGTGCTGAGGCACAGGAGGGAGAACGTCGGAGCCATGCAAAAAATCGGGCAACAAGACCGGTGGGGGCCTGGTCACCCGGGCCCGTCGACGCTGCCTGCTTGCGCCGGCTCAGCCGAAGGGCCTGCGCTGTTGCCAGGCACTCAACACCGCGTCCACCGAGGCTTGGACAGACAGTGCAGAGTTGTCGAGCAACACCGCATCCTGGGCCGGCTTCAAAGGCGAGACGGGACGCGACTGGTCGCGCTCGTCTCGTGCTTCGAGTTCGGCCCGAAGGCCGTCGATGTTAGCCGAAATGCCCTTCAATATCAATTGCTTGTGGCGGCGCTCGGCGCGCGTTGCGGCGCTCGCAGTCAAGAACACTTTGAGGTCTGCGCCGGGGAAGATGACGGTGCCCATGTCGCGGCCGTCGGCCACCAGCCCAGGCACGCGGCGGTGCTTGAGCTGGAACTGGCGCAAGGCGGCGCGCACCTTGGGCCAGGCGGAAATTTTCGAAGCAAGTGCTCCCACCTCCTCGAAGCGCAGCATTTCCGTCACGTCTTCGCCACCAAGGCGTGTCTGTCCAGGCAGGCACTGCAAGTCGAGATTCGCGGCGACAGTGGCCAGGCCGGCTTCGTCGTCGGCCGCGACGCCGGCGCGCATCGCACTCAATGCGGTCGCCCGATACGCCGCACCGGAGTCGAGAAAGTGATAACCGAGTTGCTGCGCCACTGCGCTGGCCAGCGTCCCCTTGCCCGACGCCGTGGGCCCGTCGACGGTGATGACCGGAATATCCGCCTCGTCAGCGTGAACCACGCTGAACAGCGTCTCGAAATAGTCCGGGAAGGTCTTGGCCACGCACTGCGGATCGAGGATGCGCACCGGTATCGGCATCACCGAGCGGGACCCACCCAGGGCGAGCGGGTTGCAGGCGGCGAGCGAAAGGCACATCGCGATGCGGTGGTCGTCGTAGGTTTGAATCGCTGCGGCCTGCCAAGTCCGAGGCGGCGTGATTTCGATGAAGTCGGCTCCTGCGCGAACCGATGCGCCGAGATTGCGCAACTGGGTCGCCATCGCCGCGATGCGGTCGCTTTCCTTGACCCGCCAACTCGCGATGTGGGTCAAACGCGTCGTGCCGCGCGCGAACAACGCCATCACCGCCAGCGTCATCGCGGCGTCGGGAATGTGATTGCAGTCGAGATCGATGGCCCGCAGCGGAAACGTGCCACGCCGCACTTCCAGCTCCGACGCGCCGCAGGTGACCTCGGCGCCCATGGCCCGCGCCGCGTCGACAAAGGCGATGTCGCCCTGGATCGAATCCTTGCCCACGCCGACGATGCGCAATGGCGCGTCGCCTGCGGCAATCGCGCCCAGGGCAATGAAATACGATGCTGACGAGGCGTCGCCCTCGACATGAATCTCCCCCGGCGAGCGGTACACACTTCGCGCCGGAATGACGAAACGGCGCCACGCGTCGACTTCCACCACGATGCCGAAGCGAGCCAGCAGGTTCAGCGTGATTTCGACATAGGGCCGGGAGATCAAATCGCCGTCGACTTCGATCGTGATCGGCTGTGCGCTGCTCGCCAAAGGCAACGCAAGCAGCAAGGCACTGAGAAACTGGCTCGAAACATCGCCGCGCACGCGGATCGGCGCGTGGATGCGAAGCTGCGTGTCGGCGCCGCCGGTTCGATGATCTGCCGCCGCACCGCTCACGCGCAGCGGCGGGTAGCCTACCTCGCCCAGCCACTCGACGTTGCAGCCGAGCTGGCGCAAGGCGGCAACCAGGTCGCCGATCGGCCGCTCGTGCATGCGCGGCAAGCCGCTGAGTTCAAAGCGCCCGCCTTGGCTCGCCGCCATCACGGCCAGCGCTGCGCACAGAGGGCGCATCGCGGTGCCGGCGTTGCCCAGGAAGAGTGAAGCAACGCTCCGGCCCAGGCGTCCGCCCAGGCCATGGATGGTGAGGCTTGCGTCGCCGGCATCGATCTTGCAGCCCAGTTGCCTCAGTGCGGCCAGCATGACCCGCGTGTCTTCGGAGTCAAGGGCGTCGTGGATGCGCGTTGCGCCTTCACACAAGCCGGCAAGCAGGAGCACCCGATTCGAGATACTTTTCGAGCCCGGCAGATGCACCACGCCGTGAGCCGAGCGCAGCGGGGGAATGTCGATAAACGGAATGGAGAACATGCGCGGGCGCGGGAATCGGCGCCGATGAAGAGATTCAGCGAGTGGAGCCGGAGGGGTTGCCGCCCATGTGCCAACCCGCACGTGCCTGCGAGGCCCTTCGAATCTGCTCCTTGAGGGCCTCGGCATCGCTGCTTCTGAGCGCTTCCTCCAGCCCCTGGAGCTCGCGCCGGAAGCGTTCGGATTGCTTGAGGACCTCTTCGCGGTTGGACATCAACACGTCGCGCCACACCATCGGGTCGCTCGCCGCGATTCGGGTGAAGTCGCGAAACCCTGGGCCGGCCAACGACAAGTAGTCGGGCCCGGCTTGCTGGCCCGCGACTGAATTGAAATAGGCGAACGCCAACACATGCGGCAAATGGCTCACTGCGGCGAACGCGGCGTCGTGGTCTTCCGGCGTCATGCGCTGCACTTGAGAGCCGATCGCGGCCCAGACATCGATGGCCTTCTGCAGCAGATCGGGCGAAGTGCTCGGCAGCGGCGTGAGAATTACCTGCCTTCCGTTGTAGAGCGCGGCGTCGGCGTTGCCGACACCTGCTGCTTCCTTGCCGGCAACGGGGTGCGCTGGAACGAACGAGCTGACACGTTCCTTGAGCGCACGCTGCGCAGCTTCGACGACGTCGCGTTTCGTCGAGCCGACGTCCATGAACAGCACACCCGGCTCGACCAGATCGCGGATCGCCCGAAACGTCGCCTCCGTGGCTGCCACTGGAACTGCGATCAAGACGATGTCGGAGCCCGACACGGCGAGCAGCGCCGATTCGGCGACGATGTCGATGACGCCGAGCTTTCTTGCCTTTTCCGTGGTGCTGGGAGACTTGCTGTAGCCGACCACCCGATGCACCAGGCCGGCACGCTTCAGCGCGAGCGCGAACGAGCCACCCATCAGGCCGCATCCGATGACACCGAGTTGATTGAACATGAGCGCGCCCGATTCAACGTCAGTCAGTCAGTGGCTGTCGATCGGGTACGCGCCCAGCAGCTTGAAGAAGGCGCAGGCGTCGCGCAGTTCGTGCAGCGCTGCGGCCACCGTGGGCTGCTCGGGGTGGCCCTGGATATCGATGTAGAAGTAGTACTCCCACTGGCCGGAGCGCGCCGGGCGCGACTCGAAGCGGCTCATCGACACGCCGTGGCGCTTCAGCGGCACCAGCATGTCGTGCACCGCTCCCGGGCGATTTGTGACCGAGACCACCAGGCTCGTGCAGTCGTTGCCCGAGGCCTGCGGCTGTGGCTGCCGATCCGGGTGCGCAAGGATCGCAAAGCGCGTGCGATTTTGCGCCTCATCCTGGATCGCCGGGGCCACGACGTGCAGTCCAAATTGATCCGCGGCGCGAGTGCTGGCGATTGCCGCGAGGTTCGGGTCCTGGCCCGCCATGCGCGCCGCTTCAGCGTTGCTCGCCGCGGGCCGCCGCTCGACCTGCGGCAGGTGGTTCGCGAGCCAGGCGTGGCATTGGGCCAACGCCTGCGGATGCGCGCATACCGCTTCAATGGCGTGCAGCGAATCGTGTTTTCGCAGCAGGTTGTGGCGCACCAGCAAACTCGTCTCGCCGATGATGAACAGCGGTGTCGTGAGAAACAGGTCGAGAGAGCGCGTGACCACGCCTTCGGTTGAGTTCTCCACCGGCACGACAGCGAAATCGGCGGCACCGGTGACGGTGCAATGCAGCACTTCGTCGAAGTTGGCGCAAGCCAGTTTGACAATCGCCGAGCCGAAGAATGCGAGCGAGGCCTCTTCGCTGAAGGTTCCCGCCGGCCCTAGAAACGCCACACGCGTCGGTGTTTCCAGGGCGCGGCACGCCGACATGATTTCGCGCCAGATCGGCGCCACGCTCTCAGTGCGCAAGGGCCCGCCGTTGGCACTGCGCAGCGTCGCGATCACCTGGGCTTCGCGCTCGGGGCGAAACGCAACTGTTCCTTGCCCCCGTTTGACCTCGCCGATCTGCACCGCGACCCGCGCGCGCTCGTTCAGCAGACCCAGCAAGCGGGCGTCGATCGTGTCGATTTGCGCGCGCAATGCCGTCACATCGGCAACCGCAGGCTCAGGTGGCGCGGCGGCGGGCACGACAAAGGGCGTGTTCGAAAGGTCAGCCATGGCGGAGCAGAATTCTCGCATGCGCTGTCGCTGGGCCTGCGGCGTGCACGCTCGCACCGGGCGCGGCGATGCAGCGCCTCAATCTCCCTCTGGCGTGAGGGGCGCCGCAGCGGTGTCGCCGGACCCACCGTTCTCGCCGTTCGAACCGCTCGCGTCGTTCTCGACGATGCGCTGCAAGCCGATGAGTTTGGTTCCGTCGTCCAGCGCGATCAGGGTCACGCCCTGCGTCGCACGGCCGAGTTCGCGGATTTCGCTGACGCGCGTGCGCACGACAACGCCGCGGTCGGTGATCAGCATGATCTCGTCGTCGTGGCGCACCAAGGTGGCAGCGACGACCTTGCCATTGCGTTCGGTCTGCTGGATCGCGATCATGCCTTTTGTGCCGCGCCCGTGGCGCGTGTATTCGACGATGCTGGTGCGCTTGCCGTAGCCGTTTTCGGTGGCCGTGAGCACGCTTTGCGATTCGTCTTCCGCAACCAGCATCGCGATCACGCTTTGCCCGGGATCGAGCATCATGCCGCGCACGCCGCGCGCCTGGCGGCCCATGCCGCGCACGTCGTTTTCGTCGAAACGCACCGCCTTGCCGCCGTCGCTGAACAGCATCACGTCGTGGTGGCCGTCGGTGAGCGCGGCGCCGACCAGGAAATCGCCAGGGTCCAGATCGACGGCAATGATTCCGGCCTTGCGCGGATTGCTGAATTCATCCAGGCGAGTCTTCTTCACCGTGCCTTGCGCCGTGGCCATGAAGACGAACAACTCGGGCGCAAAGCTGCGTGCCTCGCCGGTCAGCGGCAGCACGACATTGACTTTCTCGCCGGCCAGCAGCGGGAACATGTTGACGATCGGGCGCCCGCGTGAATTGCGCGAACCCTGGGGCACCTCCCAGACTTTGAGCCAGTAGACACGGCCACGATTCGTGAAGCACAGAATGTTGTCGTGCGTATTCGCGATGAAAAGTTGCTCGATCCAGTCGTCTTCCTTGGTTTGCGTGGCCTGTTTGCCGCGCCCGCCGCGGCGCTGCGCGTGGTATTCGGACAAGACCTGGCTCTTGATGTAGCCGGTGTGCGAAAGCGTCACCACCATGTCGGCGGGCTGAATCAGGTCTTCGGTGCCGAGGTCCTGCGCATTGTGTTCGATCACGCTGCGCCGCGCCCCCAGTTGGGTCTGGCCGAATTCGAGTTTGATCGCGCTCAACTCGTCGTCGATGATCGTCGTCACGCGTGGCGGCGTGTTCAGGATGTCGATCAGGTCCGCAATCTGCGCCATCACCTCTTTGTATTCGCTGACGATCTTGTCCTGCTCGAGACCGGTCAAACGCTGCAAGCGCATTTGCAGGATCTCGCCCGCCTGTTCTTCCGACAGGCGGTACAGGCCATCGGGTTGCAAGCCGAACGACGCATCCAGCCCCGCCGGGCGATAGGCCGCGCGCCCGCCGGGCGTCTGCCCTTCGGCGCGCGCCAGCATCTCGCGCACCATCGTCGAGTCCCAACTCTTGCTCATCAGTGCCGACTTCGCCAGCGGCGGTGTGGGCGAGGTCTTGATCGTCTCGATGAATGAATCGATGTTGGCCAGCGCCACCGCCAGCCCTTCCAGGACATGGCCGCGTTCGCGCGCCTTGCGCAGCTCGAACACGGTGCGCCGCGTCACCACTTCGCGCCGGTGTTCCAGGAAGATCGAGACCAGATCGCGCAGGCTGCACAGCTTCGGCTGGCCGCCGATCAGCGCAACCATGTTCATGCCGAACGTGTCTTGCAGTTGCGTCTGCTTGTACAGGTTGTTCAGCACCACTTCGGGCACTTCCCCGCGCTTGAGTTCGATCACGACGCGCATGCCCGATTTGTCGGACTCGTCCTGGATGTGGCTGATGCCGTCGATCTTCTTCTCGTGCACCAGCTCGGCGATGCGCTCAAGCAGGTTCTTCTTGTTCACCTGGTAGGGAATTTCGTCGACGATGATGGCCTGGCGCTGGCCCTTGTCGATCTCTTCGAAATGCGCCTTCGCCCGCATCACGACCTTGCCGCGGCCGGTGCGGTAGCCCTCGCGCACGCCGTTCAGGCCGTAGATGATTCCGGCAGTGGGGAAGTCGGGCGCGGGCACGATCTGCATCAGTTCATCGACGCTGGCCTGCGGGTTCTTCAGCAAGTGATGACAGGCGTCGATCACTTCATTCAGGTTGTGTGGCGGAATGTTGGTGGCCATGCCCACCGCGATGCCGCCGGCACCGTTGACCAGCAGGTTGGGCAATCGCGCCGGCATCACCAGCGGCTCTTTCTCGCTGCCGTCGTAGTTGGGCCCGAAATTCACCGTCTCCTTGTCCAGATCGGCAAGCATTTCATGGGCGATCTTCGACAGCCGAATTTCGGTGTAGCGCATCGCCGCGGCGTTGTCGCCGTCCACCGACCCGAAGTTGCCCTGCCCGTCCACCAGCATGTGGCGCAATGAAAAATCTTGGGCCATGCGGACAATCGTGTCGTACACCGACTGGTCGCCGTGCGGGTGGTACTTGCCGATGACGTCGCCGACGATGCGCGCGCTCTTCTTGTACGGCCGGTTCCAGTCGTTGTTCAGCTCGTGCATCGCGAACAGCACGCGCCGGTGCACGGGTTTGAGGCCGTCGCGCGCGTCGGGCAATGCGCGCCCGACAATCACGCTCATCGCGTAGTCGAGGTACGAACGCCGCATCTCCTCTTCGAGGCTGATCGGCAGGGTTTCCTTGGCGAATTGGCTCATGCGGGGGATTGGGCAACGCGACGCGGGCGCGGCTTGCAGCGACGGTTGCAGGGCCGGTCTGGCGGACGCCGCGCAATTCTAATTGCGATGGGCGGACCCTATGGCACAATCCGCCTCCGGTTGTCAGCCATCGCGCTTGCGGCGGCTCACCAGCTTGGTGCTAAGATATTTAAACAATTCGCAGGCACAACTGCGCCATTCCTCGAGAGGAGAACCATGAAGAAACTGAACCACGTGGCATCGCTGTTTGCTTCCGCTGCGCTCGCTGCTTCGGTGTCTGGCGCATTTGCGCAGTCATCGGGTACCGACCAGTGGACCAACTCATCGGGCCTTGTCTGGAAAACCGGCAGCGGCGATAACTGCTGGCGTGACGCCAACTGGACGCCGGCAACGGCCAATCAAGCGTGCGATGGCGCTTTGAAGCCGGCAGCGCCGCCGCCCCCTCCGCCGCCGCCCCCACCGCCGCCACCGCCGCCGCCGCCGCCGCCGGCCATGGTGCAAGCTCCGCCGCCGCCGCCGCCACCCCCGCCGCCGCCGCCCGCGCCGGTGAGCGAGAAGGTCAGTTTCGCGGCTGACGCCTTCTACGACACCGGCAAGGCCGTGCTCAAGCCAGAAGGCATGGCCAAGCTCGACGACCTGATCTCCAAGATGCAGGGCATCAACCTCGAAGTCATCATTGCGGTCGGGCACACCGACTCCGATGGCGACGATGCTTTGAACCAGAAGTTGTCGGTGGCCCGTGCCGAGTCTGTCAAGGCCTACATGACGAGCAAGGGCGTCGAGCAGAACCGCATCTACACCGAAGGCAAGGGTGAAAAGCAGCCGGTGGCCGACAACAAGACCAAGGAAGGCAAGCAGAAGAACCGCCGCGTCGAAATTGAAGTGGTCGGAACACGCACCCGCAAGTAAACGGGTTCGTGCTGCAACAAACCCCGCCTCGGCGGGGTTTTGTTTTTTCCGGGTCCTGAATGCGCTGGTGAACTGCGGCCGGCCGCTAACATCACCCCCCATGATGTCGAACGCCGATCCTCAAGAGCTCGCCAAGTTCAGCGATTTGGCGCATCGCTGGTGGGACCCCGACAGCGAATTCCGGCCGCTGCATCAGATCAACCCGCTGCGCCTGGAATGGATCGACGCCCTGGTGCGTTTGGCGGGAAAGTCGGTGCTCGATGTCGGCTGCGGCGGGGGCATTCTGGCCGACGCGATGGCGCGGCGCGGTGCGAGCGTATTGGGAATCGATCTGGCGGCCAAGCCGCTCCGGGTGGCGCAACTGCATGCGCTGGAAGCGCAGACCTCGGGCGTCGAATACCGCGAAGTTTCGGCTGAGGCGCTGGCCGAAGAAAGGCCGCAGAGCTACGACGTCATCACCTGCATGGAGATGCTCGAGCATGTGCCCGACCCTTCGGCGATCGTCGACGCATGCGCCAGGCTGACGAAGCCGGGCGGCTGGTTGTTCTTCTCGACCATCAATCGCAACCCGAAGGCGTTCCTGTTCGCCATCGTCGGTGCCGAGCATGTGCTGAAGCTGCTGCCCAAGGGGACGCACGAATACGCGCGCTTCATTCGACCGAGCGAATTGGCGCAGTGGTGCCGCACGGCGGGCCTGAGCCCAGGTGAGATGCGCGGCATGGAATACAACCCGTTGATCCGACGCTACAGCCTGACGCACGACACCAGCGTCAACTACCTGATGGCATGGCGCAAGGCGCCATGAGTGCGACTGCGATGAACGTGAAGGCGCTGCTGTTCGATCTGGACGGCACGCTGATCGACAGCGCACCCGACCTCGCCGGCGCTGCCAACGAAATGCGGGTTGCGCGTGGCTTGCCCGAGTTGCCGCTGAGCCATTTCCGGCCGATGGTGGGCTCCGGCGCGCGCGGCATGTTGCATCGAGCGCTCGAGGTCGGCCCTGATCACGATGATTTCGCTGCCCTGCGCGACGAGTTCCTCGGCCGCTATGAAAGCCGCATGACGCTCGAGACGCGCATCTTCCCCGCCATGTTGCCCGTGCTGCAGGCGCTGCTGCTGCGCAGCCTGCCGTGGGCGATCGTGACGAACAAGGCCACGCGCTTCACCGAGCCGCTGGTGCGTGCGCTGGGCCTGGATCTGCAATCGAAGGCGTTGATCTGTGGCGACACCACGCCGCACTCCAAGCCGCATCCGGCGCCACTGCTCGAAGCGGCGCGGCGCATGCAGGTTTCTGTTACCGAATGCATCTACGTCGGCGACGACCTGCGCGACGTGCAGGCGGGCCGCGCCGCGGGCATGGCCACTGTCGCCGTCGCCTGGGGCTATACGGGCCAGGGCGACGTGATCGAGAACTGGGGCGCGGACCATGTGATCCAGTGGCCGCATCAGCTCTTGCAACTTCCGGGATTGGCCTAAACTACGCCGCTCTGGGGCTGACCTGGCTTCGACGTGGGTTCGGACTTGGAACAGGGCATGCCGAGCACCAGTACGCTCGTAAATCCACTGGAAACAAAGTAACTGCGAACGACTCTACGTACGCTCTCGCCGCTTAAAACCGGTGAGCTTCGCAACAGTTGGCCGATGGGCTGGGCTTGAGGGGCAACCTGAAGGCTGCGAAGTCATACACATCAGCTCGTCCTGAGCCGGGTCACTCGGCACAGGGTTAAATCAAGTGACTCGTCGAATGGGTAGCGTGCTGCTGCGCGACCCAGGAGGCTAAAAACAAATCAGCCAGCTAAGCGTGTAGATCTGCCTGACGAAGGCTTGCGGACGGGGGTTCGATTCCCCCCAGCTCCACCAGTACCAGGACCCCAACTGTTTTCAGTTGGGGTCTTTTTTTTGGCCTGGCGCGACGACTCCAGCGTGTTTGCGCGGGTGCGCGCATGCGCGGGTTCGTGCCGAAGCCTGCGCACTGCGCGGGTCGTCGTTCCTGCCCGCTCCCGACCAGCTTGGGTTCGCCTCTGGCCACCCTTCCTTGCCGCCTCGCTTTGTGCGAAGAGCCCAAGGCCGACCTACTCCGATGAGGCGTTCAACACGTAGCTGGTGCTGCGCCCGCCCGCATCCGATTCGCCGGCAGCGCTTCGAAGTGGACCCGCTGGCGGCCAAGCGGGCCCGACACGACCCGCATCGGACCGGTGGCATCGTCACGCCAGCCGCCCAAGTTGATTCGGGAGAGGCCAGAGTAGCCGGCGGGGAAGAGGGCGGCGTGCCAACCGAACAGTCGATCCCGGGTGACCGGGGTGTTGCAGTTGGCGGTGGCGTCGAGCACCATCTCGACAACGCCTTCGACCTGACGATCCACCGCAGCCAGGGCTCCGATGTCGACGCCCAGCCGGCGGGCGATTGACGAGCGCACGGATTCGACGCTGAGCTGTTCGCCCTCGATCTCGCTGGTCTTGACCACGTCCTCGGTCAGCGTCGACAGGCTGGCCTGGTCGCGCAGGGCCCTTCCGACATCGGACAGTCGCCCCAGCAACAGACCCTGCGCACGACTGACGTCGGCCAACGAACGTGCCAGTGAAGCCAGGTCATAGCGCCAATTTGGCCAGTCGCTGGCCTGCCAGATGTAGATGTATTCGCCGCCGTTCATGCGGAGATTTTGAGCCGGGTTATCCGCAGGTGACAGGTATTCGCCGCATTTCGTGCGGCGATAGAGGGACCTATTCGCCGCAGCGCTGTTCGGGCCAGTCATCGGGCGACGCGGCTTGGTTCGAACGGCAAGGGATCTCAGCGCCGCCAGAGGGTGGCCGCCGCAACGTCGCGTGTGCCTGCCTGAACCGCTCACGCCTGACCCGTTGGTCCATCAATACGACTTCGGCAGGTCCAGCACCTTTTCGGCGATGAACGACAGGATCAGTTGTTCGGTGACCGGCGCGATGCGTGTGATCATCACCTCGCGCAGCAGGCGCTCGACGTGGTATTCCTT
>Ga0315290_10000217_pt1 | contig 35504 bp, 25 predicted proteins | sample YL17G12_0_MG_FD_203627 | JGI IMG/M metagenome (GOLD analysis project Ga0315290, IMG submission 203627) | Sediment microbial communities from Yellowstone Lake, YNP, Wyoming, USA - YL17G12_0 | ecosystem: Environmental > Aquatic > Freshwater > Lake > Sediment | place: USA: Wyoming | collected... | reverse complement strand
TGCCGTAAGCTCAGGATCACTTAATGCCACCGGTATTACTGTAGCAACTATTCTTGCTACTTCATCTGTAAGTTCTGGAGCTTTATATTCGTCTAACTCTACTATTACAAACTTGGTTGCTACAACTATGACTGCTGGATCTTTTGCTGTCAGTGATTTTGTAGCAACACATATTACAACAGCTAATATTGTTATTAATACAAGTCTTACAGCAGCTAATCTTTATGCTCCACTTGCAACTATCAGTAACCTTGTCGTAACTGCTACCAGCACTGGTTCAATTAATGCTACTGGTATGACTGTTGCAACTATCCTTGCTACTTCTCAAATCTCAACAGGATCACTTTATGCTCCACTTGCAACTATCAGTAACCTTGTCGCAACTGCTACCAGCACTGGTTCAATTAATGCTACTGGTATGACTGTTGCAACTATCCTTGCTACTTCTCAAATCTCAACAGGATCACTTTATGCTCCACTTGCAACTATCTCCAACGTTGTTGCAACTTCTGCAAGTTCTGGTTCACTTTATGTTAGTGGACAAACAGTATTACACGATAATGTTACTGTAGGATCTAACTTTGTTGTAAATGGACCTGCTTTGAAAATTCCAGTTGGTGATCTTGAAGCTAGACCAGTAGCTCCTCAACAAGGTTATATTCGTTACAATACAGAATACACTCAATTTGAAGGTTATGGACCAGGTAATGCTTGGGGATCTCTTGGTGGTGTTGTTGATATTGCTCAAACTACAAAAATTCTAGCTTCTGCTAGTCCTAGTGTAACTGATGGTAACTTGTACTTTTACACTGTAGGAACTGAACATATGAGAATTAATAGTGCAGGTAATATCGGTATTCATACTACTGCTCCAGGATATACACTTGATGTAGTTGGAACTTTAGGTGCAACAATTGGGCTAACTACAGGATCTCTTAACGTTACTGGTAATAGTATTCTTCAAGGATCTGTTACAGCAGGAGCTTTGTATGCCCCTGTTGCAACTATCTCTAACATTGTCGCCACTGCTACCAGCTCTGGATCAATTAATGCTACTGGTATGACTGTTGCTACAATCCTTGCTACTAGTTCTGTAAGCGCTGGATCTTTTTACGCTCCACTTGCTACTATATCTAACATTGTCGCAACTGCTACCAGCACTGGCTCGATTGATGCTACTGGTATGACTGTTGCTACAATCCTTGCTACATCACAAATTTCAGCTGGTTCACTTTACGCTCCACTTGCAACTATCTCTAATGTTGTCGCAACTGCTGTCAGCTCTGGATCAATCAATGCTACTGGTATGACTGTTGCTACAATCCTTGCTACATCACAAATTTCAGCTGGTTCACTTTACGCTCCACTTGCAACTATCTCTAACGTTGTCGCAACTGCTGTCAGCTCTGGATCAATTGATGCTACTGGTATGACTGTAGGAACAATTCTTGCTACATCTCAAATTAGCGCTGGTTCTTTGTACGCTCCACTTGCAACTATCTCTAACGTTGTTGCAACTGCCGTAAGCTCAGGATCAATTGATGCTACTGGTATTACTGTAGGAACAATCCTTGCTACATCACAAATTAGCGCTGGTTCTTTGTACGCTCCACTTGCAACTATCTCTAACATTGTTGCAACTGCCGTAAGCTCAGGATCAATTGATGCTACTGGTATTACTGTAGGAACAATCCTTGCTACATCACAAATTAGCGCTGGTTCTTTGTATGCTCCACTTGCAACTATTTCTAATGTTGTTGCAACTGCCGTAAGCTCAGGATCAATTGATGCTACTGGTATGACTGTAGCTACTATTCTTGCTACTTCTCAAGTATCAGCTGGATCTTTATATGCTCCACTTGCAACAATCGCTAATGTAGTTGCTACTGCCGTAAGCACTGGATCAATTGATGCTACCGGTATGACTGTTGCTACTATTCTTGCTACTTCTCAAGTATCAGCTGGATCTTTATATGCTCCACTTGCAACTATTTCTAATGTTGTTGCAACTGCCGTAAGCTCAGGATCAATTGATGCTACTGGTATTACTGTAGGAACAATTCTTGCTACTTCATCTATAAGTGCTGGTAGTGTATTTGCAACAAACAGTTCTATTAGTAATTTAGTTGTTTCTTCTCTTACTAGTGGAAATCTTTACTCTACTATGGGTACTTTTGCAACTGTTTCTTCTGTGTGGCTTTCTGCTACAACCATTAGTGGTTCTAACTTGAGTTTGTCTGGAGATTTGTTTGTTGCTGGTACTTTGACCTCTGTAAATATTACTACTACAAACTTTGTAGATACTAATATGACTGCTGGTATTGCTCATATCACTACTCATTTATCTGCTGCTGGTAATAGCAATACTATAGGAAGTATCTTTACAACTGCTGGAAATGTGGGTATTAACAACACTGCTCCAAGTTATACAGTTGATATTACAGGTGATCTTCGCGCTTCAAACAACTTTTATACAGACATCATTACTGCTACTACAAAAGTAACATCAGGAGCTTTGTATGCAACCAACTCTACTATTACAAACTTGGTTGCTACAACTATGACTGCTGGATCCTTTGCTGTACAAGAATTTATTGCTACAAATATTACTACTTCAAACATTGTTATTAATACAAGTCTTACTGCTGCTAACCTTTATGCTCCACTTGCAACTATCAGTAACCTCGTCGCTACTGCTACTAGCACTGGATCAATTAATGCTACTGGTATGACTGTAGCAACTATTCTTGCTACTTCTCAAATTAGCGCTGGATCACTTTACGCACCACTTGCAACTATCGCTAACCTCGTCGCTACTGCTACTAGCACTGGATCAATTAATGCTACTGGTATGACTGTAGCAACTATTCTTGCTACTTCTCAAATTAGCGCTGGATCACTTTACGCACCACTTGCAACTATCGCTAACGTTGTCGCTACTGCTACTAGCAGTGGGTCGATTGACGCTACTGGTATGACAGTAGGAACAATTCTTGCTACCTCACAAATCAGTGCTGGTTCTTTGTACGCTCCACTTGCAACTATATCTAACATTGTTGCAACTGCTACCAGCTCTGGTTCAATCAATGCTACTGGTATGACTGTTGCTACAATTCTTGCTACATCGCAAATCTCAGCTGGTTCTTTGTACGCTCCAATTATTGTCGCAACTGCTACCAGCACTGGGTCAATCAATGCTACTGGTATGACTGTAGGAACAATCCTTGCTACTTCTCAAATTAGCGCTGGTTCTTTGTACGCTCCACTTGCAACTATATCTAACGTTGTCGCAACTGCCGTAAGCTCTGGATCTATTGATGTTACTGGTATGACTGTAGGAACTATCCTTGCTACTTCTCAAATTAGCGCTGGTTCCTTGTATGCTCCACTTGCAACTATATCGAACGTTGTCGCTACTGCCGTAAGCTCTGGATCTATTGATGCTACTGGTATGACTGTAGGAACAATCCTTGCTACCTCTCAAATTAGTGCAGGTTCTTTGTATGCTCCACTTGCAACTATCAGCAATGTCGTTGCTATTGCTACTAGTTCTGGATCTATCAACGCTACTGGTATGACTGTAGGAAGTATCCTTGCTACCTCACAAATTAGTGCTGGTTCTTTGTACGCTCCACTTGCAACTATCTCTAATATTGTCGCAACTGCCGTAAGCTCAGGATCAATTGATGCTACTGGTATGACTGTAGGAACAATCCTTGCTACATCACAAATTAGTGCTGGTTCTTTGTACGCTCCACTTGCAACTATCAGCAATGTCGTTGCTATTGCTACAAGCTCGGGATCTATCAATGCTACTGGTATGACTGTAGGAACAATCCTTGCTACTTCTGGAGTATCAGCTGGGTCTTTGTATGCTCCACTTGCAACAGTTTCTAACATTGTTGCTACTACTATTAGTTCTGGGTCAATTGTTGCAAATACAGTTGATATTACACCAAGTTTAGGTGATATTTCCAAGGAACTCAGTTTTGCTGCTGCAAATAACCAAGCAGTTTCTGGAAATATTACAAACTTTGCATTTGCGAATGGTGTTGTTCGATCATTTAATGCAGTTACATCTGTTTCTATTGTTAGATTATCTGGACAAAACTTTTATGCCAACTATGATATTCGAGGTGTACAAAAAGATAGTGGTGAATGGTCAATCAATGTTTCATTTGTCGGTGATAATACTGGAATCGTCTTTAGCATTGACGTTAATGGTCAACTTCAATATACAAGTACAAATGTCTCACAATGGCAATCTACTACTCTTAAATTTAGAGCTAACACAACTTCTATTTAGAGCTAACTTCTATTTAAAACTAACTTCTAGTTAAAACTAACTTTTTTAAAAGTGAAAATTTAAATTAAAAATTTTTAATTTAAATCAAGTACTTTTAATATTAAAAGGCAAGGTAATTATGTCCATTTAAGCAGATGCTTTTTTAGGAAAATGTGCTGAAAGATATTTTTGTAATTTAAGATAGGTGTAAACCAATGGTGAATTTTCATCATTTGGATCTTTTGGTTCCATTGCTGGCCCAAACAGCTTATCAAGAGCTGCATCTGGTACAATTTCACGTCTATGTTCTGGGTTTTGAAGATCGTGTTCCTTAATATAAGATGTAATGTATCTAGTAACATCAGTTCTAGCAATTGGATCAGTGTTCTTTACACCAAATTGAGCTAGAAAAGCGTAAAGCTCATCTGATACAATAACTGGTGATGCAAAACCAGATGGCTTTCTTGGATTAGCATCATCTCGCGGAGTCTTCTTTCTCTTTGTCTTTTTAGATGCCTCCTTAATTGCATTTTCGTGATCACGTTGCATCTTTCGCAACTCTTGAATCTCGCGTTTCAATTCGTTTGTAAGATCTTGCTTAGATTTAATCAATTTCTCAAAACGTTGCTTCATAGTTTCAATTTCAACACCTGTTTCAACAGTTTCAGTTTCGACAGTAACAGTAGGTTCAACTGTAGGTTCAACTGTAGGAACTACAACTGGAACTACAACTACAACTGGAACTTCTGGTTCTACAGTTGGTGTAACAGATTTTGAAGTTTTCTTGGTAGTAGTCTTGGTGGTTTTTGTTGCAACTTTGCTCATTTTTATTTTTAATGTTACTTTAGGAATTATTTTATTTTTTCTTACGCACTTTTCTATATTTTAAAGGAAAAAATAGAAAAAAATCAGTTTTTTTATTTAACAGATAAGTTAAAAGATTTGTTTCTTAAAAAGAAGAGTAAACAGCAACTGTAGGAGTAACGGCTTTAACGTAAAGAACATAAATTTGTACTAGAGCAGCAGCGGCAACGGTAAATTTGACGTATTTTGCATTATCAACACCGACAACTGTATCTACGGCATCAATACCGTTGTAAGCAACAAGACCCCAGTTAAGGGCACCGGCTATTAATAGGATTTGTACAAGTAAAAAAGCGATTTCTGAATAATGCATTTTTTATATTATATGAAAATAAAATGAAATTCTCCAATAAAAATTTAAATAAAAATATTTATTATTTTACTGTAAAATGTTTTTAAAAATATTTTAGATTGCCATAAATATTCTTTATGAATCAATTCTAGATAAATTTTTGTAGGATAATAATCTTCTAAATTTTTACTATAAGTATTGAATAATCGAATTGTTTTTTCATATGTTTGTTTATCTAATGATTGTAAAATTTCTATAAGAGAATCTTTTGGTAATACCATGAATAATTGTTCTAATGTTGTATTTGGTATAGTAGTTTGTAATACTTGAGAATTATTTTTGTATATAACATGGATGTTTTTATCTTTTGATAAAAATGTAAAAATATCACTTACAAAAGGAGTAGCGTGATTAGAGTAAAACCAACTCCAATTATCGTGAACATGTCCGTTATAATATCCTAATATCCAGTATAAACCTGTTATATATTCTTGTATAGCAGATTCTTTGTCGTGTACACCGTAAAATTGATAATATCTATTTTTATATCCCACTTGGTTGTATTTTATAATATCTGTTTTATAAAAATAAACATTTTTACAATCTGTATTAATTTGGTCTAAATCATATGTATCTCTATAATTCAAGCCTTTTTTACCATAAGCGCTATAAATATTACTATAAAAATAGTCTTCAACTTTAGATAATTCATAAAAAATATCTCGTAACATGTATACATCTATAGAATCATTCCAATTTTTATTACACAATTCGTTTTTGTTAATTAAATTTTTTTTATGTTTTTGTATAACTGTATTGTAAGATTTTATTAATATAGTCAAACCATTTTCTTTGATCATTAATGATGGTATATGTTCTAAAAAATCATTACCTAGTAAAAAACACAAAAATATATAATCTTGGATTAAATTATCATCGCTAATAAAGGTACCTTGACCTTGGCGTAATTCTTGACATACATATTGATGTAATTTTTTTATATCGATATACGTGTATACTTTATCGCATTCTAATAATTTTGAATTAAATGTATTATCTCTAAGAAGAATAATTTTAGATGAAGCAATATTTAATAAACTTAACATTAATAAATCTGCATCTAACCCATAAATACATATTTTACCTTTACGATCATAAGGAGTATTAAAAGGCAAGATACCTTTATCGACGATGTCATTAATAATTGACATTATTTTATGTTCTCCTTCTCCTGGTTCATTAGAATCTGAAATAATAACATTATTATCTATTTCTTTTTTAAATACGTTTAATTCTTTGATTAAATTATCCATAAATTTTGTACCAGGTGTTATTTTATTAGAATTCCATTTAACAGAACCGCTAAATTCCTTGAAAAAATGAGATTTATATCTTCTTTCTCTTTGTTGATTAATTTTTGCTCTTGGAGCTACACCATCAATCATTATATACGTAATGCGTGGTTTTATAACATTTATAATATATCTCGTGTAATTTAAACAAGTTTTTATAATTAATTCTTCTAATTTACTTTCATCAGTCTCGTCGGTTAATTCTAATGCTTTTTGTGCACACGGATGAATCATGCTATTATAATCTAAAAACAGATATTCTATTCCAATTTCTGAAATAGCATTTTCGTTTATAGTTAATTCATTTTCATAATTGTATTTTTTATAAATTGTATAAAAATACCAAGGAATGCCCATTTGTAATTTAATTTTTTAATAAAATTTCAGTTTATTAAACCTTTAGTAACTAAGTAACTAAAAGTAACTAAAAGTAATTTATACATATTCTTGATATACCAATAAACATTCTTTGTTTTCATCGAATACAAAACCTTGCTTGTTTAATAATTTTTTATAATATAAAAACTCCATTTTTTTATAATCGTTAAAGTCATCTACATCATCAATTTCGTCTAGTTCAATCACTTCATCAATTTCTTCTCCTTCATCAAGTTCGTCAACAATACAAGATACTTTATCACTACCTATATCATAATCATCTAAATTTTCGTCATCGAACGCAGTTTCGCTTATATAATCATCTAAATTACCAGATAGATTAATTTCAGATATGTCATCAACTGTATCTTCTCTTCTAACAACATCGTCGCTATCGTGATTACTTTTAATATCCTCATCATCGTCGTCATCGTTTTTTTTAGTTTTGTTTGATTTTGATAATTTTATAAATGTAACAAGTCTATGATATACACTATTTTTTGAATATTTTAATTTAGATTTTAAATGTTCTTTTATTAATATATCAACGTCTATATTTGGATTTATCTGTTTTTTATTAATAAGATTCTTTCTTTTTTTTGTCAATGTTATTTCAGTGTATGAACGAATAATTAATTTTTGAATATAATTATCTTTTTTTTTTTGTAAATTGTTTTGTAATCTTTCTTCGATTAAAAGTTTGTAATATTGTAATAATTCATTTCTTCTTTTTTCCATTTCCTTAATATTATCAGTATTTTCTTCTATCAATTTTAAACAATTATATATTTTTTGTATAATATCATCGTCGATGTTTAGGAAATTAAAAAAATAACCGTTTTCATTTTTAGTAAAGTCGATATTTTTTGTATGCAGTATATTTAAGATATGTACTTTTTCTTTTGGGTTTAATTTAGTAATACGTGCAATAATATCTTTTATATCAAAAGACATAAAGTTTCAACAGATTTGATATAAAGTAGATATAACGTTAATAATTCATATTTTTTTTAATAGTTTTAAAATAAATAACAAATGTCTAATAATATTCACGATACAAATGTTGAACTTATCCGTGAACAAGTGAAAAATCTTATTGATGAATGTGAAAGTATTTTAAAAAACGGTGAAACTTTATCAAATTACGAAAACCATTTTTCTATTAAATATGAACATTTAATTAATACATCAAATACACTATATACATTTATATGTACGCAACTACAGCAGAATTTTAGAAATTTTGATAGAGATGCACTTCAACAAAGATTAGATATGATGTTAAATGTTATTTTAAATATACAAAGTTCAAAAATTTCACAATATGATGCATCTGTAATAATTGGTGAAAAATTAGCTCGTGATTATATTCCTCAATGTCGTGAAGAATAAACTACGGTTAATGAATAATTATTTTATATTACTTAAATATAAAATAAATGGATTCTATAAATATTACTATTGCAGAAGGTCAATCTAATAATTTTTTTTCTCGACTACAACAACAAATAAATCAATCTGAAGGTGACATCCAAACTAAAAGAGAAGTAGGGCCAAAGCCCTCAAAAGAACAATATCAAGAAGAACCACAATATCAAGAAGAACCACAATATCAAGAAGAACCACAATATCAAGAAGAACCACAATATCAAGAAGAACCACAATATCAAGAAGAACCACAATATCAAGAAGAACCGCAATATCAAGAATCTGAAGACAAAGAAAAGGGGAACGTAAAGACAAATGATTTTGTGTCTAAAATAAATTCTACAAGTAAAAATTTAGGTCATAATAAGTTACAATTAAAAATAGATGATTTAGAAAGTAAGATGGAAAAGGATAAAATTGTAGAAAGGGAGCAAGAAATGAAATTGCATTTGTTTAAAAAAACAATTTCTACTTTACAATCTCAATTACAAGATAAAGCCGCGTATATTTCAAGAATAGAATCTGCTCATATTGATCCTCAGTATGATAGGAAAATTCAAGATTTAACTAAAGAAATATATGATCTCAAACTCAAATTGGATAATGCAGATGGAGAAAATCAACAATTAAAAATGGATGTTGATTTTATAAATAATAAATTAGAAACAACAAAATTAGAATATGTTAATATCGGTGGTAAAAATGAAGAGGTTCAACAAAGATATATTGTTTTAGAACAAACATATCAAAAACAGGCTAATCAATTACAAATAGATTTAGAAACAATATCTCGTCTTGAAAACAAGATAAATTTTGAATTAAATATGAGACAAAATTTAGAATTAGAATTACAAAGTTTAAAATTAGAGTTAGTTGATTATAGAACTAATATTAAAAATATAACTATAATGAAGGATGATGAAATAAAATTATTAACTGATAAATTAAACGAATCTAATAAACAAATTCCGCAAATTAATAAAGAACAAAACACACTAGTAGGTGATTTTAGATCTAATAGAACGTATTATAAAGGTAATAAGGGTATAAAACCAAGCAGTAATAAAGGTATAAAACCAAGCAGTAATAAAGGTATAAAGCCAAGCAGCAGTTAGTACTGATACCGAAGACTTCGATAAAAGGCAAGGTACCCAACCTAATTACGTATTGAAAAAATATTCGTTTATTTCATCTATTTTTGATTTATGATGATATTTATGTTTTTTTGGTATATATATTTCTTTTATTCCTTTATCACTACTTGTATCTGTAATTTCTCGGTCTTGTTTATCTTGGTTGTAATCTTGGTTGTAATCTTGATGATCAGATGATTTATCAGATGAAATATAGTATAAAATAGGTTCTTTTGACGCGCAACTTGAAGACTTACTGGACTTGGAAGACTTGGAAGATATATTGTCCTTGTTCATTAATTTATTAAAATCGTATGTTATATTTTTAATTGAAGTAGGGCCAAAGCCCTCACCTTTATCTTTTGACCCTACTTCTTCTTGTTGAATTTCCAAAACAGTATCTATTTTATTTATAGGTAAAATAACATTTATAACTGTATCAATTTTATCCTTTAATTGGGATAATGTTATAGATTTTGTCGATTTAGGATTTTCATAAAAAATTCTACTAAGTTTTTTTAAACATTTATAATAAAATTTTCTCAAACTTGGTAAAGAACCTTCTAATAATTTTTCAACGTATAAACTAGGTTTATGGATCATAACTTGAATTGTTATAGTGATAATGTCATTTAACATTTGTTGTAATTGTTCTTCTGAATAATTGTATTTTCTTTTTGTCCATTTTAAAAATTTTCCATATTCTTTATCTATATGATAATCTGACCATTTTGATATTTTTAATAATCTTTTTTGAAAATTAGGATACAAGAGGCCTATAGTTTTAGATGCTTTGTGGAGATCATATTCCATTCTTAAAATGTTATTTATATATTTATAAATATACTTTGCTAAAATTTCATAAAATTGTGATTGTATTTTTTCTTTATGTTCTATATTTTTAGCAACAAACGATGTCATTATATGTGTCATTTATATTATTATTATTATTTTTAAAATTTTCTAAAAACGACAGATTGTGAATTTAATTTTATATATTATTATTATTTTTAAAATTTTCTAAAAACGACAGATTGTGAATTTAATTTTATATATTATTATTATTTTTAAAAATTTCTAAAAACGATGTCATTATATGTGTCATTTATATTATTATTATTATTTTTAAAATTTTCTAAAAACGACAGATTGTGAATTTAATTTTATATATTATATTATATTATATTATATATTTAACGCAAATGAATTTTCATATATTTGTATTGATTAGTACATGTGTGTTTTATGTAATATTAAGATTTTACAAATCAGATATAGTTCTAGATAACCATCAAAATGAAAAGAGAAAATCAATAGGAAGTAAGAGTAATTTTATCTATGTTTTATTTGTACCTGTAATGTTATATATTTTAAATTTCATGTATAAAATTAAAGAATATTCTTCTGGTGCTTCTCAAAATTTATCAGATAATATAATAATGACTTCTGATATGTCTGAACAACCATTGTTGACAATACCATATCCTGAGTCTACTGTAATATAATTTCTTAGATTTAAATTGTTTTATTGAAATTTAATTTTATATGTTTTATGTAATATGGCAGAAAACATTTATTATAACCAGACTAATTATTTAAATAAATCTGAATTCCTTAATAATACTTCTGATAAAAAGCGTAATTATTTACATCAAGAACCTTCACAAATGTTATTAAGAAATTATATATCAAAAGTAACACCTTACGAGAATGTTCTGTTATATCATGGATTAGGTACCGGTAAGACGTGCGCATCGATTACAATAGCTGAGGGTTTTAAAGAATATTTAAATAATATGGGTAAAAGAATAGTAGTTTTAGTAAAAAATAAAAATATAGAAAAAAACTTTATGGGTGAATTACTAAGTAAATGTACACATGAAGAATATTTAGATAAAGAAGAATATGATATTTATACTGGAAATGTTAAATATAGAGGGTCTGAAACTACAAGGGCTGAAATAATAAGTAAAGCTAATAAAACTATATCTAAATCTTATAGTTTCATAACCTATGGTTCATTTATTAATAGAGTACTTGGTCTTAAAGACTTTGAAAAAGATCAATATGGGCAAAATTTAAAACGAGTAAAACGTATCGATGGTCAAATTGTAAGAAAACCTGTAAAAGATGCTATTAAAAATTTAAATAATAGTGTTATAGTTGTAGATGAAGCTCATAATATTACGAGTAATGATGTATATACTTCATTATATAAAATTTTATCCAAATCATATAATTATAAATTAATTTTACTTACAGCTACACCAATGTATGATAATTCTAGTGAAATTTTCGAATTATCAAATCTGTTAAATGTTAATAGACCAGATTTACAATTACCAATTGGTAAAGAATTATCTAAAGGAGATGATCCTTTTTTAATAAAAAGTTCATCTGAAAATATTAATAAATCTGCTTTACGTGGTGATATAATGACAATAACAGAATCTGGTAAAAAAAAATTAGAATTGTCATTAGCTGGTAAAGTTTCTTATTTACGTGGAAATACTGAAACAAATCCTAAAAAAATTGATATGGGTAGTCCTCTTTTAGAAAATCAAATTGGTACAACAAACGTTGTTTATTGTGAAATGTCAGATTATCAATATGGTGTATACCAACGTGCTTTACATTTAGATTTAAATAAAGATTTTGATGTAGATTTGACATCTGTTATAAAAAATATAGAATCAGAAGAAAACGTTGAAGAAGATGAAATAATTGTTTCTAAAGCAAGTTCGTTATATAAAAATAGTAGTGATGCCTCTACGATAGTTTATCCAAATGAAACGTATGGTAAAGTAGGATTTTCTAGTGTATTTTCTAAATTGGGGAGTCGTTATAAATTACTCAACAAAGATATTTTAATAAAGGATTTGCAAAAATATTCAAGTAAACTTTATACATTACTACAAATGATTAACAAATACAATTCTGGAAATATTTTTATATATTCAAATTACGTATCTTATGGTGGTACTACTTTAATCAAACAATTATTATTAGCAAATGGGTTTAACGAATATAGTAGTAAAAATCCACACGAGTATAAATCATTTGTTGTATTTGACGAGAGTACAAATATAAAAAATAGAGAACAGTATAAACGTATATTTAACAGCGATGAAAATAAAACTGGAAAATTAATAAGAATTATTATAGGATCACCTATAATATCTGAAGGTATTACCTTAAAAGCAGTTAGACAAGTACATATCTTAGAACCTTATTGGAATATGAGTAAAATTAATCAAATTGTAGGAAGAGCTGTCAGAAATTATTCTCATCATTCTTTAGAACCAGATCAAAGAACAGTAGAAATTTACAAATATGTATCTGTTTATTCAAAAGCATTAGAATCAAATGATACAAGTACCTTTAATATTAAAAGGCAAGGTACCTTTAATTTTTTTATCGATAGGGAAAAATATATATTATCAGAAGAAAAAGATAGAAGTAATAAAGTTATAGAAAGACAATTAAAAGAAATAAGCTTTGATTGTGAATTTAACATATCTAGAAATACCTTTAATTCTTCATCGGAAGAATTCATTGATGGGTCACCAGAATGTGATTATACATCTTGTAATTACGAATGTAGGGTTAAACCAACATCTAAAAAAGTTGACGATTCAACCTATAAAATGTTTTTAACATTTTTTGATCAATTTGATATTTTTTTCGTATTGGAAAATTTAAAACGTTTATTCCAAGATGCTTTTATTTGGAGTTTAGATGATATTAAACAAAGTATATACGATTTAGAACCTTTGATAACAGATGAAGCTATATATACAACATTATCTTATATAGTTGATAATAAAGTATTGTTTTTAGATAAATATGATAGAGAAGGTTTTATTATTAGACGTGGACCTTATTATATTTTTAACAATTTTGATATAGATATAGATGGTTCTATTTATTCTAAAATATTAGATTTTTCTATTGATACTAATAAATATACATTACAACAATTTGCCAAATCTTCATTTGGACTTGATATAATATCTAGTAAAATACCAGAACCACAAACTACTGCTTATAATTATAATCTTAGTGAACAAGATTTAGAATATAATAAAAACATTGAACAAAATTACACTATATATGGCACATATAGAAACAAGAAAATGAAAGTTGATAAATGGGAGCATAAATATGGTAATAAAGATGACATATTTAGAATAGTAGATATCAGAAATTTAAAAATAAATCGAGGAGATCAAAGAAATGACATTACAGGAAAAGCTGCCCCTAGTTATATTTTATCAGAACTTAAAGATATGGCTAAAGTGTTGGAAATAAACTTTAGCGACACACACGAAAAAAAAGATTTAATTGAATTGATAAAAAATACATTGGAAGAAAATAATAGAATACTTAAATAATTCAAGGCAAAATGGATGTCTTATATATTTTTTATGTACAAAGATATTGATATATTTTTTTAGATAAAGCTTTACCTACTTTACGAACACGTTTTCCATTAGATGAAATGATAATTTCTGTAAATAGTAATTCAGAATCGCCGTTTTTATTATATAAATCTATAATAGTTTTGACCGTCACTACACCAGCACCCAATTCTTCACTTTTATTTTTTAACCATAATATTATAGCATTTGCTATAGGAGGTGAAATTCCAGGTATCAAACATAACTGATTTAACAATTTAGAATTTTCTAGATTTTCACATTTTCGTATTAATTTAACTGTACCTTGCCTTTTATTTTCAGATGGTTGGTTTGTGCTTTGAAATTCTCCATTTTTATGTTTTTTATATAATAATAGTATGTGATCAAATGTATCTAGTTTATTTTGCGTTGTTATAACGCGATATTGATGTTTAAAAATTAAATTGACAATTGATCCTCGAATCATATTAATTTTTTTAGTGGTGGTTAATTTTGAAGAATATCCTTCGATTAAATAACATATTTTATTTGAATCTCCAAGTGAATCCAATAATCTTGATTTTTGCTCTCTAAATCTACCATCTATAATACTTGAATACAAATCGTTAATACTTTTTCTTTCTATTGCAAGTTTTATAGTTGTATGATCGTGAATGTCTTCTGTGATAATAAAATCAGCTATCGGTAAATTAGTAATTTTTATAGAAATTTCTTCACCGTTAATTTTTATAGCTTTAGCTATTTCATTTTCAATTATACAAAATTCAGATAATTTGTTTATAAAATCTTGTTCTCTGTAATCTATTAATAAGTACATTTGATTATAATTATTTATTTTATTGATAATTCATAAGATAAAGATAAAGTAAAATGAACGGTGAAGGTGAAATAGTTAAAGGTAATGGTGATATATTTTTAGCAAATGTAATATGGTTCCTGCATATATTGGTTATATTATTTATTTTGATTGCTCCATTTACGAATCTTACTGCGTTATTAATATTACATATAACTTTTAGTATAAGTTTATTAGTTCATTGGGCTTTTAATAGCAATGTATGTTCTTTAACCTTGTTGGAATCGCAGTTACGTGGAATACCTCCTACTGAAAGTTTTTCATACAAGTTTATTTCACCAGTTTACAATATGTCCAATACAGATTGGTCGTATTTTTGTTATATTATTACTATATCATTAATGTGTGTATCTATTTATAAATTGTACCATTCTGAAAAATTGTCAAAAACTATAAAGTGTTTTTCCGAAAGGAGTAAAGATGAAATGTCAACGTATAATAAAATATTTGTATTTTTCGACTGTTTTAAAGATTTGTTAATTTTAGAATAATTAATACGTAATGTTTAATTTATTTTTTTCTAATTCTATATTAATAAGAGCTTTGTAATGAATATTGATTATTATGCTCAATATATTAACATTAATTTTGATGAGATTTTACTTGAAAATAATAACAATTTGTTAAATTCTGAAGAGTTTTATTTGATATATAAAAAAGATTATTTTGATCAAACATCGAAAAATTTTGAAAAATATAAAAAATGGGATGCTGAATTAAAAGAATTAACAAATTTAAATGTATCAAACACTACTAAATATAAATATGTTTACACGGATATAACTAAAGTTGAATATTTAAAACAAGTATTGAAAAATCTAATAATTGATCAAAACAAATTATTAGACAATTTCCATCATTATGTTACATTATTAAATACACATCCTGAAAAATTTAAGGTAAGAACTGAAGATGTACAACAAAAACGTAGCTTTTTATCTAAATTATTACAAAAAGGAAAATCGTAATTTTTTACATTAAAGTATTCAATATTGATACGATTTGTTTAGATTTTTCTCTTTGTTTTTCTAATTTATGTTTATAATCATAACACGTACGTAATTCGTTTTTGATTTGTTTCAATTGACTTTCAAAATTCTCAATTGAAGTTTCATGATTTTTAAGTAATGATTTTGTATTTGCTAAAAATTTACTATATAGGAACATTATTTCTTCTAGTTCTAATTTGTTAAGACAACTTGTACATTTTATACGATCAAAATATTCTTCATCTAAAATATCATAATTATAAATATCTTTAAAAAAGATATCTGCTAAACAAGAAATGTGAAAAATATGATTACATGACAATATGATAAAATTTGATTGGTTTATATCATCTTTGCATAATTTACAACAAATATTTGAAGATGAATTATCTAAAGTTGAAGACGATTGTACTAAATTTTTTTGTATACTAGATCCTTGAAAAAAGCTTTTCAATTTTTCCATTTTGTTTAAAGATGACGTTGAAGATTCTGTTTCAATATCATATTGATTATCATCTGAATTACTTTCATATATTGGTTGCATTTGTTATATGCTATTGTTATAAAGCTCTTATTGTTATAAAGCTCTTATTGTTATATGCTATTGTTATAAAGCTCTTATTGTTATAAAGCTCTTATTGTTATAAAGCTCTTATTGTTATATGCTATTGTTATAAAGCTCTTATTGTTATAAAGCTCTTATTGTTATATGCTATTGTTATAAAGCTCTTATTGTTATATGAAAAATGTAAAGGTTTTTCAATTTTTATCTAGAATTAGGTTTAATAAATATAAACAAAATAGGTATAAAGGCTGCTATTTTACACCAAAATCGTCCAATGAATCGAGCCTTGAAATAATACGCAGATAATAAAAAGGTGATAAGATTTGTGCATAATAATATGATATCGATTGGATAATCAAAATTTTCATAAGCTATAATTGATAACGTAATTATAAATAAGGAGTATACTCTAAAATTATTTTTTTGCAAATTCCACTCCCATCTCAACGATGATCTAGTATCATTTTCCTCGATTTTTTCTTCTAATGTATATGTAATCTTGTTCCAAATAAATATACTATAATAGATAATTACAATTGTGTATACAAGTAATATAATTTGTGATAATTTGCCAAGAGATCCTGTAAATGCATATATTAATAATGCTAATACAATTGGTTGTAAATGATTAGCTAACATTGCTATTTTTGTTACCGTATAATTTATAAGAGATTCGTTAGGATCCATCATATTTTGATTTCTCCAAAAAATCAAATCAAATAATTGCATAAAACCTACGAATTTAAAAAATAGAGCTAGTATTTTATGGGTATCTGACTTGTCATAATACACATATAATATATAACACGTGATTGTATTCCAAATTAATGTCTTTTGACTTTGACTTTCTGAAAAACACATTCTCTCCTGTTAATAATCAATAAAAAATAATTTAGCAATAAAATTGAAAAAAAAACGCAAAAGAAGAAAATGTGTAATACTTAATACTTGCGTAAAATGAATTCTTGTGGTATTTGTACTGAAACTTATAATCGTTCTACTAGAGTATCTGTTATTTGTAATAGTTGTGAATTTGACGCTTGTCGTGCTTGTTGTGAAAAATATGCTTTAGCTAATGAAACGAGTAATATTTGTTGTATGTCATGTAAAATTGAATGGGATGAATTGGATATTAGTCATAAATTTTCTGACAAGTTTATTACTAATTATAATAAAAAACGTAAAGTAAACATATTGTTTGAAAATGAAAAAAAATTGTTTCCAGCTACTCAACCATTAGTTGAAGAAATTCTAAAAAAACGTGTATTTGATAAAAAGATGCAAGAATATGTTGAAGAAATAATAGATATTAATATAAAAATAAATGATTTAACTGAGGAATATAAAAGGGATGTGGCAAAAATACAAACTAAAAAATTTAGTATTAGAAGATGTGTAAAGGATTCTTGTAGAGGGTATTTGTCAAATGATTGGATTTGTGGTCTATGTGAAACTAAGTGTTGTTCAGAATGTCATTTTGAAATGGAAGACCACCATGTATGTAATGTTGAAAATATTGAAACTGCAAAAGTTATAAAAGAAAATGGTAGACCTTGTCCAAATTGTTCAACTATTATTTTTAAGAGTGAAGGTTGTGACCAAATTTATTGTACAAGATGCAAGACGCCATTTAGTTGGAATACTGGTAAAATTGAAAATGGTGTTATTCATAATCCACATTATTATGAGGAAATGCAAAATCCTGAGAGAAATTTATTGGAAGTTCGTTGTGGTCGTGAAATTGATAACATTTTTTTAATAAGATTAAAAAAAGATATGAGTGTATGTTTTAACACACATTACAAAAAAATAATAAGAACTATAGGTTTAAATCTTATGATAATAAGATTAGATCATTTGCCAAAGTTTGTTAATGTAATAGCTGATAATTCAGATTTACGTGTTCGATATTTGATGGAGGAAATTACAGAAGAACAGTTTAAAATTACTTTGCAAAAAAGGGATAAAGAAAATAGAAAACATAAAAAATTATCTCAGATTTTAAATATGTATGTTAATTCTTTAACTGAAATTTTTTACAGATTAGATTATTATACGCAACTAGAAGTTGGAGACCAAAATCGTGTCTATCTTCATTTTTCACCTATTGATGAAATCAAAGGTCTGATTGAATATACAAATAGCTGTTTTGAAGATATTAAAAAGGTGTACAAATGTAAATCTTACATTATCGATGAGTGTGGAGAATTTACAAGAGGTTAACTACATGTTAAGTGTGGAGAATTTGTACATTATTTTAAAATAATTTATTTTATTTTAAAATTTATTTTTTTTGTTAGATAATAATAATGCACGTCAAGCTTTTAAAAGAATTGTTAAATTTAGATAATACCTCACAATATGTTCCTAGACGACAAGGTACCTTGACGAACACATCAAATCCCCACCGTGAAAAAATGCAAAAAAAAGTTAAAATTACCCAAAAAGAAGAACCTGATGATATTTCAAGTAATTTAATGAAAGCAATTATAGATTCTAACGAACCTATTGACTTGGATTTAGAATCGATTAGCGATTTTAGCGATAGTTCAATAGATTCAAGCTCTGATTCTTTTTACGAATTGTAAAATAAATTTTAAAATAAAATAAATTATTTTAAAAGTAATTCCTTTTTTGATATATTTACTTTTTTATTTAAGAACTACACATTGCGCAATCTTCTGGGTTTTCTCTACTGCAAGCTAATACAACTTCTTCTTCTTCTTTTTCTAGTGTTTCTCCCTTTTGTTGTTTTTCTTTAATACGTTTTTCTAATTCTGGATCAATTGAAAATTTACCAGCGCTTGCACTAGCTTTACTTCTTAAATAATACATTCCACTTTTAAGGTGAGACTTCCAAGCATAAAAATGCATAGAAGTAAGACGTTTGTAATTTGGATTTGCCATAAACAAATTCATACTTTGCATTTGGTCTACAAAAACTCCCCGATCACTAGCTTGTTCGATAACACTTTTCATACTAATTTCCCAAACAGTTTTGTATAAAGCTTTCAAGTTATCTGGTATAATATCTATATTTTGAATACTTCCTTCATTTGCAATAATAGTATCCTTTAATTCTTTTGACCAAAGACCTAATTTTAAAAAATCTTCTACTAGATATTTATTAATAACAACGTATTCTCCTGAAAGAACGCGTCGTTTAAAAATACAACTGTCAAAGCATTCTATAGATTCAGTATTACCCATAATCTGTGCTGTACTTGCAGTTGGCATCAATGCTAATAACATACTATTTCGTGCACCATATTTGACAAGATCAGACTTTAATGTATCCCAATCCCATCTTCCTGAAAGGTAATTCGCCAAGTCTATACCATCAAATTCGGCAGCTAAATCAAATTGTAATTTACCTTCGCTAAAAGGACTTCCTTTAAAAGAACTATAAGTCCCATCATTTTTAGCTAATTCAATAGAACCTTTTAAACATCCATAATAAATAGTTTCAAATATTTCCTTGTTCAACTTTTTAGCTTCTTCTGATTCAAATGGAAAACGCATTTTTACATAAACATCAACAAGTCCTTGTACACCTATACCAAGTGGTCTATGTTGCAAATTACTCAATTTTGTTTCAGGAACAGGATAATGAGTATTATCAATTACCTTATTCATTGGTTCAACGATATATTCTGAAACTTCCTTTAAGTGTTGAAAATCAAAATAAGGTTTGTTATCTTTATCATATTTAACATATTTTGGCAAAGCAATTGAAGCCAAGTTACAAGTAGCATACTCGTTATTGTCTGAATATAACGAAATTTCAAGGCACAAATTCGATGATTTTATAGTACCCAAGTTTTTTTGATTGCATTTTTTATTGACTGCATCTTTATAACCAATATACGGAGTACCAGTTTCCATTTGGGCATCTAAAATTTTTGTCCAAACTTCTTGAGCTTTAACAACACGTTTATAACGTTTTTGTTCAACATAACTCCAATAAAGTTTTTCAAAATCGTCACCGTATACATCAGTTAAACCAGGACATTCATCGGGACACATTAAATACCAATCACCATCCTTTTCTACTTGTTTCATAAATAAGTCAGATATCCACATTGCATAAAAAAGATCTCTTGCACGAACATCTTCGTGACCTTGATTTTTCTTTAAATCTAAAAATTCTAAAATATCAGAATGATGTGGTTCAAGATAAATTGCAAAACTTCCTTTACGCTTACCACCCTGATTAATATATTTAGCAACTTCATTATATACTTTAACCATTGGAATTAATCCATCACTTGGACCATTTGTTCCACGAATTAAACTTCCCTTTGCACGGATATTTGTAACATGTAAACCTATACCTCCAGCTAATTTTGAAATTTTACCACAATCTGTAATAGTTTTAAAAATACCCTCTAAAGAATCACAAGTTCCGAGTAAGAAGCAAGAACTATACTGGTTCAATCTAGTACCTGCATTAAAAAGTGTTGGACTAGCATGTGTATAGTAATGTTGAGAAATAAGATTATATGTTTTAATAACAGACTCAATATCATCTTTATGGATTCCAATAGCTACTCTCATATACAAATGTTGAGGCCTTTCTACAACATCCATTTTGTTTGTTGTTTTATTTAATATTTTTTGCAAATAACTTCGTTCAAGTGTTTTATATCCAAAATAATCAAAAAGATAATCTTTTTTATAATCAATAGCAAAATTAATCGTATTTTTATGTTTTCTAATAATTTCAATTATATCATCTGCAAGAATTGGTGCTGGATTTCCTAATTTATCTGTATTATTATAAAGCTTTTCCATTACTTCACTAAAACATTCAATTGTATTTTTATGCGCGTTACTAATAATAATTCGTGATGCTAATTTTTGATATTCAGGATTTTCAGTCATACTAATAGCAATTCTTGCAGCTTCTTCATCTAATTCGCAAGATGTAACACCATCGTAAATACTAGATACCACTCGTTGTGCAATAATATCCGGATCAATTGTTTTTAAAAGACACAGTGAACTATCATTACACAACTTACTTAAACGATAAATAACCTTATCAAACGAAAGTTTTTCTAAACGCCCATCTCTTTTTTTTATCTGCATACTATATTTATACATTTAAATTATAAAAATAATTTCGATTTTTTCCTAATCTTTATTTTCTCCCTCAATATTTAAATTGAAAATTAAATAAAACATACGAAATTTGTGTTATTCGAATAATTTAAAGATAGTTATTAATATACAAATTTAAAGATAGTTGTTAATATTACATTAATGAAGAATGACAAACAAATAAATGTTGTTATTGACAAACAAATTAATGACAATGACAAACAAATTAATGACAATGACAAACAAATAAATGACAAAATAGACTTGATGAATTTCAACAATGGTTGGAATGATAAAAATGAACAATTATTGATATCTATTGGTGAAAATGCGGCATCGTATAAATGGATGCACGAAGCAAGTTCGAATTATTACAATACAGTATATAATATAACAAGTATAGCTTTAATAGTATTAAGTAGTTTGTTATCTATACAAACGTTATTTCCAAATGAAAGTTGTAACAATGACGAAGCTTCAGCTCAGCTAGGTAATGTGAATTTTGTTGTTGTGATAACAAAACAAGTTGTATTATATATAGTTACTATTTTATCATTTTTACAGTCGTTTTTAAATTCACAAGTGTTAAGTCAAAAACATTTTTTTGCATCTGGATTATTTAGTGAATTATACCACGATATTCAAGAACAAATGTGTATGTTTAGAAAAGATAGAATGAATGCAAAACAGCATGTGTCAGCTTGTTTAAAAAAATACGATTCTTTGGTAGTAAACAATCCGGATATTAATTCGTATATTAATAAAAAATTTAAAAGGACGTTTAGTGGTAATGGAATATCACTACCAAGTATTATTGATAAAGTTCAAAAAATACAAATTGTAAAAGAATACGATAATGATGTACCAGTTCGACAAGTGTCTAACCCACAGCAAGGCAATTCTAATTTAGCAGAAATCAATAATGTATTTCAAATTAGTGGTGATATTAGTGATATTGAATTGGATTATTTAAAATCAAAAAAATTTGAACACGAATATAATCGTTTTTTAAACCATACAGAAGAAACAGATTAAAGCTTTTAGAAAAAGTAGGGCCAAAGCCCTTTCAAAAATAAGGGATTTTGGTTAACCTTTAGTTACTTTTAGAAAAAGTAGGGCCAAAGCCCTTTCAAAAGTATCCTGTAAGAATCCAATATACCAATAGTCATGACACCCATCAACATATTCTTTTCAGAAACCATAGAATTATTTATCGTCACCGGATTCCTATTCCATAGAATATATCTTACTGTTAATTACAAGCATCGCTATAACTATAATAACGAATGTAACTGAAAAACTAGAGGATGTACCTGCAACACAATCCAGGCCATGTAGTAAACCGGTATTTATAGGACTTTCAGGAACGCAGATTTTAGAATAAATATATGGTAAAACAACTAACAATACTATACATATGATAAACTTTACTATACCTTCTGCTGTATTTGCAGATGTTAAATTAGCTATGTATAGTAAGGGTATTAATATAGATAATATAAGACTAGAAGAAGACGCATATACTTTATAATTATAAAAGGAATCTCTTGACATTTATATATATTATCTATATAAAATAATTTAAAGAATAGAGAATCTATTAGTTTGTTAATTTTTGCATTTTGATTATTTTGGATATAAAACACTTGAACGAAGTTATTTGTAAAGAAAATAAATTAATATAAAATGTTATCAGCCAGGCGTACGTGCATTTTAAAGATAAATTTTAAAAGTGTATATTTAATAATGGAACTGAAAAGTATTGAAACGGTAATTAATGTAAATAGGGTCTTTAGGACCCATCAAACAAATTTAGTTTATATTCATATTGGATTAGAATTACCTGATTATATATATGACAGTATTTATCAAACACTTTTAATCAATGACTACAAAACAAAAATTTATGTTATATTGGATGATAATGTGGTTGAGATTTTTAATAAGACTATAAGTAAATTTAATCATAATTTGTATACAAATAATGCTGTATATTATGAAAATGTGATACAAGTGATTCCTATATCATTATTGGATAATAGAATGGATAGATCTGGTTCTTTTAATAATTATAAAAGAATGATATCAGAACGTTTTTCTAGTGTATCTGAATTTAGAAGTGGGTTTTGGATAACAACTACTGCAAGATTTTATTATATATCAGCATTGATGGAAATGTTTAGTTTAGAAAATGTTTTTCACATTGAAAATGATATAATGTTGTACGAATCAACTTGTGATCTTTATAAATACATATGTGAATATTTTGAAATTGCGATGATTTCTAAAATTTGTATGGTACAAGATTCTGTAAAAAGGGTAATTCCTTCTATATTATTTTTTCCAAATAGTACATGTATTGATAGTTTAACACAATATATCACAGTCGAGTTAAATACAAGTCAAAAATTTATAAATGATATGGATATATTGGGTTCTTACGAGGATAAATTACAATTGCCATTTATTCCTCAAGGGAAAGAAGGTACATTGTTTGATGGAGCTGCTATTGGTCAATATTTAGGAGGAGTTGATTATAAAAATTTAAATGATTCGTCTAATCCATTAACAAAATTAGATAATCCATCTCGTGGATTTGTAAATGAAACTTCATTGATGAAACCAGACAATTATACATTTATTACTGAAAATGTTGAATTGGATCATTTAAAAATTGTAGTAAAGGTACCTTGCCTTTTATCGAAGTCTTCGGTAAAGGTACCTTGCCTTTTATCGAAGTCTTCGGTAAAGGTACCTTGCCTTTTATCGAAGTCTTCGGTAAAGGTACCGACATTACAATTTAATAATAAACAAAATTCGATTGCGAATTTGCATATTCATAGTAAACAGTTGTATCAGTTTTCAAGTATTTTTGATATTAAATATGCTGATATTATTACAGGGGATAGAATCTTGGGATTATGTGATTTTGTTATATTAACAAGAGATATTTATAATTTTCACAGAGATATTGACAAATATGCTAAAGATGTTATTATAATACGTGATTTTTTAAAGGTTAACATTGACTTGTTAAATGGATATTTTAAAAGTCATTGTGAAAAAAAAGGTGTTGATACTGTAAAGTTATTTGTATATACTCATATTTTAGATGCATTTCAAAAGTACATTTTTCCGTATTTAGATAAATCAATTCATTATATTTTGTATGTTCATAATTCTGATCACGTGTTTGATGATAGTTATAGTACTTTAATTAATTCACCTAATGTTAAACATATTTATGCTCAGAATATAAATTTGGAAAATTATGAAAAATTATCATTATTACCAATAGGTATAGCAAATTCAATGTGGCCTCACGGTGATTTGGTTACATTTTATACAGTTATGGCTGAAACATATAAATTTAAAAAATCACACTCTATTTACGTAAATATAAATCCAAATACATATGCATATAGACGTGAGATTTTAGAAAGTATTAATCGTTATGGTCATTTAGAAATGTCTAGTGGTAAGCCTTACGTCGAATATTTACGAGAATTGGCAAATAATAGATTTTGTTTATGTATTCGTGGTAATGGAGTTGATACACATAGATTATGGGAAAGTTTGTATTTAGGTGTAATTCCTGTAATTATTAATAATAAAAATACAAATATGGATTATCATGTAAAATATTTAAAAGATATGGGATTGCCCTATTATGAAATAAAGGATGATGATTTGGATTATATATTTAAAAAATATGTGTCTGGTTATTTTGACGAAATCCTTTATAAAAAAATTATCCAACAATCTAGGTCAAGTATTTATAATATAGAATCCTTGAAATTAAATTTTTTCAATAATTAATTGACGATACTATTTATTTTGTTCAAAGTAATTATTAGTATACATATACACTTGGGTTTGTTGTCATTTTTTTAATAAATAATATATTAAAAAAAGTTTTTATGGTGTCAAGATTTGTCGTTAGAAAGTAATAATAAAAATATTAATATGATTTAAGAGTTGGGTTATTTGCAATCTAAAATGGAACCTGGATTTGGACAAAATTTAGAAGGATTTCTTATTAAAGGAAATTTGTCCCTGACTCCTTCGGCGAATCCATCGCATCAGGGTGATGGATCTATGGAGGGATCGGGGACTTTATTTTTTGATGTAATTAAAGAGTACAATATAAATAATGGTGTGAATATACAGGATGTGACTTTTCAAAATGGTATATTAAATATACCTTATACTATACCAAGTGAAAATTTAACAACGGCGAGTGTGATTATAGATGGAGGTTTATCGATAAAACATACCCAAAATTCATCAAGTGTGACGTCTGGTGGTGCTTTAACTATAGCTGGTGGTGCAAGTATATCAAAAAATGTAAATATAGGTGGTATTGTGAATGTGAATAATAATAGTATTAGAAATGTTGCATATCCGATTTTAGGTTTAGATGCTGCAAATAAAGATTATGTTGATACAGTTGCTTCAAGGTTATCTGGTAATTTTACCACAGGTCAAGTTATTTTCGCTGATTCGAATGGTGATGCAATACGTGGTTATGATTTTTTTACTACAGATACCCAAAGTTTGAATTTATCTATACCGTTTTTAATATCTAATTCAAATGGTGCTAGTGAATTAACACCTTCATTAAAAGTATTAGGTGGTGTGAATATTAAGAAAGATAGTATACTTGAAGGTTTAGTCGATGTTTCAGGTAATTCTATAATAAATGTAGCAGAGCCAGTAAATATTTACGATGCAGTGAATAAAGAGTATGTTGATACTTTAATTGATAATTTGAGTAATATAACAGGAAATTTTACAGCTGGTCAATTAATTGTTGCAGATACATCTGGTAGTAGTATTAGAGGCTATGAAAGTTTAATATATGATGGTTTTACATTATCATTATTTAGTACTAGTAATAATAGTTTTGTATGTTATGGTGGTATTTCTATAAGTAAAAGTGTTTTTATAGGTGGATTATTAGATGTAAATAATAATAGAATTCTAAATGTTGCTGATCCTATAAACGAGTATGATGCTGCAAATAAAGAATATGTAGATAAATACTTTGGGAATTTTACATCTGGTCAGTTAATTATAAGTGATACATCTGGGAATGCGATAACTGGATATAATAATTTGACATTTAGTATAAACGATGGTACATCTGGGACCTTAGGGTTGAACCCTTATACGAACATATATATAGAGAATAGTACAAATGCTTCTGGATTAGGTACAGGTGGTACATTAACTTCTTTGGGTGGTGCTAGTTTTAACAAAGATGTTTATATAGGTGGTATATTAGATGTAAATCTTCAAAATATTAAAAATGTAGCAGATCCAGTCGATGATTACGACGCTGTAAATAAACGTTATTTAGATGATTTGATGGAAGATTGTTGTGGTGGTGGTGGTGGAGGAGGTGGTGGGATTTCTACAAATATTTTTAATTTGAGTAATAATGTGTTAGTTCCTGCTGATATACCTGTTTTTTATTATGACGAATCTATTTTAGCTTTTACTGCTAATGTATATGTGCAATATAATAATGTGGCTACTGCTTTATACACGATTCGTGGTTTACGATGTGATACTAATTGGAGTATTAGTAGTAGTTATATAGGTACACCTTTAGGTGTTAAATTTTATATAAGATCTAATTCTGGTCAGGGTCTTTTACAATATACGAATACAAATACAACTGGATTTGCATCTATAAGATTTTCCACAACTTCAAATATAGATATAGATCCTAGTAGTAGTCAATTAAATATAGATTTGCTTGGTAATGTTGTAACATTTACAGATATATCATCTTTATATTATCCATTGACTTCAGTAGATGGTGTTAAATTAATATTATTTGTGTCTAGTATAACTGATGATCAATGTGGATTATTTTTTATAAATTCTGTTTATACTGGTAGTAAATGGGATTGGAATATACATAATATAGGAGATATTGTAGGTGTAGATTTTCAGGTAAGTAATAGTGGTGTCATTCAATACAAGAATAGTAATTCTGCAAGTGATTATGTAGTTAGGGTAGTACAAAATTCCTTTTTGACGTCAACGACTCGGATTATATTGGATGCAAATACTAGTGTAATTACAAATATAGATACAGATAATTTAACATTTTCAAATGTTACAAACTTTCAGTTATCATTGGTAGCAAATGATAATACAACTGGTAAATCAGCATTATACGAAATAGCTGGTGTTTTAGATGGAACTGTCTGGAAATTAAATTCAAGATATCTTGGTGATGATTTACATGTAAAGTTTTATATAAATACAATTAGTGGTAATACTGGCATTTTACAATATATAAATAATTCTAACAATGATGTAAATATTCGGTATACAAAGAATATTCAAAATTTATTTGAACCGTTAACTGTAACATTAGGTGGTACTGGAAATTCTAGATTTAATCCATATGCGGTATTAAGGGGTAATGGAACAAATCCTATTATAGGAACAGATGATTTTATTTACAAAGACTACACCTTAGCATTAGGAGGTAATTCGTCAATTTTATTGAATAATACTACAACTGCTACGAGTTTAACAGATGGTGGTACTTTAACTTCTTATGGTGGTGCAAGTTTTGGTAAGGATGTTTATATTGGTGGTGAATTGGATGTTAATATAAAAAATATTAGAAATGTAGCAGATCCGCTTCTTGATTTGGATGCTGTGAATAAGAGATATGTAGATACAGCTATTGATAATTTAGATTTAAATAATAATGAAAATATTGTAGAGCAAAATTTATTTTTAAATAACAATGTTTCAGTACCGACAGATATAGCTGGTTTGTATTTTCCAAATGATACGGTGAAAGTGTTTATAACAAATATTTATGTGGAGACAAGTAATAATACATCAGCGTTGTATACGATTCGAGGTATTAATTGTAATTCTGATTGGTTATTGACATCTTCATTGATAGGTAATTCATGTGGTGTTGATTTTCATATAAGACGGGATGCTAATAATGGTTATGTTCAATATACAAATCAAAATAGGACAGGTACTACTTTTGTTAAATTTACTACGAATTCGTTAGTTTATAAAGATGCTACGAGTTCTCAAATAAATTATTCATTGTTGTCAAATCAGTCTACATTTACGGAAATACCACTATTAACTTTTTCAAATAGTGTTTTGGATTCCGTTAAACTATTGATTTATGTTTCAAGTAATATTGATAGTCATTATGGATTAGTTTTGGCAAATTGTGTCTTGAAAAATGGTATATGGGATATAAATAATCATAGTATTGGTAATACAAATGGAATTAGATTTAGAATTCGTTCTGATTCGAATAGTAGTGTTATAGAATATATTAATACAAATACATCTAATGATTATACTATACGTGTAACGAATATCGATATATCATCAGAATTAGATGTAGTTACATTATCTGCCAATACACTTGTTCCAGAAGAGATTAATCATTCTGGATTACAAATACCTGTTGATGCGTATTATTTTCAAATGACAATTTATGTAACTGTACCTGGTACCTTTAAATCGGCTTTATATGAAATACAAGGAGTAGTTACTAATGATCAGTGGAATATAAATTCTAGGTATAGTGGTGATTATACAGGTATAAAATTTTATATGATTACAGTTAATGGTATTGGTTATCTTATGTATACAAATTCAAATAATAGTGATGCATTGATAAAATTTATAAAAGATGTACCATTAATTACACTGAAGCCATTAGCAGTTACAAAGGGTGGTACGAATAGTACATTTTTGAATCCTTATACTATTTTAAGAGGTAATGGTGTAAATCCTATAATTGGTACTGATGATTTGATATATCAAAATAATCAATTAGTAGTAGGAGAAGCAGCTACGATTGTGATACGTAATACAAGTTCTAGTGTAAATTTAACTACTGGATCTACATTTGTAGCATATGGTGGTGTTAGTATTAATAAGGAGTTATTTATAGGTAAACAATTAGTTGTAAAAGATGTTGATGTTACGCCTAATGTAGAGGATATATCAGCTGAAAGGGAATTTGATGCTGAAAATAATGTTAGTAGTCCGACTAATGTTTCTGGATTTGTGTTTACTTCTACAAATACAAAATCATTTTCTGCAATGGCATGTGTAAATGTAAATACAGTTGTAGATGAATTTGATGCACTTTATGAAATTCGTGGATTAAAGAAACGATCAGGTTGGATTATAGATTGTAAATACATAGGGGATGATATAGGTATAGATTTTAGTATTGGATTAGATGGACAAATACAGTATATTAGTAGTAATCAACCAGATTGGTTGTCAACAAAAATTAAATTTAGAGCATTGACAACAACTGTTTAGTTACTTAGTTACTTTTAAAAAAAGTAACATCAAAAGGTAAAAAGTAACATCAAAAGGTAAAAAGTAACATCAAAAGGTAAAAAGTAACATCAAAAGGTAAAAAGTAACATCAAAAGGTAAAAAGTAACATCAAAAAGAAGGGATTTTGGTTAACCTTTAGTTACTTTAGTTACTTTTTACCTTTTGATGTTACTTTTTTTAAAAGTAACTAAAGTAACATCAAAACATCAAAACATCAAAACATCAAAATATCAACTCCCTCAAAAATAATTGGATTTTCTTATTTAAATACAAGTAACTATTTAAATAATAAATATGAGCTCAGATTATTATAGTATATTAGGAATTTCTAAAGGTGCATCTGTTGATGAAATTAAAAGCGCTTATAAAAAATTAGCTTTAAAAAATCATCCGGATAGAGGTGGTGATAAGGATGTATTTCAAAAAATACAACAAGCTTACGAGGTGTTATCTGATGATCAAAAGAGATCTGAATATGATAATCCAATGGGTGGTAATATATTTTCTCAAGATCCCTTTTTTAACCAGTTTCATAATCAATTTAACAATTCGTTTACCTTTAAACCTGTAAAGAAAAATGATTATCATCATACGTGCAATATAACTTTAAAAGAAGTATTTAATGGTTGTGTTAAAAAATTAAAAGTTCACAGAAAGTATGGATGCAAAACGTGTTTTAACAAATGTAAATTTTGTAATGGTACTGGAAGAACATCTCAAGCTATACAACTTGGGCCATTTCGTCAAATAGTTGAACATACGTGTCGTAGTTGTTCTGGTTCTGGACAAATTTTTACGAAACTAGAATCTTGTGTAAAATGCGAGATTGATGGTTATATTAAAGAATCTTCTATTTTTGAAATTATAATGGATAAGGCTGTAGAAACTGGTAAAATCTTTATATTTAAAGATTGGGGTGAACAACCTGTTAGAGAAAATGAAATTGCAGGATCTTTTATTGTAACAGTAAATGTTTTAAAACACGATCATTTTGAAAGGATTGGTTTACATATAAAATATAAAGTTGTATTAAATTTAAGAGATTCGATTGTAGGTAAAGAAATAGTAATACCACATTTAAGTGAACCTATTAATTTGAACACTAGTGGTTTTGGTGTGATAAATCCAAATAAAGAGTATATAGTATTTAAAAAGGGAATGGTAAATGAACGTGGTGAATATGGTGATTTACGTATTCATTTTGAAATTGAATATAAAGATAGATCTTTTAGTCAAGATGAATTGGTTTTATTAAATGAAACATTTGATAGAATTAAATTTTAAATTAAATTGAATAAAAATATAAACTACATATTTATAAATAAATCGAATAAACTAAATATGATGCTCGCCTTGAAGAATTCACGTGTTAATTTTAAAAAACTTTTTAACAAAAAAAGAAATGATATACATACAATAGGCAAGGTACAAGAAATGAAAAAAATTACGTATTATAATACTGATCTAGAAAAATATGTAGAAATAGAAGTTCCTATTAATATAAATATTGTGACAGAATCTGAACGTTTTGATACTCAAAAAATGTTAGCAATTGGATACGAAAAAAGCAAATTTAAAAATAAACAAGAAGAAGAAAATAAATTAATAAGTAATATTTATGATTCTTATTTAGATAGTGTCATTTACGATACTTACAGTACCTTGCCTTTTAATACTCCTTATGATCGTAAAGGTACCTTGCCTTTTTTCGATGATTGTTTGAAAAACGATATTTTGGATGATATTTTGGATAATGTTTTGGACGAATGTTTAGAAAATGACGTTTATAATATTTACAATGCCTTTGAGGTTTCTTCTTTTTATTCTAATGTATAATGTAATTTTGTAATTTTGTAATTTTGTAATTTTAAAAATTTTTCTTTTTTTAAAATTTAAAATAACTTGGTATAATAATAATATGTCTTCAGAGCCAAGTGATAAAAATTTATACAAACGTGTTAAAAAGATGGCTGATAAGAAGTTTCAAGCTAAAACTGGTATATATAAATCAAGTTGGATTGTTTCCGAATATAAACGTTTAGGTGGTAAATATATAGGTGTAAAACCTAAAAATTCAGGGTTAAAGAGATGGTATAAAGAAGATTGGGTCGACTTGAATAAACCTATTAAAAATTCAAGTGGTAAAGTAATTGGATATAAACCTTGTGGTAGAAAAAGTTTGTCAGTTCGGAAAGGTATCTTAAAAAGTCTTGATAAAACTAAATATCCACTTTGTAGACCATCCAAACGCGTTACTTTTGCTACACCTAAAACTTTTCGTGAAATAAGTAAACGCGATATTGCGTCAGCAAATAAGGAAAAGCAAAAAATAAAACATACGGGTAATATTAAATTTGGCGGTGCTCAATTTTATGGAAGAAAAAGTGATATTATGATACCAGTACCAGAAAATGTTAAAAAAGTAGCATTGTATTCTTACAAATTAAAAAGCTTGGGATTTGGTGGAGGAATGAAAACAGGATGGAAACGTGCTCACCAATTAGCAACACAAAAGGCTATACCAATTGAAGATTTAAGATATATGAGAAATTGGTTTGCTAGACATATATATGCTAGCTATCCAAGTTATAAAAAATGGGTTAAAGCTGGTAAACCACTTGATGAAAAAAAATGGCATAATAAACATGGTGTTATTTCGTGGTATATCTGGGGTAGTAATCCTGCATTTAAATGGGTAAATTCTCAAAAAAATATCTCCTTATTAAATAAAGAATATGGAAAAAGTTACGAACCTGCAAAACTTCCTAAATAATAGGTGAAGATTGACTTGTATTTACTATATCATTTACTTTTTGAATAATCACAACCTTTATATCATTTATAATTTCAGGATTATTTATCAATAATGTATTAATAAATTGTAAGTTTTTATCTTTTACAATGTTTTCGACATTTGTGATAATTTCCGGGTTATTAATCACTGTTTTAACACTATCAATTAATTTTGAATTACCTTGTAATGTGGTAATAATATTGGCCAGATCTGGTTTTGTAGAGATTAAAGTTTGAGCCATTTCTATATCAGTAGAATTTATTTTAGATACACTGTTTTTTAAACCTATTAATACACTATGAAACATCCCATTTGCAGGTATAGGTAACACAGCTATAATTTCAGAAACTGCAAACAATGCGTATCCTATTATAATAGTTATATTATTTGACATTATTTTATAATATTTATTAGTATTTTTTATAAAATAATTAAACTAAATCTTGGGTAAAAAACTGATTTATTTTTATTTATTATAATTAAAAAGATACTTGTGTTATGGTTTTTACTAGAGGGCAAAAACGAAAATTCGAAGAAGGACTTGGTAGTAACACTTTAAATGATGGATGTTTATCTTCCAATGAAGATTTCAATAAACGCCAAGACAATTCTATCGACAGCGTGATAAAACCATTAATTATAACAATTAAAAGAAAAAAGACATCCAAAACACAAACTGAAAAAATTGAAACAAGTGAAATTGAAACAAGTGAAAATGAAACAAGTAACGAAAGTGAAAATGAAACAAGTGAAATTAAAACAAGTAACGAAAGTGAAAATGAAACAAGTGTCAAGACTACGGCTCAAAAATTAGAAACAGTTATAAAAACATCTTTGGCTAATTTAGTTAGTAAATTTACAAAAAATGAAAAAACATTAGATGAACCAAAAGATGAACCAAAAGATGAACCAAAAGATGAATATGACAGATATTTGAATTACGTAGATACAATTTACGATGGTGATTTTTTTGAATCTGAATCTACCGATGATAAAAAAAAGAAATTAAAAAATCTTTTTTCAGAGAATGATATAAAAAAACTAAATATAGAATTGCAAGAAATCAAGTCTGTTTATAATAAACGTGTTCCGAATATAGTAAATATATTAAAAATGGATATGCACATATCTCAAAAGCAAAAACTATTAGAAAAAATGCATCATTTTGCGAATTCTGATATTCTAAGTGCAGATTATAATTCAAATTTAAAGTATTTGATTTCTAATATAAATTCTGATGATAATTCAGAATTAGTAGAATTAGAAAAAAGAATATTAGAAAAATCAAATAGTATAGAATATTCTGATAATTATAGACAAAAAATTTTAAAATCTAAAATGCCATTTGAGAATAAGATTATAGCATATAAACGGTTAGAAATTATGGAATCTTTTGAATCAACTGATACATCAGAATATGCAAAATATAAATCTTGGATGGATATTTTATTATCAATACCTTATGAAAAACCTATCAATAATAAAATTTGTCAAAAAGATAGTAAAACGTTTATAAAATGTGTTAGAGATACTTTAGATGCTAGATTGTCATTTTTAGAAACTGCAAAAGATCAAGTTCTAAATATAGTAACACAAATGGTTAGAAATCCAGATAATAATTGTTTACCAGCTATAGGATTATATGGCGAAAAAGGCGTAGGAAAGTGCCTTGGATTTAATACACCTATTCTTATGTATGATGGTTCAATTAAAATGGTTCAAGATATTAAAATCGGAGATGTGTTGATGGGTGATGATTCAAATCCAAGAAATGTACTGTCTCTTGCTAGAGGAAAAGAAGAAATGTTTGAAATTTCTCATACATTACATAATGAATCATATATTGTTAACAAAAGTCATATCTTAACTTTAAAAATGAGTAATAATAAAAAGTTAAATGATAGGAAAGATAGGAATAGTTTTGTTGTAAAGTGGTTTGATTGTAAAGATATTAAACTTAAAAGTAAACATTTTAATTATAGTAAGAGTAAAAAACAAGATGTTTATACTATTGCAAAAATATTTTTTGAAAATATTAATGAGGATAAAATAGTAGATATTCCTTTAACTGATTATCTTAAATTAAAAAAACAAATACAATCTCATCTCCAAGGGTTTAAAGTTGGTGTAGAATTTCCAGAACAAGAACTTGATTTTGATCCGTATATTATTGGATTATGGCTTGGAGATGGATCAAGTTCTCAGAGTGCAATTACTAATCAAGATTCTACAATTCTTTATTATTTAGCAAATACTTTACCAAAATATAAACTACATTTAACAAAATTAAAAGATGTGTATAGTTATGGTATATGTGGAAGTAAAAAAGTTGGTGAAAATATTTTTTTAAACACACTTAAAAATCTCAACCTTATTAATAATAAACATATTCCAAGCATATACAAAATTAATTCAAGAGAAAATAGATTAAAGTTACTTGCAGGTATAATAGATAGCGACGGATCTTTATTCAATAGTAAGTCAGGATATGATATAATTCAAAAAAATCCACAATTATCAAAAGATATTGTATATCTTGCAAGATCTCTTGGATTTCAATGTAAACCTAAAATGTGTAAGAAAGGACAATATAAAGAAGGACAATATAAAGAAGGACAATATAAAGAAGGACAATATAAAGAAGGACAATATAAAGAAGGACAATATAAAGAAGGACAAT
>Ga0315290_10000215_pt1 | contig 35617 bp, 28 predicted proteins | sample YL17G12_0_MG_FD_203627 | JGI IMG/M metagenome (GOLD analysis project Ga0315290, IMG submission 203627) | Sediment microbial communities from Yellowstone Lake, YNP, Wyoming, USA - YL17G12_0 | ecosystem: Environmental > Aquatic > Freshwater > Lake > Sediment | place: USA: Wyoming | collected... | reverse complement strand
AACAATCATGACGTCCGCCCCTGTTGGACCTGAAAAAAAAGTGTTTGCCAAGGGGGTAAAAGCCGGATATACTTATATCCAGATAAATAAATCGACTATGGTTTTAACAACTCGGGACCATGGCTGGAGCAGGAAGGCTGTTTTGGTTGAGGGTCGGCCCGTATAGTGGTCGGCTCGTGGCCTTTGGCAGTTGCTCGATGGCGGTCTTGGCGACCCGACAAACGAGGGCAAATGTAAGAAGGAGCCGTAAACCATGGGAACTACTACAGATAGCGCATCTCCCAATTCAAAGAACCAATCTCCCGGTTTTTCTAAAAAGCTCGGTGCTCAGATATTTTGTGACGTTCTCCAGGAAGAAGGTGTCGAAACGATGTTCGGCTATCCCGGTGGGGTGGTCCTGCCTGTTTTCGACGCATTGTTTGATAGTCCGATAAATTTCGTTCTGTCCCGGCATGAGCAGGGAGCCACACACATGGCCGATGCCTACGCCCGAGTGACTGGCAAGGTTGGTGTGGTCCTGGTTACGTCTGGGCCGGGTGCCTGTAATACGGTGACCGGGCTGGCTACCGCTAATATGGATTCGATTCCCCTGGTGGTGATTACCGGTCAGGTCAAGACGCCTCTGATCGGCAATGACGCTTTTCAGGAGGCCGACACTACAGGTATCACTCGGCCCATTACCAAACACAACTCCATAGTCAAGGATGTCAATAATCTGGCCCGGACATTGCATGAGGCGTTTCATATCGCTCGTACCGGTCGGCCCGGCCCGGTTGTGGTCGATCTGCCTTTGGATGTCTCCACTTCGCAGGCACAGGTGAGCAATAGCGGCCCTGAAATAGATTTGCCCGGCTATCGTGTCCGCTACGAAGGCCATATTCGTCAGATCAAGCGGGCCGCCGAGGCCATAAACGCCTCCGAAAAACCGGTGATTTATGCCGGCGGCGGAGTGATACTGGCAAATGCTTCCGAGCAGTTGCGTCAACTCGTTCAAAAGGCTAATGTGCCTGTCACGACCACCCTGCTGGGACTGGGCTGTTTTGATGAGAACGATCCGAAATCGTTGCAGATGCTGGGTATGCACGGTACCGCTTACGCTAATTTTGCCGTTCAGGAGTGCGATCTCCTGGTGGCTGTCGGAGCCCGGTTCGACGACCGTATTACCGGCGATGTCAAGCGATTCGCTCCGCATGCGCGGGTTGTTCACATCGATATCGACCCGGCCAGTATTTCCAAAAACGTCAAGGTGGATATCCCCGTTGTGGGCGATGCCAAGAGCATTCTGAGTGAAATGGTCAAATATGTCGAACCGCGTGAGCGGAAGGAATGGTTCGCCCGGATCGATCAGACCAAAAAACTCTACCCACTTACTTACAATAATGATACGGGCGCCATTAAGCCACAATATGTTATCGAAGAGGTCTGCCGTCAGACGCATGGCAAGGCTATTGTTTGTACCGGTGTTGGTCAGCACCAGATGTGGACGGCACAGTTTTACCGGTTTTCTCTGCCTCGTCATTTCATCAGTTCCGGCGGTCTTGGAACAATGGGATTTGGTTTTCCGGCTGCTATAGGAGCCCAGATTGCCCGTCCCGACGCCACCGTGGTCGATTTTGATGGTGACAGCAGCTTCAGCATGACGTTAAATGAACTGCCCACGGCAGTCGAAAACGGCCTTCCCGTGAAGGTTTGCATACTCAATAATGGTTATATGGGCATGGTTCGCCAATGGCAGGAGATGTTTTACGGTAAACGTTACTCCAAGTCGTTCTTGAAAAACCCGGACTTTGCACGCGTGGCCGAGGCATTTGGCGCGGTGGGGCTGACAGCGACCAGAAAAGACCAGGTTCCCAAGATCATCGAGCAGATGCTGGCTGAAAAAAAATGCTGCGTTGTTGATTTTCACGTCGAACGCGAGGAAAATGTATGGCCGATGGTAGCGACCGGCAAAGGACTGCACGAAATGGCCGGATTGCCGGCCGGTACCAGCGAGAGGGTGTAAAAAACACTGAACAGGTGGAACATATTATGAAACGAACCATAAGTGCTTTAGTTCAGAATCAGCCCGGCGTTCTGGCCCGTGTGGCTGGGATGTTCGCTGCCCGTAACTTTAACATAGATTCCCTGGCGGTCGGCAGGACGGAGAATCCCAATCTTTCTCGCATAACAATGGTGGTCATAGGCGATGACGCTACTCTGGAGCAGGTCCGCAAGCAGTTGGGCAAAATTATTCCCATCGTGAAAGTGTACGATTTTACCGGCGAGGACCTCGTTCAGCGAGACCTGATGCTGATAAAAATTGCCGTCGCGTCCGAAAAACGTCCCGAAATTCAGGCTATTATAGATATGTTTCGTGCAAAAGTAGTGGACATCGGTCCGAAATTTGTTATGGTAGAGGTTACTGGACCAGAACAGAAGATAGAAGCTTTTATTGACTTATGTCGGCCTTATGGTGTGAAAGACATGGTTCGAACCGGTATGATCGCCATGCCTCGACACTCAAAGGCTCGACCAGACAAGGGCCTGGAGCCAGAGCGGCAAGGGCCGGAGCCAGATAGAGAATAACAGGGTTATGTGAATATTTGTACCTGTGTGAGCATTTTTGTAACGACTTTGCTCACAGTTTTGCTTGTAAAAGACTGATAGTCCAAGGAGAATTATTGAAATGACTGCTACAATTTATTATGAAAAAGACGCTCCCCAAACCCCGCTTGAAGGCAAAACCATTGCCGTACTGGGTTATGGCAGCCAGGGGCACGCCCACAGTCAGAATCTTCGCGACAGCGGTTTTGATGTTGTGGTAGCGGAACTGGAAGGGACCGATAATTACGCCCTCGCACAAAAACACGGTTTTAGCCCGCTTTCGGCTGGAAAGGCGGTCAAACGTGGTGATCTGATAATCATTACGCTTCCTGACGAGGTTCAGAGCAAGGTTTACGAGAAGGAAGTGGCGCCGAATTTGACCGCCGGCAAAACCCTGGGTTTCTGCCACGGTTTTAATATACATTTCAAGTACATTGACCCGCCTGAGAACATTAATGTGGTCATGATCGCCCCTAAAGGGCCTGGTCACCTGGTCCGCAGTGAATATGAAAAAGGCGGTGGAGTGCCTTGCCTGGTAGCTGTTCAGCAGGATGCCACCGGTGATGCTATGGACATCGCTCTGGCCTGGGGCAACGGTATCGGCGGAGCCAGGGCCGGTATTATTAAGACGACTTACAAAGAAGAAACTGAGACGGACCTTTTTGGTGAGCAGGCCGTGTTGTGCGGCGGGCTATCAGCCCTGATTAAGGCCGGATTCGAGACGCTCGTAGAAGCCGGATATCAGCCGGAAATCGCTTATTTTGAGTGTATGCACGAAGTCAAGCTGATCGTCGATCTGATGTATCAGGGTGGACTCAGCTATATGCGATACAGCATTTCCAATACCGCTGAATATGGCGATCTGACCCGCGGACCACGGATCATCAATGAGCAGACCAAGGCGGAGATGAAAAAGATTCTTGGCGAGATTTGCTCCGGTAAATTCGCTAAAGAATGGATCAACGAAGTCAATACCGGCAAAAAGAATTTCAACGCCCTTTATGAAAGGGATCACGATCATAAGATCGAACAGATCGGTCGCAAATTGCGTAGAATGATGGACTGGATAGATGACAAAGAAGTGTAAACAAATAGCAGGGAAGCAAAACCATGTCCCAAAACGAAACTAAGACGGATGGCCCCGAAACCAAGGCCGAACCCGAAACATCGGAAAAGAAGCCCAGTCAGATAGGAGTGCTGGACCTGGAAAGGCTGGTGGAACTGGATTTTGTGCGTACGACCGAGGCGGCGGCGCTCAGTGCCTATCGATGGCTTGGCAAAGGGGATCCCCATGCCGCCCGCATCGCCGCGATAGACGCTATGCGTGGCACCCTTGATCTGACCAGCGTTTCAGCTACCGTTATCTTCGGTGACAGGCACGATCTGCAATCCGACGGTATAACAGTCGGTGAAAAATTGGGCAACTGGATGGAAGGCTCGCTAAAAGTGGATTTAGCAGTCATTCCCGTTGATGGCGTAAATTTGGTGTCACGCGGATTGTGGGGCGCCATAACGGTTTTAGTGGCGGCCTCCAGAGAAGGCGATCAGTCTGCTCTGCTGAAACTGCCCTGCGATCACATGGAAAAAATAGCTTTTGGGCCAGCGGTAGCCGCCAGCCCCGCACAGGTACACCTGAACGCCTCGGTCCGTGACAATCTGGAAATCATTGCCACCGGATGCCGCAAACGTGTACGGGATCTCAGCGTAGAAGTGCTTGATCGGGATCGGCATAGTGATCTTGTTGCGGATATTCGCAAGGCCGGCGCCTCGGTGTGCCTGATACGCGAGGGTGAGATTGCCGCGTGCATGGCTCCGAGTCTGCCGGATAGCGGTATCGATGTTTATATGGGTACCGGGGGTGCGACGGAAGCGGTTATAGCGGCGGCGGCATTAAGATGCCTGGGTGGTGGTATGCTGGCACGTGTGGCCCCGCGAGACGACCAGGAAAAACAGCAGATAACCGAGGCCCTTGGCAAAGGCGCTTTCGACAAACAATATCGGGCTGATGATCTGGCTCGCGGTGATAATGTTATCTTTTGCGCCACGGGTATCAGTGACGGTAGTATTCTGCGTGGTATCCATGTGGACGGTAATCGGGCTTCTAGTGCGTCTGTGGTTATGAGGACCCGGTTCCGCACCACGCGCAAAATATACGCTACCCATGATCTCAGCAAAAAAACCATTCGTCTTCGCAGCGCCAACGGTGAAGTGGCAGTGTGATCGGCTGGATGTGAATATGCCGGAAGAAATAGAACATTTTGACAGTAACAGCAAATCGGCCATAGATGCTTTTGAGACAGTGGAGCCGGTTGGCAAGCGCGTACTGATCCGCAAAGACGAAGACAAGAAAGAGACCAAGGGAGGCATTCGTCTGCCTGACAACATCGAGATTCCCACTATTACCGGTCGGGTTGTGGCTGTTTCCGCCGAGATTGCATCCGATCCGGTTGTTCCGCTGAAGCGATACGACAAAGTGCTGTTCAACCCCAAAAATGCCATCCCGGTGGACTTTGAAGGTGACAATCGTCTGTTTGTTATCGATTTGGAAAACGTTGTGGCCGTTTTTCGCCGTAATCCCTGACCGGCTAAAAGCCTGTTAAGTTTGTATTTTGCGACTGGTTCCGGAAGATTGTTATGCAGGTAATACTTGATAGTAAGCAAATCGCGGCCCTGCTGGAAAAGATCGCGGCCGAGATTACCGCGGCAACGCCGTCGGATGAGCCTTTGGCACTGGTAGGAATTCGCTCACGAGGCGAGATACTGGCCCAACGACTGCAAAAGCTGCTTGAGGATAAATGGTCCAGACAAGTAGATCGGGGCACGCTGGATATTACCCTTTATCGGGATGATTTGAGCCAAATGGGTTATCAGCAGCCGACGGTCCGGTCAACGGAGATTGATTTTGATGTGGATGATCGGCTGATTATCCTGATCGACGATGTTCTCAATACCGGTCGTTCCGTACGGTCCGCCCTGGATGCCCTGATAGACCTTGGTCGTCCCCGGATTATTCAGTTGGCGATACTGATAGATCGCGGCAGCCGTGAGTTGCCTATCGGCGCCGATTATGTGGGCAAAACAATCGAGGCGCCATCTGATAAACGGGTCCAGGTTTATTTGCACGAGGAGGATGGCAGGGAAGAAGTCGTACTGGAGTAACCGTAGCATGTTGCAAAAAGCCATTGAAAAAATCGATCCCGGAGTTGCGAAAATCGAAGCAGGACCACAAGAAACCGAGACCAAGCATTCCAAACGTAAGAGCGAGCCAAAATTCACCTGGTGCCGCAAACACCTGCTGGGTCTGCAGGACTTATCGCGGGAAGAACTTCTTCACATTCTCGATACCGCTGTGGGCTTTGAGGAGATTTCTCGCCGTTCGATCAAAAAAGCGCCCGCTTTGCGCGGCAAGGTAATGGTAAACCTGTTTTTCGAGGATAGTACCCGTACCCGCAACAGTTTCACCCTGGCCGCCAGTCGTCTCAGTGCCGACGTGCTGGAATTCACCGCCAAGGCCAGCAGTGTTTCCAAAGGTGAAACGCTTCGCGACACCGCCCGCAACCTCGAAGCCATGGGTATCGACATAGTCGTAATCCGTCACAGTTCCGGTGGCGCTCCGCATCTTTTATCGCAATGCATAGACGCCTGTGTGGTAAATGCCGGCGATGGTTTCCATGAACATCCCACCCAGGGTCTGCTGGACATTTTCACTATTCGCCAACTCCGCGGCGATCTGAAGGGCCTTAAGGTTGCCATCGTCGGTGACATTACCCATTCCCGCGTGGCCCGCAGTAATATTTGGGGCCTGCATACCCTGGGCGCCGAGGTTTTTTTGGTAGGTCCCGCTACGCTTATGCCTTCCGGCGTAAATCAATTGCCGGTTAGCGTCTGCCATGATTTCGACGAGATCATCGGTCAGATGGACGTGCTTAATATGTTGCGTATCCAGTTCGAACGAATCGGCAGTCCTGTTTTGCCTTCAGTTCGCGAGTATTCGCGTTTGTTCGGCTTGACCGTCGATCGCATGAAGCGTGCCAAAAAAGACGTCATTGTTATGCATCCTGGTCCGATCAATCGCGGCCTGGAAATCGATAGCGAAGTCGCTGATGGTCCCAATAGTACCATCCTCAAGCAGGTAAGCAACGGTCTGGCTGTCCGAATGGCGGTACTGTTCCTGGTCAACCACGCTGCCGCCGACAAGACAAAAAGAAGCGAAGCAACGGTAGAAATGATATGACAGAGTTACTAATCAAAAATGGGCGCATCGTTGATCCGGCAAATAATATTGACATGGTTGGCGATGTGCTGGTTCGAGAGGGCGTGATCAGAGAACTCGGCAAAGTTAACGGTGACGGGCGTGAGGTTATCGACGCCTCGAATTTGCTGGTGGTTCCCGGGCTGATCGATATGCATGTTCATTTGCGGGAGCCGGGTGATGAAGAGGAAGAAACCATCGCCAGCGGTTCCGCCGCGGCCGTAGCCGGAGGCTTTACCTCGGTGGCGTGTATGCCCAACACCGAACCGACTATAGACAACGAGGCTACCGTAGATTTTGTTTATCGCCAGGCTGATCGGGCCGGCGGAGCCAATGTTTTTGCTGTTGGTGCGATTACCAAAGGTCGCCAAGGCAAGGAGCTGGCTGAGATGGGCCAAATGGTCCGGGGCGGCGCGGTGGCTTTCAGTGACGATGGCGAAGGTGTACAGAGCGCATCTGTTATGCTGCACGCCCTGAAATACGCCGGTATGTTCGATAAGGTTATAATGCAGCATTGCCAGGACAACGCCCTGGCAGGCGGTTGCATGAATTCCGGGTATTTGGCCACGGTCCTGGGGCTGCCGGGAATATCTCCCCTGGCGGAAGAGCTTATGCTGTATCGCGATGTACAACTGGCCAAACAGGCTTCAGCTCGGCTCCACATTCAGCATATAACGACCGCCGGTTCGGTCGAGATCATCCGCCAGGCCAAACGCCAGGGTTCAAAGGTGACCGCCGAGGTCGCACCCCATCATTTGCTGTTGACGGAAGAAGGCTGTCGCAGCTACGATCCGAATTACAAAATGAATCCGCCCCTGCGCACCCAAAAAGATATAGAAGCCCTGCGGCAGGGAGTGGCCGACGGAACTATCGATTGCCTGGCCAGCGATCATGCCCCGCATCTGCGCAGTGAAAAGGAATTGGAGTTTCTTCATGCTCCGTTCGGTATAATTTCGCTGGATTGTGCCCTTGGACTCTACGTCAAGGCGTTGATTGAAACTCAAACCATAGATTGGCCCCGATTGATTGAAATGATGACGATTAATCCCGCTGGGATTTTGAGGATCGACAGGGGCACTTTAAGCGTAGGTGCTCGGGCAGATATCACGATTATCGATCCACACCATTCCTGGCGGGTTTGTGTGGATGAGTTCAAGTCAAAAAGCCGTAACTGCCCTTACGATGGCTGGGAGCTTGGCGCCCGGGCCGTCTGTACTATCGTAAATGGAGTGGTTCAGTTACAATTAATCTCTCACAAATGCGGTAGTTGAACAAATGCCATTTTTGATCGACGGCTACAATGTTTATCATGCTGCCATCAAACTTTCCGAAGAGTGGTCCCGCATAACCCCATCGACTCTGTGCGGATTCATTGCCCAGGACATGGGGCGATTGGGGGACCTGGCAACAATTATCTTTGATGGAACCCGGCCCCGTGGCATATCGACGGAGCCAAAGGGATTCGATTGTCTCAAGGTTATCTATAGCGGTCCTAAATCCGACGCCGATACGCTGATGGAACAGTTTATCCAAAAGAACACCGCGCCGCGCCGTCTGACTGTGGTAAGTTCGGATAATCGCATCCGGCGTATCGCCCGGCGGCGCAAAGCAACCTCGTTAGCCGCCCCGGAATACCTGGGCGATCTTATAAAACGGCTCCAGCAACCACCCAGACAGCCGAAAGAACCTCGCGAAAAACGCCACGGCGTGCCGGAAGGCCAACTCAACCGGTGGCTGGAGCTTTTCGGTATTGACCCCGATCAGCCACCCGATGATACAGATATGATAAGTTTCTGAAAAAACGACGCCAGATACCCATTGGGTATATTGTAACAGAATTTATTATTGAAGGAAAACCCAAGCGTGCGCAGATTATTCCTTTGTTTTATCGCGGCAGTAGCGTTGGTCGCAGGCGGTTGCTGCCAAACGCATGACTGGCCGCAATGGAGATATGACCAGACTCGCAGCAATTGTACGGAGCAAAAGCTGTCGGACGAGTTGCATTTGCTGTGGCAGAGGGATTTTCCACCGCCGCAGCGAGCGTGGACCGACATACAAAACGAGCCGATCTATTTTGATGAATCTTATACGCCGATCGTGATGGGGAAACACATTATTGTCGGGTCAATGAATGAAGATTGTGTTATCGCTTACGATACCAATACGGGTATGGAGAAATGGCGATTTCTCACCGGTGGGCCGGTTCGGCTGGCGCCGGCGGGGTTCGATGGAAAGGTAGCGTTCGTTTGTGACGATGGGTATTGCTATTGTGTCAATGCGGGAAACGGTAAGCTTGTGTGGGAGCGATTACTGGCGCCGAAGGATTACAAAATCATCGCCAACAAACGCGTCTGCTCGATGTGGCCGGCAAGGGGCGCGCCGGTCTATGAGGATGGCAGGCTATACATGGCCGCCGGGGTGTTCAATTTCACAGGCATATTCTACTACTGCCTGGAAGCCGAGACGGGTGAAGTTGTCTGGTGTAATAGCGATATCGGGCAGCAATGGGCCAGGCAGCCGCACGGCCCTTATTCGTTCAGCACAATATCACCGCAGGGCTATACCGCCATCAACGGCGATATCATAGCCTTTTCCGGCGGCAGGTCCGCTCCTGCGTTTTTCCTGAAATCCGATGGTCGTTTGCTGCATTGCAGTCCGGAACAGAACGGCACCAGGAAAATGGCCGGCGACTACTGTTTGCAGGCCGGTGGCAAGTACTTCATGAGTAGAGAAGTTGTGTATTTTGCGGACGGGGCCGAGGCGTCGCACTTCCCATACTTTCAGCGCGGATGCATGGACGGTGATATCCTGTGGCACCTTGAGGACCTCAAACAGCACAAAGTCGAAACGATGGATCTCTCACAGAATCCTGAAGATGTAAAAGGCAGGACCGTGCTGGAACTTACTAAATTCGATGACGATAATGCCAGGCATCGCTGGTACACGTATGAAGAGATGAGCTTTCTCAAAGCATCTGACAAATTGTTCTTCAGTGGCAGCGATGGTATGTTGCTTGGCTACAATATCGTCCATGGAAAAGACGGAACCCCAAAACTCAACCGGTTTTGGACCTACACGGACCACATCGAAGATACGTTCGAGGATTTCTTCGCCAGACAGAACAAGAAGGTCGAAACCCAAATTGAAAAAGTTGAAGAAAAATATGCCGAAAAAATCAAGGGTAAATCCAAACAGTACATAGAGAAAGCCCTAAAAGAAAGGGATGACGAAATTAGCGGGATCACACAATCCCTGGGCGCCATACGGCCGGAACCTTTCAGGAGCAGGGACAGGCCGTTTTCTATGATTGCCGCCGACCGTAAGCTTTTTGTAATGACGCGGTCCGGGAAACTGCTTTGCTTTTCAGCCAGGGAAACCGAGATTCCAGCCAGGTTTACAACAGGCTATGACAAGTCACTGCTGGAAGCCCCAGTAAACCCTGACATTGAGAAGATGACCGGCGATTTCGAATTTCCTGTCGGCTATGCAATGGTTATCGGTATAGGTGACGGTCAGTTGCCGGTTCAGCTCTATAACCAGACCAGGCTCAATATTGTCGTGGTGGATGCTGACAGGGAGAAAGCTGACGAGTTTAAGGTCAGGATGTGTCAGGCCGGTATTTATGGTGAACGTATGCAGGTGGTTTGCTGCGATCCTTTCAAGTTTCCCATGTCGCAATACTTCGCGAAACTTATCATCTGCAACGAGCCGTTGTCACAGGGATTTGATGCTGTCAGGCATAAGCCGGAAGATATGTACAGGTTGCTGAGACCTTATGGCGGGAAGCTGCTCGTAAAAAAAGGCACTATCGCCGAAAACTGGTTTACCAAAGCCGATCTCTCAAAAGCCCGCGTCAGCCAGGATAGTAACTGGCTGACGGTCAGGCGAATCGGAAAACTCGAGGGCGCCGGCTACTGGACACATAATTACTGCGACAGCTATCAGTCGTCCATCTCGAAGGATACGATCGCTAAGGCGCCATTTGGACTTCTATGGTTTGGTGGAGCAACGAATGATGAGATACTGCCGCGTCATCAGCATGGTCCGACTCCGATGGTGATTAACGGCAGGATCATCGTACCCGGAGTAAGCCTTGTCCGTTGCATGGATGCTTATACCGGATTGGTTATATGGGAGTACAGACACGGGGGCATTGGCAGACAGTACAACACAATGTTCGATATACCCGTGCCGTTTGCGCCTCACGGTTGGGGCGCAACCGGATACGGAAGCAATCTTGTTGCTGTCGAGGACGGAGTTTATCTCAATACTGTGGGCACTATGCGTAAGCTCGATCTGGATACCGGCAAGGTATTGGCCGAATGGAGAATCGAAGGCGACGGCAAACAATTCAAGATAGGAACACATCTGGTCTATAAGGATAAGATTATTATTACCGTCATGCCGTATGAGGTGGTGCCGGATCGCAAGGAGAAAGAAGAGGAGATTACCGAGCCTGTGCTCGAAAATGTTGACTACGCTATCAACAGCAAATGGCTTATGGTTTTGGATCGATCCACCGGGAAAAAGATATGGTCACGTCAAGCCGAGCAAATGATCGTCCACAACAACGTCGTTGCCGCCGAAGGCAAAGTCTTCATGATCGATTCGTACACTCCGAAAAGCCGTGAGCGACTCATCCGAAAGGGAATCAAAGTTAACGGTACAGGAGTGCTCTACGCGCTCGACCTGGAGACCGGCGATGTGATATGGCAAACAGATAAGGACATATTTGGCACGTTTCTGAGCTACTCGGACAAACACAGGGCGCTTATTCAGGGCGCCGCCAGATTTCGTGACCGGCCCGACGATCAGAGCAGGCAGGGCATTGTTGTCTATAACGCCCCTGACGGTGAAGTACTTTGGCAGGACCTGAAATGGTCCTTTGACGGTCAGTTGATGATTTACAAGGACCTTGTCATAATGAACGGTCAGGGCGGGTACGCAAGAAATATCACTGACGGACAGACGCACAACATTCTAACACCGGAAAGCGGCCCGTTCCATGACAAGCCCAGGTGGCAATGGAGGCGTAATTATGGTTGTTGTACTGCGATAGGAAGCCAGAACCTGCTGGCCTTCAGGTCCGGCTGCGCCGGTTATGTTGACATGACAACCGGCGGTCTCGGAACGCACAATCTCGGAGGCTTCAAGTCAGGCTGTACCACCAACATGATCCCTGCTGACGGTATTGTCGCCATTCCTGACTATACCCGCACCTGCACTTGTGCGTATCAGAACCAGGCTTCGCTGGCCGTTATTCACATGCCCGAAATGATGCAGTATGCGGATATCAATGTATCGCAGATACCTGAGAACAAGAAACGTGCCGTTGCGGTCAATTTTGCCGCTCATGGTTGGGTTTTTGAAGAAGACCGGATGTGGCGGCCGTTCAACGGTTTGGGTTTTGGCGGATGCCCGAACGTGTTTGTACCTGCCGCGGGGATCCTACGCCATAGTTTCTCACGGGAACAGGAACAGGAAATACACGCCGAAGTGAAAAAGAACGGCAGGTACATGGCGAGGAGAGAGTATTCCAAAAAAGAACTTGCCGAATGGTTTGGAATCGAGAAGCTGATTTTTGACATAGAGATAGACAAGACATCCGTACCGGTGACCGACAGGAACAATCAAATGCCAACCACCGTCACCGTTGTTCCTGCAGAACAGGCAAGCGGGAATACACCTGTTCCCTTCAGTGTATGGCTGATGAATGACGACATGACCGGGAAAGAGATACTGACTGTTGACATAGCTCATGACAAAAGCGATTCCCAGGGGCGAATCACGATCAAAGACAATCCCGCCAAGGGGCATCTCTGGCTCGGCGGGAGTGATCACAGTTGTGTGTTGGTTGTCCCGGCCGCAAAGAGCGTCAATCATCTTTTGATGTACGGCGATGATTTTGCAAACAATAAGGTTGCCTGTACAGGTTATGAGGGAATGCGTGAGATTATCGTATGGGGACTTGGGACTGACAATCCTTGTACGCTACGTTTGATTTTTGCCGAGCTTGACGGGAATATCAAGCCGGATCAGCGTGTCTTTGATGTAGAGGTCAACGGCAAAATAGTTATTGAGAACCTGGATATCCGCAAAGAAACCGGTGGCCCATATCGTCCGCTCGTCAAAGAGATCGGGCCAATCACTTGTACCTACAAGCTCCCCAGGTTTCCCGAACGTGAGAATTTTGGTTCTATGGACACCCCCGGCATCCGTCTGAGGCTGATCCCCAAAAAGGGCAACACCATCCTCTGTGCCCTGGAAGCAGTGGCGCAGGAGCAGGACGGTAACGCTCGAACAATCAGTTCGGCAGACTGAGTGCCGTTATGGTCAGCGGCACAATGTTAAACAAGCTGTGGATCAGGATCGGTATCAGCAGATTCCCGTAACGTTCGTAGCAATACCCCAATCCGATTCCCAATACCAGCAGCGCCGGCCAGTGCTGCCAGTCGGCGTGAAATGAGACAAATAAAACAGCCGCTATGATGATTCCAAGCCAACGACATTTGGCGGGCAGGTGTTCGGGCCGGGTGGTCTCATCGTCGATGCCGGTGGTATTGTCGGGCAATATGCCAACGCTTGATTGCCGATTGTGCGCCAACAGGGCGATAAGAAAATTCTGCAATAGTCCGCGAAATAACAACTCCTCCGCCAGCGGCGCTACCAACGCCGGCGAGACCCACAACAATATCATACTCAGCAGCGGAGGATTCTTTTCCAACAGATCCAAAAACTCATGCTTTTGAATCTGTTCGTAACCAAACGCCTCGCAAACCAGTAATGTCACCAGCAACGCCAGAAATGTCAAGCCGAACACGACTATGGAGTAAATAAAAACCAGACTCACAGTTCTGCCCGGTCGCTGAGCGGATATCCCAAAGGCCTTAAGCCCTCCGGCAAAACGCCGCGATCCGATGAACACGATTACCACTGCCGTGACCAATTGCCCCGCCGCCGAAATCAGCCATGCCGACTGACGCTGCTGCCAGGTCGGTTCATCCTGGCCGCTTAAAACCGTCCCCGCCGCCAGCATCGTACAGACATACAGCAACGCAATCAGCAACACATCGCCCAGGAGTATTCCATGGCGGCGCTGCGGCGCCAGGTCAAAAGCCATCCGTCCCCATTGAGCCTGTCGCAGCCATACAAAAAAAACAACCAGGCTCGCTGCATACCAGAGATACTCAAGACTACACAGCCAAATCATTTGTGCTTTTTAACTTTCCGGCTTTGGGATTTTTCCCCGACCATGCCCAGTTCCCTGCTGCGCTGAGCCGCGCGTTTTATGGTTTGCCTGATGACATTTTTTACATCGGACGCCTCAAGAATCTTTCTGCCGGCCACCGTAGTGCCATTAGGCGAGGAAACCATTTCAATCAATTCCTTCGGTTCGATCTTCCATTCGTCGAGCAGCTTTGCGGTTCCGGTAAACGTCTTGAGAACCAGTTCCCTGACCATATCTTTATCCAGGCCTTCCTCAGCACCCGCCGAGATGAAACTTTCGAACACATACGCCACAAACGCCGGGCCTGATCCGCTCAAGCCGGTGATGGCGTCAAGCTGTTCCTCTTCAACCATCAACGCCAGGCCCGCACACTGGAGGATCCGGCGGACACATTCCATATCCGTAACCGTTACATCCTTGCCAGCTACAAACCCTGCTGCCATCTCGCCTACCAAACATGCTGCGTTCGGCATCATTCTGACGATTTTGCCCGGCAAATACTCCCGTATTCGGTCCATTTGCACCCCGGCCATAATCGAAATAATTATATGTTCCGGCCGAACCAGCGGCTTCAGATCAATCACCGCCTCGGGAAAATGCTGCGGCTCGAACGATAACACCACAATATCGGACTTTTTCATAACCTGCTTGTTGTTGCTGGTTACACGCACGCCATAGCGGGTTCTGATGGCTTTACGCCGCTTCTCCATGAGGTCACTACAAATAATGTTTCCCGGATACGTCAACTTGGCATGCAGTATAGCCGCGACCAGCGCTGAGCCCATTTTGCCTGATCCTATGAATCCAATCTTGTATCTACTTTCCATTACGTCCATTTTTTCTCCTATGTTAAAACTTTTCCTTGCTCCCGTAATTGCTTATCACACAGATAGTTGCGTTCCTCATGTTCAACATCGGCATTATTTTCTCGAAAAATAATTTCAGATTGAACATCTTGGCAGCGGCTACGTATAGAATAATATGAAAGCTATGAAATGTAAAGGAGAACGAAAGCCTGGTGCCGACAAACAACTAAAAACAACCACACACAACGACATTTTCCTCCTCCTTTTGGGGCAAATAAGTCTCGCCCGATACGCAAGTTAGAGTTATTTGCCCCAAAATTTTTAAAAACCTCCTCCTAGCGGTCCGCTTCTTTTGGGCGGGCCGTTTTTAATTGTGAAACGTTGATTCTGATACCAAAGAAAACCACAAAACCACAAAAACCATTGCAAAGAAATAGTTGACACCGCTCTGATAATGGATATAATAGTCGTTTTCAGCAGCTTGGTTGGCTGTGTAAGTGCTTACAAACAGGAGATTTAGTGAAAAATGGGACGCAGACGCGATAGATTGAATAAACGTTTGGCCAGGGCCATTACTACCAGACATGAAAATTCCCTGAAAAAGGCGAAAGAGCAGTCCCGCCGGGATCAGCAAATGCACGACATTCTCAAGCAGGGACAACTACCATATACCCCCGGAGTAATGAGCTGGTTGAGTGGACAGCTAAACAAAAAAGCCTCCCGCATAACAACTGAAGACGTAAAGGCTCTACTGGCCTGACCAGGCAAGGTGGTTTTGTCAGAACGTCTTATTTCCAAAGTCGGGCTTTGTTGAACATTCTAAGTAATTGGTCCATTTGAGCAGGGAGGCTCGAATTATGTCCCACGATGCTTTTGACCGAATGCGCGATTATGGCGACGGCCAAAAAGCGAATTCTTCTGTGCGTCTGCCTTCGCTGCCTCAGCGCCTGCCCATTGTCGAAAGGATTATGTCTGAAGCCATCAGGGACCCGTTCATCGCCCACTATCGCAAACGCAGCCAGTTTACCTTTTTCTGTGGTGCCGATCCCGAGCAACTGGGCGGCCATGACGGCCAACTCGAGGTGGTAGGTCGCTGCCTGGAATGGTTCGTGTTTGATTATCTCATCGACGAACTTGGCTCCACTCCCGCCCAGCATTGGTTTAACCTCAACGCCGACGAGCTTTCCCCCCAGGATCGGACCGATGCCGCCGACTGTCTCAATTTCATCCTCGGAATATTTGAAATCACAACGGTCGTTCCCGGCAAAAACTTTACCGCGTCGGACCTGATGCGGCGGGGAGAAAGTTATCATATCAGCGAACACATTGTCAGTGAGGAACTCACCGCCGGCCAACTATTGCTGTCTCGCGTTTTTCCGCATCGCAGTGGCTATGCCCTTTCCGGTATGGCCGTGCTTATGACTAAAAACGCTACCGCCGAAATCAAGCACCTCATCCGCAGTGACAAACTAAAACCCGATTATATTCTGCCGACCCTTGACGGCCTGGAACTGGAAAATATGTTTGGCCGCTCTCTTAAAGAAATCGAATCCACCACAACCCTGGACCGGTTGCAGCAGCAATTAAAACACTACGTCAAAGAAATTAATCCGAACCATCTGACCTTCGAACAATTGCAAAAGCTGATAAACGACAGTGACGAACCAGTCAAACTTCTCGGCCGGATTGCTCAGGACCTTGAAATCTACTGCCGTCACGAAATGGACCTCATTTTCGCTCTGATCCTGGCTGTCTGGAACAAAATCCATCGAATCTGACCATGCTCAGATATGAAACAGCCCCCGCTGAATCAGCCCGGAATCTGCTCAAAGAACTTCTCCAGCCCCTTCATAAACATCTCCACCGCCAGCGTTGTCAGTAACAAACCCATCAGGCATTCTGCCGCTTTTAGCCCTCTTTCGCCGAGCACCCGATTGAACCAACCGGCACACAGCAAAATTATCCCCGAGACAAACCACGCAGCCACTAACGCCAGCAGCCACGACCAGCACCGTTGCGGCGCCCTTGCCATCAGCAGCATAACTGTCGCCATCGCTGACGGGCCTGCAATCAATGGCACCGCCAACGGCACAATAAATGGCTCACCTTGCTCTTCTTTCTGAAACGCATCACCCCCAAACCCGGAAAACACCATCTTAATAGAGATCAGAAACAGGATAATCCCACCGGCAATCCCCAGCGATGGTTCAGATAAATGCAGTACCAGCATAATATACTGCCCGGTAAACAAAAATACCACCAGCACCAGCAGGGCAATACACAGCTCACGAACCAAAACTTGCTGACGCCGATGCGGGTTCATATTCTTGAGTATGCACATAAACATCAATGAATTGCCGATAGGGTCCATTACCAGAAACAACAACAACGCCGCCGAAAGTGTTGACATAACTGTATCCTCTTATATCTTCAATTCCTTCGGTCCGATCGTTGCCACGGTAAAGTTCTCCGCCTTGTGTTTTCTGGCGAAATCCACCACGTCATCGACTGTAAGCGAGACAATTTCCTGCTCGATCTCCTCCAGGGACCGTACTCGTCCCAGATAATAATAATCACCTGCGCAGGCTGCCGCCCGCGCTGACGTCGATTCTCCCTGCATAATCAGCGACGCCCGCAGCCCGACCTTGGCCCGATCCAGTTCATCCTGCGTTATCCCATCGGCCAGCTTGACCAGCTCGGCAATCATAACATCCATCGCTTCCTGGGCCTTATCCGGTGAGCTTCCAACGTAGCACTGCACCGCGCCGAATTTGCCTGTCACTCTATGATTGGCGCCCACCGCGTAGCACAGACCCCGTTTTTCCCGCACCTCGGCAAACAGCCGACTGCCCATCCCTCCCGACAGAACGCCCACTGCCGCCAGCGCCTTATAGTAGTCCTTATGGACGACATTGACCGACGGATACATCAATCCGATATGAACCTGGGCCCCTTCATTGGGCTGATGATAAAACTGGCTTTGACATTTTCCATCAGGCAGTTCCGCAATTTCCCGGCCCTGCCACGAGCCGAAGTTTTCCTCCACAGCTTTTTTCAGCCGATCAAAATTAATGTTACCGGCTACCGCCAGGATCGTCCCTTGCGGCGAAAAATAATCAGCCCAATGCCTCCTGACAACATCAACATCAAGTGTTTGCAACTGGTCCTTCTTGCCCAGAGAAGGCCTTCCAAACGGATACGGCAGAAACTTCTCGTGCACTAGTAGCGACAGTTTGTGCCGTGGGTCGTCCTCCAACGATTCCAACGCCTGCAGCGACAACTGCCGGCACGCCTCGAACTGATCCGCGGCCAGGATCGGCTTCCTGATGATATCCGCATATATCTTCAGTGTTTCCAGGAGGTTATCCGCAACCAGCCCCCCCGATAAACTACTGTGCAGACTCAGTACATGGTTGTTTCGCTGTAGCCCCAGACCGTCCAGTCGGTCATTTAATGTACGGTTGTCCATCACCCCGGCCCCCCGGAAGACCAATTCAGACAAAACCGTCCCGCTTCCGCTATGCTTCTGCGGATCGTGCGCCGCACCGCCGGGCAGCAGAAAAACAAATGCCCCGGAGGCAACCTCTTTTATCGACTCGGCAACTAACGTCATGCCATTACCGAACTTATGAATCATTACCGATTGTTCGTCCACTCCAAACCTCGCTCTGGTAACCTTCTACTTCGACCAAAAACAAAAATCCTCAATAGCTCGTCGGACCATTCTATGAATTCTGCCAAACGCATTCAACTGCAAACTTGCTCTCAGACCGGCAGATGGTAATCGTCAACCTTTACGGGCAACGGTTCCCGATTACTTTGGTTCGCCCGTTCCGCCGAGATTATTCTCCAAACGACCAAAATTGTTAATTACAACCCATTTTAGTGCCGATCAACACGTGCATAGGAATACTTTATTAGCGGAGTTCTTTTTACTTGACCGTGGCACTCGGAAACCATATACTCCTACGCACAATTGTTGATATCGTAATGGAGAAAAGACAAGCGAAACGCTTGTAACTTACTACGTAGGACAGAGTTATACTAATGCCCGATAAACAAAAAAAGATTGCCGATGAAGCTGTAGCAGAGGAAGAAACCGCCGCAAAAACATGGACAGAAAAATCCCCGGCCAAAGATGAGGGAGAAAAACCGCTAACTCCAGACGAGATAGAGGGATATTGCCAACTTCTTTACCAGAAAAGAAAAGAATTGGTTGGCGATCTCGGCCACATGAGCGAGGGTGCATTGGAGGGAGGTCGCCAGGATTCTTCCGGCGAGTTGTCCAGCTTGCCCGTTCACATGGCTGATGTCGGCACCGACAACTATGAGCAGGAATTCACTTTGGGCCTGATCGAGAGTGACAGAAAACTGCTGACGGACATTGATCGCGCCTTGGGAAAAATCAAAAATGGGACTTTTGGCATTTGCGAAGGTACCGATGAGGTCATCGGCCGCGCCCGATTGGATGCCATGCCCTGGGCTCGCTATAGCGTGAAATTCGCTGGTAAAATCGAGCGGGGCCTGGTCAGGCGGCCAGACGAAAGCGAACCTGCCAAAGAAGAAGAAGAAGAAGCGGAATAAATATACCAAATACTCGCCCCTGCCGGAAGTTATCACACACATTGGATGTAACCGGCGACAGGAATCGGAAGCGGTCGCACCATGCCGAAAAAAACCTCTCACAATCGCGACCACCAGTCACCGCCCAACCAAAAGGCACCTGCCAAATACGCTTATCGCAGCCTAAATGCGCATTTGCGTTTGTGGCTGACGATGGCTGCCGGATTAGCCGCCGATCTGCTCAGCAAAACATGGGCCGTCGAACACCTGGGCAATCCGCAGCAGGTTTATCCTCAGCCGTTAACGATTATTGACGGGTACGTTCGTTTTATTACGGTATTCAATACCGGCGCCGTAGCCGGAATGGCCGCGGGTAAAACAACACTACTTCTTATTGCTTCTGTTGTCGCGATCATTTTCCTGTTATGGCTGTTCGCTGCCAGCCGACCTGATCAGCAACTATCACACCTCGCATTGGGTATGCTACTGGCAGGGGCGATGGGAAATATGTGCGATCGGCTCTTTAACAGTGGAAAGGTCGTGGATTTTATCGAGATCAATCTGCACTTTTGGCCCGCCAACCCCTGGCCGACCTTCAATATCGCAGACATCTTTCTTACTGTGGGCGTAGCCACCCTGGTGCTGAGCTTACTACTGAAAAACTAACCACCAATCCCTGACCCCCGATCCCCCCACTCACCGCGGATCCGGCACAGGATGAAGCGCCACCAGCTTCGGCCTATCCGCGGGCGAAAACACATTACTGCGATCAAATATCGCGATCACCCGCCTCTGCGGCCCACGCTCGCCAACACGAACCAAAATATAAGCCGTAAACACGTCACTACGTACCGTCACCAGATTACTTACTCGATGAAACAACACATCTCGCTCCTCCAAATCATCGTCAACCGAATCGCTGGTATAATCAGGAGCACCTCCTAATGGACTGCCATCCCTGCCAAATCTTCGTATGTCATAATACGGGTCATAAGCTGGAGGTCCGTTCCCCGCCAAATCATGCGTAACATTCAACAGTTCTGCTGTATTGGCAAAACCTGGAGCTTCTCGCACTGTTACTGTTATAGTAGCCCCTACCGTTAGGTCTTCCATGCCTTTAGCCCTTCCACCGGAATAATCTACCACGTTCGGGACAATTGTGGATTTGTCTCGATACGCGGTTATCGCCTGAGCCAGTTTGTACTTATGCACTTGCTCAGCAGGGGGGAGCAAAGGATCTACAATCCACGGCAATTGTGCTATCACATACCATGGCGCCGTATTGATATTGATCCGTCCCGCCACCGCCAGTTCTCTATATTCTGTATAGGCTAGATTATTTTCTGCCGGATCATCAATTATTGTATCGTTGTTATTATCTTCATCATCATCACCCGGATTATCACTCAAGCCATTGCCGTCATTATCCACCGAATCGCTGAACGGATTAAAGCCCTTCACTGTAACAAAACGGGTTATGTTGAATGCTTTATCTCCTCCCATTATACTCATTGTAGTTCCCGCATCAATTCTTCCTCGCGTCTCTTCAGTTATATCGCCACCGGCAAGAAACTTGCCCCAACATTCCGGCATCGTTATATACGTACCGTTTATATTCATCGATCCTATCGCCAACACATTGAAAATCTCCCCAATCGTAGTCATCGCCGCGTTTCTTACCTCAGTCTGTATAACAGCCGTAGTGTCCGTTGGAGTAAAGGTGCCTAAATTGCCAACACCAATTCCAACGACGGCCGGCTCCCACGTCGGTGTCGGCTCCCACGCGGGCACACGGTAATTGTCAGAAACTCCCACGGTCTTATCCCCACGTACAAAAACAAACACTTCTCTTTGCCCTAGACTGGTCGGACCGGTCGCCATATTGTCAACTGTAATATGGTCATAGCATTGCCATTCCCCCGTCGTCGTATCATTGTTCAGCAACAGAACATCTTCGCCGTCTGCAAATTCAAGTGGTGGTGGGCTTCCTGTAACTATTGACGATATGTCCGTGCCCTCGGCCGGGAGAAAACCATCTGCGGGGTCCACAACGCTAACTAAAACGAGCACCCCCTGCGCCGGTACATCCGGTGCCCCTGTATCGAAAATATAATTCACACCTTTTGCGGTTATCTTCCAGTTTGTTAAGGGGGCATCATCTTCACTAGGATTGTAAAGAGTTATCGCATAGTATGTTTTAGCTGGCGTGACCGGATCACTGTCATGATCTTTATGGCTCACTCCCAGTCTGCAGATGTAAAGCCGGTGCGCGCCGGGTTCATAACCAAAATAATGATCCAGCCCCGTATTTGGATTGAAATCAGTGACAGTATCATCGGTGTCAATATAATCCACCAGATTAACCGCCATCTGGCAGGCCACCCGCTCCCGTATCGTAGTTAGCCCCAAAAGATTCTTCAAAGGATCGAAATCCGGATGAGTTTCCAGACCAGAAGGCAGCCCCATATATATCACCGCCGCAAGCTGTGCTATTTGTTCGTTGCTTGGTGCACCAGCGATAACCAGGTCGGTCACACAAATCGGCGCCCCCAATTCACCTCTTGCCCCTGCGGCAATCCAACTACCCCAATCTGTTTGTAAATTACTTGGCAGCGCTAGCGGATCAAAAAACGGCCTGATCACCCGATCAAAACTATACGCCGTACATATATGACGCCGAGTATAAATATCCGTATAGCCTGCTGGATTCAAAAAGTCATAACAAGCTTTGTTGAACCAGTTAGACACCTCGTTTGGTAATACGTAAGGCTCGTTTTTTGTATAACCGCCGCCAGGAACAAAAGTGACTGGCCAAATCAGTTCGGCACGGCTCAGCAGACGCGAGTTATTAATGAAAAACCGATTTCTAAACTCAAGCTCATCCGTTAAATCAAATAGATTATAGAATATCCCTGGCACTGCGAGGGATGGATTCACCGGATTTAAAACTCTGGTAGAAACTTCCGTATCGTAAACTATCGGCAAGGCCGGTGTTGCTGGTGGTGGGTTTGGGGGCAGATCAAAAGTGCAGCGGTATCTATGCAAATCTGCAGGATCGTCCCCAGAGCTTCTGCAAATTGCTTCAAGATTAATATGTGTTAATGACGACCCATCCCACGGACCAAGTAATGTCGGATCGCAATATGCCGTATTGACATTTATCATGCTGCCGTTGTCGATAATCCGCACTGCGGTATATATGTTCTGTCCCTGCGGGCCGGTAATATTCGGCACCTTCACCCATCGTGAATCAGCTACGCCATCACCGTCAGCATCCGCACGGGCGCCCCAGGGGAACGTGGACCGAATGGTGGAGTCCAGATTTGCATTGTCTTTTATGATTCCCATTCCGTCCAAGTCACTGACAATTCGCGCAACGGTGAATTTATGAGGTGACAATATATCACCAGAAAAGTTGGAAACCCAATACCATTGCGATACCGCCTTTGTACTATCCCACTGATCCGTTATACCCTTATTGTCCGGGTCAAAGTATTGTACTCCTAAAGGTATTCCAAAATTATCACTATACAGATCGGTTATATGCCGCCAATAGAAAAATCCTACTCCCCCACCTAAATCAACATATTCCGGCTCCAGTGATGCCAGCCATGGATCGTCCGGCCCGGGATAATCCCAATACTCATCTTCATCGCCCAATACAATCGGATTATAAGAATCGCCCGGACCGTCAAGCATACCTATACCGCCTACCCCAAACAGGTCATCCACCAATACGGTATTGATCTGATCTATGACTGCGTCGAGGCCGGTTTCCAGCGTATTTTGTTCCTCCAGACCGCTCACTGCGCTCTTTTCTGTCTGGGTGGTCGAGACAAACATCAAACCCATAATAAACAAAATCACCGTAATCACCAGCGCCATCAAAAGCGCACTGCCACGCCGCCCCTTCGATCTTTGCCTTATTGTCCGATTTACATCTGACATCGTTTTTTATCTTTCTCGCCGTATCTTTGATGTTGGCGTCATCTTTGTTGTCAGACCCGCTTGGGCAGATTCACAACATACGTAAACGTCTTACCTTCCGGGAAATGCCGCCGATCCTTATCATACAACGTAAACGTAAACTTTATCGCGCTCGGCCAAGCATTCAGCCAAGGCAGAAAAGGTACTATCGATAAATTCTCAAGCGACTCTTTTGACCACCACCTAAAATTATTTATGAGCGGTGCAGAAGTTGGCGCGTTACTTACATTCCAGAAAAAGGCAAAGTTCTGACCAAAAGCAAGGTGTGGCATATTATAATCATCAGGAAACCACCTGCCGTCGTAGCGCGGATTGGCGGTCTCATCAAACCATAGTTGTATCCTGAAATCCGTCACATCCGGCAGCATATACAGCTTTTGAACCGCGTCACCTCCGATGATGTCCGCTACCGCCGCAATGTTAGGCCGCCGGACAAATGATACCACCACTTGATTTTCATCAAAATATGAAACATAAAAATTCGCATACAGTTCATTCTTCCAAAATGATACCGAAGCACATTCCATATCAAAATAGTCATATCTGGCTGCTTCCTCCGGGCTATATACCGGCCAGGGAAGAACAGAAGGCCAATTGACATTATCGGCGGTCATAATCTTGCGCCGCCGGGTCAGTATCTTTCGCTGCGGGTCGATCGTATCCGCCGGCTGCCTCGGCAGATCCCACGCCTGACCGTAGAAAATACGTGCCATGTTCCCGGAACCAAGGCCATCCATCGTCTGAAAATCGCCATTGGCAAAAAAGGCAATCCGGTCATATCTGACCAGCCGCTTGCTGTCATCCGGATCACCCAAAGTCTTATCTGGGCCGTTATTGACCGAATGCGCCTCGAACATAATCGCCATCGGCATATCCGGCCGCAATCCGCCCAGATCGCTTTCCAACTGACTGGTAATCGCCCGCACCTGGCGCATCATCTCGTTAAGCGCCGCCGCCTTGCCCGACGCCTCGCCGCTGCTCTTGAAGACAATCCCCGTGACCATCAGCATCATCACCGTAATGCTCACCGCCACCAGCATCTCAACCAGCGTCACCCCCCGCACCCTGCCGTGCCAACTTGTCTCTCGAAAAATCCTCATGCCTCGTGCCTTCTTCCAAATGTCATTCCCGCGAAGGCGGGAATCCATCTTCCCCCTGGTGCCTAGTGCCTCATGCCTGGTGCCTTCTTCTGTCAAAACGTCACCACCATCTGCTCAACATTCACCACCGGCTGCGGACCAACAAACGTTCCTGTATTCCTGTCAAAAGCCGGCGGAAAAACCCAGATGTATCTCAAGTCATCTTCCAACTCCTTCCGCAGCTTCAGGAGACACCTGCCGTCGTCAGTTTGTGTGACTTCCTCTACCTCGTAAACATAACCGTTATCCACCCAGGGTGTCGCCGGGTTTTCCATGTCTGCATCGACAATAATCGAGCCGGCTTGTAATAGCTTTGCGTGTGCCGGATTCAACTCAAATATCCTGGGAGCGGGAAGTATTGGATTATTCTTAGTGCCGCCATTGGCGGGCCTGATATAATACCTCTGAAATATAGCTGCCATAGAGCTACCATTATTAAGATCAATCCGCCACGGCACCGGAAACACCCGATCATCAGCGGCAGATGCCGCAACAGCAAGGCCATTAGCAACATTGACCGGACTTTGTACAGCGTATCGCAGACTCTTATTCTCAGTCCGCAAAGTAAAAATATAAAAGCAATATCTCCGCGGCTTGGTGTAATCAACATTCCAGTCCATACACCGGTACAACGCACTCCAGCTATAATTTCGCTTCATGGCCGTATCGAATATTGCCGCATTCAATTCCGCAGGCCCCGGATGCGCAAAACGCTGTAAATATTTCTGCACCCAGCGATCTGATATATCCACCGGCGGACACATCATACTACCAATATCACCAATGAAATACGTAGTGATACTACTGTATTCATTTACTGGAAGTGGCGTAGCAGGATTATCCCGCTGCGACCAGAACAACCACCTCGGCTCCAGTTGACCAAGACCATTAACGGTGTCCATTACATAACTTCCATAACTTGGATAGGGCGGTAATGCGTAAGGATAAGACTCCAGGTCATCCAGAACCAGTTGCCAGTTGCCTGGACCGCAATTTGCCGGAACATTAGGCTTGACCAGCAGATGCACGTTACTGTCTCTATGTTCCATGGCATAACTTGGATAACCCGGGGTTGAATAACCACCAGTATTATTAGTAATCCCTTCCAGTTGCAGTCTCACCATCGTCTGCGAGTTATGGGCGTCGATACCGCTCAGGGTCGTCTCGGCTATCTTCCGGGAGTTCATCATCCCCACCGGAAACTGACACGCCACAAACACCATCCCCATAGTCAGCACCAGCACTGCGAACATGACCTCCATCAGCGAAAAACCAGATTGCCTGCCGCCTCTATTCATCACTCACCCACTCATCTACTCATCTACCCATTTACTCATCTACTCATTAATAATCGTACCCATATACGTATTAATCAATATCCGCTCCACCTGCTCACTACTGCCATGCCGGCTGATAAACGCACTATATCGCTCTCCCGCACCAACCTCCCTCATCGCTGCCGTCACATAAACATACAACCCCAGAGCACTACTCTCGGCCCAACACCAAGGCGCATGATCCAGAGTCGATTTTCCAATGAGCGGGCAAAAATGTTCGTCGTATGACAATAATCCTCCACTGCGAAATATACTGTCATTTGCGTCGCGCTCATGTATTCTCACATCTTTTACTACCATCTGCCCGGTCGGTGAAAAAATAATACTAAAAGTAGTTGCACCGTTCAGACAATATAGATAACCATCACTATTATCATCATCCAAATAGGCATCACGTAAAGGTGATGATGGTGGCGGAGGAAAGCTGTCAACTTCCAATGATATTGCTGCTATCCCACTCGACAGGGCAACAGGCTTGGCGTTTGGTACAGCAACAAACCGTTGTGCATCACTATATATAATTCCGGTAGGTGAGGTGTATGTTGGTTCATTTTCGATCAACACCAGGTATTGCTGACCTTTTTCCCAGCCGTCGCGGTCGAACTGAAACCGCACCCCTGCGTATTTCTGATATTTGGCCGCATGCGCCTGCGCCTGGCCCAGAGCGCTCTTGATAAGGTTCTGCGCAGCGCTCATCTTATGCGAGCGGATCATCCCCGGTACGTTTGGTACCGTCAGCGCCGTCAGCAGCCCAACGATCGCCACCACCACCAGCATCTCTACCAGCGTAAAACCAATTGTCCATCGTTTACCAGCCATAATCCCACACTTCCTGTCTCGCGCCTTCCTCCCCCCTGGTGCCTATTGCCTCGTGCCTTCTTCCTAATGTCATTCCCGCGAACGCGGGAATCCATCTTCCACCTTCTTCCACCATAAGATTATACGGCCGCCAATGCCTCTCGCCCACCGTCTTACCACAAAGATTTGGCACACTGGCACACCGCACCGATGCCTTCCCCCACCACACTATACCAACTTACAATTGATGTTAGCGTCAAAAGTCGTTTACACCGTAAAATGCCCTTTGGGTATCAAAAGCAATGATTCACAATCCTTTTGACGCCGGCGTCACAATTCGCTCGAAATTATATCGTCAGCAGTATCAAAAACCCCATCTTCACCAGCCGAGCTGATCAAAGGAAAATTACCCTCCCCCTGCCATCGATACCGCAGCGGATGCCCCCACGCGTCGTTCACCTCTATAAGCGGCCTTTTTTGTCTTATAGGAGCAACCGAGGTTACTTGCTCTCCAATCCAGTCATTATCGTCGTTACTCGTCACATCGCTCCCCAGCCGATTCAGCATCACCTGACATTCCGGCACATCATAAAGACAGCAATATAAATACTCGATACTCGCTCGTGCCAAAAGCCTCTCATCTCCTTTACCTTTCTCCAACAAATATTCCCAATCTTTCCATTTCGGCGATGGTGATAAGTGGCCAGTCAGATCACTTGCTGTCCATAAAACACCCAAATAAGCCTGCAAAGCAGACATCAAATCAGAAGGAAGTCCACTGACCAGTTCACGGGGAAAACCGAAGTTGCCGCTGGTATTTTTAACATCCCGATATTCTTCCAGCGCCGCACAAAGCAGGCTGATCGTACTCTTGGTGTTCTTGATCTTGGCCTTGACCTGTACGCTTTGAGCCACCTTGATTATACCGGTAATCAGAATCATAATAATCCCGATAACCACCAACAGTTCTATCAGCGTAAAACCGCGAAGCCTTTTTCCTTTTCTGCTTTTCATTGCTTGTTTCCATCACGCAATTTTATATGGTGGCCTTTACCACACCGATTCAGTCCCGTCGCTCAAAATTACAAATATCGTCTTGTGTACCATATTCCCCATCCGGCCCCGCGCTGATCAGCAGAAAACTATCCCGATTATGCGGCCGAGCTGAGGGACTGCGAAGTTTCACGACCCCCGCACCGATCCCTGTCTCCGTATCCCAGATATAATTGTAAAAGTCCGTTGCCGTACCAGTATATGGCACAAGGGCAGTCATAAACGGATTGGTTATATAGGCATTATCGTAATACTTGTAAATATCATGTATGAGATTGCCTCCGGTATTGGCCTTGTAGTAGAGAATCGGCCGGGCCTTTTTAACGCTGAAATTATCCAGAATAACCGGAGTATAAGGGTTGCCCCAAACCTTTGGTTCAAAAGCGACGCCCTCCGGCGCCGCCACATCAGTCATCTTACCAATCTTAACACTGCTGATATCTATATACGCATCAGCCCGCTGGATAGCATTCAACAAGGAATCATCGCAAGGTTCTCCGAAATCATTAACGTTATAGTAATTTATCCCACCCACTTGATAAGAACTGTACCCCAGCATATCGATACCGAACATCGCCTCAGCCAGCCGATGAGCACCAACATCGATAAAATTGGTATCCGCTACGCCTCCATCAGCCTTGAGACAATATTCATTTGTTCCATTGTTACGCACTGACGAATCCGGATACCGGCTCTGGTCGTTGCGAAACTGCTCCAGACCAACACCAATCGCCCCAAGAGTAGCCTTCATAGTCATTGTCTTGGCGTGCTTCTTCGCCACGCCGATCACCGGCACCATTATTCCTATCAGCATCGCGATAATGGATATAACCACCAGCAATTCCACCAGCGTAAACGCCTTACCTGTGGTCCGAATATTATTTTTTTTGTTCGCCATTTTTCCAGTACTCCCAATTATGATGTTGAACCGCTGAGCCCTTCAATCATCGACACCATCGGCATAAACAACGCGATCACAATAAAGCCGCAGATCACTCCCAGGAACACCACCAGCATCGGCTCCATCAGGCTCACCAGTGATGCCACCACCACATCTACTTCGTCGTCGTAATTATCCGCGATCTTTGTCAGCATCTTATCGAGATCGCCCGTCTCTTCACCCACGTCGATCATATTGACCACCAGGGAATCGCACACACGGGCTTTACGCAGCGGCTCGGCAAATGTCTCACCTCGCCGGATACTGTCATGCACCTTGCCCAAAGCTCGCCGATATACCTCGTTGCCGGCCGTCTCCCGTGTTATGCTCAACGCCTCCAGGATCGGCACACCAGCCGCTACCAGCGTACCCAGCGTCCGGGTAAAGCGGGCAATAGATGTCTTGCTGATCAGTTCCCCCATAACCGGTATGGACTTGTTGACTGAGTCCAGCGTAAATCGACCCATTTCACTAAGACGTATCAGTCGAGTCAGAAAAAATAACCCAAATGGTACGCCAAGAATATACGCCCACCCATATTGCACAGCGATCCAATCGGAAATCTTCAGCAGCGTCTGCGTCACCGCCGGCAGGTCAAAGCCCATATCGGCAAAGATGGTCTTAAACTTAGGTACCACATAAACCATAATTCCAAGCACAATACCCATAGCGATCGTCAAAACGCAAATCGGATAAACCATCGCTCCGATCACTTTACGCTTGAGTTTCTGGGCCTTCTCCATAAAATCGGCCAAACGGTTCAATATCAAATCCAGCACCCCGCCCGCTTCGCCCGCCGCCACCATACTGGTGTACAACTTGTTAAATGTCTTGGGAAACTTCGCCATCGCTTCCGAAAGCGTGGCGCCGCCTTCCACCTCGTCCGCCACCGCCCGACTGACATTTTTAAGCGTCCCAGGCTTCTGCTGCTGTTGCAAAATACGCAACGAACGCAAAATCGGCAAACCCGCGTCCTGCAGCGTACTCAACTGACGCGTAAACTGTGCCAATACCTTGGTCTTAACCTTGCCGCCAGTACCACGAGGACGCTTCGGAGTCGCCGTGGCGGACTTCTGCTCCAGCCGATCACGACGGCGAGCACCCTTCTCGCGTATCTTCGTCGGAAAATAACCAAGGTTCCGTATTTTGCTGATCGCCTCCTCGTTACTAAGGGCCGTGATCTCAGCCTTGACCTCCTCACCCTTGGCGTTCATTGCTTCATATTGATACGTTGGCATAATACCACCTCGTTTCTTAAAACCTCATCTGATCTTGAATCCTGTACTCGCCTTAAACTTCTTCCAGTACCGTCTCTTTTACCACCTCTTCGATAGTAGTCAAACCGTCATAGATCACGGAAATACCCGAATCGCGAAGAGTGCTCATGCCTTTCTTAATCGCCTTTTCACGTAGCACATTGGTTGAAGCACGATGCATGATGTCCTCACGTAACTCATCATCAAGTACCATTATCTCGAAAATACCCATCCGGCCGCGATAGCCGGTATTGTTACAATAATCGCAGCCTTTGCCGTAGTACAATTGTTTGCCTGCTATCATCTCCGGTGTCAGCTCCAGTTCCATCAGGGCTTCTTCGGTAGGATGGAACGGCGTGCGGCAATTATCACAAATCTTACGTACCAGGCGCTGGCCCACTATACCTTCCAGCGTCGCCGTTATAAGAAACGGCTCCATACCCAGATCCATCAGACGCGCGATCGAACTGGGAGCATCATTCGTGTGCAAAGTGGAAAATACCAGGTGACCCGTCAGAGAAGCCTGCACCGCTATCTGGGCTGTCTCCAAATCGCGAATCTCACCCACCAGGATAATATCCGGGTCCTGACGCAGAATACTACGCAGACTCGTCGCGAAAGTAAACCCGATATCCGAATTCATCTGGCATTGAATAATCCCGTCGATATCGTATTCAACCGGGTCTTCCGTTGTAATAAGTTTTGAACAAATCGTGTTTAGCTCGCTCAAAGCCGAATACAGCGTCGTCGTCTTGCCCGAACCCGTCGGACCCGTAACAATTACAATCCCGTTAGGCTTGCTGATTAGTCCACGAAAAATCACCGTCTCCTTGGGCAGCAAACCCAGACGATCCAAATCCAACTGCACCTGCGCACGGTCCAGCACCCTCAATACCACGCTCTCGCCGAACATCGTCGGTAACACCGATACACGCAAATCCACCGACCGACCCTGAACTACTAACGGAATCCTGCCGTCCTGGGGCAGCCGACGCTCCGCTATATCAAGATTGGCCATAACCTTGATTCGAGAACTGATCGCTACCGCAATATGTGCCGGAGGCGGAACCATCTCGTACAACACGCCGTCAATACGATAACGCATCTTGAATTCGTTCTCGAAAGGCTCAAAATGAATGTCCGACGCCTTGTCACGAATCGCCTGCAAAAGAACCAGATTCAAAAGCCGCTTGACAGGATTGGAATCCGCCATCTCACGCAGTTCGCTCAAATCGATACTCGCGCCGCGATCCTTGAAGTCTGCCAGAAACGCATCGTCCGCAATCTCTCCGATTAACTCGTTAATGTTCTCTGTCTGACCACTGTAATAACGCGCCAGGGCATCTTCCAACCCCTTCTTCTCGGTAATCATCGCCTTGATGTTATAGCCCAGCAAAGTACGAAGATCGTCCGTCGCGCGAAAATTATCCGCCGTATCTATCGCTATCGTCAGCGTCTGGCTGGCCGCATCGAACTCCACCGGAAATACCCGATAAGTCATCGCCATTTGAGCCGTCAACTGACTGGCAACCTCTTCGGGTATGTCGATATTACTGATATCTATGTACGACATTCCCAATTGAAACGCCAACGCCAGGTTCAGATCCTTCTCGGTAACATAGCCCAGATCGAGCAATATCTGTCCGATTGGTAACGCCTTGCCGGACTCCTTTTGGACGCTCAACGCCTGGTGAACCTTATCACGGGTGATCTTGCCCATCTTGATAAGGACTCGCCCCAACGGACGCCCTTTAAGCTGCTTTATCGGAGGCATGACTGCCATAAACACATCCCCTCAAAAATATCTCTTACCACGCAGATTATACTGCCTTTGACCCAAATCGGCCACTTCACAGGCTGGAAAACTTACACCCCCAGTATCTTACCGGCCCAGGGCGGGACGCCGGGGCCTTGTCACACGCCTTACTCTGATTTTTGATCCACCGGCTTGGCGGCTTGCTGATCTTGAGGTTGCTGCACCGACAGAGATTGACGGGTCACCTTGTCCAGCCTTTCCCTTATTTGATTCGGATCACGGGCATGAGCGATCATCTCCGCCTTGTCGATCCTTTTCTCTTGGTATAACCGCCACAAATGATCGTCCATCAACTGCATATCGTATTTCTTCCCCGTTTGAATAGCCGAATTTATACGGTAGGTCTTGTTCTCTCGGATCAGGTTAGAAATCGCCGGGGTAATCACCATAAACTCATACGCCGCTACCCGTCCCTTACCGCCAATCCTCCTGCATAACGTCTGACTCAGCACCGCGACCAGGTTGATCGACAACTGCACCCGAATCTGTTCCTGCTGATTAGGCGGAAAGGCGTCTATAATACGCGTAATTGTACCCTGGCAGCCGGTAGTGTGCAGCGTACTGAACACCAGGTGACCCGTCTCGGCCGCACGGATCGCCGCTTCTATGGTCTCCAGATCACGCAACTCACCAACCAGTATAACATCCGGGTCCTGACGCAACACACGACGCAACGCCTCGGCAAAAGAAGAAACATCCACACCCACCTCACGCTGATTGATAATCGATTTCTTGTGATATTGATAATACTCTATCGGATCTTCCACGGTCACAATGTGCTGTTCCATGCTCTCGTTTATGTAGTTAATCATGGTCGCCAGCGTCGTGGTCTTGCCCGAACCCGTCGGACCCGTCACCAAAAACATACCCTGGGGCCGACGACACAACTCCGCCACAATCTTCGGCAAACCGATATCCTCAAACGTCAGCAACTCGTTCGGAATCAAACGCAACACCAGGGACAATACGCCACGCTGACGAAACACCGAAACACGAAAACGACCCTTATCGCCGAAGGCAAAACCAAAATCCGTCGTTCCTCCTTCCTGCAACTCCTGCTGATTGCGATCCGGTGTAATACTCTTCATCAACGCCGCCGTATCATCGCCGTCCAGAACCTTGGTATCCAGACTACGCAATCCGCCATGCAAACGAAGCACCGGCGGCCGACCCGTCACAAAGTGAATATCCGATGCGCCTTGCTTGATGCACGTTTCCAAAACTCTGTCGATATGGATCCTTGACATCCTTGGTTACCTGTCAAAAAGTAGGAAAATTGTTTACCTTTATACTAAAAAGCGGGTTTTGTTAGGCGGCCTAAATACTTTAACTCCTTGTACTTACGCAATCGTCAACTTCGATACGCCAATGTACCCGCCGTACATCGATAGTTCTTCTCAGTCGTCAACAAGTGATGCGTCCATTTGGGCGTGGCGGGCCACTTCCTCAAGGGTGGTAACTCCTTCAAGAATCTTTAGTTTGCCATCTTCCACCAGCGGTCGCATCCCACTGGCAATCGCCACCGCCCGAACCCGGTTGGTTGGCGACCGTTTGAACGCCAATTCGCGTATCTCCGAATTCATCAGCATCAACTCAAAAATACCCTGACGACCGTGATACCCACTGTTATGGCAACGCTTACATCCGGCGCCACGATAAAATTTCTTATTGCCCAGGTTCTTTCTATCAAAACCCAACAGCCTCAAAAATTTCTGATCGGGCTCGGTGTCCTCGACTGGACAATCCTTGCAAATTATCCGAACCAGCCGCTGCGCCATGATCGCCTGGACCGCACTGGCTACCAGGAACGGCTTGACACCCATGTCTATTAAACGAGTTATGGCGCTTGGGGCGTCGTTGGTATGCAGAGTACTAAAAACCAGGTGTCCTGTCAGCGCCGCCTGAATAGCGATGTCCGCCACCTCCTGATCACGAATCTCACCGACCAGAATTATGTTGGGCGCCTGACGCAACATAGATCTTAAAATCGAGGAAAAAGTAAACCCGATTTCGGTTCGCACCTGGCACTGGTTCATTCCGGCAAAGTTGTATTCCACCGGATCTTCCACGGTAATGATCTTCTTGTCCGGCCGATTCAATACCTGCAGGGCTGAATACAACGTCGTCGTCTTGCCCGAACCGGTCGGTCCAGTCACCAGAAAAATGCCGTTAGGCCGCTTGATGATCCGCAGAAACCGTTGATAATCGTCCTCAGCAAAACCCAGCGCCCGAATGCCGACCAGCACCGATTCCGGCCTTAAGATACGAAGTACAATACTGTAACCGTGATAGCCTGGCAGTGCGCTTACTCTAAAATCGATGTCAGTTCCAGCGACTTTTTTCTTGATACGGCCGTCCTGAGGAAGACGTTTTTCGGCGATATCCATTCCCGACATAATCTTAAATCTTGTCAATACAACAGGTTGCAACTGTTTGGGAATATTGTCCCGCTCGGCGCAGACCCCATCGATACGATAACGCACGCGTACCCGGTTGCTCATCGGCTCTACATGAATATCCGAGGCCCGAAGCTTGACCGCTTCGTCGATGATCCTATTTATCAGCTTGACGATTGGGGCTGACTCTTCGTCCAGATTTTTCGCTTCCAATACGTCAAGGTCGATAGAAGCGTCGATGGAAGCATCGATGGAACTCTGTAGCTCATCGACAGTTGCGTCAATAGATGATCCGATCTTATCGAGAAAGGTGTCTATATAGCGTTTTATCTTGGTCTTGGGCGCCAGGGCACATTCCAGTTCGGTATTGAGTCTGAACCGTAACAGGTCCATGGTGTCCAAATCCAGCGGATCGTGGATAATGATCTTCAAACGGCCATTTTCCCTGCCCATCGGCAGAACCAGATGGCGACGGATCAACTCATCTGGTATAAGCTCCAGGGCGGTCATGTCAACCACATTGTGGTCGAGATCGACGTATTCGAGGTCGAATTGAGCGGCCATGGCCTTGGTGACCTGCTCCTCATCGACGAGATTCATCTCCACCAGTGCGTCGCCAAGGCGGCGATGCGTATTTTTGGCGAATTTTATGGCATCGTCGAGGTCTTTTTCGCTGACGACGCCCCAGGAAAGCAGGATATTGCCTAGTTTTTTACGTTTTCTAGCCATTTTTAAAGACTGTTTTTAGTTCATAAGTTGTTGTATTAACTAAGGATAAACAAAGGTATGTCATGACGGTCCTCTAGGTCGGGCGCGGGTCAGGAATTTACGCGGACCGTAATTGCTGGAGTGAAACAAACATAAACATCAATCCACCATCTTATTTTATAGTAAAGATATATGCCACGTCAAGATAAAAGCGTTTGTATTTACCTGAATCGGCTTTATGTGTGCTGTGTGGGTAGAAAATGGCTTTTTATGTGGTCAAAAACCGGCGGCGGGTTGGTGGGTCGGTGGGACGGTGGGTCGGTGGGACAGGGGGAGGAAGTGGCTGCCATAAGTGCTTATTTTTCGTCATGGGGAATTGATGTAACTCCTTATTTTACGTTGGTGGAATTGATGTAAGTGCTTATTTTTGTGTAACGATTATAACGATTAGGTAAGATGGGTAAGAAAAAACCGCGAAATTCGGCGAGATTTGGATGAATTCTGATGAAAAGTGATGTGGTTTGTACCCGGTTTGCACTATGTTTGTACCTACTTTGCACCCACTTTGCACCCACTTCTTAACAGAAGTGGGTGCAGTAGATGAGTAAATGGGTAGATGAGGGGAGGGAGGAGGGCGGACCAGTTGGGATGGGCAGAAGTCAGGTTTGAGATTTGAGATTTCAGAAGTCAGAGGGAGAGAGGGCGGACCAGTTGGGGAGATGGGGGGGAAGTCAGAGGTCAGAAGTGGGGTGGGG